>Ga0307508_10001084_pt1 | contig 31493 bp, 30 predicted proteins | sample 9_EM_MG_FD_203089 | JGI IMG/M metagenome (GOLD analysis project Ga0307508, IMG submission 203089) | Populus trichocarpa ectomycorrhiza microbial communities from riparian zone in the Pacific Northwest, United States - 9_EM | ecosystem: Host-associated > Plants > Roots > Unclassified | place...
GCCCCATATCGCTCCCAACAGACTCTCGAACTGTTCCTGAGGTGCGGTCCTGTAGCGGCGTTTGCACTTTCCCGAACACGAGCCGGTACTTGGTCTGGGGCTACCCAGCGCTACAGGATCGGCTTGACGTCAAGCCTCCGCTTCAGTATCTGTTCAACTCGACGTCCCTTACCTTGGTGCGGCCTGTGCCCTGCATCATAATCGTTGTAAGCATCTCGGATAAGTGGGGGATACCCTCACGCTGTCGTGCGCTGGCAAAGCCCAGAGTTCATCGCCATAATCGGGTGTCAATGATGAGGATGCGAGTGGTAGCATCATCCCTCATGTCTCCTGACCACGGGGTGCAACGGTATCGCCTCGGGCCTTCGAGCCGTCTGCGACGATACAGCGATTCCCTACTCGTGGTGTTGTTCCTCTGGGCCATGCCTCTGGAAACAACCCTGCTCCTATTCCGCGATCTAGGCTCGCAACTCCTTGCGTTCCCGTTTCCTTCCGATTGCTTATCCTTCCTATGATCACCAAGGTTGTCTTTCTCTGCAGCACCTCTTGCGCTTTCCCGGTCTGCGCCGGTACTTGGCCCGGGATCATCCGGTGCTGCAGAGTCGGTCTACCCGAGCCGAGCCCCGACAATTGCGGTAGCCCGGTCTCGGTATGCCGTCCTAAGACCGTGTGACCAGTTTCCGATACCTTCCTGCCCGGTCCGTATCTGAATTCCGACCCTGTGTTGGAAATGCTTCTCGCGCCGAGACGGTCTTTAGGTTTGGCGCTTCTGCTTTACAGTTTTGTTGAGGACACGTTTACGCAAGAGCGGGGAAGTAAGAAGGGATATCTGCTGTTCTTCTTGTACTTCTCTTCCTGTTTAATATACTAGTTAAGATACTTGATCTTGATCTTCACCACCGAATCGATATTCTTTCAACACCCTGTGGTATTTAGGGTGTAACAGTCCAGGACCCCATATGGGAAGAGGAGGATTTTTAAAGGGTCAGAGGACACGGCCGGGGGTCAAGACCAAAACCATCATAGGCGGAACCGGCCAAAAAAGGAGCGCCGAAGAGCCTGAGGAAGAAGCCGAGCGCAAGAAACCCCGATGCGGACCCCGACCCGTCATAACCATGCAACTCCATGTGGGGCAAGAAAAACATCGAGTGCAAGTACTGCTAAACACAGGGTGCTCAGTCCCACTGGTCAACAGGAGAACAGCCCAGTCTCTACAGATACCTATGCTCAAACACGACCCAGCAATCCGCATAGAAAACTACACAGGGCAAAACGTGGAAGGAGCAGGAAAATTCTACACAAAACCGCTGCTCCTCCAACATCGACGGCACTTCTCAAGGGAATCCTTCGAAGTAACCCCCTTGGAACCAGAAGTCGACGTCTTCCTACCCTTCTGGTGGATATCCAAGCACCCCCGGCAGGGAATCTGGGAATCGGAAGAAGTACGGTTCAACAGCCCCGGGTGCCAGGAAACTTGCACGAGATACGAGCAGGAGGAATTCTCGCTCACTTGGGACCAAACGGTAGCCCAGGACCCAACTGCCCGGGTAATAGGGCATATCCCGGCAGCAACAGATGGCGACGCCCTGGCCAGTGTCCCAGGAGAATTCAAACCCTACCTGGGGATCATGAGCAAGGAAGCGGCAGATGCGCTCCCACAGCACCGCCCGTACGACTGCAAAATCGAGCTCAAAGAAGGGGCCACCGCACCATGGGGACCCATATACTCCCTATCAGAAGTCGAGCTGCAGACCCTTCGAGAATGGCTGAAAGAGATGGAACGAACTGGGTAAATAAAGCGATCAACATCACCAGCCGGGTCACCAATCCTATTCGTACCCAAACCCCACGGACGAGGTCTCCGCCTATGTGTGAACTACAGGGCCCTGAACCAGGTGACGATCCCAAACCGATACCCGCTCCCACTCATGCAGGAATTACAAGACCGGGTACAAGGAGCCCAATGGTTCACGAAAATGGACCTCAAAAACGGATTCCACCTAATTCGGATGAGGAAAGGAGACGAATGGAAAACCGCCTTCAGAACCCGTTACGGCCTATTCGAATTCCAGGTAATGCCCTTCGGCCTAACAAACGCACCTTCCACGTTCCAGGACATGATGAACCACGTCTTGTCCGACCTACTGGACGTAGGAGTACTGGCATAGATGGACGACATACTAGTATACGCCAAAACCGAGGAGGAACATGACCGTCTAGTCAAAAATGTTCTCGGAAAGCTACAAGAAAACGGGCTGGCGGTTTCTGCGGAAAAATGCGTTTGGAAAACCCACGAAGTGGAGTTTCTGGGATACGTCATAGGGAGAGACGGGATAAAAATGGCAAAGGAAAAGGTGGAAGCAGTACTGGAATGGAGAACCCCCAAATCTCTAACGGAAGTACAATCCTTTTTGGGCTTCGCCAACTTTTACCGACGTTTCATCCAATACTACTCCCGGGTAGCACGGCCACTGACGGAGCTGACCAAAAAGGAGAAAAAAGAGGAATGGAGCTGGAACCCAGAAGTGCAGGCGGCTTTCAAAGAACTCAAGAAGCGTTTCACCACGGCCCCCATTCTGGCCCACTTCGATTCGGCCAAAACAGTGATCATCAAGACCGATGCTTCCGACTTCGCGCTGGGAGCCGTCCTGTCACAACGAGATAAAGAAAACAGCCTTCACCCGGAAGCGTTCCACTCACGAAAATTCCCACCCGCGGAAATCAACTATGAAATCCACGACAAGGAACTACTAGCAGTGGTCGACGCATTCAAACACTGGCGACGCTACTACGAAGGAGCAACACACCAAGTCCAGGTCTTCTCGGATCACCAAAACCTAGAGTACTTCACAACGACCAAAGTGCTAAACCGACGACAGGCGCGATGGGCCCAGGAGCTGGCGGGAATCGACTTCCGAATCTATTACCGACCAGGGACCCAGAACGGCAAGCCAGACGCACTATCAAGGCGTTCGGAGTACCGCCTGGAAAAGGGGGGGGTGGAAAACCAACCTGTCATGACGGTTTTACAAGCAAAAAACCTAGACGAGAAAAGCCTGAACGAAAGGAGAGGCGTCTCGTTCATCTGCTCCTCAGCCCGGTTATCATCGGTCCCGGAAAGAAGGTGGACAGAAGGGTTCCTGGCAAAAGTCAGGGAGGAAGGAAGGAAGGATGAAGCCTATGAACAGGCAAAGAAACAGGAAGCGGCGATGAAGGACCCATCGCCGAAGGACCGAAAGGCCAAGGAGCTGAACTACGAGGACGACCTACTGTACCGATGGAACCTGCTCTGGGTACCGAAAGGACTGGTACAGGAGATCATGGAATCAGAACACGACACGAAGGTGGCCGGCCACATGGGGCAGGATAAGACCATCGAACTCATCCGACGAAACTTCTGGTGGCCGAAAATGAACGAACGGATCATCGACTTCATCAGAAGCTGCCCCGAGTGCCAGCAGAACAAGGCCTCCCATCACCAACCATACGGGCTGTCCTCCCTGCTAGAACTACCATACACACCATGGAAGTCAATAGCAATGGACTTCATCACGGAACTCCCCGTCTCGGACGGATGCGACCAGCTATGGGTAATCATCGACCGATTCACCAAGATGGCGCACTTCCTGCCCCTGAGAATAAAGGAAAAAACGGCGGCAGACTTGGCCGTTGTCTTCGCGTGGGAGGCATGGAAATATCACGGCCTCCCCACTGATATCGTGTCCGACCGTGACTCCAGGTTCACCTCGGAAACCTGGAAGGAGTTCCTACGGCTTTCTGGAATCCGGTCCCGCATGTCAACTGCGTTCCACCCACAGACCAACGGCCAGACAGAGCGGCTCAACCAGACAATCGAAGCCTACCTCCGAGCGTTCATCGGCAAGGAGCAGAATGACTGGAAACGCCTGCTACCCATGGCCGAGTCGCCTACAACAACTCGACCACCGTGGGAAATGGTATGTCGCCATTCTACGCTAACTATGGCTTCCATCCAGCAGCCATAAACCCCGCGTCAACAGAGCCCCTTAACCCGGCAAGCCAGGTCTACGCGCACTGGATGCACGCAATACACGACGAGTCGCGAAAAGGGTTGGAAGAAGCACAGGAGCGAATGCGCTGATACACCGATCCGGCGCGAAAGGAACCCCCAGCGTACCAAGTAGGAGACTTGGTAATGCTCAACGGACGCAATATCAAAACGCGCCGCCCCTCGAAGAAGCTGGAGCAGAAGAATCGTGGTCCCTTCCAGATCGAGGAAATCGTTTCTCAGCTGGCCGTCCGACTCACCTTGCCCAGGAAATGGAAGATCCACAATGTCTTCCACGTCTCGCTGCTCGAGCCATATCGGACCAGTGAGCACAGGGCCCCACCGGACCCCTCATATATACTACGGGAAGCGGACGACATCGAACAGTCGGAGGAATACGACGTCGAAGAAGTTATGTCCTCGGTCGAACGCGGCCGAGGAAATAACCGAAGAATCCTATACCTCGTCAAATGGCTCGACTATCCGGAACGCAAAGACTGGACGGAAGAACCATTCGACAACTTTTCAGTAGGCGGTCTGGAGAAACTCCGGGAGTTTCATCGACGGAATCCAGATGCGCCGAGGGACTACCGACTCGCCGACGCCTAGATGGGATGTCCATAGAAGGGTCCGACGAAGCACGAGCGGTAGTAAGGATGAAGGGGCTGGAGGACTTCATCTCACACACGAAAGAAGAAAGACCCGCTTCTCGGGCACCGAGACTCAAGCACGACGACCCGTCAAAGGACACATCGGACCCGATCGGAGGAGAGCCGTAGGCGTTCGGTACGGCACACCTGTGTATGTACACCTACGAGGGGCGGAGAACGCACCCGGGCACGAACCCTGAGTCGAGAAGGTCACTCGTTCCACGTGTCCCAAGCCCAGAAAAACGTCATATGCTCTTCGTCCGTGGGCGACCGGTCTGGCCAGAGACGGACGAAACAACCTCGCGCCAGGGTAATTGCCGGGGAGAACGAAACCCCCAACAGGCAGCGGATCCTGACGGCCGACAAACACCTCTGTGTGCACACCATTGGCTCGTCCGGCTTGTTCGGGCTTGGTCACTCCTTCCATGTGTCCCCTCCGGAGGTCGACAGGATGCACACTGGGAAAATAGGGGCTTTCGTCTCCAGGAACCGGCTGCCCGGCGGGAGTCAACGATGTAGGAGTACGCACCGGCCTACTCCGAGGGCCCAGCCACCGGGTTACAGAGAATGATGCCCTGATCCGATGGCTGGGAGGGCTGCAGGGGAGGAGGACTGCAGTCACGGGATTCCCCCAAGGATTCTCAGGAAATACTCAGAAAGAGGAGGGCTACTTCGATAAAGGAAACGTACATAGCTTCGGGACGAAGCTAAGATGAGGGGGAGGTAGTGTTACACCTCAGTCCGAAAAACACCAGGGAAACTAGATAGCTACGTAGTCAGGGCACGTCAGACTTCACCAAGTACCGCTCGAAGGGGGAAGTCGAGCCCAGTCGACTTCAGAGAGTCTAGGCGGGAGATAGCCTCGGGATTAGACCTTACGGCCGTAACGGACCTAATGGGGCTAATCTCCGGAAGAACTGCAAACGCAACTAAATACGAGATACGAGGAGTGAGGTCATAAAACCAATATCTTCTCTTTCTCTGATAGGCCGGTAAATCACTCACCCGCTGGGCTTGAGGGGTTTGCGCGGTGCGGGGATCAGTCGGCTTATCGTTAGACCGACCAGGACCAATGAAGTTGTAAGGACCGAGCCCGTGGGGTTGCGGGGCCTTGACTGGCGGACAAATCTCCTGAGAAAGGATGGGAAGTACGGGTTCTCTAGAGGAACCACGTGACGCCGCCAGAAGACTATATAGCCAGGCGAAAGTCCCGCTCGGTGAGAAAGGAAGCGAGGCAGCACCGAACACCGACTCAACGAGACCCCACAAGCAAGATCTAAGATTATTCCACTGTGAATTATCGAAAGTAGCCCGATTACCTTCTGATTCTATTTTACACTCTGGTTACGCTACAACCCCAGTGTCACACCCTGTCCTTGCCGGCTGCCAGCCTGCCGTGTCCGTGTCCTCGACCCTGTCGGCCGTCTGCCGCCGCGTCCGTGTCCCTTGTCCGTGTCGGCCACCCGCCCCCTGTGTCCGTGTCCTAGTCCTTGACCTCGCTCTCTGGCCGCCACCAGGAACCTAGCCGGCCACACACCGTTACACTCCTACTCTGAACCAACACTTTCCTCACCCAATTGAAAGTCCGCCCAGGGAGCTGCCCACTGAGAATTGTGGATATGTGGATAGGGAGACCGCCACCTACATGATGGTTCTGTCTTCATCAGTAATGAGTCACCTGTGCTACTCTTACCAGCTAGGTGTGGCGTCGCGATGGCTCAGGATACATACGCAAGAAAAGAACAGGCCCCAAGTGAAAATAAAAAGAGTTTGCCAAGAAAGAGGAAGAGAAGGGTGGCTGGCAGCTGCGAAATACGCTTGGCACATATGCTATATGATATACGTTCGAAATGAATAGGCCCTTAACTTTATCTCGCCCCACTTCGACCGGCCCCCGCTGCCCCCTAAACCAAACCTCCCATCCAGACTGGATCCCATTTGCAGCATTGGCGGGGAATGCTGGGGGTTACTCGCATCACCTCACTGTCTCATCGCCCCGCTACAACTGGCCCCTGCCGTCCGATCACAATACAGACGAACCAGCCGACTCTTCCTATCCTCATCCCACTCTGGTCTCATGGTGGTTTTATCGGGGCTATTTTTGTCTCCGCCACTCAGCTAGGTGTCGCCCCCTTAGGTCGTCCATCTTTGTGGCAGAACTAGCAGTTGGGAATTTTGTGGACACCTTTGGTGGCCAGGTCTTGAAGAACCGCTGGAAGGGAGCAGTAATTCTTGGGTGCGTCTGATGTAAAAGTTCCTCGCTTGTTACCAGTATGTGCTTACTTCTAAATAATCATTTTCCCTGGGTTCCCCACGGGGCCAAAAGGACAGACGGCCGAGGATGGGGTTCCCTCTCAGACTGAGTTGTGATCCCATTCGCCCCCATCACTCGATAGCCATGCTGAGTGCCTCACCTGAGCGAAACGATACTGCAACATGGAGTTCTTCTTGGACTCTGGTATTCGGCACTGCATCGAGATTTCCACCCGTACTCCTTGAACCCCCGCCGCAGCCTCACGACTACCTCATGAGCCCCACGGCCAAGAAGACACACATACGTAGCGACGCCCTCGGTTGATGCCCGATGACTACCTTTCCATGTTGCAGTGCAACACTCAGCAGCTTCTTATCTCCAATCACGGTGGGCTTTCCGAAGACAGATCCTACCTCAACCCCAGCCGTGCCAGTTGCAATGCAACCTGGTACGAAGGGCGAAGCCCACCCGATCGTCAATGTGCCTGGCAAGAGCTGGGAAGGGAACATGGGGACATAGCAGGGGAAGAGTCAAGAGGGCAGCCGGGTGGGTGCGGCGGCCTTAGGATGCGCCCACCGTGGATTCAAGGCAATGAGAGGATTGCTGCGGAGTTGAGGATGAGGGGCGAGCCAGCGGGATTGGAAAGGTTGGAAGGGATGGGGTTAGGGGGAGACCCAGAGTCGGCAAGACCAGCTGGATTGCGTGAGAGTGTATGAATAAAGGGGGGAGGGATGACTACGGGAGGAGCTTGGACGGGCGGGATTGAGTGGTGATATTCTATGTGTCGGGTCCGGATATCGCGGACAAAGTCATCGTTGCTCGCCCAGTCTTCGTGTAAGGGCAAAAATGTTCCTCACAAAGACCTACGCCATTTCCTCCCCTTCTCCTCCTCCTCCTCCTCCTTCTCCTCCTCCTCCTCCTCCTCCTCCTCCTCCTCCTCCTCCTCCTTCTCCTCCTCGTTCTCCCCCTCCTCCTCCTCCTCCTCCTCCTCCACCTCCTCGTCTTCCTCCTGTGACGTACTGCGTGTATACCAATGCAAGCGAAAAAAAAAAAGGTGTAAAAATTGAAAAATCGTACCGAGTGTGGACCGTATGAAATTCAGGACAAACAAAAGAACTCCGTGCAAAAACAGGAATATCACATTGATGGTGTAATAGAAGAATGAAAGACCTATGCGCAAACCCAGGAAAATCAGATTGAGGGTAGAGCATATAAAATTCAGGACGAGCAAAAGATGTCTGTGCAAAGCCAAGAAAACCACACCGATGGCAGAATAGACGAACGAAAGACCTAGGGAAATCAGATGGAGGGTGAAGTGTATAGGGTTCGTGACAAACAGGAGAGCTCCGTGAAAAAACAGGAATATCGCATTGATGGTAGAATAGAAGAATGAAAGACCTCTGCGCAAACCCAGGAAAATCGGAATGAGGGTGGAGCATATAAAATTCAGGACGAGCAAAAGATGTCAGTGCTAAGCCAAGAAAACCACACCGATGGCAGAATAGACGAACGAAAGACCTAGGGAAATCAGATGGAGGGTGAAGCGTATAGGGTACGTGACAAACAGAATAGCTCCATGAAAAAACAGGAATATCGCATTGATGGTAGAATAGAAGAATGAAAGACCTCTGCGCAAACCCAGGAAAATCGAAATGAGGGTGGAGCATATAAAATTCGGGACGAGCAAAAGATGTCCATGCAAAGCCAAGAAAACCACACCAATGGCAGAATAGACGAACGAAAGACCTAGGGATATCAGATGGAGGGTGATAAGTATAGGGTTTGTGACGAACAGAAGAGCTCCGTGAAAAAACAGGAATATCGCATTGATGGTGGAATAGAAGAATGAAAGACCTCCGTGCAAACCCAGGAAAATCAGATTGAGGGTGGAGTATATAAAATTCAGGACGAGCAAAAGATGTCCGTGGAAAGCCAAGAAAACCACACCAATGAATGAAAGACCTAGGGAAATCAGACAGAGGGTGAAGTGTATAAGGTTCATGACGAACAGAAGAGCTCTATGCAAAAACAGGAACATCAGAATGGCAGTAAGAGGATCTGTGAGATGGAAGAAAGGAAACCCCTGGAAAAACAGCAATAGCAGATCGACGAGTATGGGATGCCGGAATAGCAATAGAGGCATGTGCAAACACAAGGAAATACCAATATTGATGGCAAGGTCCTCCAATTGTGTCTGCCGGGATAAGTGAAACCAGTGCGCACATAGTGCGACCGAGATGGGGATAAGGTTTGGAAACTCTTGCTCTTCCTCCTCCCTCGCCTCCCCCCTCCCCCTCCCCCTCTTCCGCGTCCCCTCATCTCCATCCCCCTTCTGCTTTCCAAGCAAAGAAGCCTGGACCGCATCGATGGCTTTGTATGGGTAGGAGTATATGTTTTTCTGGATGATCAAAAGAGCCCCTTGTACAACAAAAAAACAGAGGTGAACCGCGACTAAGATGAGGATAAGGTCTGGGAACTCTTGTTCTTCCTCCTCCTTCACCTCCCCTCCCCCCATCCCTCTTGCCCCCTCCCCCTTCTGCTTTCCCAGCAAAGAAGACTGGACCGCATCGATGGTTTTGTAGGGGAAGGAGCATATGTTTTGATGGATGATCAAAAAAGCCCCTTGTACAACGAAAAAAGGGAGGCGAACAAAGATAGCAGCGGACATGGAGGGCAAGTGGACCGGAAAAGGTAGTTGTCGAGAGTCGATGGGGTCAAAATGTAGGCGACTGTGCCATATAAATAAAATTTCTCCTTACCTCCTGTTGACAGGGCCGGCCCAAAACATACTACATACACAGCCACGAACCTCCCCCCCCCCCCCCTCCCCAGCAAGGAAAAAAAAAAGTTCAGCACTTTCCCAATATGACCTTCCAGAACGCCATTAATGTGCCAACAACTGCCATCACAATCGTCAGCCCTGGGTCCCCAATTACCACCATTACAACGCAAGAACGCATTTCAAAAGAAAACAAAGAAAACCAGCGAGTGCAAGCCAAGTAGGTAAAAAGTGCCCTCCAGGCGTGAAAGATGAAAGGGTCGACAAAGTATCTAGTGGGGGACCGATTGAGCAGCCACACAATACAATACGCTAGGAGAAGTCGCAGGAACCGAGCAAATAGCTGTTCGTGAGCGGCTAAATAAATCGATGGGCAAAGCTGCGGCTGCATGTGGGTAGGGGTCGGAGTGAAGTTAAACAATTGGTCGTAGGTTCTTCTGGAGACGAGCAGGTTTCGGCGTCGCCGTGAATATGGTGTTAAGAGCGAGGGCGAGAGAAGACTTGATAGGAAAGCAAATGGAAGAAGGTCGTGGGCTGATTGGGAGCGGGAGCGACAGCAGCGAACGACTTTCTTGTGAATGATTATTATATTAAAGAGTGTTAAGTAGAAAAGAAGAAAAGAAGAAAAGAAGAGAGAGCAAACTGTGTACAAAGTCTCGCTGCTACACGCTAATCCAAATTGAGATGCCTTCCCTGCTCACTCCTCCAGCGCCGCCCCAACTCTAGCCAGAGTGGTGCCGCACTGTATGCTTATGCGAGAGAAGCGATCTCCAACACGCAGTGATTGACACAGGCATAACAGGCTTTGCATTTATCGATGAAAACTTTGTACGCCAACACAGCCTCACCCGTAATACACTCACCCCAAGACCTCGAAGTAATCGATGAACGCCTCATCAGATCCGGCAAAAGACCCTCATCACAAAGATCTTTTGTCAAATACAGGATCACAAGGAAATGTCATCAGCTTTCATCACCAAGTTGGGGCGCTTCTCACTTGTTCTCGGAATTCCCTGGCTCCGAAGACATGCTGTTATCACCGATTTGAATGTCACGACCACCATAATTTAGCAATGACACCGGAAGGACGACAGGCGTGCCGCAGAAGACAGCAGGCACTGCGCCGAAGACGACGATAGGCACTGCACCGAAAACGACAGATGTGGCACCGGAGACGGCAAGCAATGCGCCGAAGAAGACAGCAGGCGCGGTGCCGAACCCCAAATCTATGTCATCCGCGACTTGTGTGATTTCCTTAGCCTCTTCGAAGAAACTAATCCGACGTAAAGAACCTTTTCATATCTTTGCCAAGAGCTTGTGCAACATCAACAAAGCTCTTAAGGTAAAGATTCCAACACTGAACCTGCCAGAATCTCCTGATTATGAGTGCCGTAATTTGCCGAGTAATGCCCCTCTGATCCAGATAGCTTATGAACTCAGCACTGGAATACTCACCTCCCCTATCCGTTCGTAGATACTGAATTTTGTGGCCCAAATTTTCCATCTTCGCCTCAAATATCTGAAACTTTTCCGGTACATTAGACTTTTCTGGTGTATAGTAGGCGTCTGACCAGCGAGTGCAATCATCGGTAAATACCAGCATGTATCTGTTTCGTCGGTGTGATCGAACTTGGAATGGCCCCACTACATCAGAATGGGTAAGACCTATGGGGGTTGTTGAGCGTTTTGCAACAGGCAAGAAAGGTTTCCGATGAAGCTTTCCAATAATGCAAGCCTCACAAAGACAGGTATCTGGGATAGTGCCTTGAATCTTCAATCCATCCACATGTCCTGATAGCTTCTTCACCGCTCGTAGGCTGAGATGGCCTAGTCGATTGTGCCAGAGAATTGCGTCGTCCGATGGGAGGGTCTTGGTTAAGAATGTCGATTCGCTCGGGTTGGAGTGGTTGACCACACCATCAAGTGTCTTCAAATAGAACATTTTTCCGAAAACCGGCCGGGTGGCAATGGCCTTCTTATCCTTCAGCAACCGAGCCGAGTTGATGGTGAAATCCACCTTGAATCCGTCCGATAACAGCCGAAATACGCTCAAAAGATTGTTGTTTCCGAAACCAACGACATGAAGGACAGCTTGTAGGATAATCTTGTTGCCATTATCGAATGAAATGATAATATCTCCCGTTTCGGCAACGTCAATATATCGGTCATCAGCCACCTTGATGGCACGTTCACCGGGCTGCAACTGTCGATAATTGATGAATAGTGAGGCAATTCTGGTGACATGGTTTGTAGCTCCGGAATCCAAAATCCAGTGGTTTCACCCAAGGCCTTGATGAAGAGTGGCTGCTTCGACCGAATCCATAACCGTATCGACCGGTGGCTCTGAGGTCTGATCCAGTTCGATCGACAGCATCAGCTGATCCGTATCGTCATCTGCTGTATTGGCAATATCCTGGCTCTTCCGCTTGCGATGCTCTGCCCATTTGTCGTGATTCTTGCAATCTGACTTCTTGTGACCTGCTTCGCCGCAACCGGAACAGGCAAAATCCGTTTCCTGGTACCTTTCCCATTGCCATTGCCGTTTCCATCCCCCTTTCCATCGCCCTTGCCATCACCCTTTCCACCTTTTCCATCGCCTTTTGCACCCATTCCATCCTTTCCAACGCCCTTTCCATTACCATTCCTTTTCCCATTATACCGGGAGCCACCCTTGGCGAATAAGGCTGCATCCTCCGGTAATCCATCTCTTCTCCGCAATTTCGACTCGAAAACTTCTAGGTGCTGCATGATACTCTCCGGAGTACCATCGTTTTCGGTCATACTAAGGGATGTGGCAATACTCGTCCATTCGTTGGTGGTAGGGAGGCCGGTTAGCATGAAGTACGCAATCGTCTTCTCCGTGAGCTTGACATCGCATACGTCCAGCTGCCTGACGATATTCCGAATTTCCATGTAATACTGCATCTGTAACGGGCGTGGCTCTCTGACTCCAGGTAGCGAACCGGGACCTATGGACGAGGGCGTGGGGGCGTGGACAGATAAGGACAAGACGTGGGGAAACGGGCAAGGCAAGGACGTGGCGTTGAGGCGGAACAACTGCTAGTAGTCAAGGCCGACTATGGCTGACGATAACAAGTTGTTGCGTGAAGAAGAAACATGCAAGACAGACAACAGCGCACTCTTATATACAATGAGCGCGATCCTCCACATCCAGATCCTTCTCCACGCCGCTCAACCAGAACCAGCAGAACCTTTCCTCGCCGCGCACCTAGAACCTTTCCTCGCCGCGCAACCAGAACCTTGCCGCGCAACCAGAACCTTCCCTCGCCGTGCACCTAGAACCTTTCCTCACCTCGCAACCAGAACCTTTCCTCGCCGCGCACCTAGAACCTTTCCTCGCCGCGCAACCAGAACCTTGCCGCGCAACCAGAACCTTTCCTCGCCGCGCAACCAGAACCTTTCCTCGCCGCGCAACCAGAACCTTTCCGCGCCGCGCAACCCAGCACGTTCCAGACTATAGTCGTTCGGGATAGGTGGTGACGGCGGCGGCGTGCCGTTACAGCATCGCACGTCCGAAATTCGACAGCTTGATGGAATTGAGACGATCCATCAGCTGTTTTCCGTCAATCTTCAATACACGATCCCTTTCTTTCTTGATCTCATTCCATAGGCCAGAAGGATCGTAGTCCCACTTATCGTCGCTATATCTGTGTTTGAGCGACGTGTCGAGCAGTCCAATAATAATCCCGGAAGCCTTCTCAAGATCTTTTCGGTATTGGACGTACTCGTGGTGGTACCGGTAGAATTGCTGCATATATTCCGCCATATTCGAATCGGGTTTGTCAGGATTATCGCCGATATTTGCGGATTCAGACGATTCAGTGGACTTGGATGCGGACGGAACGTGAGGTTTCATTGCCTGAGTAATACCTCCGCTGGAAACTCCCCAGAGGCCCAATCCCCGGAGGTGGGCCTTCGCCTCCAGGGCCCACTTATTGTAATTTGGTCCCGTTAGCAACGTAATGTTGCTATAGCTTGCCATCATGATTATTGGTCCGCCGTATACGTGAGGTTAAAAAAAAAGTCGGTATGATAGTGGCCGGATGCGTCGCGGTAGGAGTCAACTCTGAAGGTCTTATTTTCGAAGAGATTCAGTTATGGCACCGGGCTCATAACCTGATGAAGCGAAAAATAGGGACGAATAGGATGGAGAGGGAGGGAGAATGAAAATGACTGACTGACTGATTGACTGACTGACTGACTGACTGACTGACTGACTATCGATCTATGGGAGTGGAAATGAGAGACATTATATACCCTGGACACGGCGATGTGGGCATCAGCTCCGCTGCCTCCAGATCGCCCATAATGTCTCGCCGATACCCACAGCGCCGGTCTCGACTCACTCAGCAAAGCATCCTTTCTCACCCAGAATCCAGAACATCTCAACGAAACCTAATGCAACAGAATCCAGACCACAGGAACGAAACACTAATGGTGCCGAGGCCACGTACGCAACACCCAACACATGCGTCATAAGAAAGTATGGAGCCACCACGGGCTTCCTTCAGATAACGTGTCGGACTGGGACACCCGTTTCACCTCCGCAGTTCGCCAGGAGTTCCTAAAGCTCTCAGGTATTCAGCCATGAATGTCGACAGCCTTTCACCCACAAACCAATGGCCAGAGGGAACGGCTGAACCAAACCATCGAGGCATACCTCCAGTCATTCATCAGCTATGAACAGGACGACTGGGTTAGCTTGCTACCCATGGCGGAATTTGCGTACAACAACTCGATCACCAATACGACGGGCATCTCGCCATTCTATGCAAACTACCGCTTTCACCCTAATACCATGAACCCAACGGCAGTGCTACCACTAAATAGCGCTAGTTTTGCCTATGGCCATTGGATGCACGCAGTAGCACACGTGAACAGAAAATGCTCGACAAGATGCGGGAACGGATGCGCCGATACACGGACCCACACCCCAAAGAACCGCCGGCATATCAGATGGGCGACCTAGTGATGCTGAACGGTAGGAATATCCAAACCGGGCGTCCGTCTCGCAAACTCGACCACAAAAACCACGGATCCTTCCAGGTGGAAAAGATCATCTCCCTGCTCGCAGTCAAGCTAACCCTGCCACGAACATCGCGAATCCACAATGTATTCCACGTCCCCCTGGTCAAACCATACCGAACTGGCGATATACAAACAACCCCGGACCCGGCTAAAGTCCACTGAGAAGCGGGCGACATTGAGAACAGCGAAGAATATGATGTGGACGAAATCATGGGCAGCACCATGAAGGGACGACGTATCCGCTACCTAGTTAAGTGGCTGGACTACCCTGACCGAAGGGATTGGACCAACAAACCCTTCGACAAGTTCTCGGAAGGAGGTATAGAAAAGCTGACGGAATTCCATTGCCGGAACCCAGAGACGCCGTGGGACTACCGGCTCGCCAATGACTGAGTAATGCAAGGACGGAAGGAAGGAAGGACGGAAGGAAGGAAGAAAGGAAGGAAGAAAGAAAGAAAAAAAGGAAGGACACGGGTTAGAAGGGCTTCGGGGCGAAGCCTAGGGAAGGGGTGAGTAGTGTTACACCCTAGCACGACGGGCTAACAGCTCAACAAGAATGAAAGAGATATTTCTTGGACGTGCACGTTGACGGCCCCTCAAGTGGCACTCTGTATGTCGACGGTCTCTTGACTGCCACCCTCTTCGACGTAGACGGTCTCCTGTATGACCCCCCTCGACGTCAACGGTCTCTCGAGTGACACACGGTACGTCGACGTTCTCTCGACTGCCGCACTCTTCGACGTCGACGGTCTCCCGAAAGACGCCCCTCGACGTCGACGGTCTCTCGAATGACACACGGAGCGCCAGAGTCTAGGCGGGAGGCAAGAGCGGAAGTAGGACCTTGGCGGCCAAAGTGGTTTGTCGGGGACTACTCCGCGGCAGTAGAGCGGAACCCGTGTGACCCATAGAAGCTATGGGAACGACGAGGTTTGCAGCAGCGCTGTATCTTGTCGTCGGTACCGGTCAGGACGAGTACGCTCTGGGCCTAGGCGCATGTTCACCTTGGCTTTGACTGGTACATACGTGAGTGACTTCCTGAGGACAAAGAAGATGGATCGGTATGCGCTTGCGCGGCGCTGAGGACAAAGGATAAGAAATGGGATGTGTGCGCGCTGAGGAAAAAGAGCAGAAATGGGATGTGCGCGGCGCGGAGGACAAAGGATAAGAAATGGGATGTGTGCGCGCTGAGGAAAAAGAGCAGAAATGGGATGTGTGCGCGCTGAGGAAAAAGAGCAGGAATTGGCGGTGTGGTGCGCCGAGGACAAAGAGTGGATCGATATGCGCTTACGCGTCTCAACATTCCGGAAGACAAGGTCAAAGGATAGAGGACCGCGGCAGCGTATGATGATTCCGCTCTTATAGGCGTTCGGCGCGCCGCGCAAAAAAGGGAGAGGACAGAGAGAGAAACTGTATCGACACCCCTTAGACTATTCCGTTGCCAATTATCGAAAACCTGACTACTATATTGATTCTACCGTGACTCCGGTGACGCGACAGCACCCCAGTCTCACAGGCAAAGTCTCTACGGCACGGACGGTCGAGCTGTCTCACCCGGAAATGATCGACGACGGCAAAGTCAAGGAAGAAGCGGCACGCCAGCCGAGACTGGACAGCCCAGGATCAGGGTGAGAAGGAAGTCGAGATAGAGTTTTGCTTTCCCTGTTCAGAACCAGCGCGGTTTTGTTTGTTTGTTTGTTTATTTCTTTGTTTGCACATTCAGGAGGAAACAGTCTGTTTCTTTTCGGGGCTCATCACGGTTTACAGTCTTTGTGGCTTTGCTGCAGATTCAGGAGCTCGGGGACAGAGCTCGACGAGCGGGGGGGGACCTGTTATGGGAGAAAGCCGAGAGCCTTGGCGGCTCGGCAGACAGGCGGCTTGGCATTGGCTATGTTTGCGGCCGACGCACCGGCCATCCTTTCCTCGGAGGGTTCGTCCGCCGCGTTCTTCGTGATCTCCTCTCGCCGTGCCTTTCCGAGCCGGAACCTAAAGTCTCCCGGCTGTGCGGTCTGCCAGCCCTTCTCACGTGTCACATGTACACAAGTACCTTTACACCCCACTTTTCGTGACCCTTAGGCGCCGTGCGCCTGACAGTATCTGGTAGCGAGGTGCTAAGACGGTAAGTGCCAAGGAAGTGTCATAAAGCGGGCTGCCGCCGCGCGGGACTGCATTACCAAACAGGCGGTGGGCGCGTTGGTCGCTTTCTTTTTGAGCCGTAGCAAGGTAATTCGAAATTACAGGCGGCGGTCTGAAAGACAAAGCTGCATCCTCTGCCTTAGACTATGTATCAATCAATTCACTACCTTTGCCTCCCGCAATGGAAGATGCAACCGACGATTCTGTGGGCGGAGGGCAACAGGGGAGCTTGCAACAAGCCACCACCGCGCGGACAACGGACGGATATAATGTACGCCGCCATAGTCTAGATCGGCTGCATGCGAGTATGATTAAACAATAAAAAAACTACCTTTGCCTAAACCGATCCTATATTACGTCCCCTGATTCAACCCTCCCGGGGCTGACCTACTCCAAGGCAGTCAACTATGCAGGTTTGAGACTGTAGCCAAGGTGTAAGACAATCCACAAGTGGCTATTCTTTGTCCGGTCAATCGGTTCTGATCCAGGTTGCACTTAACCGTTTGTATGCCGCCTGCCCTTTGGATTCCCCAGCCTAGTCCACCGGCTGGGATGTCAGACCGTTGCTCTCCTTTCATTCTATCCAAGAGTGAACCTCAGGATACGAGACTGGCACGTCCTTTGTTTCTGGCGGCCTCGACACGTGGCTCGATTCGGATAGTCTCACTGCCGGTGGCATCGGCCTCCTGGTGCGGGACCCGAATCCGACCGTCGTCGTGCGGGGTTTGGCAATCTCACGAATGCAAGTTCTCCCCCATCCCTCGTGACGACATATTTTCTGATTCGATGCCGTCGCGTGAGATAATGCTGCCACTTGATTAACCACCAATGCGAAATGGCCCCAAGATGTTGGGGAAGTACCGCTGACCGATGGGGATTGATTTGGACGTAGCCCTTTACCTACTCGACGCGGCGTTGTTCCAAAAGGTACGAGTTCCTCCGTCGCTGCTCGATTCCACGCCGACCGTGATGCCAACCTGTGAAGCCATGTCGCTTCGGAAGACCACGCCCAAGCCCAGTGCGTGTATTCGCCTGAGCTCGGTCACCTGAGACCGTTCGGGAGTCATTTCTTTCGTTCCTCTTTTCACGTCGCTTTCTGCGCAAGCTTTCGTGTTGTCGGAAGTCTCTTTGTTCTCTCGGGGGCGCGGGGCTGCTGCTGGTTGGAGTGACTGTACCTACATTCCATCTGAGATGCTGACGAGGTGCAAAAGGATAAAGAGGTAAAGGCCGAGCAGGAAGAGGAGAGGAGGGCGGAGGAGCTTGGCACCGAGAACGAAGGGGAGGAGGAACATGGGCTGTTCCTTCCTACCCCGGCGTTCATGGCGTCGGCAGAATTGGAGTAGGGGGCGGAAGTGTCATTCCTTGGGGTCTTTCCTTTGTTTCTTTCTTTTCTTTAGTGCGATCTACATTGTTCGGGGGATAGGCCTGGGCGGAGGGCAAGGGGGTGCTTGCGCAGTGCCGCCTCGCGCGGTTTGCGGCCAGGAAACGGACTGTACATAAACTCGTCATGATCTAGATAGGTCGCAAACGAGTATAATGAATAGAGGGATTTAGCAATGGGTTGGGGATCGAGTTGGGGTTGGGTTTTGGGGAGTAACCGTGGCAACCGGTTAAAGTCAGCGACAACAATCGATCCCCAACCCCAACTGTTGGGGAAAGATCCCGAATAGTTGGGGATCACTAGCGAGTTGGGGATGTCTTTGTTCAGAATAGTCTACATTCTTGTCTAAGCCATATGAGGAATAGCGCCAGCATGAAATCAGATATTATATTCTGTAAGTTGAGATTTTTGCTTTTTACCGAAAAAACTCCACGCAGTAAGTTTCATTCAAGTTATCGAGATTGAACCGTGGTCCATCAAGTATGTATAGCGGTGGACGATACCGATAGCGGTACTGCCTGGCTAGCCGCTCGGCCTCAAGGTTTCGTTCCTTCTGTTGGGACCGGTGGATAAAGTACCAGCTCGTCGCCATGATACCTGTCAACCCACCACAGACGGCCACCAAATTCTGCCGTTGTACAGTACTGAGAGCAGGCATGATGAGTGGGGTGCAAAAGTTCTCGCTAAATTTTTTATTCCTGCGACGTCCCCATCCCCAAACTCTTATGCTAAACCTCGATGAAAGGAAGTTGGGGCCCGATACTGGAATGCCACTAGTAGATCCCCAACTTTCATCCCCAACTACAACTGCTAAATCTATCTAATAAACAAAAAAAAAAAAAAGCAGGAAGAGGTAAAAATGATAAGGTGGAAGCGAGGTGATACTCTAGCAGGATTTGTCTTCCACGTTCAGGAATAGGCCAATCCCTACAGCAGTTGTCGTGCGCGTTGCTGGCGTGAGAACGTTTTCTAGATGAGCAATGAAAGTAGGCCTCGATCGATCGGAATGTAGTTTTGTCCGAACATGGGTCCTCGCCCGTGCGCTCTATCTAGGTGACTCTTTCTCTTCTCTTCTCTCCGCTTTGTCTCGTCGCTAGGCTTTGACTGACTGAATACATCTCAAGACTGATGAGACACTAGTGGACAGCACACAGCAGGAGTGATTCTCCCCAGTGATGAATAAATGGCCTCGAACAGCCCCCCGAGATCCGAACTAGAAAATCGGCCAAATAGTCACTGCAATGGCAGTATGCACCTACCACGTGCGAGGTCGTTATCTCCACGTTTCCACCAGCGCGGTCAACATGAAAATATATCCACGCCGCCGCGGCCTGCCAGCTAACACCCACTTCCGGCCTCAGGGAATTGTCGAGGCGGGGCCGATCGTCTCTTCACTGGAGAAGAAGTGGCCCCCGCAAGCAGTAATCATTCACCATCAAAGAAGGTACGACTTTCCCGCGACGACAGGCGCCTGCCTGCTACAAGTAAGTTGACCGGTTGGTATAGATCATTGCAGTGCATCACCAGCCTTCGCCCACGTCTCTTCGACTTCCGAATGTCATTTCCACCGTCCTCCAGTGGCGAGGCTCTCCTGCGCCTGTACAATGCGTGGATTAATATCAGCTTCCAGAATCCAGAGTGCAACTGGTTGCCCTGGAACTCTCCAGCGTGTCGGCAGGCGACATCCAAATCTGTTCGCAGTCGGAATGCGCTGTGCCCATCACGTGGCGAGGGTGCGCGGACCTGTGGATCGCTCATCTCGATTCGACGAGACTGGATCAGGCCATCGTGGTTTAAACTCGAATCACCAACCAATTTGCCCCGCCAAGGGACGGTAGAAGCGACTGCATGTGCCCCGCATTCTCGGGCCGGTAAAGCGAATGATAGCGGCCAGCTGACGGCGGCCCGAGGAGACTATGGCTTTGAATTGGGCTTGAAACGGGTTACCTGGTCCCAGACAATTTCCGGCAACCAGGTGAGAGAACATTCCCTTTATCGTTGGATGGCTAGACTAAGAGATGGCGCAAGATACGACAAGGCTCCTCCAGCAACCGGACGACAGCCCGAGGGGACTATGGCTTTGAATTCGGCTTGGAACCCGTTACCGGTTCCCTCACAATTTCCGGCAACCAGGTGGCAGAAAGTTCCCATATCGTTGGATGGCTAGACGAAGAGATGGTGTCAGATACGGCAAGGCTCCTGCAGCAACCGGGCGACAGCCCGAGGGGACTGTGGCTTTGAATTCGGCTTGGAACCCGTTACCGGTTCCCTCACAATTTCCGGCAACCAGGTGGCAGAAAGTTCCCATACCGTTGGATGGCTAGACGGAGAGATGGCGTCAGATACGACAAGGCTCCTGCAACAACCGGGCGACAGCCCGAGGGGACTATGGCTTTGAATTCGGCTTGGAACCCGTTACCGGTTCCCTCACAATTTCCGGCAACCAGGTGGCAGAAAGTTCCCATATCGTTGGATGGCTAGACGAAGAGATGGCGTCAGATACGACAAGGCTCCTGCAACGACCGGGCGACAGCCCGAGGGGACTATGGCTTTGAATTCGGCTTGGAACCCGTTACCGGTTCCCTCACAATTTCCGGCAACCAGGTGGCAGAAAGTTCTCATATCGTTGGATGGCTAGACGAAGAGATGGCGTCAGATACGACAAGGCTCCTGTAACAACCGGGCGACAGCCCGAGGGGACTATGGCTTTGAATTCGGCTTGGAACCCGTTACCGGTTCCCTCGCCATTTCCGGCAACCAGGTGGCAGAAAGTTCCCATATCGTTGGATGGCTAGACGAAGAGATGGCGTCAGATACGACAAGGCTCCTGCAACAACCGGGCGACAGCCCGAGGGGACTATGGCTTTGAATTCGGCTTGGAACCCGTTACCGGTTCCCTCACAATTTCCGGCAACCAGGTGGCAGAAAGTTCCCATACCGTTGGATGGCTAGACGAAGAGATGGCGTAAGATACGACAAAGCTCCTCCAGCAACCGGGCGACAGCCCGAGGGGACTATGGCTTTGAATTCGGCTTGGAACCCGTTACCGGTTCCCTCGCCATTTCCGGCAACCAGGTGGCAGAAAGTTCCCATATCGTTGGATGGCTAGACGAAGAGATGGCGTCAGATACGACAAGGCTCCTGCAACAACCGGGCGACAGCCCGAGGGGACTATGGCTTTGAATTCGGCTTGGAACCCGTTACCGGTTCCCTCACAATTTCCGGCAACCAGGTGGCAGAAAGTTCCCATATCGTTGGATGGCTAGACGAAGAGATGGCGTCAGATACGACAAGGCTCCTGCAACAACCGGGCGAAAGCCCGAGGGGACTATGGCTTTGAATTCGGCTTGAAACGGGTTACCAGTTCTCTGTCAATTGCCGGTAACAAGTTGGGTGAATATTTCCCTTATCGTTGGATGGCTAGACGAAGAAACGGGGAAAGATACGATAGGGCGCCTCTAGTTTGAAGTAAAGCGAGTGAATATCAAGTTATCGGCTCCGCAGCAAAAAAACCAGGCACTGAGTACGAAGCAACACCGGTGTCCTCGCTTTGGGCGCAAGGTTACCGCCCTCGATACGATAAGACTGGAAACGGCCGTAGCTGCTCAAACTTAATTATCCTACCAACGGGTCTCGAATACCCCACCAACGTGTCTCGCGAACACGTTGCTATCGGTCCGGTTATCCGCAGACGAGAGTCTCGTCCACTCATCATCCACGAACATCGCGTCGTTCACGGACTACACATCCTCATTGGCACACGAGGTACCTAACAATTCCGATTAATATGCCTATCTTGAAATTGTTCGCATTATTGATTTTAACAAATATAGTACTTCACGCGGGTTTGATATTATCCGCTCCCCAGCATGGTCGAAGCGACGTCAAGTGTCGCGACACTACCTGTGCACCGGCACAGGTATTTCTCCCCCTGGAGACCGAAATGTATCGGCAGTATAGCAGTCTACCACCTCCTGCAAAATCGTTCCGACCGCAGCAGCGAATAATGTCTTCCAACCGGACGGCGGAATATAACTCTGAATTCGTTTGGACACTAGTGGCGCGGCACTTGCCGGCACTTGGTTGTTGTTTTTTTGTTTATTCATACTCCATGCGACCTAGCTAGATCCTGGCGGCGTACACTTTTACCCAGTTTTCCTGTCCGCGATCCGCGCGAGGCGGCTTGTTGCAAGCTCCCCTTGTGCCCTCCGCCCAGGCCATCCCGAAGAAAATGAATGCGCACCAAGGAAAGAACAAAAGAAAAGACAATGGAAAGCCCATCCCCCCCTACTCTTCCCCCGCCGATGCCATGAAGGGTGGGGTGGGTAGGAGCAGCAGTGATTCCTCCCCGGCCCCCAGCACCTCCGCCTCCACCCTACGCTCCTCTTCCTGCTCCCGACGCTCCCAGAGCTCCCATTCCGACACCTCGCTCCCTGTGTCGGACTCCTTTTCCACAGGCGGCACTATTCTTCCCATGTCTGTCGTCATTACAAGGTCCAGTACCACCTGACTGAATCTCTTATCAGCAAAGAGATCCCGGATCCTCCACCGGCTCTTCCACCGCCCTGTCTCCTTCCTCACTTCCGCTCAGAGGATCTTCTGCTCCCCCTTCCACTTGGTACACTCTTTATAGAGATTGTCCCTAGTCTGCGAGGGGCACTGGCACCACCAGCACTGCGGGTCAGGCCGTTTCTTGGCCCAATGCAGGTATTGTCCTGTGCGGCTGTGCCCCGCCTTCAGCTGGTAGAACCACGAGGTGAGCCTCTTGGTGCTTCCAGCAACTGTGGTGTCCGGTTTGTGGGTTGCTGGTAACCTGTATTTCTGCCTGGAGGTCCAGCCTCCAGCCCACCGTCTCGCTTCTGTCCATTTCTTCTCAGAGATCTTCCGCCTAATGTAGGCGAGCGATCTGGGGAGGGGCATTCGGCGCACCTCCGTCCGGTCTGAGTAGGACAACCATTCCACCCCTCCAGTGCCTGTCTCCTCTGCTGCAATCTTTGCCCACTCATCCGCTTCCTCATTCCCTTCCACCTCCTTGTACGTTGGGTGCCACCTCATCTTGATTGTGATGCCTGGCTTCGCCCTCTGTAGTGTGGCGATATGCCTTCTCGCCTCGAGTGAGTATTTCTGGCCTGATCCTGGCTCATCTGACGACATCCGCCTGATGGCCACCTGTGAATCAGTGAAGTTGGTGACTAGATCCCGGATCGTGTTTCCCCTCAATGCGGATTCCAGTGCACGGGCGAGGGCTGCACACTTTGCATCGCAGGCCTTATGGTTCTATCCCATGTGGGTTTTGATCCCCTTCCAGGTTTGGCCGTTCTTCCATGCCACTGCATATCCGTTAGCTCCATTCTCCATTCGTGACCTATCAGTAAACATCACGAGCCCCAGTCTTTCTTTCTCTGCCCGCTTTCTGGCCTCCTCCCCATATTTGTGGATTATCTCCGCATCGAAGGTCTCAGGGTCCTCCAGCAACACTGTGCTCTCAGTCCTTCCAGTATAGCCAAGAGCAGTGGTGAGTCATCTCCCGATCTTGAACACCGTGCCCACCACCTCCCTGGCAAGTCTCCCCTGTGGCAGGCTCAGAAGGCGCAGTCCGAACCTCCGCTGCCTGTTGTCCAGTTACGTGGCTGCCGGTTGAAGTCCGAACTCCATTGATAGTACCCCCAGGTTGGTGGTCCGGAAGCACCCTGTAGTTGCCCTTGCCTGTCAGTTGACCAGGAGCTGGAGCTCGTTCGCTCTTCCGATAGTGCCATGCTTCTCGGTTCCCTCCCACCACAGCTCCACCCCAAGCATGGCAACCGACTGGATGCAGGCTGTCATGACTTTCTTGCAATTCTCAGGAGAAAGACCCATCTGCCATGCAAGCCGTTTCAACCTGGACATCGCATTCCGGCCGTTCTTGAGTCTTGTGGCATGATGCTCCTTGGGTGTAAGCTGTGAATCGAGCCATATCCCAAGCCATCTCGTCGGCGCCTTGTTGAATGGGTCGACATTGCTGCCAACTGTCACTTTAGCTGTGGGGGTTGTCTCCTCTTTCCAAAAGATTGCTGTCTCCATTGTGCCAGGGTCAAATGCCACACCATTTTGCTCTGACCAGCCGATGTAGGCTGTTGCTACCTCAGACAGCTTGGCTGCCACTTCTTCCTCATCATTGCCCTCAGCCCACCATCCGATGTCATCCACAAAGGATAGCCCGCTGATGTATGGCACTTCTCTTTCCACCTCGTTGAATATGCCCGACAGGTACGTAACATACAGGATGGGAGCTGCTGGTGATTTCTGGGGGGCACTGCATCCACCCGGTGGGTTTCCCCTACCTTCCTGTCCAGGACAACCTTAATGTGGCGGTCCATCATAAAACTCATCGTTGACCGGATAAGGTCTGCTTCTATACTGAGTGCTTCCATTCGCTCGCCCAGATGTGTTTTCCTCAGGTTGTTGAAGGCGGACATGACATTCATGAACAACATGCCTGCCACTTTCTTCCCTTCCCACGTCCTCTGCTTACAGTTCATGAGGATTCCAACCACATCAACGCACGACCGTCACCTTCGGCAACCGAACTGGCCTTCATGCAGTCCTTTCTTCCATGCCAGGTGGTCCGATGTCAGGTGGGCAGCCGTCCATTCTAGCAGCTTGCGGATGACATCCAATAGCAACATGACTCTGTAGGCCCGCACTGTAGGAGGACGATTCCGGGTGTTGCTGACGCTATGCCTAGAGTGGCTAGCGTGGTTTCTAGAGTTTGTGGGACTTAGCACAGACATTCTCTTAGGGCACGCCCTTAGGGCTCAGATAGAGCAGTCACCCACACTAGCTCTAGCGCGGCGGATGCGCGGCGGATCCTCCCTAAGAGGCCGCCGCTCCTCTTCCTAGAATGCATCAAGTTTCTTGCTACCCCTCACGCACCTTCAAGTAGTCCGGCTTTTCAGGCTTCGCGATGACAACCGCCTTGGCTGTCTCCCATGTCTCCTGATGGTGTCCGAGCAGGATACACGCCCGAACAATTTGTGTAATCCGCTGCTCATCCCATCACCAGAAAACTTAGACAATGTCGGCTGATAAAGTTTGCCCGGTCACCGGTTTCTTTAACAGTCTTCACGCGCAGAGAGGGAGAGAGAGAGAGGAACGAGTGAGGAACAGAATGAGATGATTTGATCGTTGAAGTTTGATGGAATCGCTCAACCGTGATGTGTCTTATCTTTTCTGTGCTATATAGGAGTATTTAAGAGTACAGAAGAAAGAATGCGAAAGACGCTGCTATGGGAGAATGCCAAGCCGTCATTACCAGGATCCCCTTGCCACTGCCGTTGCTATGCCATTGCTCCCCACAGCGTTGCTGTCGTCGCCGTTGCTGCGGTGACGCTTCCATCGGCGCGCCACGCCGGAGCGGCGAGAAGCAATTCCAACACACCCCCTCTTCTCGCGCTCCGTACCAAACAGAAATCCACCAAATCAGAAGCATAAAAGAAAAACAAAATCAATCCCATTAAATCCTCGTCGACCTCATTAAAACCTCTGCAGTGAAAACCTCGTGGGAAAAACACCTGCTAGTAGGAAAAAGAGTGCCGACTCACGCTTGCCGACAGGATGCAAGAAAATGCTCAACAAAACAAAAGAAAACCTTCTTTCCTTTTCCAACTCCTCATCCCCCGCACCCCCTTTTCTTCACCAAAGAACCGCACCCCCTTTTTCCTTTTCGAGATCGGAGTCATTCATCGTATACGGGTTTTCCGTCATCGGGGCCGAATAGAGTAAGACTGGTGAGTTGCAATAGTCGTTCATGTCGGGGAACCGCGAGAGGCTTCGTCAGCAGATCGGCAGGGTTGGACTCTGAGGTGACGTATTGGAACTTAACTGTGCCTTTCATCTGTTCGTCGTGAACATGATGATATTTTACGTCAATGTGTTTTGACTTTTGTCGTATGACTCCCGATGTAATCAGTTTGATGGCACCTTGGTTGTCGCATCCGATTGGTACCAGCCCATCAACAATGTTTACTACCATTCCTCCTGCAGCCTCCTTCATCATGCACCTGAGCCAGAGGCTTTCCCGGGTGGCGTGCGAGCAGGCGATATATTCAGCCTCAAGCGTTGAAAGTGCCACGACACTCTGAGACTTGGACTGCCAATGAATTAAGCCAGATATGACAAGCTCGTTGTTGACATTGGTGTTCCCGAGTCCGAATACGGATCCGCCAACAGATTTCCCAGTTGTGAGATTCCCTGCCCAGTCAGAATCGGTGTATCCGACAATGATGATAGGATTCAGAAGCCGTCGGTAATAAATCTGAAATCCGACAGTAGTCTTCAGGTATCGGAGTACTCTCTTCGCCGCCATTGTATGCATTTCAAGAGTTTGAACGTTGTACCGGCTGAGAGCGGTAACACTGAAGGCGATATCTGGTCGACTTCCAAGTACTGCATACATGAGTGATCCAACCATTGACAGATACTCTTTGCGGTTTGCCGGTTTGTCCTCACAGTGGGAGTTAGTCAGATCTGTCTGAGGATCAAGTGGAGACTTAGCCGGTTTTGCTTCCAACAATCTGAATCGTCGTATGATCATGTTGATGTAACTTCGTTGACAGATACTGAATCCTCCATCTTTGGTCCTCTCGATCTCGATTCCTAGGAACCGTTTTGCCGTGCCCAAGTTGCACATCTTGTACTTCTTTTCCAGCAGCTGCTTGATCCGATGTCCCCTTCCTTCTGCACCGTTGTGCGCAATGAGCAGATCGTCCACGTATAGTACTAGAAGGACTCCTTGTTGGAGGTACAGGTTTGGATCTTCTGCCGATTGTCGGAATCCTATGGATTGCAAGTATCCATCGATATCCTCGTACCAAAGTCTGGGCGCCTGTTTAAGTCCGTAGAGTGCTTTTCGAAGGATTAATACACTTCTGCTTGATGCGCTTCTGCTCGACGCGAGCCAGTCAATTCCAAGTGGCATTTCCATGTAGATGTTGTCTCGGTCTATCCTTGGATTTAGGAAAGCCATCACCACGTCCATATGGTCAACATCCCAGCCATACTGAGCGGCCAGTACCAGTATCAATTGGAATGTTGCCATCTTGGAAACCGGTGCATAGGTTTCATCATAGTCGATGCCTTCCCTTTGTTCGTAGCCCTTGATGACTATTCGTCCTTTGTACCGAGTGCATCCGTCTGGATTAATCTTCCTCTTGTAGATCCACTTGCATCCAATAGGCTCTTCTTCTATCCTGTCAGTTATTGGTGTCTGGACTACATTACCCTTTTTCACGATATCGAATGTGTGATTCTCAACCAATGCCTGCCATTCCTGGCGCATGGCTTCCTTCCATTGTCTTGCTTGCAGATTTCGTAAAGCAGTTCTGTACATGAGCAGTTCGCTCTCGTTGTCAAGAGACTTATTGGTAGCAGACTCGACGGTATCGGGCTCGATGATTGGTTGGATTTCGGCTTTGTCTTCTGATGTCTCGGTGATCCGAAGTAGCAGGAAGGCAGAGGCAAGGTGTTCCGAAGACGTTACATCACCCCCTTCTTCGTGAGCCTTGCTTATAATTGCCTTGTTGATTTCAAGGTGTTCCTTGCTGCGCGTCCAGGCAGAGATATATTCATTCTTGTCTGCCATTTCAATCAGTCTTGATGTCACTCATATGGAATCCACATCACCCGTTCTCGCTTTTCGCTCAATTCGGCAGTCATCCGTTGATTCGCTCAACAGACTTCTGCCCAAACCGGCAGGCATCTGCCCAGACTGGCAGACTTCTGCCCAGAAGGCAGGCTTCTGCCCAAACCGGCAGGCTTCTGCCTCAACCGGCAGGCATCTGTCCAAATCGACAGGCTTCTGCCCAAACTGGCAGGCTTCTGGCAATTCACTGACAGGGAAACAAGATTTCTTGACTTACTGTTTTCTTGACTTGTCAGCCCGTCACTTATTTCATTCATGTTCGCATCTTGGATTTCGTCGTGCGATTCGTCCGCATTTTCTGGAAACTCAATGGCTTCCATCTGCTCTTCTGTGTGTTCATTTTCTTCTTCGTCAAACACCACACTTGAGCATTCCACTGCTCGTCCGGTTCTTCCTGATTTGAAATCCCAAATTCTCCAGATTTTCGTGGTGTTATGAACATATCCCAACATCATGCACATACTGGAGCGGTTTCCGAATTTCTTCTCCGTTCTCTGAACAGGTGGAATGTGTTTGTATGCGCGACTTCCGAATCGTCTCAGGTGTCCGATTTTTGGAATGGTGCCTTACAGAGCTTCGTATGGTGACCGGTTGTCCATCAGACCAGACGTAGGTGACCTTCGATGCAGGTAGCATGCTGTCCTGATGGCTTCCGGCCAAAATATTATCGGCACATTTGCGTCCAACATCATACTTCGTGCTTTCGCATTCAGTGTTCGGATCATGCGCTCGGCCGTTCTGTTCATGTGTTGGGTGTACGGGGGGGTGGGTTCAAACGTAATTCCTTTTTCTCCCAGTAAACCTTGGAATATCGAGTTGTTGTATTCTCCGGATCCATTGTGACTACAGAAACGTTTGATGTGGAATCCCTGTATTTCCACCCAGGCTTGGTAATGTTGAAACTTGGCTGATATTTCTTCCGCGGTTTTTGTGATCAGAAAGTACACCTCAGTATATCTCGTACAGTCATCAATATAGATGATGTAATATTGGGCGCCTTCGATACTGTGCTTTATAGGCCTGCAGAGATCTGAGTGCACAAGCTCAAATGGCGTTGAGGACCGGGGTGCCTTGGTACGTACAATATGTTGTTGTTGCTTCGTATGAATGCATGTCCGACACAATCCAGGTGTTTCCCAGTGAGGACTCGTGTCCATACAATCCGTCACAGGCTCAACATCCATAGGATCCATCACCGGCTCGATATCCGGAACTGCAGCCAGCTCGACGTCAGGATGGGTAACCGGCTCAGTGTCCAGAGAATCCGTAATGCATTCTCCTGATGATTCCAGTAGCCGTCTGAAATCTTGATGATTAAGGTGCGCGAGACGTCGATGCCACATGTTTATCGTGTGTGAATGTGGAGCAGTTCGAAGCATTCTAATTTCGGAGATGTGTGCTGATCCATCTGTTGATAGTATGTATAAGCCGTCTTCAAGGTTGGCGCCGAGAACTTTCCGTCCTTTTGCATCAGCAATCGAGCATATCCCTGATCGGAATGTTGTTGTGTATCCATGTGAGTCGAGTTGTCCTACTGATAGGAGTGATATTCGGAACTCCGGAACGAAGAATGCCTCAATATCCACTCCTCCCAGAGGTACAATTCCTTTCTTCTTCACTTGTACTTGATGATCATCCCCCAACTTGATGATCATATTCGTTTCCTTAACTGAGTTCTTCCGGAAGTCTCGAAGATTGTTGCCGTAATTGTGAGATACTCCGGAATCAATTACCCAGGTCCTTGTTGTTATTGCCGATCGATATGATGCCACCATTACCTCCGAGCTGAGGGAGGTGGAGCCCGCGAGTCATTGCTGGTTGCCGGAAGTGTCGTGCGAACGTCCATTTCCATCACCTCCATCGCGTCCATTTCCATCGCGTCCGTTGTGTCCGTTTCCATCGCGTCCAGTTCCATCGCGCCCATCGCGTCCGTTTCCGTTGTGTCCGTTGCGTCCATTTCTGTTATGTCCGTCTCCTTCTCGTCCATTTCTTCTGCTATTTTGTAGGGCTTGTCCCTTTCTTCTGGCCGGACACTCATTCTTCATATGGCCTTCTTCTCCGCAATAATAGCAGTCAATCTGATCGCTAGGTCATTTGTTCTTATTCCGGCAGTTGGCGGTAGTATGGGATCCTGTTTTGCACAAATCACACCATTGTTTCTGAGAACGCTCATTTCCCTGGTAACGTCCCTGGTAGCCTCCACGTCCTCTTCCTTCTTGTTGAGTATAGAGAGCTTCGGAAATTGCGTCAGGTTTGATTGTCATCGATCGATTCGTCTCGCATTCGTTGAGTGCATCCATAACCTCTTGAACTGTAACTCTTGTGCGAGATTGAAGAATCTCGATCGTGACTGCATAGGCAGGAGGAAGAGTCATATAGATGTGATTCTTGAGGACTACGTCGGAGACTGCTTCTTCGGAGCCGGCGAGCTCAGTGGTGATGTCAAGCAGTTCGGCGAAGTAGGTATTGAGCGGCTGCCCAGGAGTGGGCCGAAGAGTGCTGAATTTCCGAAAGAGTGACATTCTTCCGACAGAGGAGTTGGCAGTGTTTGTGCGTGCCTCAACTTCTTTCCACGTCTCAACGGGATTGTCCATGCCTTTGATGTACACCTTGACAGCATTGGTACAGGATCCGTAGATGATGGCCAAGGCCTGCAACTTCCATTGCTTGTAGTCCTTGTATACCTTCCGTGCCAGAACAAGGTTTCTGGAGAAGTCGTTGGGTCTTCCCGGATCTTGCGGTTCTTCTTTCCTTTCCATCACGATGTCCCAAGCCATTATTCCCTGTAGGACCTTCATACAATCTTCCTTCCAGACTGCGTAGTTCATCAGCAAAAAAATAAAAAGTTGAGGTATATTGCTTTTTTTCGAAGTGAGACACAAATTTTAAATTTCCTTTCTTGGTGTTTTAGTTGAAATAAAAGAGATTATTTTTTTCCAAATCCTTACAGGAGCAAAATATAACTTCTCTCTTACAGAAGCTTAATAAAGCTTAATAAAGCTTACAGAAGCACCGGGAGCACCGGGAGCATTTTTCGAGTTTTTGCTGATGTTGGTACGATCGAGTAGGCAAATATTGCCCAGAGGGTGTTTGAATGATTCTTCACTCATGATGAGAATCGTATCGAAGTGCGAGGAGGGAAATGCTTGTTGATAGTGACGGATCTTCTATCGCTGAGATGGTTAGCGCTCGGTTTCGAGTAGAAAATATCTAAGTGAGACGTAGAGAAAAGGGCCTCGGAATCGCCGGCCCCCACGTTTACCACTGGCTCCTGAGAAGCTATTTTTTGCGCGAGAGTATGACGATTGAGAAGGTGATCGGGTGAGGTTTGTAGGTATTCGGAGCGGTTACAGCTCCGGGCTCATAGCCTGTTAAAGTTTGCCCGGTCACCGGTTTCTTTAACAGTCTTCACGTGCAGAGAGGGAGAGAGAGAGAGGAATGAGTGAGGAACAGAATGAGATGATTTGATCGTTGAAGTTTGATGGAATCGCTCAACCGTGATGTGTCTTATCTTTTCTGTGCTATATAGGAGTATTTAAGA
>Ga0307508_10001085_pt1 | contig 31492 bp, 43 predicted proteins | sample 9_EM_MG_FD_203089 | JGI IMG/M metagenome (GOLD analysis project Ga0307508, IMG submission 203089) | Populus trichocarpa ectomycorrhiza microbial communities from riparian zone in the Pacific Northwest, United States - 9_EM | ecosystem: Host-associated > Plants > Roots > Unclassified | place...
GTCCTCCTAAGATGCCAAGTAGAAAAACGTACCTTTTTGTCCTTGTCGCGGGCGACAAAGTTTGTGCAATGCTCAACATCAGACAGTATATTCTCAGATAGAGGTACGAGGGTTATGTGCAATTTGCCAACTCGAGAGACAACTGACAACCACAGCCAACCACGGTTGTCTGTGTTGTCCCTGCCATAAACGGTAATGACAACCCATGAGTCCATTCAGTACCTCCGCCTTCAGAGCGAGGCTGTATTTGATAAAATTCCCATAAAAGTATCTTCCGACCACAGCCAACCCACAGCCAACCGCAGACAACCCAGTCAGACTTGCCATATGTGGCAAGGACAAGTTACAACGTCACTTCCAAAACGGGTATTGACACCAATGGGTAGTGCTCAAGTTAACCAGCCGATGCGCCATCCATGCGGCATTTTACAAGAGATTAATTTATAATTTTTCTCACTTCAAATGCCTACGCTACTGACAAGGCTGCATTCACATTGCTTGTGGCAAAGGACGGCACCAGGGTGCGGGGGCAAGAGCATGGTAATGATAATGTGCCATTGCACGGGGCTTGCTATATCCTTATCTAGACGATCCTGGCGGCCGCGGGCATGCACCATTTCCCGATTTGTTTGGTTGGCAGTGGTTGTCAGTGGTTGTCAGTTGCTCAGACACCATGGAATTACCATATTAGTTAAGGCCAACCCTTGGTTGTCTCGGCTGTCTGGGTCGGCACTTCGCATTGCCATTGCCAAATATGGAAGTGACAACTAACCGGCATTGCCAAACATGGAAGTGACGGTGTGGTTGTCAGTGGTTGTCACTAGAGTTGGCAAATGCACACCCAGGTACGAGGAGAAGTTCCCACCACGGAGGCACAGCCACAGGGTTTGATATTGAAACCAACTCCTCCTCTATAGAGTCGGGAATAAATAAATAAACCTTTCTAGACATGAGTTCGTGACCCTCAGTGACTGTGACCAGGGTGATTGAGTTCGGTTCGCTGGCGTCTGTGACCCGTGACCGAACTCTTGGTCGAAAGTCTACGAAAGGATGCTGCACGAATCACTTTTTTCGCAATTCCGTCTCATGCAATATCATGAGGGGCCACTTACGACTCTACCGGACAAAACCGCGGTAGGGGACACGGTCATTCTTTATGATTGGGACGTTCAACCTAGAGAAGGATGAGCACGCAAATATATCGAATTATTTCGTGATCCAGAGCAAGTACCGGGCGATATTCAACTCCCAGACGGTTCTTCCGTTGTCACGCCGGATTCGTTCGATCCTTTAGGCGATGTCAATCATCCTCGAATGGGGAAGCCCATTCCCTACAAAGAGCTAGAGTTGATGTATTGGAGGTGCAAGAATTTCGATAATGGGTATGGACTCGTCTATGCGATGCAGCGAGTCCTTGATGCTCTGCCTCGTTCAACAAAACTCGTCGTGCGGACGACAAAGAAGGCTCATAACATTACGATTTCTCCTCCGAGCGAATTCGCTATTATGGAAATGGACATACGTGCGCACGAGTTGACGCACATTATGCGTATGTCTCGAATACCAGGGACGACGCAGATTGCGACGAGCCAGCATGTTATTGGAGGCGATGGGGGGTTTATGCCGTGGGTGTATCTTCTCCTGGGGAAAGCAACTAGCGTGGATCTCGAAAAGGACACTCGAGTCGTTTTGGACCTCGCCTGCACGATGGTCGGAGGAAGAGGGCCAGCGGGCGAAATATTTGCATTGCAGAGATGCAAGGAGTATCTCGATCAAACACTTGCTAAAGTAGCGGATGATCTTGGAGGAGAGATGAAACTTTCTGGTCGGACGGTCCATCGGAAGGGTGACCGCCAGGAACTAGACCGTCTTGCTGCTGCTGTCGCGGAGAGAATGCGCGGAGTGGTGGTTGATGGTGCACACTTTTGCGCCCATTGTGGCTCCCCATTTGCCATCATGCGGTGCAGCAGGTGAGTTGCCTGGGGCGTATCCTCCAGACGACTTAGATCGGTTGACGTTCCACTCCACAGATGCAAGCAAGTATACTTTTGTTCGACGGACCATCAGGCAAGTGGATGGCCCTTCCACAAGATTTACTGTGAACGAAGCGGTTGAATCCCACCCCTGCCACATGGTTACACGGTCTATTTATGTCTAAGTGTGTTAGCCCTTAAGCGGATCGACTTGGGCCGGCTTCTTTCTGACGATACTTGCACGCAAATCTCTTGTCACCGCAGTGTGATGGTCTTCTAAATTTCCCTTGCAACTTCGGCCGGGTGCAATCAAACTTCGTCCTGGCGTAGTCTCTTGGGGAGTGGTATTTGAAGGTGTACGGGACTGAGAATGAGAGCAAATATATGCCGCTGCGGTCCCGTTTGCATTTGACTGCTATTGTTTATGGTATTGCGGAGAAGGCGGCGGATTTGATCAAGGCTGACCAGTGAGAGTGACGATTGATGGGAGTGCTTGCTTTATTTATAGATTGATGTGGACCAGCAGGGCTGGCTGAGTATATCCTTTTTCCCGCTCGGTTTGAACGCCACCGTAACTAGTATCCCTTGAATGAAGCATGATATGAGTGAGCTAACAACACTTGACCTTGATCATCGACAAAAGCATCCGAATGGCACCGATCCATTAATGTATAATTCATTCATCTATATTCATTGTGTGATGGGGGGCAACCCGATGAATGCCTCAACGAACGAACGCCTCAACTGGTTAACCGGTCCCAGTGAACACCAGCTTGCCGTCTTGCATGATGCTGCATGATTACGACAAGTATACAGAAGGATATTGACAAATTTATCGCTTCGATCCTTATAGGGCCAGGTATAATGCATACGAAAACGTACACAGTCACGTGTACTGTGACCGTGACTGTGACGGGTCACGCTGCTTGACGGCGTTGCTCGAGTGCTCGCTGAAACACTTCGGAACAGGCCGAATATGCTGTCCTATCTCGGTAAGTCCCCATTACGTGTAACAAGTGTCTGGGTGTGGGCGGGGCAGCGGTACACGTGATGGATTAAGGACGCGACGCAAGAACTGGGAAGTTCGGAGTCCAGAAAGAGACAACGTTCACGTAATACATGTGTAATAAGGTTTTATTACATCACAGGAACCCGGCTCGTTGCGGAACAAATCTAATTATATATTTTATGACAACGGAGAACGGCCCTTCCCGCCCCTTTCCTCCCTTCATCTTCCATCTCAGCCCGTGAAAGAGTCCATAGTCCAGAGGTGACGAATACGAGGTGGAGCTATGTTACGGTTTCCCCTGCTGTCGCTTGGGCTTTTCGTCTTCGTCGCGCTTTTGAATCGCGTCCCTCACGTCGAGGCAGCCGTCACCAAGAACCCAAGTAGCGTGTCGAATCATACATACGACTACATCGTGGTTGGAGGAGGTCTCGCGGGACTCACGGTCAGTACTCGCTCTCGTGCTCCACCGCGTAAAATTGAGTTCGCCATCATTGCACAGGTCGCGAGCAGGCTCTCTGAGAACTCTGCCATCTCTGTGCTCGTCATTGAAGCGGGAAATGATGACCGAAATGATCCTCGTGTTTATGACATCTACCAATATGGAGCTGCGTTCAATAGTGAGCTCGACTGGTCCTACCCGACTGATCAGCACAAGTCCATTCGCGCGTACGTCTCAATAATATTTTATTCCGTTCTTCCGCGGGCAGTTCTGGATGGGTGTTGCTGATATGCTCGTACGTATGGATCACATAGCGGCAAGACCCTGGGAGGTTCATCGTCCATTAACGGTGCTGCTTATACACGCGGCACCAAAGAGCAATATGACGCATGGTCACAACTTCTCGACCCAGCAGACCAAGGCCTAGGATGGAACTGGGATGGTATGTTCAATTACATGAAAAAGGTTCGTATTTCTTTGGTTTGCTCTCCCGCATTTGGCTTCAACTCAAGTATTCGGTTCGACTGTGTAGTCCGAAGGGTTCTCCGCTCCAAATGCCCAGCAAAGGGCTAAGGGTGCCGGTTCCATTGCGTCGTACCATGGTACGAATGGCCCGCTTCAAGTAACGTTCCCGTACGTCCGCAACACCTTCCTCTTGCTTTGTGCCATTTTACCATTTTCATCTGTTTTTGCAGGGATTTAATGTATGGAGGCCCACAACAACCAGCATTCGCGTCAGCCATGGTCAATCTGGGAGTCGCGAAAAGTGAGGATTTAAACGGCGGCTCACCTAACTGCGTTTCTTTCACACCAGATGTACGCGCCCTCTCCGTTGTCGAATACCTTGATTTGCCTAATTGTTTATTCGCGCTCCCATTTGCGTGAATCTGACCTCTGCACTTAACCGAAAATAAACAGACAATTAACTGGCACGACAACGACCACCGCTCATCGTCCGCGACGGCTTACCTTTCCCCCGTTGAGTCCAAACGGCCAAATTGGACGACGCTCGTAGGACAACAAGTCATCAAGATTCTTTTCTCATCTTCTGGTGGTCTTAAGATTGCAACTGGCGTACAATTTGGTACCGCCAGTGGGTCAAGATACATTGCAAAGGCTAGGAAGGAAGTCATTGTTGCTGCTGGTGCCATCGGAGTGCGTAATTTCTCTTGATGGTCACCCTGGACTGACACTGACGGTCCTTGCTTTAACGTTTTATGACGTAAACAAAGTCACCGGTTGTCCTCCAACGTTCTGGAATAGGCTCCGCATCCCTCCTAGCAAAATATGGCATTCCATTGGTTGTGGACCTCCCCGCTGTAGGACTCAACCTCCAAGAACAAACACTCAGCGCGATGGGAGCGAAAGGAACAAATTTCAATCCAGGTGGAAGTGGGCCCAGTGATGTTATTGCATATCCGAATATCTATCAGGTGTGCACCTATCGAATCCATCATGTGTGGGGATGTGCTGGTCTGATTGGCGTGGAAACAAACGAACGAATGGACATCATCGTACGCCACGCAAAAAAATTAATAGCTGTTTGGCTCCGGAGCCACTTCGATTGTGAACCACATCAAGTCGTCCATCCCTGCGTGGGCAGCGTCCCAGGCGAAATCGGCTATATCTGCGAGTGCTCTCCAGAAGATATTCAACATTCAAGCTGGGCTCATTATCAACAATAATGGTGTGTTCGGCTCAGCCTGGATTTGCGAGTCGAGTGCTTGTGCTCACGTTGCAATTTTCTCTATATATATAGCGCCCGTCGCCGAGTTGTTCTATGACACCGGCTATCCGGACAAGATTGGAATGATTTTGTGGCAGCTTTTACCTTTCTCCCGCGGAAGTGTATCGATTACTGTATGTTTCTTGCTTGCATTCCATTTGTCACCGAGGCGCGCTTCGCTGAAGGAAACGTTCTCTGTTGCACCCTGGATGATGCATTGTAGTCATCTGATCCGTTCACCAAGCCCCAAACGAACGTCAATTACTTTGCCGTCGATGTCGACATGACGATTCAGGTTCAGGCCGCAAGATTTACACGTCGTGCATTCCAGACGAGCCCGCTCAAGTGCGCTGCCCCTTTTTGTGTAACACATGTTTGCGTTTGCCAGAACCACTGACATATTTCTGTGTCCGATATCACGCTGACACAAAATAGGTCGCTATCTACAGGAGAATCGCACCCAGGCTTCTCCGCCGTCCCAGATGACGCTTCGCACGGATCTACGGCAGCCTGGACCTCCTGGATTAAATCGAACTTCGTCCCCGTTTCCCATCCCATCGCTACATGCGCCATGATGTCGCGTTCTCTTGGAGGAGTGGTAGACGGACATTTGAAGGTATACGGGACCGGGAATGTGAGAGTTGTCGATGCGAGCGTTATACCGATGCAGATCAGTGCGCACTTGAGTGGCACTATTTATGGTATTGCGGAGAAGGCGGCGGATTTGATCAAGGCTGCTCAGTGAGATGTTCGAACGATTGACAGGAGTGCTTGCTTTATTTAGATGGTGGTAGTAACCTACGTACATGTAGTAGAGTTGACTAGATCTACAGTATCCTTTGCGCCACCGATCAACGCCAATACATGTGTGTCAAAATCGTCGTGTTTGCATGGATTTACAGCGAGCCAGCAGCATAACCAGGCCCACAAAAAACGTCCCGCCCCCAGGAGGATGGGGCTCAGTGGCTCATAAGACTCTGACTCATGGGTAGCCTTGCTTGGAGGTAATCATGAAAGCAGAGATGCAGAGGTGACGGAGAAGTCCATGAATATCTTGGGCGTTAAGACAGTCCGATGAATTTATTTGTGCGGCCACAAAACAATGTAATAATACACCCATCTAGCCAACTCGCGGCTTGCACTGTTTAGCGAATGCCATAAACTCTGACAGCCACTCTGCCTCTTCTTCGTCGGAAGAAAATTCATCATCACTCGACACGTACCCGCCAGTGACCCTCCTCTGTCCTGGGAAGAGGCGATCCAACACATCTCCCAACCGTGTAGAAACAGAATTCAACACGAAGTTGTCCACTGAGCCTCCTTTCCCTACAGCAACGCCTGGGAGCGCCCAGTCCGCATACGGCTTCCCATGAGATCCGCTCGTCATCCACTGAGTTCCAAAATGTCATTGTATGACTTAATCCACAACGTACAGCAGAGGCAGCTTCGTTCGCTAACCCCGATCGGGTGGGTGGGGGCGACTCGGCGGAGGGGCAACATTGGGCCGAAGTGGAGAATGATGCGAAGTTCCGCATGAACGCATGCGTGTGTAGTTTGTCGCCGTCCCCAGTTACTGAGAAGGGAGGGAAAGTGCGTGTGAAGTTGGTCCACAATCTCTGGTGACAAACAAGGTTTTTTGAGTTCACGCGCCACGACATCGTGAGGACTATTGCGAAGGTCGAGAGCCCCCTCTCCGGTACCAGTGAAAGTGCCTTCAACCCAGCGGTGAGAGATCGGGAGCAGTCGCTTGGCTTTCTTGATGACGTGTGAGATATCGCTGATGTATTGGCACACCTTGCCCAAACGGCGCTTCAGACGCTCTATCCTCTCGCTGCAATCCGTATCCGAGAGAGCTCGATCGTCGAGTGTTTTGAAGAAACGAGAGCGCGCAAGGGTTTTTGCGTGAACAAAGAGTGCGGCGTATTTCTGTGTCGAGTAAAGGGGTCCTCTGCGTTTAACCCTTGTGAGGTCAAGTCGGTAATTCTTTCAACAAGATTGTTCCACACTGCGAAGAAGGAACCATCCCTATACTCCTCAAGAAGCTTCGCATGGGGAAACTCAACCCGAATATCAGCCTCTGGTACGTACGCATCCAGAGCCGACGCGAAATCGCTGCGCAGCGCTGTGCTTTGGATTGTGGTATGTAGATTGTGAATTCGCTGATCGATATTCGCACCACACCGTCGCATGAGGAAGGGAAAGGGGTGCACCGCGCTTGTAACAGTGGGACTCCCGATGAGAGAGATGAATTCGTTTGCGGCAGCTATATCTTCAGAAGTCGGAGGCCCATTTCTCGCTAGAACGAGCTCTATATGCTTGCGTTTGTCAAATGTGGCTGCAAAAACATCTCCAGGGTTGCCGGTAGTTAGTGCCGCGGCGATGGCATCCAGAAAGCGAATTTCACGGGACGTTTCATTCCTCAGCGGCGTGCGAGTGACAGAATCTCGGTTGCGCATGTTGACGTCCGAATAGCTAAACTCATGCAAGAGCTGCAACCGTTCAGAGAGATCGTTTTGATGCTGATGGGCCATGATGGTGGTTGACGCAACGGAGCCGCATATGTGCGGTAATGTCTGGTGCACTCTATTTATGCGTGTGCACCGCTCGTATCCCGATGTCCAGTCCACATTCTTCCTCCTAACTTTTCACTTACCACCAGCTTATAAATAAATCCATCTCCTCTGATGTTCCAGCTGGAGAGTGAATCGGAATCGGGCAAGTTGCACAGATAAGCGCCTCGGGGATTCTCACACGGCCCCGCCCGCGAGTTTGTTGTTTGCTCCCTCAAAAGTTCAAAAGTTTGAAATAATGGTGCGGTTGACAAGCGTCCCCACCATAAAAAATGCGCCCTTGCCGGCCGAGGGTAACGATTCGTTCTCCAATGCCATCCTTGCAGCTCTCGTTCTCGGCGTTCCATGGTTCGTCAAGAGAATTGTTCCAATTGTCAACCGTGGTGGATTTTACACCTATTGGTTCCTCGTCGTGATATTCGGCGTCCCTATCACCGTGGGCTATTGGGCCCTCATGAGTCACTACGGCCCGAGGAAGAACGAGAAAGTTGTTTTGCCCGGCAAGCCAGCAACCGACTACTACGAGATCAAGGACTCGGATTTGAAACACCAATGGGGTTTCACGAAGGACAAGATACCCATGCAAATTTGGCATGACGCGTATTTTGATGGCAAGATTGACACCAGGGGTGCGTCGCGCCTTTCGAAATGAATGCCGAATCGTCTCATCCTTGTCTTTTAAAACATGCGCAGGCGACATGCTAGATGTGCTCGAGTACCGCTGGGATTGGGCATCCTTTGGTTTCACCGTCGAACTGTTCAAATATGTCTTCCTGAACTTCATTCCCGATGTCATCTTCCACACCCAAGCTCAAGACGAGGAACAAATTCGTGACAACTATGACAGTACGCATGCGACGTTCTTAAGGCAGTGTACACACCTCACGTTATTTGTTACTTCGTTATTAGGAGGCAACGATTTCTACAACTGGTTCCTCGGCCCTCGAATGATTTACACATCCGGGATTGTCACTGATATTACCCGAGAAGAGTCCCTCGAGGAGTTGCAAGACAACAAGATGCGTATTGTTTGTGAGAAGCTCAATTTGCAGCCCGGCGACACCCTTCTCGACATTGGATGCGGCTGGGGCACCCTCGTCGCATTTGCTGCCAAAAATTACGGCGTCAAGGCTCTTGGCGTGACCCTCGCGAAGGAGCAGGCAGCGTTTGGCAACCAACGTATCAAGGATAATGGACTCACAACCGATCAAGCAGAGATTTTATGCTGTGATTACCGTGATATTCCACGGGATAAAAAGTTCACAAAGATAGTCTCGCTCGAGATGGCGGAGGTACAATCGATTTCACTAGGTCACCCTCGCCCGTGTTGACGCCGATTACGTGTAGCATGTTGGAATTCGTCGCTACAGCACGTTCCTGAATGAAATCGAGAGTCTCTTGGACGACGATGGGCTCTTCCTGTTGCAGGTCGCTGGCCTCCGTTCTCACTGGCAATATCATGATCTTGTATGGTAAGCCTCTAACTTACCCCTATTCCCCGCCGGTCTTGAGCTCGCCTTTGGTAGGGGATTGTTCATGAATAAGTATATCTTCCCCGGGGCTGATGCAAGCTGCGCTTTGAATTGGGTCATCGGCAAAGTGAGCATTGCGGTATGGTAGCACGTGCTTTTCCCTCACAAAGCCCCCTTCCATCTACCAGCTTGAGAACGCCGGCTTCGAGATGAAGTCTATAGACGTGCTTGGCGTGCACTACTCGGCCACCATCTACCGATGGTACAAGAACTGGTTGGCTAACGAAGACAAGGTCGTTGAGAAGTATGGGCGTAGGTGCGTGGTGGGTAGTTGAGAAATTCTGATAAAAACCTCACTTGGACGAGATAGGCTGTATCGTATCTGGTTGTTCTTCCTCGCGTGGTCTGTCATTGTGGCTCGGTGCGTGCACTGGGTTCCCTTGTCGACATGCATTCTTGTAGAAATGCCTGACTTGGTGTCGTTTCCAGCGAGGGAGGTTCCTCACTCTTCCAGATTACAATGCACAAGAACCTCAACGCCTTCCACCGTATCGAGGGAGTTCCGACGCACTCGTCATTACAGGGGTTCCCGAAGAAGGAGATCACGTACGTTGAACCTCACTTCCGCCCGAGGAATCGCTTGTACTCATTGAGATATTTGTCTCCGGATATAAAGGCCGATCGTCTAATGGCTTGTTGACTTCCGAAGCGTTTGCTGTGGGGTAGTTTACACGACGTCACAGCACAGCGTTGTATGCTCTCGGTCTCTGCGATAGTTCTTGCAGAGGATTGGATATTAATATAATGTTTGTTGAGAGAACTCTGCTTGCAATGGCGCACATCTGAGAATCGAAACGAGCACAAGCTGTTGTGTGAAAACGAAGATCTTTAACGGCATTACATGTACAAACAGAATTGGACCCTTTCAAGGCTACATGGCATGGTCACTGCACTTTGAGGCTAGATGTAGATTCCCTCGTCGCTAGCATTGGTCTTCCTTGCCTTCGATCCAAGACCTTTCGTTTCATGTTCAGGACTCCACGGCAAAATAGTTCCAAGAGTTTCCGCAACGAGTGCAAGCATATCCACACTCCATTTCTCCTGCAGAGACAAGGGTGGGGGTCGTGGTTCTTTCCGTGGCGGAGGAGGTGGAATGCGGTGTGAAGGAAGCAGGATGAGGCGGCCTGGGACAGAAGGGGATGTAGGCGGCAACTCGAGCTGAGAAAGAAGGGAAGCGGCGAGCCCTTGGACTAGATTTGGCGGTGCAAACGGCAGCAACTGAGAAGGGAGGCGTGGTAACTGTTCGTACGAGGCTGCTGTCAATTTCACGCTCGCGGCGAACGGAGAAGTAGTGGGAGGATAGCTGCAAAACTCACAGACTTCGATGTCGCAGCTGCAGTAGTTTGCAGGTATCTGACTGGGAGACGGAGAGCATCGAATGGCGTTGACGAGATATATGATGGTCCCGCATATGTGTCAACGATGTGGATACTGTACGAGTGGTAGTGCTTCAATTCTCTGGGGGACGAGAATAACCGAATGGGGACGAGAAAGGCTCACGCGGTAAATTTCATTGTCAACAACTCTTCAGCTAAAGCAGCGGCGTAAAGGGACGGAAGATCATGGTTAACGGTGACAAGAGTGGTGCCTTCGTACGTGCTAAAGTCAATTGCTCCGACCTATGGCATGAGGATTCCATAAAATCTGGGGTTGCCCGTCAACCAAGACCAACCTCAGTGCCACAGCAATTTATAGTCCGGAGTGCGGGTGCTGGCGAAACATGCCGAAGCCACTGCTGTCCCGCACCCCCAATCAACACTACTAGTGAATTGGACACAGGCAGATGGGGCGGCGCAGGAAATTGAACAGTGACGGTGGCAGGGGTGTCCTGTGGGACCCCGCCAGGTCTGAAGGATTCGTCCTCGCTGTCATCTGACTCTACGGCGTAGCGTGGAGCCGGATAATCTTGCAAAGGGTCGACGTCCTGGACATGATACGGCATGAGTTCGCGTCGTCACATCATCGGGGCCACGCAGGGATTCACCATTGCGGTTTTCACTTTCGGAGCTTGCGTGTCCAGAACTTGCAATTGGCGTGGGAAATACTGAATCTGTCACAAACTTTCGCGCCTCCTGCCTCCTTGACGCATTTACCAGTTATGCCTGGCTACTCCTTCGCTCAGTGTCCCCTAGCGGCCTTGTACTCGCGTACGTTAAGGAGCCAACCCTTTACGGGACACAAGAATGGTGACATTTTGAGGTTTTGGATGTGACAAAATATCTGCCAGTGGGACATATCGAGACGTTTATCGTATTCTGAAGAACCCCATGGGAAACGCGGGGCTTCCATAGCCGAATTGCCTCCTGGCGAGACTGAGTCCTTGAACCCCCAAGTTACACAAGGCTAGGACATGTTCCGTTTCGTTCCGGGATTGGGAGCGCCGGCACATGCTGGTCTGCTGTCTCTTAGCGCAGCAAGGGAATGCCTTCTCCATCGCGTTTACAATCTAGATGGTTTTGCTGGATCGCTCATTATTCCCTTATAAAGTTGTGACTGACATAGGTCTTAATGGTACGCTCCGCTCCTCGGCATCTCTGACGACCATTCAGTCATAACGGAGGCTGAGAATGTCGCCTGATGGGCAACAACGCGCGACCGGATTCGAGACAGGCAGCGGTTCTTTATGAGAGCTGACAGCAGAAAGACTCACGTCTTGACGACGCAGCGTTCAATTGACAATCTCGAGCACAGCGAGACCCGACGTGGTTGGTTCCATTCACTGCGACAGTCTCGCGAATCCCAGCGTCAGTCTTTCATACTGAAGCACAGCGCCCGCCCGCCACGGCCGAATATTCGCGTGAAACAAAGAAAAGATATCACAATTAGCCCCAAATGGTCTCTAATACATGCGCTCTTTCGCATTAAAGGGTATCTTCTACGCATTGTTTGTACTGTTGTTGCCAAATAATTGGGGGAAACTGTCAGTACCCCCTTATCGTCTAAGGCTTATGGCGGAATGGTGGTGTTGCAGGGCTAGCGAGCTAAACTGAATATGTAAATTTCAAGGCTTCAAGGTGCGCAGCCTCCGTTTGCAGGCCCTTGCGGGAAAAGGATAAGGCTTATACATTATCCATTTCCTGCCCTTGTAATACCCGTAGCGTCGGTCCTGGTATCGCATCGGGCTTATGTCATAGAGCGAGATACAATATTCTCGAAGGCGACTGGCGAGCTCAGCTTTGTATTCGCTTGGGTGACGCCGGCAAAGCTCACGAGTAATATTGACCGCCTCGGCCATAACGCGGCGTGCACTTCTGTACATCATCTTGGGAGACAGCGAGAGAGCGTAGTCTTGGAGGCGGTCCGCAAGCTCGGCTTTGTATTCGCCTGGATGAAGGCGGCAAAGGTCGCGTGTGATAGTGATGGCCTCCGCGTTGGCATCACACGCGGCCCTATACATTTGGCAAGCATGGAGCGAAGCACTATATTCTTGAAGTCGATCGGCAAGTTTGACTTTGAATTTGTCCGGATCAAGTTGGTAGAGCTCGCGTGTGATTTCAACCGCATGGGCGTGGGCATCGCACGCGGCGTCGTACTCCAAGGCATGCAGGGTGACGCCATATTCTCGCAGTCGCGCAGCAAGCTCGGGTTCATACAGGTCCTGATTAAGGCGGGCAAGCCCGCGTGCGACGTTGACAGCCTCGGCATGAACAGTGCACGCCGCATCATATATGCCCTGAGAATAGAGCGAGGTACCGTATTCTCCAAGGCACAATGAAAGCATAGGCCTATATTTGATTTGATGATGAAGGCAGAGCTCGCGCACAATATTGACAGCTTCGGAGAGGGGGTCGCATGCAGCTTCGTATTGTTGCGCATGAAACAGAGCATCCCCATAATGCTGCAAAGCTTGGGCCAGTATTTTCCCGATTCCATGCTCTGTGGGAGAGGTCCTAAAGAGCTCCCGAGCACATACAACGGCCCCCGCTTCTGCGGTGATTGCTCGATCATGGGAAAGTTGCCAATCCGTCTCCCAATAGAAGTCAAGATGGCGAGTAATTGGGTGCTTGAAGCGGAGTGGCTTAGCAAGTGTGGGTGAATGCTGGTGAATCCCCGCCTTTTGGACACTCGGAGGGGAGACCATTGTGCGGGATCGCGGAGCAACCCCATTCCTATCTGAGAGCTCCTCAGATTGGACAAGCTTGACGGCTTCGTCAAGGCAGGCATTTGCTTCAGAAGTGCGCCCGACTCGCATCAGGGAATCGCGATGCAATAGCAACGCCAAGGCAAGCAGTTCGGCATGTTGCGCACCCTCTGATCTGTACAAGCTCCGACAGTGGTCCACAAGTTTCACACCGTTTACACAAGCCGCAACGTGGTCGCCAAAATTGAAGAGCGAACGTTGGCGGTATCGGTAATAGGTCGGGGTAGGGGCAATGAAAGTTGAGGTGCCTGCATTGCACAAGGCGTCGCCATGTGTAGCTGCCTGCCTTTCTGCAATTCGTGCTTCTTCCTGCCGACCACAAACAAACAAGAATTCGCCATACTGCTCCAAGGAGACCCCGAGATGCACGCGGTACTCGGACGGAGCGTGGTCAAATTGTCGTTTGAGCGCCAGAATCATGTGACACCAGATGCCGGCAGCCTCTCCTCGATACCCAAATCCATCCATGCAGCTGGTGATTTCGTCGATCCCGCCAATGAGTTTGGGCAGGGTCTTCAGATGCCGACTGCTGGAGGAGTCGAACGAGGATTCCCATGTCTCGTAATCGGCCTAAAAAGTTGGCGTTGGGGAACGTCAAATGGGGAACTTTAATGGAACTTACAATCGCTTGACGAATGACGGCGGCTCGCCCTGCAAACCGGACATCGTCTCGAAGCGCCCGGAGTGTTGCTGCAATCTGCATCATGGTGTTAGTTCGATCTCGCGAGGCAAGATAGAACAGGAAGTGTACTGTGATAGGCTGCGGCATGTGATATACCTGCTGGAGCTGCAATCTTGACTGGATAGCTAGGTTTCGGTAACGTGGTGCAAGAGGTGACATCTGATGCGATACCTCGCCCAGCCATACCAACCAGTTTTGAAGGAGAAAACTGAACATCCAGCAATTTCGCTAATTTTAATTCAATACAAAGTCTTATTAGGCCCAGCAGCCCCGCCTCGATTATGCGACAGGATAAACGCACCATATATAGCGTGTATCGAGGGTGCAGTTGGCCAATGACATCAATCACGACGCTGAGGTCACGCAGGGTAGGATGTGGGGAATCTAACTGATATTCATTCTCTTGGCAATATCCCTTTTGGAACAATATTTCTGGATTGTGTTTGAGGAATTGACCCTGAACACAGGAATGTCAGCGTATTTCGCCAAGAACAGTAACAAGTGAATTGAGGCCATGCCTCGTCCTTGGCAGCAGTCCTTCCCAGACCACGTAGGAGCGCAATTTTCGAATCTGGTCTCCGTTCAAGCTTAAGCCACAATTTCTCATCAGCCAACCTGAGTTCAAGCATTAGAAATCGGTGAGGGGCAACGCCATGTGCGATTGCTGTCGCCCAAGGCATGACGAACGCCCGCAAGGATATGATATTGCATTGGGCAAGATTGGGGTCGTTCTCAATTAACGCTCGGATGTCACTGAGAGCGCAAGGGTGGTCCAGGACATAGCGCCCGCTGGGTTGCATTACCATGGTGTGTACAGGTCTCGCGCCAGCGCGCCTGTCGTCTGCTGTTGCCAGGATCTGTGGAGACTGAGCCTTCATGAACTACATTTCAATAACCAGACGATGCAGCAACCGGGCATACCAGCTAAATTCCTGTCAACCCCTTTTTCAAGTTGTTGAAAGGGCTGCTTGGGGCGCCAGCGACCCCAGCGAGATGAACTTATGACGAGGAAATGGCGGTGAAAAAGCGCCAAAAGGTAAATAAAACCGAGGGAATAGGGGAGGGAAAGTGGACCAAGAAATGCCACCCTCGTGGTGGGCAAAAGTATAAACCTCACCTCGAGGGGCCATGGCAACATTGACAGAGGGGGATGCGCCCACTTTAAGTCGTAAGAACCAGCATTTTGTTGCAACAAGAGTGCAAATCATTTGTCCTGCCACAGAATGGCCCAGAGACCCCCTTGTCAGCAGCGCCTGGGAGCCATGGCAACATGCATGTAAAAGAGCAGGACGTGATGCGCCCGCTGAAGACAGTGAAGTCGCAGGACGCGGGGTTTGCCATGATGTTCCCAGCTCGGTTCGTCGCGTGAGTGTGACGCTTAATTTTCAAGCGCTCACACATCATGTACAAGTGTGCAACATTAGCGCTGTTGGTTTGCTAGCGTTTCTAAATGTCCTGCCCCCCGATGCAAACCATAGACGCGAGGCGGGGGATTGCGCATGACAGGCGGTGCGGGCGGTACTGTAGGTTCCCCGGCACACATGGGGTCGGTCACATAGATAGTTATCACACAACACGCAGGCCGCAGACAAACAAGAACTTCGTCAAGTTGGCACTTGAGTTGAAATTTTCAGTGGCAGCTTCAGCAAGGGCTTGCGTGAAAATCCCACGCATTAGGGTTGATACAGGTGGATTATGCGGAGAGCTGAAGATACATTTATTGCAGGCCTGAGTACTGGGAGCCAAGTGGGTGCTGCCGTTCGAGATTTGTTGCTATTTTTGTTGGTTCCTGTCATGTGACTTGGGCCTGAGTCAAAACTTTCTTCCCCACCATTCTCCCAACTCGACAATGATAACTCGAATATACTTAGTCACCGTCAAAGCATAGGAACCAAACCAAGATAGCGCCACCATCGTTCATGACCTTAGATCTAGATGAAGTCCCGCAAGTTGTTGGCTCAGTGCCACGCTCGCCTTGGGAACACATCTCTACCTCATCACCCGCCCTTGGGCTTTCACCCACGGGCAGTGACCCAATCCCAATCGATATGCAGCTAGCCCCGGAGGTTGAGGTCGGTAATGTTGAATACAAGCTCAAGTTGCTATCCCCCACGGTTCGTTGTATGCTTTTTGACATCGCTTCAGCACTTCCTGTGAAATATGGGTTGATATGTGATGCGTAGCCGGATCGATTCATGCGTTTAGTCACGCAACTCAAGTGGAGATTGCTCGCTGGCTCAGGACAGGCACTCTACGAAATTGGAGTGTCTGATTCTGGTCAACTCATCGGGTTGTCCCGCAAGGCGAGCCTCTGATCTATATGCTTCCGGCGTGTGCACATTGTTCACATTGTTAACAATATTGGCCATGTAGGACCTCGACGAGTCTCTCGATGTACTTGAGCGCATGGCTGGCGAGCTTGGGGCCACGATGATCGTTCAAAAGGAGATCACTGTCCCTCCTTCTCCTCTTAATTTGGATCTTCTTGGCCACGGTCAAGTCGATGGCGCCCCTAGGATCCCTCGCCTCGCGTCGCCTTCCATAATTGCAAACTCCTATGTTTCTCCTCTGTCACTCACCGACGCGGAGGCCAGTGACGAGGAACTCATCTCGGGGCGGGTGCTTCAACAGTCAAGTAGCCACGATGCTACTATCGCTCTGTGCCCTCCTCGACCACAGAGCTCTCCACTACCCATCATTCGCGATTTTCCCTATGGGTACAATGTGTGGTCATTTTCACGGACGCCCTCCTCCCAACTATCTGCTTCCCCTCCGCTCGGCACATCAACTTCTCTTCCCACATTCAACGAAGTCGACTCAGACGTAGATGATGATGCGGCGTTTGCGTTTGACCTTGATATCAGCAAATTCAGCAAGACTAGAAACCCAGCCTCCGCTTCCAAGATCGTGGTACTGGCTGCGGACGACGACGACGCCGCTGCGAACTTTATGGATCACCAGCGTCACCATCGTCAGATCAAACACAAGAGACCAAAGTTGATCCAATCTCCTGTTGATCCGGTCGACAAAGCATTGCAGCGCCGCGCACGACGCGAATCAAGGCGCGAACAGCGACGACCCGATTTGTTGACGCATGACACTCTTGTCAACACCCCAGAATTCCGCGGTGGTTCGGATGAGGTCGTCCTGACGAGTGGCGCAAAGGACTCACGGGAGAAAGACGAGTATAGTAAGGACGTAGATGCGGTTGCTACGCCACGTAGTATCAGCTCCCAGCTGACGCTTAGCGACGACCTTTCGGAAGAAAACGGAGCGAGTTTGAGTCCGAGTGTCAAGGCCGCAGAAGACGTAAGCGGTGTGAGGCTGATTGCGGAAGCGCTCATTGTGCGTAAGTTTCTGGTTGAAGTCGAGGAGACCTATTTTAAGTTGGACAACCTCCAGCTCTAAAATATTTTCCCGAGGTGGGGATATATCCATGTAGGTTCTTGACGGACAATTGCTTTGCTTTGCTTGCTCGATGCATTGTATGTATGTTGATATTTTTTGGACTCGAATCAGATATACTATAGGGCGCTGAAAGTGAAATGTGGATCTGGCCACCGAGAAACGAATGGCTTAGATCATCATCTCGACAAGTGAGGAGTTGTGTGACTCGTGGCCTCGACTTATTCTCTTTAATTTGCCAGGATGTAAGTTGATGCTGCGGAGGATGTTGCGGATGATGTGTTTGTTGGCCCGCACCTCACAGTCGAACAAATAAACATCCCTACATAATATGACTGTGATCAAGGTGCGCCAAGAATGCTATAGCGCTATCACAGGCGTGTTTACAGCTCCGATTGTCCGACGAGTTCCCTTATGAGAGCAGTTCAACCAGCCGTCTGGCCGTTTCTGCCGCACCTTCCTCCGCCTCGGCTTGGGCTGTTGATTCTCTTGCTGTCATGGGCTCTATTTCTATGGTCCCGGTCCCCAAACCTTACACCAACAAGGACCTTGAAGAATTGACTCTACCTACCTCTCAGCATGAACACCTCACGACTGTCGCTCCCAATTCCAATTAAAACGGAGAACTACACCATTCCCTCCAGCCTTGTCAAAGATTGTCATTCCAGATACCAAACGGTCTTGCAAAGGCTGAATCAAACTCCTAAATAGGAATCGCCAATTCCGACATTAATTCACCTCTCAGCGCATCACGTGGGGGAGCCCTTTTCGCCACTCGGCACATATTTATCAGTTTTCTGTTCCCTCTTGGTAGTGGGCGCTTGCAGGGATCAGCAAGCGACGCACCCGAAACTTTATGGGAACAGTCTGCTTCGCTTTAAATTCAGACGTGAGGCTAGGCATCCCCTAGTAATTACCTACCGATTACCTACCGCCGGGCTAGCCATCACAATCCTTCTTCGCCCCCTCCCCCAACAGAATGCGTTTGTGGAAGTCATGAAGTTTGGAAAGACCTACAAAGTACTTCTACCCTCATTCCCTGAATCATGGCGCGAGACAGCGATCCCATACAGTAAAGTCCGTGTAATTTCATGGCACACGACCACGAATTCCAGCTAACACAACCCACCTCTTAAGCTCAAAAAACTCATAAAGGGAGTTGTTGGTGAACTCTTGCTCTTGGGTCTCGATCCTGACGCCTTGCACCATCTATTGCGCGATGATTCGGAGGACATCGCTGAGGAATCCCTGGAAAATTCAGATCAGCCTCCCGATCACCTACATCTAGAAGACGCGGACGATGTTGCTAGTAGCTTGTACAAGTCCGCGTCCATGGAAGGCACTCCCCCCGCACATAATATCCTGCAAAGTGCCACGCACGCCGTCTATGAGCTAGCCAGTACGCGATATTCTATCGCACAATACCACCTACTTAATTGCTCAATTTAGCGCTAGGGGAAGGAAAAGCTATTATCCCTCACCTGCGATTGACGCTGAGTCCCAAGTCGCATGGAGCGGAGGAGGATCCAGCGAAATCTGCTCCATTGTCGCCCGTATCCATATCGGAGTCCACGCATGCTGTCCCCAGTGACGCTCGCCGGCGGGTGGTAATGGCGTCCGACGTCAAATACGTCTCGAAGCCAAACACATCGCTCGCACAGAGTCAGCACACCATTAAAAGCCCGTTGACAGAAGCCCTCGCGATATCGCCCGCCAGTACTAGTCGGTTCTTGGAGGGTGTTGACTTTGAAGGAGTTTCAGGAGACCATTTGCAGGGGACAACCGCCACGTTAGTATTTACATTCTCCCCTTGGCATGATATGTCTCTTACCTTTTCGTCACTGAGAAAGCTCTCGTGAAATCGTCATCTCATTGAATTCCGACAGCACCTTCTATCAGGTCCTTGTTTCCGCCCTTCACTCTTTCGCTGAGCACCAGGCCAAGGTGCAAGAAGAATTTACGCAGACGGTGGAACAGCTGAGCCGCGACATTTCGAATGTATCACATCCCTCGTCCTCGAAGAGGGGAAAGTCGGATCTTTACGCATGGCGCCAGATATTCCAGATGTGGGTCGACGCTCAGATATTCGAAAGCACCGCGGAGAGGGATAGAGGCGAAAGGAGCGTCGAAGACTCCGAGTTGAAGCTGTCCGAGTTTGCCAACAAGGTCAACAAGCGAGCCATGGGAGATGACCGCACGTTGCAGAGAAAGGAAAGCAGAAACGCATTGGAACGATTCCTGCAGATTAATGTGCTGTTACTGGACCTTAAAAAGGCGAGCCGCCCACCCCCTCATTGAGATTTTGAGAAGTGACGCCCCCTTATCCCGTGGTGTAGTTTCAGGTTGCCAACTCGGAAGCTATTCGCAAGATTCTGAAGAAGCATGATAAACGGACTGCCCTCATGTTTCCTCGCACTATAATACAAGCCACGAATCATCCTATCCTGTCCACGCTTTCTCCCGCGGCGTCGAGGACATCTCATGGACTTACCCTGCCGCATTTACTCGTCGTGGTCCTAACTGAGACTTTGCTCCCAATTATCCCTTCCATCGACGGTGCGTCTCCTCGCCACCATATCTCTTCAGATCCTGATTTCTGTTGCACTTTCCGATGGGTAGATTATACCTGTTTAATTTGTACCTCTATTGCGTATATTCCAATTCGACTCCGATGTAGTCATTTATTTTGTGTGCGATGCCTTGTGAAGGTGAGACCCCCTAATTCAACTCCGGTACATCAAGCTCATCTGGATATATATGTTAGATGCAGAAACGCGGGCAAGCCGAATGTCCGTTGTGTCGCGCACCAACGGTTTTGCAAGCAAATCGCTGTACGTCCACGACCAGTTTCCCTTCGATTTACCTTTAATAATAGTCACGTTTGTGACCAGACAACGTCGATGCCGCATTGCAGCGCCTTATGCTGGATTGGTTCCCGAAGGAAACAAAGGAAAAGGACCATGCGAACCAAAGGGAGGCGGCTCAAGAGCAGGCGCGCGAATTGGGCATATCAGATAGGGAGTGCAGAATCATGTAAAGCTTATGCGTACAAAATATTCCCGTTGTTTGGTCTTCGATTGGTACCTAGAATGTGCTAGGAGCCGGAATGTAAGTACAAATACTAAGCGCTATCTTCAATTGCCCAAGCGTAGGCGCTGAAGCTCGGCACCTCTCCAGGGGACTTCATCTTCCCAGTGTGAAACGAATATGACAGCTTGCTGTGGTGTCAGCTCCTCTCGGAGATACCGCGTCAAAAGCGTGACCATTGGGTCATTCATTCCCGAGAAAACCTCATCCAGCACAACGAGTTTGGGGCTTCCTGCGAACGCTCGCAACAGGAGTATCAAGGCCTGCTGTCCGATCGGGAGTGTCCCAAAGGGCTGATTGTCGTCGAAGGCTACGTCGTCCGAGGGGGACAAGACAGGTGCAAAGTATGACAACAAACGATCAATCTCCTGGTCTTGCGCATCGTTCGCGGACGATATGAGAACGTGCTCTCAAATCCGGTTGCAATTGCCTCGCGCGCCGTAAGCGCTGCATTTGATCCTGATCTTCGGGGGAACGCATCGAAGATCTCAGGCGTCACAATGCCCATTTGACTTTGAATTTGAGATGTCGCTAGTCGCCTCCGTGGTATGCCAAAGAGCGTGAGGTGCGGTTGGATATATGACTGGGGATGATCGCCGGTCAGCATGGATATCAAAGTTGTTTTACCGGAACCTGGCCCGGGGCAAGTCATGCAAGGTATTACTCAAGGTGTCTCAGCACGTACCGTTTGGTCCCGAAAGCTGCCATCGATCGCCTTCGCGGATCGTCCAATTGATGTTCTTAAGTACCTGTTAGCGGGTTGTTGTTAGGACTCAAATAATACAGACTGAACGTAAAGAACGAGCCTCGCGGTCCTCGTAAGCCACGTTGAGGCCCTTGACTTCAACTATAATGGGGGATTTTCTCCCAGCAAAGTGTACGGCGTTATTAGTTGGAACGGCGCCGGATGGTGGGCGATGCGATGTGCGCAGAATCTCCCCATGGAGATCCTTCATCGGGCCAGATATGACACGGCTATCCTTCGCTATGGCGACGTGGGTGACCCATTCGGGCGCTGGATCATGGTCTCGAAGACCTAGCACAATGATCGGGTTTCGCTGCTGATGGAGTTTGAGCAATAATTGGAGCAGAAGTGGTCGTTGTTTGGCATCGAGTCCCGCTGGAATTATCGATATAAACCGGATGAAGCGAGGTCCTCACTGCGGTGGTCATATACGCACTCAGAGGCTCGTCTAAGAACAAGACTTCGGGTCTGAGCAGTATTTGACGTAATACCGCAGCCCGCCGAGTTTGACCATTGCTCAATGCAATAAGCGGCCAGTCTAGCTGATCCGAGAGTCGAAGAATCGTAGCAAGGGAACCCAGGAGGTGTTCATTCCCCTCTGTGCCAGTGTCGTTAAGAATCGACTGACGCAAAGTGACTCGATCTTGTTCGCGTATGGCTCCGTAACGAGAAGAGTAATCATAAAAGCCACCGCCGACAAGTTGTCTTCTATGAGCAAACGTTACCACTCGTATGCCGTTTAAAGGATCCTTTGGGGGATAAAATGAGGAAAGGAAAGGAAATACGCCGTGGGTTGGCGGTGGTGCGAGGCGATGTTGGCCAACCAATGCCTGTATTTGTTTATCCTGCCGAACACTTTTAAATATGTGGGATTTACCTCTATGAGGGTTGTTTTTGATGGCCCAATTATAGCCCAATTTTCGCCGTATTGCATGGTGAGAGGGCATGAAAACTCAAGAGAAGATTTATTGGCCTCCCCGAACTTGAATACCCGAGTGGATCTTGGAACGTGCATAACCGCACGCGCCATCTGAAGCGGGATGTTCACGGTAGCGCCGCGCACGATGAGAATCAGAGGATATGTAGTGTTGTTTGTCTCCAGGTCGTGTTATCACCTTTCCATACTCGCTGCTGTTGTGGACAGTACCCCATACTCCGGGCTGCCTTCATCTTAGTACGCGCAATTCCCTTTCTTGTCTTCCCATCCAGCTCCGTCGGATATATGGCTCCCCCGGCAGCAGTGCACTAAGGAGAAGATTCACAACCTTGTTGTTCTGTACCGTCTGCTATGAAACGACGACAATTCACCTCCCCATCTGCACTGGATTTATCAAATCCATCGCCTCAGTCTGCTTCTCAACTGTCATCGCGTGCAGGCTCGCCATCCGTTTTCGGCGCGTTCCTGCGTGGCCCTACAACGCGATGGTTTTCAAAAGGCAGGCCCGCTTCAAAGTCATCGGATAGTGATTCATCTGCCAGACAACTTCCCCCATCCCCTCGTCGCCCTATAATTTCCCAGCCCTCCGATCCCCGTCCCCTTCTTGACATTCCAAGGGCCACTCACCTGCAAAGCAGCCGGTTCGTATTGGCCAGTTTCATACAAAAACTCATCTCATTGCAACCTGCTCGTTCCAATTCAGGTCGCACTCCGATCTCCCCGGGACTAGTTCGCCGAATTCGGGGGATCCATCCGCCTGGAACCAGCCTGCTACCACTCTTGCCGCAGCCTCGCGTCGAAGTCGTTCAGTGGATGATTTGACAAAGTTCACTGAAAGTGCTGAGGATCCCGCTCTGGCTACTCAAATAAGGAATTATATGAGCCAGCATCTGCCACATTCTAGTCAAGGAGGATCGCAACAGTTCGAGTTCCCTCGCATTGTTCCCACGACGCCGACCAACAGCGACCCGCCTGCACGGAGAAAAAATTCCCTCGATTCACCGCGGAAACGCAAATTTTCGAACAATATATTGCCACAAATTGGCAAGGGCCATCACGCCTCGTTCTCAAGCGTGGATCGTATTGTGGTAGCGATTGGCCCGTCTCATCATCGGGAAGCAGAGGATGTCCCTCCACGCTTCTTTGATCAGTCTTCAAATGCTTCGCGTCCTCATCTCCCTCACAGCAGTTCCCATCCTGGCCCCATGTCGCGCACTCGGGCCCCCGATGTGCAGAAATCGAATCATACATCCGTAACTCCTGCTGCCGATGTGAGAGCATCGCAAGTTATCTCCCGGTCAGGCTTCCTCAATCATCGTGCATTTACCACAAGTCACGACTCGGCAAACCTTGCGAAGGGATGGAATCCCGGCAAAGTTCTGTTGAAAGGCACCAAGTTATTCTTTTACAAACCTCCCAAGGACAAGGCGAACGAAATCCGGGAACTGTTCGCCACGCGTTTCACTGCGGTGGTCGCCTCGGAGTCGATGACTGTTGGGCTCGGTCACGGTAGTGGGGATCCGCACTCACTTGCGCATGTTACTGAGGACGAATCTGCGCCGAAACGCCGTCCCGGGCGAGCGTTTCGCGGTCGTAGCAGGCACCCACAACTACTTGTTGACGAGGGATCAGGACACAGCGCAGTCAAACAGGCTTCTCCAGAAGCATTTCTTCATGAAGTGATATTTGCAACCACTTTCGATGTTGGTTCTTCGTTAGCCTCGGATGCTGACGGATGGCGTGAATTTTCCGCGACGCTGCTCATCGTCCTTCCCAGTGATTTGATGATGGGACGGGCGAGGTTCGAAAATGAGTTGATCGCTCATATCACAACGCTACTGGAGGGGATAGACGAGGATACGCCGTCTTTGATTGCCGCGCTTGGTCGTGCTGACTGGATTGTATCAAAATATCTTGAGTATTGGGGCCAATTCGCGGATCGGTTGGCCTGGCCCGCCCTACGAGCTAATGTCACCTCCAGGATCAACGCTACATCATATAGACAACAGCTCACTTTACCTCCGCATAGACCGTCAATGCAGGAAGTGACAGCGGCAGAAGTACCCCTGCCTGAATCCCCATCTATAGCGCAGATTCCGCCATCTTTCCCGAAGCGATCCCTGCCCCCTCCTTCACCTACACGAGAACATGCTCAACTTGGTGCGGCGCTTCAAGTGGAGGGTTTCTCTCCCGACATATTGAATCGCTTACCTGCCGAAGCTGTCGCCAGCAGTCTTGCGCAATGGCATCATGCAAGGGTCCTTGACATAGTCCGTCGAGATTACCCACTAGTTGCTGCAATACTCGAAACACTCTCGCTTGGTCGGGGCCCCTCGGACGATAGAAATGGTGTTAATGCTGCACGCTCTAGGAAGCCTCGTTCCATTAGTCTATCGTGCCTCTTTGGAACGGACTCTGACCTGCACTGGCTCACCAGGCTTGTATTTTCACATATATTTGGTCCGCCAGCCGATCTCCGAGGTGCGGAGGGGAAACATCCGGTCCGGATCGCCATATCAAGTCGCAGCCGCGGCGCTACGATCGCCAGATGGATAGAGATTGCTGAGCTTTGCAGACGCTCGGGTGACGATTGCACATGGATGGCAGTGAGATCCGCGCTCTCGAGCCGTGCTGTTGTTAGGCTAGAGAGAGCCTGGCGCGAGGTGCCCACCAAACTCCGAAAAGTTGTTAACAGCTGGATTCAAGATACGAGTATGTGACAATAATTCACTTGTTTCTAAAAGCTCACGCTCCTCTGCGCCTGCTAGCTGCTGAAGATGACGGAAGGCGGCAGACGCTGCTCGCTCCATGGTTGGGACAAGATGTCAGCTCTATTCGTTCCGTATCACATGCCCTGCGCAATCGGGAAAGTCATCCCACAATGGCGGAAGTCGCTTCCATTCGCCAATACGTTGAAGGGCTTTTAGGGCGTTTGAGGGCCTGTCTTACGACAGTCGATGAAGACAAGAATCATCTTTTGCCTCTATGGAAGCAATGGGAAAGCTACAGTCTGGAGCCAAAAAGTGCATTGTCGTAAGTTCGCACTCGAAATGCAGCAAAATAGCCACTTACGGACAATGAACAAGATTGGACCAGTATCTCGAACTATCATACTCTGCAGAGACGCGTACAAAGATTAATTTCTTTGCCCACTACTGGAAGCCACGCTCTGAGATCACCCTTTCTCCCCTGGCGCCAATAGATTTCCCGCGTCCCTTTCCGATCCTTCGTCTCGTTCCTCACGAGACTGGTCGCCCACGAACCGCCCCTCCAGATGTTGGGGAAACGCCTCCCCCGATTTCGGAGGACCATTTTCGGCATGTCTTGAATTTGGGTCGCGATACTTCGAATAGTACTCGTGTGTGGCGGCATAGCACCGATATGTCCTCCCAAGATCACTCCACTGCGCACTCTGATCATGAAATCGGAGACACTTTAGTTTTCGCTTACAATGGCGAGATAGTTCTTAAGGTTCTTCGTAATACGCCATCCCCTCGTTCTTCTCAATATGCTGGTACGAGTCGCGTGAGCCGCGAAGCTGTTGGCGTGACCCCGGGGGACGGCTCTAGTTGCGCTCCTCGTCCTCTGAGTCGTGCACCATCTGTCAACGCTGCAATGTCAGGATCACTCAGCCGGAAGGCATCAAGAACTAGCCTTCTGTCGCGGCGCTCCTCTCTTCCGAATTTATCTAGGGGCCCCAGCTTCATCCATCGGGACGTCAAAACCCATACCTCCTTGGCGGTCGCTGTTAGTGGGGGGACACTGGAGAGGCTCATAGATATCCTTATAGAGGGCCTTGAGGTGACGGTGTCCTCTACTGATGATTCCGGGCTCAGCTCCGGTGCAACGAGGACACTTTGCGTAGACCATCAAGATTTTAAAAATACTTGGTGGGCCACGTTCCGCAGCTTCGTGTCGGCGTTTGTATTCTTTGAGGTAATGATCCTTCGTGTCCCTTAATACATCACTCAAATATGTTCCAGTTACTGCGCAAGCGTTTCCTTCAACTACAATATTCAGCCATTCAGTCAGTCTCGACCGACGGGCCCGATCCCCGACTGAGGATCGTGCATGTCATGTGCGAGTGGATTCTGTCTGGTTCTGGTGCACTGGATCTGTTGGACGACCCCGAACTTTTCACTACTTGGTACCGTTTTCTAGATCAGACCGTGGGTGATCTTGCTCGTAATCCTCCCGCCGATACCACGCTTCTACCCAAGCTCACGGAGCTGCGGAGGGTCTCCGACCTGCATACTCAAAGCCCCATGTGGTCTGTTGCGCAAGATGAGGTAGACGGTGACTACCCCACTCGAAATGACAAGCACGGCACTGGGCCTCCGGATATTGACAGTGTGAGCCCGGAGGATCTTGTAGACAATCTGAACAGCATTGCATGGGCAGTGATGTCTCTGGTGACAACAGGGGATTTGTTGGCTGTTTGTGACACATTGGAAGTGCAGCTTCTTGATCGTGCGCTGTTTCTGTCCAAGGAACTAAATCTATCCCCGGAAGAGGTTGTCCCAGAAACAGTATTCACCATATTGCGCAATGTGGAGCCATCTCCATCTGTTTCAACGTTTTGTCACCATGATCAGTTACACAAATCCTTCCCATCTGGCGTCCGCCTTCTCCTGCGGACGCATGCCACATTCCGTGCATGGGCCACACACAAATTGGCAGAACCCGGCATTGGGCCGAGGAAACGTGAAGCTCGTATCGATCTACTCTTGCGCGCTGTTGAAGTCTGTCGTAACCGTTCACCTGCCATCCAGAGGTCGGATAGGTCAATACTTGACAACCCTACAGCACCATGCTTTGTGGAAGCCGCGCTACTCGCTGCGATTTGGAGCCCAGAGAGTAGGGCTTTCTCCCGCGCCTGGGCAAATGTTGCCTCACAAAGGGGCGCATACCCTGATTCTGTTCAGTCTTTGCTCACACGCTCCCCTGTGTTCCCTCCACAATCAAAGAAGTACATTGTCGATGGAGGGTGGTTGTTTGAACAACTACTCGGTATTCTCTCACTGCCGGACACTGTAGTTCGCCGCGACCACATTCTCGTGCACTTCGACAAGCGCAGGTACGTCGAGGAAGTCTATTTTGGACATTAGTAGGTCAATAACGTTTCATATTACCCATAGGTACCTGCACACGCTCGCTAGGACGTTTACGCGCCGCACTTCACATCCTACGTCTGATTACGATATGCAGATTGCTCGCTTGAATAGCCTGCTGAGCGATACTCGGCGTCATGAAGTGACGTTCCAGGCAGCGAAGGAAGAGGCACAACGCGAAGGATCATATCCGCTCCCATCATACGGGCCACGCCGTCATACACGGCCCTTCCAAACCCTGGTCGCTGCGCAAATGGAGAAGAACCGTAAGGATCGCTTGTACGGTGATCGCCTTGGTAAAGAGCGAAAGCATGAGCAACAAAGGGTCGAGAGGCGACAGCAAGATACATACCGCGGCGTGAACCCACCGAAACAATTCGGCTTCAACGGCAGGCATCAACGAGGCAAAAAGAGCATGTCAAGCGTGTCACTATTTTTCCGTGCTGTTCGTCCCTTGTCAACTGCTTGGGCATCCGATAGGAATTTCAGTCGTCACCGCACTGCGTCCGAACTTGACTTTCCTGCGAATGGCAAGCCCTCACTGGTGCTGAGCCTTAACGATGCACAAGCGACTTTCGTTGAATCGGAGGATAGGCCGTTTATGTTCCAGATCCTTACAGAAGACGGTGGACGATGGTTGTTGCAAGCTACGACGTCCGCAGAACTTGATGCGTGGCTTCAGGCGATTGCAGTGGCGTCAAGGAAGCGATCTACGTATAATGCCCATGCATTGAAGCCAGCGCCTTCAGAACCTGTCACCTTACTGCCGTCCGGGCAGGGAGCTGGTAAGTTAGTCCGAAAACTTTTTTCAGCAGGTTTAATACAACTTGTCATAGTGTTCGGTGTGTCGCTCGACGAACTCATAGCGCGGGAGAATCATGGCATTGGTGGCGTCGACGGCACCATTCCATACGTCCTGGAGCTTTGCTTACACGAGATCGAACGCCGTGGCCTGACTGAAGCTGGATTGTGTAAGTGATCGCATCGTGGTGTCACGGCAGCTGCATCATGATTTATCTATCAGACCGGGTGAGCGGTGGAACTGGGACCGTTAATCTTATTCGTAAAATGTTCGACGAAGGTAGGATCGCTTTTGGCTGCTGCTAGCATCCCCCGAGTTGAACGCATTTGGTGCAGGGGGGGTTCCTGATTTCGCGAATGACGATCGTTTCATGGATATTCATGCTATCTGCGCCACGGTGAAGGGCTTCCTTCGCCTACTTCCCGACCCCCTCATTCCATTCCGATATCACGGCGCAGCAGTAGCATGTGCCGGTATGATCATTTCATCGTTGTGCTGAGAAAACTCTGACTGGATTTCAGGTGTGAAGGATTATGTCGAACGTCTAAGTCGGATCCGCACCCTAGTCCATTCTCTGCCACCCGCACACTTTTACACTTTACATCGACTAATTCAACATCTCGACCGGTGGGCATTGTGATTAGTTGCATCATAATTAAGCTAATACACACCTTATCTAGTATCACCGACTATGAGGAAAGCAACTTCATGCACGCCGAAGGGCTGGCCATTTGTATGGCACCGAATTTGTTGCGAAGTCCCGACACTGTGTCTCATCTTGCGTATATGGGGCCCAGCATGTCGTTTGTGAAAAACCTGATACTTTCGGTGAGTTTGAAATGTCTCTGAGGGTCCGGCTGCTTACGTCACCGTGCTAAGTTTCACAGTATATTTGAGGATGAAGGAGAAGTCGATGCCGACGTGGATGTCCTTGTGGAGGAAGAGGAACCAGACGACCAGCCGGAGGCCGCCCCAACGAAGGATGAAGGGTTGGGCTCGCCAATCTCCTACTCTGGGAAACATTGAACTAGCATGACACCGTATTGGCCACGTCTGACTTTTTATTTTCCGTGTCAAACCCATGTTACTACGTTAACCATTCTGTCCAAGTAGGTTGTACAATACTTCCATGGTTTAGGGCGTTAGGTAGCTGAGCATTTTGCCAAACGTCCATTTGTAAATCACATCACGTTCGCGTGCGGAGTTCAGGTTGTGACTGTCGCGCGTGTTCTCTCAATGCGAAAACCTGTTTATGGGTGTACGTTTGGTGTGGCGATCGCTAACAATCGCCCCTGGCCCGTGTGCCACCGACCTTGCATACAAATCAGTTTCTTCACAGTTCATTTGCAATGTTGCGAGGCGAGGAAACGGCTCGCACGCTCCCTTTCCTCCCCGCCTCCGCCTCAGAGAGCGACCCAGAAGTTTAGCTCGCAGCACCACAGGCCACCCAATAACCGTAGCTTTCGGTGGGTCCGAAAATCTTCTGCACAATTGCAAAAAAGCGCGACACGTGCTTTACATGTGCCAGGCGGGTTCCCGCTCAGGCTGGGCGTGCCTCAATTTGTCAATCGCGTCGCGCTTTTTGCAAATTCAGGCCCCGGCTCCAGCACTCTCGGGTAATAGCGTTCCGACTGTAGCGTTCTGGCAGAACACTGGGCCCGCATATGGCGCGGTTGTACGTGAGGCACGAATCTTCCTATTCTGCATAAGCATCCATCCACCAATGTTGGACGCAATTGAGGCTGTCCAACACCACATTGTTGCAGCTTGGTTATGTTATCTAACCCTTCTGATGATACTATCTTGCGTGCTAACAGTTGAGCATTCTGCTGTCTGCAAACACGTTTCCCCTCGCACAACACTTTCAAGTCACTCCATGCAAGCCTAAATAATCGAATGAATAAGAGTGCGCGACGCCAGTGCCACCGTTTTGCTGTCACCACTCGGACGGGTGTTTTTGCATCATACACTCGTACGAGAAAGGCCGATGAAACGGCATCACATTTATGGCGTGTTGTTTTCTGGATTTCCCTGGTCGCTGGACGCATGTGGAATTAATTCCAATCGGGATGTTGCCATTGTATCTATGTGCCGCAGTATAGACATCAGGTGGGGCGTGGGCCGCTAGTTACTCGCCGTGTTCATCGCTTACTGTGAAACATGTCAGCACAACCAGCATCCATTCAATGTGGGCTGATGATGTTGTCCTTCGGAACACCGAAGGGCAGGGCGGGGGTTTCTTTTTGGGAGGAGACATGAATGCAGACATCCCAAATGAAATTGATTTGCGCTTGCAAAGGGAAACCTGAGAGTACGTGAATGCCGTTGGTGGGCAACTATGCCGTTGGAATTTAAAAGTGCGTCGTTGTCTGAGCTCAGGATGTACCAGTTATAGAGGCATTGGACGTGTGAGCCTCAAGGACAAAGCAATCCATTGTTGGTGAAAACAACTACGTGCATTGGAAGGGAGATATCACTGAGACATTCATCTCAGTGACGATGAGACATCCGAGCGTGAGGCCTTGCGGGGTGTAGACTGGAAAGTCGGAGCAATGAGTTAATCCCCGTTTGTTGAACAGTGAGATTTTGCAAAGTGGCCTTCAGGATCATGGTGTGCCATGCAAGCAATGATCAATAGCGGCGCTAAGGGCGCTAAGAGTCGTGGGGGGTCAGGCAGCGGTATGGCTATGAAACAGCTTACCGGTATCCTGAATCATGTGCGTGAAATCGGGTTGTGCGGTGGGAATGAATACATCGTTTGAGCCTTGCAGCTATTCGGGAAGCTTGTCATGAGATTTCAACCTTCAAAAAACTGTGTGGAAGAATGTTACGGTGGACACCATAGATATGAGAGACAGTTCACATTGCAACTAATTGCTAGCCATCAGGACCAATAAGTTCTCGTGGGGATGCGAACCGACACCTCTGCGAGAGAATGGCCACCGGATTTGAGAAGATTGGACGAGGCATATATCGGCCGAAATGGTAGACGAGGGATTTGCGAGGTATCGGGGTGTGTATATTTTTGAGGGCGCTCATTGACAAGCCTACAATCGAATGTTGCACCGTGAGGGCAGATGTGTGGGGCTTGGAGCCCAGTACATATGAACATGTAGGCAAACCGAGGATGCTGAGGCGATGCGGGAGTTGGCGACGAACACGGAGTGAAGCTTGCCGGATAGATCGTGAAGCTGTAGAGGCACCTAGAGGTAGGGGCGTACAACGTCATGCCGGCAATAGCAATGAACATAGCCAGGGAACGAACGTATTAGCGAGTTGTAGGAAAGTGAGAGGACAGGGCTATGTAGTTGCCGGGGAAGACGCCGCAATATT
>Ga0307508_10001086_pt1 | contig 31481 bp, 39 predicted proteins | sample 9_EM_MG_FD_203089 | JGI IMG/M metagenome (GOLD analysis project Ga0307508, IMG submission 203089) | Populus trichocarpa ectomycorrhiza microbial communities from riparian zone in the Pacific Northwest, United States - 9_EM | ecosystem: Host-associated > Plants > Roots > Unclassified | place...
TCGCGCGAACTTTTATGGCGATCTGGTATGTGGTTGTTGAGGTATCGTGAATTTGCGTGGTGGGGTGCGACGCCAACGGGGTGTCCGGTTAATGGGTAGTAGCCGGGTAACCCCTACAGTACGTTATGGCAGAGTGGGGTAGCAATTTTTTATTTTTTATTTTTTACTTTATTACTCTCATGCGACCAAGTATGACCATAGAGAACCAAGGTGTTTCACTTTGAGCTAAAATGACTCCTTCGAGCCCTTAAATGTTTGAAACAGTCAGGATTCAACCCAAACAGCAAACCAAAAAACACTAATGAACCTACTAGGGCCTGGGAAGCCATAAAACTCAGCAAATCAACCTGATAACCAACGTCTCCTGAAGTGAGATCAAGTCAAGGTATGCGAGTTATGATGAAACTTCCAGACCTATTCAGAGCCCAATGTTAGACTTTCTGGGCAAAACTCTTCAGCAGTACAAAGGTTGCCGGCCTTTGGTAGGTTTAATCAGACTAATACCAAGTCTGAGGAAAGTTTTTGCAATCTGACCAAAGATAGTTGTAGCTTAAGGATCTACTAAGTCCTGAAGAAGTTTTGATGCAGATTCCAATGCATGAATTTTAATGTCTTCAATTGACCACAATTTCCCTCCAAAAGGTGAGAACATCACACAAAGCTCACTCTTCTTCCTCTAGTTTGAGGGTGTGGGGGACATCACAGGTTATTCAAGCCTGTCTGTATGACCCACCAATGCTGTTCTTTAGTATTTCAGATGTGACAGTCTGCCAGTAACCCTACACTACATACTCAGACTGCTTCCAATCTATTGGCGAAGAGATCACCTTCTGTGTGATCCCGATTCCTTTCTTCAGTGCATTGCTGCAGGGTCAGTTTTATGGCTTCCCAGGCCCTGTAGGGTAGCAACGCGGTGCGCCTCCATGCAGACAGGAGGAGCGGCCAGCTGGTACCTGACATCCACTCCAGTATGTAGTGGGTACCGATGTTGGAAAGACTGGTTGCCACAGAAGACAAGGCTGAGGCGAGTGCAGTTGGAATGGCAGGACTGGAAACAGGAGTGAAGGGCGTAGGGAAAAGAGTTAGATCCCCAGGATGGGAGCTACCGCTGCTGAGGCCCCCTGCCAATATGCCCTTCTCACTCTTCCCATACACACAAGATGGGTAGCGGGTGGCATGAGCTCTTTTGTGCTGTAGCTCTCTTGTGATTTCGTAGTCCTTGGTGTGCTTCAACTCTCTTGGTGATTGACCTGGGGTGACGCTTGCAGCGTACCATGCCATCGCTCTCCTGGATAAAAGTGATTGATATCAGTGATGTTTATTCCCTTTTATTTTAGTCAGCCGAATGGCATCCATTTCTGGCAGACCATAGAGGCTTTTCAGCTGCTGCCTGTTGCACTAGCCATTTCCTGCAGTCCGTCCACCATTCGTGGTCTCTGTCAATACGTGCTGTGACACGTGATATGCTGCAGTCCCAGTCAGTCCCAGGGGATCAGTGCTACCGTCTGTTACTGTTGTTGAATTTGCCGCACAGCAATATTTAGTCACATCGAATCAAACGGACAGTATGTGTGAGCCGGGTGTGGATTCAAATTGCCCGAGATGCGATAAAAATCTCGTAAAATTCTAGTCATAATTTACAACAGAATAGCTGAAGGGGGTTGGTTTGGTACTCAGTATGTTCGTGTGTCGTGTGTCACAAATATGGCGTGACAGGCTCCTGGGTGCTGCGGGTGGCGCTGCTATCACCCTGGCCAGGCTATGACTCCTCCTCGACTCCGCTGCTGCAGCTGCGGTTATCCTCTGTACCTAGGCGCATCGCTCGATCATATCGCTCAGGTAGCAATATCCCTCAAACCTGACTGCCGGTCGGTCTAGATCTTTCTCCTTTGTTTCCATTTGGGTATGCTTCTGCGTCCTTTCTCCTGACTGCGTTACAAATGTGTTTCCATTTGGTTATGCTTGCGCATCCTTTCTCTCTTCCTTACTGCTTGGGTGTCTTTTCTTCTGTTGCCGCGGATAGAGTGTTGGCCATACGGTGGCTGAGTGTGATCATGTGTTTCCCTTGGGCGCAGTGATGGAGTCATGATGAGGAGGAACTGTGTCAGTCTTGCGGGCAAGCTGTAATTCCACCGAGGAACGGAAAAGTTTAAATGAAGGGCACGGTAGCTAGTCTCGAGATTCTTTCTCCACGCAATCCATTATCCTCTCCAACACCACCAACCTTCCGCAAGTGCAACAACAACATCTTCTCCCCACGGCCATCAGAGTCTACCTCTGATGGCCGCGGGCATCGACAACACTTCCTCTGTCGCAGTATCATGACAGATCCAACGCTTTCTTTCCCTGTCGCACTCGTGGGACAGAAAACGACAACTTCTCTCTGGTCGCGTCTTTTGCGTCGGCGCGACCAGACCCCTCCTCAAAAACCCCAGGGGCATGGCTTTGACCCTGAAAAGTCAGCCAAGCCCACACCCACCCACACCTCGGCTACAGCAGGACCCCTGTCCTGGCTGCCAGCCACCAACCACAACCCCCCCCAGGCGGCTGCACGTACCAACACACATACCCACCGGCCCACCACCACCCGGCGGCCGTGAGTTTCGGCTTGCGTAAACCGCCACCACGATGCCCAGTGGTCGTGGGCTTCGGCTCGCAAATCGACCAGGCCCCCTGGCGCTTGTATGCCCAGCGCATACGGCCAACGACCCAATCCAACCCCTCCCCCGACGGCTGCAAACATCCGCGTATGCTCCCGATGGCCCACCACCACCCGGCAGCTGTTGGCCACAGCCCACACTGCCCCAAACACCACCGGCAATCGAGTGCCCCGGCACATCCGAACGCCAAAAACAGCACCACCTGGTGACTGACGGCCCCGACCTAATCACCACCAAACCATACGGTTGTGGGCTTCGGCACGCACGACCAACCCACCACACAGTCGCGGGCTCCGGCATGCATGGCCACACACCTTTTCCTTTTTCCTTAGGTTGTTGTTTTTCCTTGGTGCTTCTTCTTTTCCTTTGAGATGACTAGAAGGCGAGCCTGGGCCTGTATACTTTGTGCTTCGCGCCATAGCTAGATGGGTACTGAGAGGGTGGTCCGATCCCAGAGGGACTGTTCGTAGGCTAGCAGGAGGAGGCGGGCAACTATTGGAAAGACGGGAGCCCCACGGGGGTGGTGCGGTGGGAGGAGTGCATATTACCTGTAGTGTAAAGCACAATGGATTGAAGTTGCATATTATCTCTCTCCAAAGACCTCTCTCTCTACTTCCGTGACCCGGCGCTGTGACCACCACCTGCAAGAACTAGTAATAGATAAGGGCAAAGCAGGATACTGCCACAGATAAGCCAAATACCACAATGATACCACGCCGGGCGTTAAGAGATAGGGGCGAAGCAGGATAGTACTGCCACAGTGAAGCCGAATACGGCAGCAATATCACACCGGGTATGAAGAGAAAAGGGCGAAGCAGGATACCGCCACACTCAAGCCGAATACCACAACGATACCATGCCGGGTGTGAAGAGATAGGGGCGAAGCAGGATACTGCCACAGCAAAGCTGAATACCGCAACGATACCATGCCGGGCTTAGGCAGAAAAGGACAAGAACTGGATACCATCCACCCTATGTTGCCTGTCGAGTAGTACAGACTAGGGAGACAGGATCTTGACACTACTAGATTGCATCTCCAAATCGACACCTGACGGAGCAAGGTAATGCACATAGTGGAGTCCTACGATGAAGACACCAAGAACCCCCTCAACCTCCAAGAATTTAGGGAAGTCCCTGATGACCAGTGAACCCTGAGCCCCGTGACACTGGAACCACAATCGAGACCACAGACACCCTAGTCACCAGAACACCCTAGAAGAATGGCGGAAGGATCAGGCATGGGGGGAAGCAGACCTTACCTGCAGATAGTGGAAATGCTGCAAACTCTCTTAGCAGCATACGACAGACCGCCGAAGAACAATTACCCAAAGCTCTGGGACCCCGAACCGTTCGTAGGAGAAAAAGCAAAATTCAAAACATTCTTGGCTCAGTGTGAGGTGAAGTTCAGAACAGAAGGGAACCAATTCGACGACGATGAGAAAAAGACGGGATACGCATCCTCCCTACTCTGAGGGGTGACATGGAATTGGGTGGAAACACTTCTCAACCAGGAAGGAGGAATCAACTTAACATGGGAGGAACTGAAAACCAACATGAAGCATGCTTTCAGCCAAGTAGATGCCAAGGAAATAGCATTCGAAAAATTCCAGAAAATACAACAGGGAAGTCAAACAGCAGCTAACAACTGGGTGGAATTCCAGCAAATTAAGGTGGATCTCCCATACACAGACAATGTGTACATTGCTCTATTTCAGGATTGGCTATACCCAGAGGTAAAGCAACACCTAGTCATGAGCGAAACACCAGCCAGGGTTCTGGTGGACTACACGACTGCCACCATCAAAACTGATAGCTGCTTATGCAACCCCAGATTCCTCAGCCGGAAACCCGCAACCAACACAGAAGTCCGATTCTACTTACACACAAAAGAACCCCTGCCAGTACCCGTGGGGGACCCAATGGACCTAGATGCCACCCAACGCGTCAGATTCACACAAAGACCCCAGAACTGATTCTGACGAACAGGCACAGACGAATGCTATAACTGCGGGAAAAAGGGACACTTCGCAAGGGAGTGCCCCCAAATCAAGAAGGCAAGAATCCCGTGGAAGAAACCAAACAGACCTACAGAAGCCACATTCTAAGACACCACCGAAGAAGAACCATCAGGAAATGATTGCCCTCGGGAATAGACGCCGGCAACAGTCGTCTGGGGGAGAAGCCAGTTGCAGAAGAAGAACCACCATACCTAGTACGAACCACCCACTATGACCGAGAAGAGAAAATAATGATCAAAGTCAAAATCCAAGGAAGGGACAGAGGGGAACACGCTACCACAGCCCTGGTCGATAGTGGTGCATCCGAAAACTTCTTTGACAAGGCCTATGCCCAAGCTAACAGAATAGCAATGCAATCAAAAGCGACACCGCGATCAGTACTAACAGTGGATGGGAGCGAGGTTGCCAGCAGGCTGGTAACCCACAACTCTCAAGTACACCTTACTATCAACCTTCACGAGGAGGAGATCTGGCTACATTGTATCACAATTGGAAACGCCCCAATCATCCTATGGCTCCCATGGCTCAAGCTCCAGGATCTTGTGATAGGATGGAAAAATCACAATGAGATTTCACTCAGACCACTGCGCCGAAAAATGTTTACCCAGCTCACCAAAAGCCAACACAAATCCGGAAGAGAAGGCCACTGAACAATACTATAAGAAAATACCAGAAGAAGGAAACTGGGAGCTTGGCGAAACAGACGCATGGGAGGTATGCCAGACAGTAATCGACCAAATCAAGGAAACCTCATGACATAGAGCAAAACCAAACATTCCGTCAGAATATCACGAGTTCCTCGAGGACTTCACCGAAAAAGAACCTGCAGCACCTCTGCCCCACTGCGTTCAGGACCACCACATCCCACTAGAGGAAGGAAAGATACCCTCATATGAGCCCATGCAACCCCTGAACAACGAAAAAATAAAGGCCCTCAAAGAATACCTAGAAATCAACAAAAAGTGAGGATGGATCCAGGTATCCACCTCCCTGGCCAGGGCGCCGATACATTTTGTCTGGACAGAGGACTACGCCATTGTGTAGACTACCGACAGTTAAACAAGATCACAATCAAGGATTGGATGCCATTACCACTAATTGGAGAATCCCTCGGCCAACTATCCAGCGTGACAATCTACACTAAACTCGACATACGAGACACATATTACAACCTCCGAATAGCAAAAGGGGACATGTGGAAAACAGCATTTCGAACTCACTATGGCCTGTACGAATATTGCGTCATACCATTCAGCCTGACCAACTCACCTACATCATTCCAATAGTGGATGAACAAGATCCTAAGCGATTATGTAGACATCTTCTGTGTAGCCTACCTGGACGACATCTTAGTGTTTTCGCAGAATGAAGAGGAACACCAGGAACATGTCCGGGCAATACTCACACGTGTACAAAACACCGGATAAATGGTGAAGGCATCAAAATGCGAATTCCACACAACGGAGACAGAGTATCTGGGATATGTTATAGCACCACAAGGACTAAGAATGGATGAAGAAAAAATCTGGACAATCAAAGACTGGAAGGAACCAACAAACGTCAAAGGAGTGCGAAGCTTCTTGGGCTTCGCCAACTTTTACCGACGGTTCATCAAAGACTACAGCAAAATTACGATGCCTCTATCCTCCCTGACAAGGAAGGAAAAAGCATGGGAATGGGGTAACAAGTAGCAAGAGGCATTTGAGACACTCAAGGAAGCAATGACCATGGAACCAATACTACAACACTTCAACCCGGAACGACCCATCACAATCAAAACAGACGCCTCAGATTACGCCATAGGAGCAATCTGCTCACAACCCAACGAGAATGGAATCTTGTACCCTGTAGCATACTACTCCCGAAAACTCAAGGACCTGGAGCACAACTACGATATGCACAACGAAGAACTGCTGGCATTTGTAGATGCGCTACAAAAATGGGATACTTGTTGCAAAACAACAGGACCAAAAATCACGATTCTGACCGATCACAAAAACCTGGAATACTGGAAAATAAAGAAAGACCTGAACCTTTGGCAAGCCCAGTGGGGCGAGCGGCTGTCCAACTATGATTTCTTGATTAAGCATCGACCCAGGAAACTAGCAGGGAAGTCGGACATCCTCTCTAGAGAGTCAGGAGACACTCCCTGGGAAGAGGATATGAAGGATCGGCAGAACCAAGGTCGAATCCTGTTACCTGAGGAAGCATTCGAAACACTCCAGGCCAATACAATGGAAACCATCAACCTCAAAATAGACAAGGAACTCCTGAATGAAATCCGGACTCTAAGTGCTGCAGATAAAGAGATCCAAGAAATCCAGAGGAAAAAGGTGAGCCGGACTACCTATGACGGAAAGATCGCACTAGGACAATGCAAAGAAAACAAGGGGCTCTCAATGTACGACGGCCTCATATGGATCCCTGACAACGACAAACTATGACTCCGCATATTAAGAGACCATCACGATCAGTAAGCTGTGGGACACCTCTGCTGAGTAAGAACCCTGGAACTCATTAGCCGAAACTTATACTAGCCAGAACAACAAAAGTATGTACACAGATATGTCAACCACTGTGACACCTGCCAGCGAATCAAACCAATCCGACATGTGCCGTTCTGATTACTCAGACTGCTAGAACTGCCGCACCGACCTTCGGATGCGATATCAATGGACTTCATCACGACACTCCCCACAAGCAATGGAAAGGATGTGCTATGGGTAATCATCGACTGGCTGACAAAAATGGGGCATTTTGTAGCATGTCAAGGCACAACAGACCCCAAGGATCTAGCCGACCATTTTCTCCAACAGATAATCAGACCCCATGGACAACCAAGCAGTATCGTATCAGACAGAGGGTCCCTGTTTACCTCGGACTTTTGGAAATGAGTAATGAAAGTACTTGGGATATCACGGAACTTTAACACAGCCTTCCACCCAGAAACGGACGGACAAATGGAAAGAGCCAATGTCACCATTGAGCAATATCTCCGGGCATACTGCAACTATCAGCAGGACGACTGGGAGAAACTATTGCCAATTGCCGAATTCTGATACAACAATACCCAAACTGCAACCACAAAAATAACCCCCTTTTTTGCCAACTATGGATATCACCCTTGATTCATGCCGGATCTCGGTACATGTAACAAAGAAACACCGGAAGTATCTGAATATGTTGAGGCATTGAGGAAGCTTCACGAAGGCCTTGGAGCAGAAATCAAAGAAGCATAAATGGCTCAAGCAGAGCAAGCCAACAAGACACGACACCCGGATCCAGTACTAAGCCCAGGTGACAAGGTCTGGCTCAGAAGAAAGAACATCCGAACTACCTGACCCTCGAACAAGCTGGATGACAAGCAGATAGGCCCATACACCATCCTTGAAAAGGTCAGGTCCCAAGCATATAAATGGGACCTCCTGGCCACTGTCAAAATCCAACCAGTCTTCCACATCAGCCTCCTCGAATCCATAGCCAGTACAGAACCCATCCCCAGAGACAACCAGCCACCACCCCCTCCTGTTATTATCCAAGAACAGCAGGAGTGGGAAGTAGAAGAAATCCTGGACTCCCAACGCCACAGAAACCAAATCCAGTATCAAGTCAAGCGGACCGGTTTCTACGACCCCGACCGTACCTGGTATTCAGCCTGAAATTTCGAAAACTCACCCGACGTCATCTGCCAATTCCACGAAAAATACCCCAAGAAGCCAGCACCGACCAACTAGCATGTCTACTACCGCCACTGTTGACACCCATGAAGGCTGGAGCTTCGCTGACAACAACCTCACCCCGATCGAACAAAACAACGAATGGACTACCGCCCAAACTCCCACCACCAACAGATGGGGTGCCCCCCCACCGACAGCCCCCTTCCTGCCACTATCCACTATAGGCCAACCCCACATCAATGACCACACCTCCCTCCATTGGACTGCCTGCTATGACGACTACTGCCACACCCATCGCCAGATAAAAGTCAACAATTACTACCCCCACCAGAACCAGTGCTGTCGCCGTTGGGTACATACCTGTGACTGCCCGCTCCCACACCCCGAAGAACTACTTGATGTAACCCATGAACGACGTCTCAATCCCGCCAAGGCCTGCACAGACTGGTACTGAGGAAAGCGAGTCTGTTCCGACTGCCAGTTCCTAGTAAATATGTAGAACCACCACCTTCGCTGCAGCACGGCAGCCCCATGGGAACCCCTGGCTGACATCACACCACCCGAGGAAGACCTGGAAGGCCCAGACGCCACACCAACTGCCACGCTACAGGACGAGCAAATCACCCTCCTGGGTGAAATCGTCACCATGATACATGAAACAACCACCCAGGATAACTGCCGCAACCATGTGGTACAGCAAACGCTCGCGCAGCGTATGAATGACTTTCATGATGCCGACCAACGGCAACTCCAAAGAATGACCCACACCCTGGAAATCATCATCACCAAACAGCAACGAATGAATGAACAAATCCAAGCCCAGCAGCAGGCTAGCCACCCCATCCGCATCTACCGCACCCCCATCCGCCACCACACCACAAAGACCCGGCCTGACCTCGCCGGAGCTTCAGTCTGGACAGGGGGCGTACTGTCACGAATCTGGCGTGACAGGCTTCTGGGTGCCGTGGCTGGTGCTGCCATCACCCTTGCCAGTCTATGGCTCCTCCTCATCTCCACTACCGCAGCAGTGGTCATCCTCCGCGCCTAGGCACCTTGCTCGATCATATCACTCTGGTAGCGATATCCGTCAGACCTGACCCCCAGCCGGTCTAGATCCTTCTCCTTTGTTTCCGTTTGGGTATGCTTGTGTGTCCTTTCTCCTGTCATCATTACGAATGTGTTTCCCTTTGGTTATGCTTGCGCGTTCTTTCTCTGTTCCTTACTGCTTGTGTGCCTTTTCTCCTGTTGCCACGGATAGAGTGTTGGCCACGCGGCGGATCAATGCGATCATGTGTTTCCCTTGGGCGCAGCGATGGAGTCATGATGAGGAGGAACTGTGTCAGTGTTACGGGCAAGCTATAATTCCACAGAGGAACAGAAAAGTATAAAGGAAGGGTGCAGTAGCTAGTCTGGAGATTCTTTCTCCATGCAATCTATTATCTATCATCACAGACCTCTCTCTCTACCTCCGTGACCCAGGGCTGCGACCACCACCTGTAAGAACTAGTAATAGATAAGGGCGAAGCAGGATACCGCTACAGCGAAGCCAAATACCACAACGATACCATGCCGGGCGTGAAGATATATGGGCGAAGCAGGATACCACCACAGTGAAGCCGAATACCGCAACGATACCACACTGGGCTTGAAGAGATAAGGGCGAAGCAGGATACCGCCACAGTGAAGCCGAATACTGCAACAATACCACGCCGGGCCCAGTCAGAAAAGGACAAGGACCGGATACCACCCACCCTATGTCGCCTGTCGAGCAGCACAGAGTAGGGAGACAGGATCTTGACACCGTGACATAGGCGCAACCAACTGGAAGAAGACGTGTATCAAGAAACACCTTGTCTCGTACTCAGAATGGGTGTTGTTGTCAGTGTTCGTTCATTTCTGTCACCATTGCCAACTGGGTCGCTTCCATTCGTTCGCGAAGCATCTGTAAGGTCTTCACAAATTCTCAGTGTAGGTGGTTTCAGAAGCGGAGTTCCGTATGAAAGGTCCAGGAGTCAGTTAATCCAATGATAGTCTTGGGATATAACTGATATCTGCTTGAAATGGTGACATTCCAATTTTCTTGTGCTAGGCTGCATTGTAGGTGAATTTGGCTAATGGGAGCAGTTGATCGCAATTCGTAGGATTTTCGAGTTGTGTGATATATGCCTTCAAGAAGGTCTTCAGTATGGCATTGGCTTTTTCGGCTTGTCCATCTGACTGCGGGTGATACACTGTTGACATCCGCAGTTTAATACCAAGCTGTGAACACAGAGATTTCCAGAAACTGGATGTGGTCTGGCATTTCGATCTGACACAATAGAAACAGGTAGTCCTCACATCTGAACGTATCCATTGATGAAGGCAGTTACAAATGTCTCCGCAGTTAAATCGGCTTCCGTAACTGGAATCCAGCAGGTTCTCTTCGTCAATAGATCAATCACAGTTGCAACCGTGTCATATCCAGACTTGGATGTAGGCAGCTAGGTGATGAAATCGATTTTAACCCATTCGGCTCATTCCAATTGAGTCGGTAACACCTGAAGAAGTCTGTATGGTTTTGCATACTTGTGTTTGATTCAGTGACAAACATCACATCCATGTACCCAATTGGGAAGTGGATCTGTCATCGTAGGCCAATGAAAGTGAGAGGCAACTGCGGGAATGGTCTTTTCGATTCCTGTATGGCCACCTCCGAGAATAGTATCATGGGCTTTCTGAATATCCTCTGTTCGCAGATTGTCCGGAATACAAAGTTTTCCTCCTGACAGTTTGTGATATAAAAGACCATCCTCAAGAAAATAAGACTTTGCTCTTTCACTTATTCTTCGCTCCTTCTTCATCTTGGGAATTGTCGTACCATCTGCACTTAGGTATTTCAAAACTGGACCAAAGATCAAACTCTCAGTGTATCCCCTACAGACATCTTCGTGCCCATCATTGAAAGCTGATATCCTGAGCTCGACAACGTTCAAAAGAGATGGAGTTGATTCCGGACTTGATTGTTGAGTGTATACAATTCAGCTCAGTGCATTGGCAACCGTATTGGAATCACACGGGAAATATTTGATGTCATAGTTGTATTGCTGGAGTTTATCGCGATGGTGCCATTGGTGGCTTGACAGCTTATTTTGACTCAGGATGTGTTGAAGAGTGGCATGATCGGTGTAAATTGTCATATGGTGTCGACTGTGAATATAACATGCCCAATGCTCCAGATTTGCATTAATTGCCAGTAATTCTTGATCATAGGCAGGGTATCGGGTTTCCACCGAATGAAGTTTCCGTGAAAAGAATCCGAGTGGCTGTTCCACCATCTTCCCTTCAAATTGCAGCTTTTGAGCCAGTACTCCACCAATCGCAGTATCTGATACATCGGTTCGGAGAATAAAGTTAGCATCTGGATTAAGTGTTGCCAACACCAGTGCTGACATGAAAGCCTGTTTCAGATCCTCAAATTGGAGTTGGTGTCTGGACGTCCAGCAAAATTCATCCTTTGGTTTAGTTGCAAGCTGGTAGAGGAGATTCGCATGATGGGCAAATTTTGAAACAAATTTCTGATAGTATCCCTCCAATCTCAGAAATGAGCGAAGTGCTGAAGGTGAATGGGAAGTTGGCAATTCTCATACCGCTGCCACTTTCTTCTCTTCTGTATGAATTCCATATCAGTTGACCTTAAATTTAACAAAAGAGGTTGCCAATACTCCGAAAATGCATTTTGGGTCGCTGAGATGTAAATGCACACAATGTATGGACGAAGTACTGCCTCGACATGTACGTTGTATTCGGCAAGCGTTTTTGAAAATATCAATTCATCATCCTGATATACTATTGCATATCGTCGATGTGGACGGAGGATTTAATGCATCAGACATATGAATGCAGCTGGTGCATTTGCAAGTCCAAACGGAATTACCTTGTATTCATAGAAACCTTCAGGTGCAATGAATGCCATCTTGTGGCAATCATCCATATGTATTTGTACTTGATGCTCACTAGTCAGATCCAACTTGGTGAAAATCTGTCCACCATGAAGTTTGTCAACAATATCATCGATGTATTGTAGTAGATACCAATCTTTAACCGTAATTTGTTCAATCTGCAGTAATCAACACACATGTATTAGGTTCCATTTGGCTTGTTTACAAAGATGACTGGTACTGCGTATCAGAAGTGGGAATTGGTAATCCATCCATTGGCCAAAAGTTTCTTGATCTGCTCTTTGAATGTATCTTGGTCGGCAGGGGTCATTCGATATGATTGACAGTGTGGAATTTTTGCAGTTGGATCGGTCAGAATATGGAAGACATCTGCTCCTGGCAGTGGAACACTATTCGGTGGTTGGAATAGATCCTGGAAGTCTTGCCAAATTTGTGCCCTCCACTTGCCAAGGTCTGCAAGAATGGAAAGATTCTCCTCTCTCTTGTTATCCACTGACAGTCATTGGTGAATATCAATCACAAAAATACTATCACTATCAGGTTTTTCGGTTGATTTCATTGCCCATTCAGTCTCTTCTGCATAAATCAAGTTGATATTGGCTGCCTTTGCAATCGCGGTGCAACAACTCTGAACTTCACAATACTGTCGCTGATGTGGTCGAAGGCCTGTCCAAGACAGCCATGGAATAAATGCCGGTCGACCGACAGTGAGTGATGACCAATCTGCATTGAGAAGATGAAGGACACTATTGGAGTCCACCAAATGACGTGTTGTTGAATACCAGTTCTTCCCCACAATCAAGTCATATACATCCTTAAGGCCAAAGAGTGTAAACCATGCTGAAATATCGGTATATTTTCTGGTAATTCTTTGTATCCGTGCTTTCAACCAAACTTGATGTCAATAGGTAGGTGGGTGCTTGATACCTGCTGTCATGACTGACATTCGTCCTGCTGATCGGATCTGTAGACCTAGATTTCTTGGATAATTTGAGTTGATGTAACAGTGGGATGCCCCAGGATCCATTAAGCTGTAGGCTGGGCAGGTTTTAGAGTGAGAAGTCTGAACTTTTGCATTGAAACATAAATCATTTTGGCAATCAATATTTTTACGCGTATTGAGATCGGTCAAGTACAAAGTTGCTGCTTCTCACTCTCAAGTAGAGGGATGCTCCATCACCTCTACTTCTTGCCTTTTTTCTCCTTGCCTTCTCCCTTTGCAGATCCTCCCTCTCTTGTCTGTGGTCCTCCAGTATACAAATCATCATCTGAGCTATCGTGTACCTCCTGCTGATCTGGTTCATCTCCTGAAGATGACTGCTCAGCCCAACTACCTGAGTAGTAAGAACCCGTACCCATCTCCTTGCTATCATCAAGGGTATTGATTTGATGCCTATCCCTTTGAAATATGTCAGAGGTCTTCTTGGGATTATCATTTGAGGTATTTCCCCTACATTGAACTGCGGACTTTTCGTGGTCTTTGGGCATACATCAGGAAAAAAATTTTTGCGTTGGAACGCAGCATTGCGTTAGGTGCATTGAAAGCATTGGAACGTATGGTAGCGCGCAATCTCTTGCTGGAATGTGTTCAACGCATTCGTCGTAATCCCTAGGTAGCCTTGCATTTGGATACTATGCCTGGCGTCCCTCAACTATCCACGCAGGGTATCCGTTCGAACACTACATCTCACGAGATGTCAACTGTCCATGCAGAGTATTCGTTCAAATGCTACTTTTGGCGAGGCGTCTACTATCCATGCAGTGCTCCCTCGCAACTCACGTTGGAAGTTGCGCGTGGCGACTACTATCCACGCAGAGTGTCTTCTCCACTCGCGTTCAAACGCTACTTTTGACGAGGCATCTACTATCCACGCAAGGTGTCTGTTCAAATGTTCGATCTCACGAGATGTCAAATGTCCACACAGAGTATCCGTTCGGACGCTACAACTGGCGAGGTGTCCACTATGCACATAGAGTATCCATTCGGACACTAGATCCCGCGAGATGTCAACTGTCTATACAGAGTATCCGTTCGGACGCTATGTCTCGCGAGGTGTCCACTATCCACGCAAAGAATCTTCGCAACTTCCGTTCAGACACTGTGTCTGGCGGGACGTCTACTATCCACACAGAGTATCCGTTCGAATGCTAGATCTCATGAGATGTCAACTGTCCACGCAGAGTATCCGTTTGGATGCTATGTCTGGCAAGGCGACTACTATCAACGTAAGGTATCCGTTCGAACGCTACATCTGGCAAGTCATCAACTACCCACAGAGAGTACCCTTGCGACCTGCGTTCGAATGCTATATCTGGCATAGATCGCCTGTCCACACCGTGCATCCGTTGGAATGCTATTTCTGGTAAGGCATCAACTACCCATGGAGAGCACCCTTACGACGTGCGTTCAAATACTACATCTAGCATACATTGCCTGTCTACACTGTGCATCTGTTGGAATACTATTTCTAGCGAGACGTCAACTATCCACGCAGAGAAGCCATTTAAACGCTACATATGGCGAGGCATCAACTATCCACGCAGATTATACGTTCGAACGCTACCTTTGGTGGGGCGTACTCTATGCACGGAAAGTAAGTTTGTTACTTCCGTCGAAACGTAGAAAAGAGAAGATATTATCTTTTCCAGGCGCCAGATCCATTCAAACGCTACGTACGTCTGGCATGGCGTCTACTATGCGCGCAAAGTAAGTTTGTTACTTCCGTTGGAATGTAGAAAAGAAAAAGTATTATCTTCTCCATGCAGCAGGTCCGTTCAAATGCTACGTCTGGTATGGTGTCTACTATCCATGCCAAGTACTATCGCAACTTCCATTCAGACGATACTTTTGGCATGGCGTATACTATCCATGTGGAGTACATACGCAGCTCTCATTCGAATGCCACCTCTGGCGGGGTGTCTACTATGCACACAAAGTAAGTCTGTTACTTCCGCCAGAACGTCTAAACGAGAAGGTAATATCTTTTCCATGCAGCAGTTCCATTGGAACACTATGTCCGGCGGATTGTCTACTATCCACGCCAAGTACTATCGCAAATTCCGTTCGGACGCTATATTTGGCATGGCATCTTCTATCCATGCAGAGTAAGTTTGTTACTTCCGTCAGAACATAGAAAAGTGAAATTAATATTGTCTCCACGCAGCAGGTCCATTCGAATGCTACATTTAGCATGGCATCTACTATCCACGTAGAGAATCTTCGCAACTTCCGTTCCAATGCTACCTCTGGCATGGTGTCCACTATCCACACAATGTACCATCACAACTTCCATTCGAACACTACCTCTGGCAGGGTGTCTACTATCCATGCAGAGAATCTTCGCAACTTCCGTTTGGACGATACCTCTGGTGGGGTATCCACTATCCACATAAAGTACCATTGCAACTTCTGTTCGAACACTACGTCTGGGCGGGCGTCTACTATCCACGTGGCGTACATACGTAATCTTCATTCAAATGTAGAAAAGGGAATGAATCATTTGCTTTAAGTACACTCAATCTGTCATTCTGGCAATATATAACTCTCGGCCATTAATTTAATACTCGACGTATGGCATTTAGTGCTATGTAGTTGTACGGACATAATACAACACAAGATGTTCACTGTGTACATGCAAATCTCAGCAATCTTTTAATATGAGGAGAAATGTGCTCCCAGTGGCTAGTAAACCTCATTCCATGTAGCTAAATCAATGTGGCTGTTCACCAACCATCCTTTATTCTTTATTCCGGAGCAGTCTGGCTCCTTCGGAATCAGATACGCTGCACCACCAATTTTATCACTGCTGAGCACGGTGTAGCCACTACTTGTCGTAGGTTTGATCACTTTCACCATGCTGGATGCTCTTTCAGGCGTACCCCCCGCCGCCAGGGTCGTTGTTTGGGCAAACACATACCAAAAGGGTCCTCCTTCAGCAGAAAGCTTGAACAGCTTTAAAAGACAGTACAGCAGATGTCCCCAAAGCGTGCCATATGCTGGTTCTTGATCCTCGCATTGGTTGGAAGCCTTGACCCATAGCCAGTCGTGGCATGCTGGTTGACAGTACTAGGACTTTTCTCCCGTGCATCGAACGTATTGGGTCAACTGCTCACCGTACATATTGCTGAGCGGGATTCGTATTCCCTGATAGACATTTACCCCACACTGAAGCAGGTCTTCGCGACTAATTTGGATCTTGCGGGAAAGAAGGAAGTTATTCGTACCGTGGCGTAGCTCGTTATGACGGGAGCCGTCATGTACAGATTCGAGTAGCGTAGCGAAGGTGATGATCTTTCTCTGCCTCGAGGAGCTTTGCTCAGAAGTAAATTTCACGCCAGCTAGAGAATCTTCGATGGCATCTTGACCACTCTTGACATTGTCACCTCTCGTCGCTGCAATTCTCGTCGCTGCCATATTGAGCCTCCGTATCGTAAATGCGTTGCTCCATTGGTAGTATTCGATCATCTGACTGTAGACATTGTCCCACTGGTTCAATTTGTTGTACAGATCCTTTAGTTGAGTATGGTGTGAACTTTTTCCAGTCTCGGTAGACCATTGCTTGAGAGATCCATAGCGTCGTATCTGCTCCCCGAAATGAAGCAGCTGATCAATCTTGGGAAATTTGAAATCACTGCCTTCCTTGTGGTATTCAACCATTTCAGCGTTGATAAACGTCTGACACTCTTTGCATAGCCTTTCCTGCTCGGTACCCACTTTTCCTTGCATCGCCGAATCTCACTGCTCCATCAACGTCTTCTGACGCTCCTTGCCCTGGTCGGTTACCTTCTTAGTGACCGGGAATTGGCGAAAGACACACTTAAAGGTGTGAAAGTGTTTCAGTGCCTTATCCATGAGTCCCAAGGTCTCTTCATCATGGGATTTGTATTGAGCATAGAAGTAGAACTCCACGAGAGCTCAGCAGCACTCGATTGCCTCATTGAAAATCCCACGTTGGGAAGAGGATGGATTTCGTAGAGCACAGCGTAACACCCCAACAAGTAACCAAGACATGATTTTGATCTCCTTGCCCTGCCAACTCGACCCGACACCATTTTCTTTCTGAGGTTGCATGATATCGAGGTATGGTGGTACCAACAGCCAGATGTTATTGAACGCCTCGAGACGTTTATGCTGCTTGAGGAAGTCCTGTAGCCATCTCAGGAGGTGCTTCACCATTCCCAGCTGCATTGTATGCAACAGGTCGGGTTTCGGAAGGTCACTGACAATGCAGTCAAGATACCAGAGAACATTCGAACCTTGGTGGACCCCATGGCATGTATGATGTATCTTCGCCACCGCACTATTAGTATCACTGACGATTCTGTACAGGGTGTGGTCGCGACACTCATAAGGTTTGACAGGAAATTCGCCATTTCGTCGTGTGGGCATTCCTACCCGTAGCAAATGCCATTCTTGATGTTGTGAAGGTCTCAGTGTTCTGGGTAGTCTGTGATCCAGGTGGCGGGCGATGTAACACAGCACCTGAAGTAGTCATCAGCACATCGGGCGTAGAATACGCGGCAGTCCACATCCATTAAGGGTCCAAGAACATAACATAAGATGTGTTGCTGTATCATTCGATTGTGCTCCTTCTGAGCATTATATTGAGAGATGGGAACGTCGTGCATCTTAATCGGAATCGGTAGAAGAGCGATTAACAAGAAGCCATGGTAGCAGGGCGCCATTCTGATAGTGGTGGATAGGTTTCCGATTGTCATATATACCGGCCACGTTTTCTTGTCACCAGAAAAATTTGTTAGGTGCGTTGCATCAGATAAGAAAATCTTCGGTACGACCGTATCACCATCGTCTAGGGAGCTCTATACAATTGTCAGAAACCCATACACACCTCCGAGAGTAGTACTGATTACAAGGATAGGTTCCAACCTGCCATTCCCACCACCAGTCTGCGGTGTGCATCTTGCCATAAATGCGCCTTCCCTCATCTTCAAACCGATGCTGAGGAGTGTATGAAAGGTGTTCCGCATATGCTGGCTGCTTGAGAAGCCACTTTGCACACTCGATGATATCTCAATGCCAGAATTTGATTGGCTCTTTGGCATGCTGTACGTTCCAAACGATATTTTCCAAGTGGCTTATCCGCCAGGAGGAAGCTCCAAGTCCGTCCTCCATACGCAATCTTCTGCCGTAAGCAGTAATTGGACTTCAGCGAAGCCTTTATCTCATCCTTGACCCCAACAGTGTCCTTCAGCATCTTGTGGATGCTCTTCATGCTGAACTTCTCGACTATTACCATTTCTGCTAAGTTGAACTCTTCTTCGTTGGCAAATGGGAAGTATGGATCACAGCTGGCGGGTGTGCACTCGTCTGTTCGAGGAACGTAAGCGCAGGGTAGGCCGGCATTGGGGTATGTGTGGATGGTCAGGATGGCATCAACTAGCTCGTTCGTGGGTTCGTTCAGGGGTTAAGTGCCATTATTGTCGTCGGCTTCGTGACTGGGACTGCTATCCCGGGGGAAGGAACGTGAGGAAGAGTGTATGTACTTCGTGGGTTGATCTTCGTCCTCCTCAGAGTTGGCGGCTCACTTTTTCGAGACCTGGTGTTGTGACCACTATTCTGGATAATCTTTGGTGATGTGTTTGTGGAGCCATGTGGGCACCACAAAGAACCTAAAACAGTAGGTACACAGTAGGTTCGCAACACCTTTCCATGATATAACTCTGGCATGAAAGGTGAGCGTTGAAGATGGTTGGTGATACTTGGATAGCCACAGTTGAGGGGAGAGTGTTGAGGTTGTGTGGAGAGTGTTGAGGTTGTATGGAGAAGTGGCTAGTTCACCTGTTGAAGCGGGGCGACGAGACTGTGAAAGTATAATTACCAACTGACTAAGCGGGTAATCTGTACCAAACTACATCACTTGTCACCAGATAGGCTGATAATGCTGAACAATTACCAGACATTGTGGCAAGAATAATGCTGACGCTGGACAAAGGATCCCGATTTCCGAAACATGACAGGTGCTATTTTAGATATATTGAATCCCTTTATTCATTATGTTTCTGACATGCAGAGCAGCTTGCTCGGTCAAACACAGTGCCAGGAAGTTGTCGGAAAGGATCCCAATTTCCGACACCAGACAGGTGTTATTCAATATGCCTTGAAGAGTATCCATTCTCTCAAGACATGCAGTTTGCCCAGTAAGATAAAGCTCTGAGAATAATGCCGATGCCGGACAAAGGAATCCGATTTCCAATACATGACAGGTACTATTTTAGGCGTTTTGAATCCCTTTATTCAATATGTTTCTGACACGTGGGGTAGATTGCTTGGTAAAGCACAGTACCTGAAAGGATCGTGATTTCCGATGCCGGATAGCAGGTACAATTCCGTCTAATAGTACCCTTCAACATGACACTTACCGTGCAGTTTGCTGACGATACCGCCAGAAAAGTGCTATTCCTTACGCCTCGAAGAGCATCCATTCAACTTGACTCGCAATACCATCTATCTTATATAAACCCCCCAGATGTGCCCTGCCATTCCTACTTTGTCCAAAACCTATACGAAATCAACTACCTCCGTTGCTCTACATAAGCTGTCGATAGGAACACCAACCTCCACTACTTCCAAAGTAATTGATGCTGCTTTCCAAATCCCATCCAATACACCAGCCCTACCTTCAGCCATGGCACGAAAGTGAAAGTTGAGTGACCTAAAGGCGCCTGAGTCGTTATGGTCGTCAGAGTCGTCCGACTCGTCCGGGTCGCCGCAGCAGCTGGTGCCGCCAAAGGTCACACAGTCGCCACGAAAGGAGATGATGACGCCCTATATCCGTGGCATCAGGAGAAACAGAACATTATCCAAGATGGCAAGGATTTATATGATCCTACGGTTCGATAGTACATGGCCCGTGCTCTGCAGGAGGAGTACATCTGGACGTTGATACGGCAGTCTGGATCCACAGTAGTAAAGCACGAGAGTGCCCACGAACTTATGTACACCATCCTCTTTGGCAATGCAACAACCCTTCTGCACTTCCGACAATTCCAAGGAATGTGGGAGTTCCGAACGTTGAGCACAATGGCGGAAGATCCATGGACGGAATGGTGGACTGCCTTCCAATGGTTCCTTCGTAACTGCCTCTCAAAGGCGAACACCCAGATAGACAAGTCTGGCTTTACCCCTACGAAGCAGTTTAGTGATGAAGTGGGCAAAGAGTGATGCTGTGCTATGCTACATTGGGAGAAGTGCATTCCCAGGAACAGCGTCCTGATCCTTACGTCGACAAGGGCAAAGGCCGCGCAAAGAATAGTGCCATGGCAGCTCAGGATACTGATGCACTGCCTCTGTGGCCACTACCACCATCAATCAACCTTTTACCTGTCGGAGGCAGGGGCTATTATTCATTCTGAGACTACGCTCCGCAGGGAACCGGCATGCCTGGAGGAAGTGGGAGCGGCCCGCACGCTTTTATGGCAGTTATCATTGACCCAGACAGATGCGGCCACAGCTCACGCAATGGTGTAAACGATCTGTACGATGCATTTGGCCTGGCTGCAAGCCGGATTTTCTCAAATGTTGGCAGTCTCACCCTCCTGGCACTTTTCCAGGTGGTGAAGACACTGTCACCCGACCGGGAGCCCCGTGCGATGTACGGATGTCTGCTCCGACCCCGCAACCTGACAGGAATGGTGGACGTGGACGGCATAACAGATTCCGTCCAAGAGCAGAGGGCACGCATTAAGGGCCACACCTATGTGTTGGGAGAATATGACACCACTCTTCTATGGTCCGACAGGACCGTGAAATCCTTCTTCGACACTGTTGAAAGACCGCCATGGGTACTCGTGATCCTCCGCCAAGACCCCACCCATGGGAGGGGTGATACACCTCCACAAGGTCCGCAGGTAACCTTAGATCCTCAGGGTACATTGGTCGCGGCACCCCTGCTACTGGCTTGACTGAGGGCCGCACTGGACTAGAGGCGTGACATGATATCCGCCATTCACCGTGTCGAGCGTCTTAGATGGCGGATGGAGGAGTAGCTCAGGGCGTTAGACGATGTGGCTTGCCACCTCAGTCTCAAAGAGGATCCTCTGTCCGTGCATGTACGGAAGCATCTAAGGGCCTTGGCCAAATGGAAACCCTACCGCGAAGAGTGACAACGATCAGAGCAGGGTACATGATGAGGTTGCAGGAGAGAAGGGCGGCGAAGAACATGGTGGCAGCGGCTTGGGTTGGTAAGGAGACTTATTTGAATTGTATTTTATATGGGGCAAAATACCGTACAGTGTGACAGGAATAGATATTTTGACCGCTGCTTTCACTATTTCATGCATGTTATTTGATTTGATTATTTTTGGATACCACCTACTAGCTACTGAAGACATGAAGACCACAAACACGACACCAGGTGTAAGGAAGACTGCCTCGAAGAACTCGATACCACGCCAGGTGTACGGAAGACTGCCACGAAGACAACAATACCGTGTAAGACATAAAGACTACGAACACCACTCCAGACGTAAGGAAGACTACCTCGACGAACCCAATGCCACGCAAGGCGTGACGATACCGCACCAAGTGTGAGGAACACTGCCGCGAAGTCAACGATACGGCACAAGACATGAAGACCACGAATACCAGGCACGGTGTAAGGAAGACTGCCTCAAAGAACTCGATATCATGCCAGGTGTACAGAAGACTGCCACGAAGACAACAATGCCGTGTAAGAAGTAAAGACTATGAACACCACTCCAGGCGTAAGGAAGACTACCTCGACGAACTCGATGCCACGCAAGGTGTGATGATACTGCGCCAAACGTTAGGAACACTGGCGCGAAGACAACGATACCGCACATAATGTGAAGACCATGAATCCCACGCCAGGAATAAGGAAGCCTGCCTCGAAGAACTCGATGCCACGCCAGGTGTATGGAAGACTGCCGTGAAGACAACGATACCGCGCAAATTGTAAAGACCACGAATACCACACCAGGCATGAGGAAGACTACCTCAAAGTAAGATCTTGACAGTTAAAAGGTGTTTGTGGCAAGACTAGCGGAAAGCTACAGTGGTTACTATGGCTTTTTCCCCACTATCAAAAGAAGTCAACCTGTGCTTCTCTTCTCTTCTCTACATCACCCACTGTCTCTTCTCTTTTCTTTTTTATGTCAGATACTATCCTTCTGCACATCACCCACTGTCTCTTCTCTTCTTTTTTACGTGTCATACCATCTTCTCTTCTCTACATCTCCCACCGTCTCTTCTCTTTTCTCCTTTACATCATTTACCATCTCTTCTCTTTTCTTCTCCACGCCATCCGCCACCAGTCAACTCAAATTACGGTAGCCTCGTATTTGACTGGGAAGAGGAAACACCTCTTTGAGCGTAATGTTCATTCTTCCATCCATACCCCTCACATTGTCCTTTGACTCGTTCAGGTCTTATCACTTCGTACTTCAATTGGTATGCCGACTCCTCACTGGGCTGTCAAATCGGGCGGTGTGGAGAAGACCCTAGCTATGGGCTCCAATTCACGAATCGGTAAGAGAACCGGTTCGACGTTAAACAATGACAAATCTTGCAAAAAGATCAGGAAAGCGCCAGACGCTACTACTGGAATAACTTCAACCTTGCGACAAGGTGTTCAATCATCCCAGGATAGGCTTCCGCTGTAAAAGCAGCCCTCGAACCCACCGGTTCCCACTCTCGGAGTAACCTCCAATTCGCTGAGAGGAGGTCGTATTCATAACCACTCTTCTCCACCATCTACCACTACTTCTAATACATCTTTTCCGGCGCCTTCGCAATCATCGGAACTAGGTTCAGTGGCATTCTTTACAGGTGCAGGACCGTGAAGTGTGGTACATTCAGGAAGTTTAGAACTAGCCAGTGTGCTGCAAGCAGCAAAGCGACGAATTGAGCAGCATTGCTACAGAGTATCCCCGTTTATTGTTCCCGGTGAGGATGTGTTAGATGTCAGTGTTGAATGAGACTTCAGGCGTTGTGTTCACTATTCATGCTGACATGCACGCGTTTTAGATTATTACCAAGCTGTGGCCGGAGGCCAACAGGCAGAAAGGATTCGATGTCGACTTCAACTTGTCACAGGTGCATAACCTCAGATATGTATACAATGATTCACTCTCCCTTGATACGTTATGGGGCATTGGATTAGCTGTTAATAGCATGTGTTGGGCGCGGTTTCTACAGATGAAGAATACCTACCACAGTATGCAATCCAGTTGGATTTTCACCGCACGTAACAACATTGCTGACTTGTTCGACTTGAACACACATTCGAGCGCTACTGAGCTGTTAGCCGTGGTCAACGCATTGCTGCAAAACTATACATTCATCTACAGGGACTGTGATCGAGAAGTATTGCCTGTGGTAGAGGCTACCATTCCCTGTCTATCATCCTTGGCGCTCCAACTGTCTGATGCAATTCCTAGCGACGTGTAACTGCGTTTTTCTCAAGTCAAATCCCGCAATTCATCCACCTGCACTTCTTCAACAAACGACGCGTTCAATACCTGGGACTTTACAACTGGTTGCTTGACGAGCAGCCTTCTACTCGTATTATTTACGTGGTTACCACACTTCATCACGTACTACAGGAGTGGCAAAAGAGTGGAGATGAGCCCCCATCGGGCTCTGGGTTGCAGCAAGCCCAACACAAAACAGGTGGTTGGATATATTTTTTCAATTTCAAAAATGATGGCAGTAAGTAGTTTTTGATACTCCAAGAGCAGTGCCAACTATTTCTACAGTATCTTATGGCGTATTTATGTCGCTATGGAATGGGCTTCACTCTAGACTACGAGGAAAGGCTGTGAAGTCGATTCATCATACGCTCAAGGCCAAAAGCCTCTCTGGGATGACAGCGGACGAACCGACACCAGTAGTAGAGCCCGCTCCTACCCTGGAACTAGACCCTGATCTGTTGGAAGCATTCTATGATGAGTCTGAACCTGAGGAGTTTGATTTGGGACCACTGGTAGCAACGCACAGGAGTGACAGCCATAGGATCAGAGTTGAGAACAGCAAGGACAATGAAAATGTAGTTGTCCAAACCGCTGTCCTCGGAGGGAGCAATGGCGACGACGCGAATAGCACCGCTGAGCATTCACTGGATGACACAGCCGATTTTGAGGAGGACATAGTTGATGATGAGGATGACGGCATGGTTGAGGATGAGGATATGGAATATATGGATCTTGTGGAGGCAGACGATGATTGTATTTAGCATGCGTTGAATAGAGATACAACTGAACGGTCAGCATTATTAGCATCCATTAGTACGTGCGATGTTGGGTTCGGCGTGCATAATAAATATGACGCGTTTGTAGCAAAACGCTGCATAGAGTAGAGAGGACGGCAGGCGTCGGCATCGCCAAGCCGCGAGTATCGCCAACACGATGGGACCCCGTTCGTAGCAATACGCTGTGTAGAGTATAGCAGATGGCAGGCGTCGGCATTTCCACACAGAGAGTATCGTCTACAAGATGGGATCCCGTTCTTAATACGAGGTTCTCGTTAATGAATGTCACCTGTGTAGGTATTGGAGATGGCAGGCGTCGGCGTTGCCACACCGAGAGTATCGTCTACACGAATGGACCCCGTTCTTAATGCGAGGTTTTTATTAATCAACACAATCTGTGTATGTATCGGAGGCTGCAGGCATCGGCGTCACCACACCAAGAGTATCGTTTACACGATAGGATCCCGTTTGTAATATGGGGTTTCCATTAATCAATGTGGGGTACCTTGGCATCGCTACCGCAACGCCGAGAGTATTATCTACATAATAGGATCCCGTTCGTAATACGTAGTTTGCGTTAATCAATGCGATCTGCATTGGTAACAGAAATGGTTGACATCTGTGTTGATAGGAATATTTTACATTGTAACACGTATTGGTACAAATTTCCACGTACGCAAGAGGGGATTTGCGGTGAAATCGTTACAAGCGCTGGAAGCATGTACCGTATTAACTCACTTAAGAGGTCCCCACTATAAACGCCACTGCTATAGGTTGTGACGCGCTGGCGTGCACTAGATCACTTACGGTTAGCGCGCCGAGCGTTTTTCAGATGTCAGGTGATCAGCCTAGGAGGTATCTCAGCTCAGCTGAATAGGGGATACAGGCAGAAGTATCACCAACTACGTGGTATTTCGACGGCTTAAAAGAACAATGCAGCTATCAATCATCAGCGATCGAGTATCAGGCTCCGAGCTGCCAGTAGAACTCCTCATGGTGATTTTCTTGCAAGCTTCCTTACAGCCCACTGCCGATATGCCTTGAACCCCTAGCAACCGTTCACCAGTTAAATCCAAACAACGGCCAGGGCCTCGAAAATACCCAATCTCTGTGGTCCCTCACTGGGTTCCTCTGCCAGCAGCCACTCCTTCCAGAGCGAAGCGGTGCAGAACAGTTGAATTTAAGCTCCCAGTGTTATCCTGGGCAGAACACGGACAGGTGGATGACAGAGATGGTGGAAAACGGAAACCTACATGTGAGGAGAGTCGAGTGCGGTTCGGACTCAAGCAAAAGAACCAGGTGATGAAATGGGAGAAGGTATTCTGCAAGATTATCAGGCAATTACTGTAAATTACTAATCATCACGGTTTTCACAGAACGAGGCATTGCTGCTTCAGGCGAATCAGCATACTGTACATATACGGCGAAGCAACCCGCGGTGGAAGGAACTTGAGAAACAACTACGTGTTGTGTTTGAAGAGCGGCGAAAACTGGGACGAATTGTATGTCACAAGTGGTTTGAACGTACCTCGAACTGGTTGTTTACAGAGATCTATCCCTATTCAACTGTTGAATTCTGCTTTTCAAATGGCTGGTTTTCTCGGTTCCTTCACCGCAATGATATCACACTTCGAATCATCACAAACCAAGCCTCGGAAACACCAGCACAGCACTGTGAGATGATCATCAATTTTCTATGTTTCAACCGGCGGAATTCACAACTGCGAGATGGTAGTGAAGACACTGGCTGCACTGTTGGCCGATATCTCACCTGAAATATCATCAATATGGATCAAACGCCACTACCCTGGGAGTATCTGGAGGGAAGAAGCTATGAAACAAAGGGGAATAAAACTGTATGGGTTAAGAGCCGACAATCCGGATGGGGGAAACGCCAGGCAACAATGCAGTTTACCATCTTTGCCGACGGCGTAGCTCGCTTGTTGCCACTCATGATCTTCCGAGGAAAAGAGGATAGTAAAACGACAGTCAGACAGGGTAAAGCTTTACAGTACGATCCTCGAGTCATGGTTTCATTTAACAGCAAAGCCTATGCAACTACCATAACCATCCTCCATTGGCTGTTGAAACAACTTCTACTGGAACTCAGTGGGCTGCCTTCTCTGCTCATCATGGATCTTCTCCACTCGCATAGGACCAAGCCAGTAAAGAAACTCCTGAAAAAGAATGACGTCACTCTATCGTTGGTTCCTGCTGGCTGTACTGGCATTGTTCAGCCTGTCGATATCTCATTCAACAGGCTGTTTAAGGATATGCTGAAGGAAGAGATCGACAAGGAGTTTGAAGAGGCAGACAACAATATCGATCTAGATGATATCATGGGAAGTAGCACAGTGGGAGAAATGAGAGTTATGATGGCCAGATGTGTCAGTGCGGCTTGGGAGAGATTCTGTCAGGAGAAGAGAGAGGTTATCATTCGAAGCTTCCGTTGCATTGGCGTATCTCTACCTATTGATGGGTCATCTGACGGCAAGATATCCATCAAAGGGCTACCGACCCCCCATCTAATGACTGCTCTGAATGACTGGAAGACCCAAGGAGCACCCACTGTGGACGACGGTACAGTGAGTTGCAGTGACGACACTGCAGAAGACTCATCATCATCGGATAACAAGTCTGACGTTGAAGGTCAGCCTTCAGCATCAGATGCAACTCAAGGTAAACCTAAGGTATGTGGCATGTCTGGCCATGGCAGGGCAGGCAGTGCGAGTCAAGGTCGTGGTCGTGGTCGTGGTAGTGGTCGTGGTCGTGGTCGTGGCAAGAACCTAGCATCTGCTCATCTAGTAGCCCCTTCCACTACGGTCATTGCCACATCCCCAGCCTCACCTCAAGCTGCAGCACTGGTCACCCCCGGCACTGCAGAGTCAGTTGCATGCCGCTGCAGTGCAGCACCAGTTGTAGGAATGCAGCGAAGCGCTAGGTTGGCAGGGAAACCACAGCACAGTCATGTAATTTCTTTCCCGCAAATTACCGACACTGAGGGTGATGAGGATGAGGATCAAGATGGTCTTGAGTAGGACTTCCGTTGGCACAGAGATGGTTTTTAGTTAGATTTGTGGGTGCTGTGTTGCTGTGTATGTGTAGTAGGTAGATTCTGTGGGCGTGGCGCCATATTTGCAAAATTCAGTCAAGCGCGATTTGATATTGCGCTAGTCCTTAAGCGCCGTAGCTCGCGCTAGTCCGCGCTAGTACCTATAGCAGTGGCATTTATAGGGGGACCTCTTAAGTGAGTTAATACGGTACACACTCCCAGCACGAAAAAAAATTTCCCGATGTAGTTGAGCTTCATCTCTAGGTGTCTCATCCTTGGCTGTTTTGATGTGATCAGAATTGGATGGCATGATTCGGGTTGTACAGAGTTCCACACTGGTGTGCTATGTGACCGATTCTACCACAACGGTGACATTGAATGGTTTCGTTTACTGCGTTAAGTTTGGTGTCAATGTTCCAGAGGTCCACCAGATCGTATATTGGCTGTGTTGATTCGGTTGAAGAATTTACTGTAGTTGTCAGAAAAGGCAGCATGCAATCTGCAACAATATCCATCATGTCGGAGAGGGTCAGGGAGATGTCCTTCAGGCAAGACATGAGATAAACTTGTAGGGTGATATCGTTTGCAATTGATTCTGGTACCTTTCACTGGTATTCATCCCACAGTGGATTCTCCGAAGTGATGGTAAGAGACCCTCCCAACACCTGAATAATTCCTAATACTTGCCAGTTGAACTTCAGAACTTGCGCTTTGTTGAACTTCAGTACATATCACTCTTCTGGATTACCAAGATGGATACTTCAGGAATGAATTGCTTCTTGAATACACTTCTAACTGCAGCCCAGGTGATTCCATAGTCATGATTTGCTGGTGGAATCCTGTCAACACCACATCGTTTCATATCATTCTCAAACCACCCAAAGATCTTGGCTGTGAGAAAATGCCAAATTGTGTCAATGTGCTGATTGCCAAGAATTGCCTTTGGACACATTGACCCTCCCTGGCGGACATAGTGTTCCACATCGTTCAGAACCTAGGTCACCACTTCCAGATTCTGCGATCCATTGAATCTTGTTGGCTTGTGTGATTTGATCGTATGAACGTAGGTGTTGTGAGTCGGTCCGTTTCCGGTAGTATTGACAGCATCATGAAGTGACTCGGTAACATTGAACAGTTTTTCATACCGTTCCTTCCCAACCTGTACCTTTTCCTGAGCCTTGACAAGTTTTGCCTCTTGCTGGTCTGCATTCTTGAACTCTTCAGCAGTTTGTACTGATTTAACCTCCTTTTCCAGCTGCTAGATCTTCATCTTCAGCAACGAAATGACCGACTGATCCACGTCTCCACCTTTTATCTCCTTTTCCAGCTCAACAATCTGTTTTGATGCTTGCTCATGGCTGCTATACCACTGAGAATATCCATGGACAACAGCATTGCAATCAACAGCAGTTACTGTAGTCTCATTTTGCATATCACGTGATACATTGACTTCACCAAACCAGGCAAGAAGCTCAGCCGGTGTTGGCTAAATGATGGTGGTTGCTGCAGCCATAATTCCCAGTTGAAGCCCTGGAAATCGTCTGTTTTGGGAATCTGCTCGGTATTGCTTAGAACTGTTGCTCGATTTCGTGTTTTCTCACTAAATCTGCATCTTCCGTAAATTGGCTGAAGCCACTCGAATCGCTCTTCCTCAACACATACTCCACGTTGTCGCTCATTTTGCAACCTGTTGCGCATGCGGCACACTGATTTTTATAAAAACCCTGTAGCCAACGCTAAAAACTCGGTTCTTTTTCTTCCGCAAATTCTGATGTTCCGCAAGATTGGCATCACGAGCTCGATCAAAATCACTTCTCTTGGCGTTTTTCCAATTACTTGAATTGCTCGAATTGCTTGATCTTGACACATGTTGGCATTGTCACTCGTTTTGCAACCCATTCCTCCTGCAATTTCCTACGTTCTACATGAGTAGCGTCATGTGCACAAGAAATCAATCCACTTGGCATTACTACAATTGCTTGAAACCATTTGCTCGGTGTTACTCAAATTACTCGTTCTTGATACGTGCTCAGTGGCTTTGCTAGATTCCAAGTCTTGCACGACATTGGTCTGATATCGCTCCACTTGGCTTCGACTCCAATCACTCGAATTGGACATTTTCAGATGAAATCTGTTTGACATCATTGATTGTTGCTTCGATTCCCTTGCTTGCTTGTCAACTCGGTTCAGCTATGCTCTCACAGAGAGACGTAAATAAACAGACCCCGATATCGCCAGCCCCCACGCTTACCACTCGCTTCACCCCAGGAGCTGCTTTTGACGCAAGAGTCATCGACTGGTTACTGTTTCTCTGACTCATGTAAAGGATTGGCTCTATTGCATGAATCACTGTCTTTGCGTCTCTTGTAGAATTCAGTTCGTGATGCTTTTCTTCCAGTCTCCTTCGCTTGTCTTGTAGGAAGAAAATTACGAGTATTCATTGGAATTACCTCGTAGTGGAAGTGTTGCTACCAGTTGAGGGGGATCGAGAAGTATGTCCATTCTAGAGAGTGGGAAAGCAGTGGATCCTTATAGGAAGGATACACCAAACCTACTATCTAGACTAGCATACTCCGGGCTAGCATCCTCTGCCCAGCGTTGGCACCCGAGTCCCACTCTTACAGTATAGCAAGATCCTGTACAAGCATGCCAAGTAATGCCCACACTGTTTATACTCAGACAACAACTCTAAGGCTACAGAGCCTCAGCAAATCTTTGTCGACAACTACAATGAAATTCAGCATGATAAGAACCCAAAGTTCCATGAGCACACCAAGCAGATCAGTATCCACTTCCACTTCATCTGTAATTCCTGCGAATGGAATGCCATCAAAACTACATAGCTCCTGATCTCCTACATACTTGCTGACATCATGATGAATAACCTCCCTTGAGTGACTCACTCGAAGCACATTCACAGGCTTGGGTTTGTAAGCTGAGACTCAGGGGAACTTGCTGCCAGACCATATTTTAAGTGGTTGAAATGGGTTTCCTTATCTTGCTGTTCTTTTTTCGAGGATATACTCTCTCTTTTATGTCCATATTTTCTCCCTTGAAGGGTTTTTACATGGGTATGAGTTTTAATGAGGTATCTGCAGATTCTGTTTCTCATTCTCCCCTGTGTTTCTTTGCAACTTCCATATAAGGGGAAGTGTCAGAATAATGGGCACTCAGAGATGACAGACTGGAGATAGTATCCAGGGATAACTGACCAAAGGTGGTATCAAGATATGATGGACTGGAGATAGCATCTGGAGATGATGGAATCTCCGAGTACCAGCTCTGGGAGTAGTCTTCTGTCCTTTGTCCTGATGGCCCTCCTGTATATATAGAGATTTTACACCCGTATAGTGCTAAAATACACTCTTCACTGTCATTGATCCGTATATTCTAACTCTAACATCCCTGTCCTTGCCGTACTCGTTCTCTGTGCGATTCACTTACTGGATGCCTTCTCTCTCGTTTTCATTCTCCATCTGAGTACCGCAAGTGCTACCAGCCTTACTTATTGTCAGTGACTTACTAGTCTAGTTCACGTATCAAGAAATAATTGCAAATGGTATCCAAAATAAATACAGGATTTAAAGAAATTATAATTTGCATATGCACCGGATTAATATCACCTTTGATCCGAATTTTAAAACAAATAAAAATCTGTATAGACATGGTGTCAATACCGTTTAGTCTATGGTTGGGGACACCTTTAATCGACACCTTTTCGACTACATTTTCAACCCCGGCTTTTCTCCTCCACCACAACATCTAAATTAAAAAGAAGAATAGGCGGCGATAGAGCAGCATCGATAGTAGGTCCGCCCAATGCCCAAAAAAAAATAAGGAGCGTGGTGAATTAAAATGTGGCGGTCAAAGATGAGCAGTTTGTATGGTGAGGGTCCTAAGATGTCGCCC
>Ga0307508_10001087_pt1 | contig 31474 bp, 28 predicted proteins | sample 9_EM_MG_FD_203089 | JGI IMG/M metagenome (GOLD analysis project Ga0307508, IMG submission 203089) | Populus trichocarpa ectomycorrhiza microbial communities from riparian zone in the Pacific Northwest, United States - 9_EM | ecosystem: Host-associated > Plants > Roots > Unclassified | place...
AGCGTAAAGCTCCCCTGAAGACTCCGCGCGGAAGGGACCCAATTGATCAACGCCGCAACGAGCTTGGCGGTCGCCGGTACACCAGCTGAAAAGCGGCGTTGAAGGATCGCAGGCTCTGAAAGCCCGAGCGATGGGCAATTTCCGTCATCGGCAGCTCAGTCTGGTCGATCAGCTGTTTCGCCCGCTGGATACGCGAGGTGCGCGCCGCGGCGGTAGGTGTCGTGCCAAGATGCTTGCGAAAGAGCCGCGCCAGTTGCCGCGCTCCCACGCCAAGCCGCTCCGCAAGATCATCCACCCCCTTCTCGTCCAGCGCACCTTCCGAAATGAGCCGGAGCGCCCGGGTAACCGTTGCCCGCGTACCACTCCAGGCCGGCGTGTGCGGCGCGGTTTCGGGACGACACCGAAGGCAGGGCCTGAAGCCGGCGTCTTCGGCGGCAGCCGCGCTGGGAAAATAGCGCACATTCCGGCTGAGCGGCTGACGCACCGGGCACACCGGCCGGCAATAGATCCGCGTGGACGTAACGCCGATGAAGATCACCCCATCGAAAGCGGGGTCCCGCGCATAGCGCACGCGCTCGCATTCCTCGAAGTTCAGCATGGGGCCGGCAACACCGCTCATGCGTTGATTCTTACCCGAAATCGCGACCGGTGTCGTCGGCCCGGCGATGACCAGGTCCGTTTCCTGCGAGCGCGCGTCGCTCACGAGGCTTAATCAGGCGGCAGCGAACAGAAGGAGATTTTCGATGCCCGCAATCCATCATCAGATCCATATCGAGCGGCCGCCCGAATTCGTCTGGGATGCCGTGCGCGATGTGGGTGCACTGCATTCCCGGCTCGTTCCGGGCTTCGTCACCGCAACCGAAATGCTCACGGGCGTGCCGACACCGACACGGCGCGTCACCTTCGCCAACGGGCTCGTGGCCGACGAGGTCATTGTCGATAACGATGACGAACGGCGCCGGCTCGCCTGGAGCGTCAAGAGCCTCGAGCATCACAACGGAGTCATGACGGTGCTCGATGACGACGGCGGCGCGCTCGTCACCTGGACGGCGGATGTCCTCCCCGCGGAATTGGTCGAACGTATCTCACCGATGATGGCCAAAGGCCTTTCGACGATGAAGGCGCATCTGGAGCAGAGTTGATTTCGGCTGTGGGGCGCAAGGCGGGGTCGTCAGAACCACGATCGAGGGCGGTGCCGCTTCGCGGCCCTCAAGAGACGCGGGTCTCCTCCTTCGCGAATTGATCGGCCTGCATATACCAGACCCCTTGCAGCATCTCGCGCGTCGCCGGCTGCACGGCTTCCAGCCCCACTTGTTTCGCACGTTGCACCGCCGGCCGCGCGGACATGGCCAGGAACCAGCGTTTCACTTCAGCAAAATCGTCCAGATTCTGCCCGTGAAGGCGATGGAACCAGGCCCAGCCCCAGCACGCCATATCGGCAATGCCATAGTCTCCCGCGATCCACTCCCGCCCGGCAAGCCGCCGGTCCAAAACGCCGTACAGCCGCGCGCATTCGCTGGTGTAGCGTTCGACGGCGTACGCATTGCCATCCGCTTCGTAGCGGCGGAAATGATGAGCCTGGCCCGCCATCGGCCCCAGCGCGCCGACTTGCCAGAAAAGCCATTCCAGGGCCTCGGTCCGCGCCGGGCCATCGGCCTTCAGGAACAGGCCGGTCTTTTCGGCGAGATACACAAGGATGGCGCCGGATTCGAACACTGACCGGGGCCCGCCGGGCGCGTCATGATCGACGATGGCGGGCACGCGGTTGTTCGGGCTGATCGCCAGGAATGCCGGGGCGAACTGATCATTCTTCATGATGTCGACGATCTTCACCTGATAGGGGAGCACGCACTCCTCCAGCATGATGGCGACCTTCCAGGTGTTGGGTGACGGGAAATAATGCAGGTCGATCATCTCAATAATCCAGCGGCAAGCCGATATGGCGTTCGTAAATGCGGCCCCGATGCTCGAACAGGATCGGGTCAAGCGCTGCCGCGACGGCTTCCGGCACGGCCGAATAGAGCGACACGACATAATCCGGGATCGGGTTGACCTCCCGCGGCAGCGGCCCGACCAATTGGGAGAAACACGCCCAGTACAGATCAGCCGCGCTGAGCCGGTCACCGATGAGATAGTCCGATCCCTGCGCCCTTTGAGCGTGAAGCTGCGCGCTCAGCGCCCCGAGAATATCGGCCGCCCGCTCTGGCGCGCGGGCCGCGGCTTCCGCCGAAAGGCCATATTGCCGTGTATATTCCCGCTCATGCGGCGCGGCTTCGGCGGGCGCCTGTGCGCCCCAGATCGCCGCCAGCATGTTCAGGCGGCGATTCCAGCCGAACCCATCCTGGCCGCAGATTTCCATGATCAAACCCAGGCACAAAGCGCGGTCGGCAGAGGCTTCGGGCAACAACGACGCGCCTGATCCCAGCCTTTCCGCCAGCATCAGGATATCGAACCAGCTGGTCCGCGGCGGCTCGTCATCAAAGACTGCGGTCGGGGCGTTGCGGCAGCCGGTCCATTCGCGCAAGTCTTCGTTCGCCGCCATCGGCTCCTGCGCGACCGCCACGAACGGCACAGCGCGCACGCGGAGCATGGCCTCGGCCGCTTCGCCCCAAGGCCCGGGCACACCGGCGCTCAGAACCAGACGAAGCCCCGGCATCGCGCGGGCTTCGGCAACCGAAAAATAGTGCATTCCACGCTCCGGCCACGGCAGGAATGGATTTGGCGGCACGTCGGCAAATCCAGCCTCCCGCGTCTAATCACGGGTCAGCGGCGGCCGCACCTGAGATATGTGAGAGGTGTCCTCGACCGCATCGGATCAGCGCGACCGCGAAAACCCGGTCACATCGCGCGCGAAGCTTTCCGGATCTTCTCCATCAGTCCGCCAACCCTTAACCGCCGGCTCCGCCAACATCCCGGCGAGTCACCCCCCGCCGCCCTCAGAGTCCACACCACCCGCAAGCGCAGCAGCAGCAGCCCGCCGCGCCTCGCCGCCTGGCCCGCTGGCCGTAGAGAAAGGACCACAGGCTCAGCCCGCCGATCATGCCATAGCCGAGGATCGGATTGACGATCAGATAGTCCCGGATGCTCAGGGTAAACACCAGCACCACCGATATCGCGACATCGACAAGCAGGCCCAGGCCCCACACAACCGTCATCAACGTCATCGTCCGGCGGAAGCCGGCATTGGCCTGGAGCATCTCGAACTGCTGCGCCTCGCCTTCGGATTTGCGCCGCATGCTCGCCCGCCCGAGCTCATAGATCAGCGGCTTGCCGATCAGCGCCGAGCCGAGGAACGCCAGCCCGATCACCCCGGTGACGAGCTTTTCGCGGAGCTGGAGGAACTGCGCCCCGCCCCCGCCGAGCATCGCCAGCAACGACAGCGCGATGCCGCTCACCACCAGCACGGATAGCGCGTCGATCCGACGGTGGCGCGCGAACTCAATGAGGCTCCACAGGATGGGCGGCGCCGACGAGACGAGCAACGCGCGAACCTCGCCCAGCGGCGCCTCGGCATAGGTGTAGATCACGAACGGCAGAATGAAATTGACCAGCGCCTCGAGGAGAATATGGGCGCCGTTCTTTCGGACCATGCCGGTGATGCGGGCGATCAGCCCCGGCTTCGTATCCACCTGTCACCTCCCTGTCAGTCTGTGGATCTTCAGTCTCGAACGGCCGCCATTGGTGGGCAGCAGAAATCCGGCCGCGGATCGCTAATCAGGCATCCTTGCCTCCAGTTGCTTGGAAGTCTGAGAAACGACAAGCGTCTCCCAGCCATCATACTCGACTCCGGACTGCTCGGCCGCACGGACGATAACAGGTGTTAGCGCTTGGAATGCTGCCCAATCGACTGACATCTTGCGCGAAAGGACAACGCCCGTCGGATCACTTATCCAATGGTCAACCGAAAAGCCCTGAGTTTTGAGACTGGCAGCAAGCGAGCCGAGATATCCTCGCTGCCCGTAAAACCAGAAGTCCGTCTTTCTCGGCGCCTGCCCGTCGTCACCGTCTTTCTGCAGACCAGCGATAACGTCCTGGTCGCCGTTCAGCTGTCTTTCGAGGTGGGTTGGCGTAACGAGGTGGATCAATGCCTGGCGGTCGTCCACTTCCGCCGCATCGCAGGCAAAGCCCTGCACTTCGGTCGTTTTGAGCAACGGCGAAAAATCGAGTGGGTCACGGTGCACAAAGAACATGCGGCGCTGGCCTTGACCCGTCACGCTGGCGACACGGATCGCGCCTGCCGCCAGTAGCGCTGGCGCCTCATCGAGTTTGTCTTCGAGGGGGTAGAGGCGCTCCGTACCCTGCGGCATCCCCTGGTCATTCACGTTCGCGGGATCGGTCCGGCAAATCACGACGGTCGCCCGCCCGTGATACAGCAGTGTCTGAACCTCCGGATTGCCCGTTCGAACAACAACGACCAGCGGCTTTCCGTCAGCCGCCACGCGTTCATAGACCATCCAGCGGCCTGTGCTTGAGGAGTCCGCTTTGTCCGCCTGAGCACTGACAGGTTGCGAAACAGACGAAACGCCCAATAACAAGGAGACGATCTTCCTTATCACTTCTGCGTCTCCAATGTTTTTGCCAACCAACTCCCGTGGCTCGTAGTGGGCTGCGGGATGCTGATCAATGACCGGCTCCGGATCTGGAATTCGGTGACAGCGCGTTTAACTTGCTAACTCTCGCAAAATCGATTCGCACCGAGCTCGCGGCATTGCATAGTAAAATGCGCTGTCAGGGGATTTCAGAGTGGATCAGCGGACCGCCGGTTGCGGCCTTAGAGATATCTCCGCTAGGTCTCCCGGATGAGCATAGTTCCCCGCAGCATGGTGAGAGTCTTTAAGACCGCAGGCTGGTTCGAAGGCCGCCAGATTGCAGTTCCATCCGCCGTGCCCGCCAGTCACCCGGCCAGCGCCTTACTGGCTGAACTTGGCGGCCTCACCTTGGTGAACCCGGCGCCCAATATTTGCTCGGTCGCGTTTCAGCACACCACCGACGCCGCAGATCTCATGGTCGGCTGGGAGGCGGCGTTAGGAACGGAACTGGTAGGCATCGCTGTAGAGGACGATGGTCACGCGGAGCTATATCTAAGTGATCGCGGGCACGTCATCGGATGCAGCCTTGTTCATCCGGCGTGCTTCCTTGTCGGCCGGACGATTGAAGAAGCGCTTGAGGCCATTGGGAGCGGCAAGCGTGCGCAACCGATGCTCCTTTCCGATGAGGAAGAGATCACGCTATATGGGAACACGTATCGCCAAGGCGACCAAGCGGTGATCGGACCGAACGAACTCACCTAGTGCAGAGATCGCTTTCTACCGCTTGCGAATATCGACGACATTGTACTTCTCTGCCCGATTCTTTACAAAGTGAAATCCGCCAAGTTCGGTGCATGGTACAATAAAGTGCGCCGTCGCAGAGGCCATAGCTTAACGGATATAGCTGCTAAGCACGATTTTACCTGTTGCCGGCGCGGCTATGGAATTTATTCTCCGATGATTGCAGTTTGGATACAATTCGTAATGACCGCATTGCTCTTCCCCATCAGTGCCAGTTATTCTCGGCAAGGCGGCGCGCGAAAATTGGCGCGCCAAGGGGGATGAATGATTGTCTTGCTCGCGACTGCCTGGGGCAGTTCTGCAGGGGGCATTAATGCCTTCAATTTCGGCTTAGCGCGCGGGCTGGGTGGCCAGCGACCAAACGGCGTCGCGTGCAGTGTTCTCGCCTCGGCAGACCAGCGAAAGCCAAGCCTAGTCGACGGTGTCTTCGTCGTACCCGTCAAATCTGACGGAAACGATCGATTACCGACAGATTGCGCCGATGAAGTCATTCGCGGGTTGGCCAAACTCGGTTTTGTGGGTGAGGTCAGCCATTGGGTAGGCCATGATCTGATCACTGGCGAAGAGGCACTAGCTGCGGCCGAACGGCATGGTGGCAAGGCCGTCCTCATCCACCACATGAAATATCTTGGATATCAAAATATGGGAGGCGGCCGGGGTGATGACGCCGCGCGAAACCACGAGCGCCAAATTGAGCTTTTTTCGCGAGCCGAGCTTGCATTCGGAGTTGGAGCCCGCCTTGCTGAGAGCGCGCGACATTTTGGCGCAGGTCAGTCGCACGTTTTGATCCCTGGGTTCCCGGAAATGCCGCTGATCGGTGCGAGAGACGATCAGGATCTGTGCATGATTGCTGCAGGGCGCTTCGACGCAAAATCAGAATCGCTGAAGCGCATCAACGCTGCTGCGGCGGGTTTCGGGAGAGCGATTCGCATTGGTCGACAGCTGATCCCGTCTTTGCAGGCAGCGACTATCACGATTCTGGGCGCTGATCCTGATCGACAAACGGAACTCGAAGCGCTTGCTCACGCTGAGGCGGGCCAGCCTGTCAACATCGTGCCAGCGAGCTTCAACTCAGATCCGGCTGCCGTGGCCCGGCATTTGAGCAGCTCTAACCTAGCAGTCATTCCGTCGCGGCATGAAGGTTTTGGGCTGATCGGCTGGGAGGCAATCGGTACCGCCACGCCGCTTATTCTCGGTGTTGATACGGGATTGGCTAAGCAACTGGCCACGACGCTCGATGTCAGCGCCGACGGCCTTGTCCATGTAATCGATTTCAACGGCACTGACGATGATGTCGAGGCGATCACGTCAGTAATCACGAAAGTTGCGCGTGATATTCCTAAAGCCTTGCGCAAAGCCGCCAATCTGCGTGAACAGCTGAAGAGCGAATTGGGTTGCTCTTGGGCTGACACAGCCAAAGCGTTTCTCGCAGGACTTGGCGACGCATCGCCCCTCCCGACTTCGATTGAAAACAGAAGGGTATACAAACCGCGTTGCGTGACCCGAAATCAATTTCTCGATTGTGTCGAGCTGGCCGTTTCGACCGGCCAAGGCGCGAACCCTCACTCAGTGGAAGTTGTCGCCGAACTGCGGTTCGGCACGGCCGAGCTGGACGTGGATGGCGTCGAAGCGGAGATCACCCTTACCAGAGCGCGCCTGCGCGTCACGCCCGAGTCCGGCCGGCTCGAGGGCACCCGGCTCGGCGACGAAACGCGCCCGGTCGAGGGACTTGAGGCGCGCGCGGGCGGAATCTGGTTGATGACCGCGCCGCCCGGCCAACGACTCCCAAACAAGGTTCTTGGAGACGAAACGCTTTGCAGGATCGAAGCGGCCGAGGGCATAGCGATATCCGCCCGGGTGGAGGTCACCGCCGCGAAGCGCGATCTGCGCTGTGACGTCCGGGTGCCAAACCGTCGGCTGAAAAACGCAACGCAAAAGGTTCTGGGCGTTTTCCTGAAGAATGCCATCATGGACGACGAAAGCGGCCATATACACTTCAGTTCGGCTCGCCTCGGGGGGCGTGACGATGCTCAGTAAGCGGGACCGCAGAACGCTAAGCAGGCTGATCGAAGCAGACGGAGCCAGCTTCAAAGAATTGGTGACCCTCGCCCGTCTTGACCCAGCTCGTGCGTTCCGGGGCGCGGACTTGCGCGGCATCGATTTCGGCTCGATTGATCTCGCCGGGTACGATTTCAGTGATGCGGACCTGACGGGGGCGTCGCTCGCACAGGCCAGTACCGCTGGTGCAACCTTTGCATCGGCGATCGTCGAGGATGTACGATGGCCAACCCACCCGCCCCGGAAGTCCGATCAAGCCGGTTATCTAAGTGCACTTCAAGAAGAAGCACTCAAAAATATGATCCAAGACCTCGATGCTCGAAGTAGGGCGCTCGCGCTGATGCCGACAGGGACAGGCAGATCGGGCGTGCTGGAAACGATTATCGCTTACACACTAGATCGCGGGATGCGCGGAGTTCTTCTGGTGAATACGGCCGCAGAGCGCGATCAATTCATCCAGCGCTTGCGAACCCGTCTCGGCGCGGGCGTGGTTGCCGCAGCGCGCGACGCAGATCGACATCAAGACGTACGGCTAATCGTCCAGAACACCACCTTTCGCGACTTTCGCATGGGCGCGTTCCCCGGGCCGCTGGGGCGAGAATATCCTCCACATCTCGACCTTCTGAGGGGTGGGTGCCTCTTCACCACCTCGATCGAAAAAGTCGAACAGTTCATGCAAAGCGGTTTGGACGAATATGAGCCCAAACTGGTGGCGACCGTCGATAATTTGCCCGTCGGTGCGGACCGGCCTGAGCGGCATCGTTTGCTTTCGCGGGCGCGGCGCTACTTTAAAAGACCTTCATTTATGGTGGAGGCGGAGCAGGCGGTCGAACTCGGGCTGCTTGCACCGGTGCGCATCGTAGCGCCGCCGACGCTGATCTACAAATATGGGGACGCAATGCGTTCTGTTAGGAGAGGGTCTGACGACATCTATCGCGCACTCGGCAGTCTGGCGAAAGACCTCGGAATGCTCTTTGATCGATTGAAGGAGCAAAACCTGTTCGTGCTTTGCCGGGACAGTGCACACGCAGACCTGCTAGCACACCGACTGATCGAAGGGTCAGCGCTTGCCGAACCGGTGCGCATCACGCGGCTGGGGGCGCGTTGGGATGTTCATGGCGACGCGCCCAAATCGGCAGGTATCGTCATCGCACCAGCGTCGAATCAAGCGATGATTGCAGCCCGTGAGCACCCACGCGTAGCCGTATTGGCACCCCTAAATCCCTCGCGCGCGCAGGACCTCGCATATCGACCGGCAAGGCTGGCCGACGAAGACGCTGTTATTTTTGACCTTGTCGACGCGTTTTCGGGTTTCCCGGGGCGTGACCTCCACCACCCTGTATTTAATTAAACGGTGGGTCTCGACCCAGCATTCTCAGGTGCCAGGGATGCTCCAGCCGATAGCAGTCTCGCGCAGATCGCGAGTGGGTGAATCTCTCCGGCTTCAAGAAATCAGTTCGTTAGGACAGCGCCTCCCTGAAATTGGCCTAAGTGCGAGCGACCGCTTTCGGCATCGTCGCGAGCGCTACTGAACGGCCGAATGCGTGGGCGCGACGCCGCCCAACCGAACCGGCGGTCAGAAGCCTCTTCCCCGATTCAACATTACCCCCCAATCCCCCACACGCTCCGCATGGCCCGCCCCGCACACTATCGCCCCGAGTTCGCCAACCAGGCGTATCACGCCTGCCGCCTTGGCGCCGACAATGCCAATCTGGCGCGGATCTTCTCCGTCAGCCCGGCGACCCTGTACCGCTGGCTCCACCAGCATCCCGCCTTCGCGGCCGCCGCGGAGGCTGGCAGAGCATTGCTCGATAGTCCGATCCCATGCTCGGTCTTCCGGCGCGCGACCGGTTATGACTACCCCGCCGAACGCGTGTTCGCGCGCCGCGGCAGTGCACCGGTCGCCGTGACCTATCAGCGCCGCGTCCACGCCGACCCGAAGGCCGCTTTCCGCTGGATGTGCCGCCGCCGTCCCGAGATCTGGCGCGCGCCCACCCGCCCTCGGGCCGAACAGGGCAGTACGCCGACGGCTTCGTCATCTATTCCGGTCGCGCCAACTGCAAAGCCCAAGGCGAAATCGATCGATTCTCATAACTCCGCGGCTATGAGAAGCATCGGCAACTTGCGGATCACCGCCCCACTTCGTGAGCAACTGATCCTCATAATGATCGAATACATAAAACGCTGCCGCGAGGCAAAGCAATCTCAAGCGACCACCGCAGAAAACTACCCCCACGTCGCGTCGCAAAAATCGCCCTCGACTATGCGCACAACTTGCCAGCAACTTGCCGATACTTCAGCAGCGTCCTCAAAAGCGCCAACGCCAGCGCCTCTCAACGCAGAAGCAACGCCCCTCCCGCCCGCGCCCACGCAAAAAGCGTCACCCCAGCGCGACAGCCGCCTCGATGATCGGCACGAACTTCGCGGCCGTCAGGCTCGCACCCCCCACCAGCGCCCCATCGACATCACCGGCGCCAAGCAGCTCAGCCGCATTCTCACCCGTCACCGATCCGCCATACAGGATGCGGATCAGCTCGGCCTCATTGCCCAACAGCGCGCGCAACTGCCCGCGGATAGCGCCATGCATCGCGGCCACATCGCCGACGGTCGGCGTGCGCCCGGTCCCGATCGCCCAGACCGGCTCATAGGCGATCGAGAGCCACCCGGCCGCCGCGCCCTCGGGCAGCGAGGCGGCGAGCTGGCTCGTCACCACCAGTTCGGCGTGCCCCGCATCGCGCTCGGCCAGCGTCTCGCCGACGCACAGGATCGCGCTCAGCCCGCCGGCGTGCAGCGCCTCGGCCTTGGCGCGGACTTCGTTGTCGGTCTCATGGCAATCCGCGCGCCGCTCGCTATGCCCGACGATCGAGAACCGCCCGCCCACATCGCGCACCATCCCAACCGAGATGCAACCGGTATGCGCGCCCTTGTCCGCCGGGTGCACATCCTCCGCGCCGATCGCGAGCCCCGGCACGCGCGCCGCCGACGCCATGATCAGTGTCGCCGGCACCGCTATCGCAACGTCCAGCTCAGGCGCAGCCTCGGCCGCCGCCGCGATTCCGTCCAGCTCAGCCAGCGCGGCCAGATTGCCGTTCATCTTCCAATTGCCAGCAACCAGCCTGCGTCGTGCCAAAAGCCTTCTCCCCAACTCACTGCGATCCATGTTGCGTCAGCCGATAGCGCGGCGGTGCAATCGCACAAGCTTGAAGGAGCGCATCGCTCCCCTTAAAGCGTCCTCGTCCACCCTTTCCTCACGCCTTCATCAGATCGGCCAGTTCGCCAATGCTCAGCCTTATCCGTCGCATCATTTTCTCGAAGGTCGGCGTCATCGTCACGCTGGGCGTGCTGATCGTGATCGCCATCTCCTTCGGAATCGAGGGCAACATGCTCGGCGCGGGCGGCGGCGGCATCGCCGGCGATTCGGTTGCGACGGTCGGCAAGGAAGACGTCACGATCACCGAGCTGCGGCGCCGCACGGATATCGCACTCCAGAATATCCGCCAGGAGCAGCCAACGATCGACATCGTCCAGTTCGTCAACGCCGGCGGCGTCGACAACACGCTGGAGGGCCTGATCAATTCGACCGCGCTCGCGCAATTCGCCAACCTGCAGGGCATGGTCGGATCGAAACAGCTGATCGATGGCCGGATCGCGAGCGCGCCCGATTTCAAGGGCCTGGACGGCAAGTTCAGCCAGGCGCTTTATGATCAGGCGCTTTCGAGAGGGCGTGTCAGCGACCGCCAGCTTCACGATCAGGTCATGCGCTCCACTTTGACCCAGCACCTCATCCTGCCGATCACCGGCAACCCCGCGATGCCGAATTTCGGCGCCTATCAGGTCCCGACCGGCGTCGCCCTGCCCTATGCCTCGCTCGAACTCGAAAAGCGCGGCGGCCAGCTCGGCTTCATCCCCACACCGGCCATGGGCCAGGGCGCGCCGCCCACCGACGCCGAGCTCGCCGCCTTCTACAAGCGCAACATTGTGCGCTACACCGTGCCGGAGCGCCGCTCGGTCCGTTATGCGCTTGTCACGCCCGACATGCTAAAGGCGCTCACAACGCCGACCGAGGCCGAGATCACCCAGGCCTATCAAAAGGGCCATGCGCTGTTCGCCCCGACCGAGAAGCGCGATCTGGTTCAGGTCGTCGTGGCCGATCAGGCCGCCGCGGCCGCGCTCGCCGCCAAGGTGAAGGCGGGCGCGCCGATCGCCGACGCCGCCCGCGCCGCCGGGCTCGAGGCCAATGGGCTGCAGGCAGTCGAGAAGGCAGCCTATGTCAAACAGAGCTCACCCGAGATCGCCAATGCGGCGTTCAGTGCCGCCAAGGGCACGGTCATCGGCCCGATCCGTACCGGCCTTGGCTATGTCGTGGTGCGGGTCGATGCCATCCAGCAGATCCCCGGCAAGTCGCTCGAACAGGCACGGCCCGAGCTGGTCACGACTCTGACCACTGAGAAGACCCAGCTCGTCATCACTGATCTGCACGACAAGATCGACGAGGCGATCGCCCATCACGCAACCTTTGATGAGCTGATCCGCGACAACAAGCTCACTGCCGCTGTGTCGTCGCCTTTGCTCAAGACCGGCACCAACCCGGACGATCCCGCCTCAAAGGCAGATCCCGCCTTTGCCCAGGCGGTCGCCGCCGGCTTCGCCCAGGAAGCTGAGGATGATCCGCAGATCGCGCCGATGGGTCAGGACGGCAGCTTCGCCATCGTGAAGCTCGCCAAGATCGTCCCCGCCGCGGCGCGCCCGCTCGCCCAGATCCGCGAAGGCGTCGCGCATGATTTCATCATCGATCGCGCCCAGCGCGCCTCACGTCAGGCCGCGATCGATGTCGTCGCACGGATCAACAAGGGCATGCCGATCGCCCAGTCGCTTGCCGAGACCAAGCTGAAGCTTGATCCGATCAAGCCGATTCCGGACATTGCGCGCGGCCAGGCCAACGCCATACCCGAGAACCGCCCAGAGCGCGGGCCGTTCGTCATGCTGTTCAGCATGAAGGCGAAGACCGCCAAGATGCTCGAAGCGCCCGGCAAGGCCGGCTGGTTCATCCTCTATCTCGACCATATCCAACCCGGCGATGCCAGGGGCGACCTCCGGCTGCTCGAACAGGCGCGCACCGAACTCGGCCAAGCGACGGCCCGCGAATATGCGCAGCAGTTCAGTGAGGCCGTGCGCAAACAGCTCGGCGTGAAGAAGAACCCCAAGGCGATCGCTGATGTGAAGGCGGCGCTGACCGGCCATGGCGGCTCCAATTAACGCGGCAAGCGCCGGCACTCCCGTCGAGGCTGCGATCGCCGCGCTCGCCGCGGGGCGCCCTGCCCTGGTCTGGCGCCGCCAGATCGCCGACACGGAAACCCCGGTCGCCGCCGCGCTGAAGCTGATCGAGCCAGGGCGCGGCGATTATCTCCTCGAATCGGTCGAGGGCGGCGAAACGCGCGGGCGGCACAGCATGATCGGCCTCGCGCCCGATCTCGTCTTCCGCGCGCAAGGCTCACAGGCAGAGATCAACCGCCACTGGCTGACGGACCGCGCCGCGTTCGAGCCCTGCGAGGCCCCCGCCCTCCAGGCGCTGCGCGATCTCGCGGCCGGCTGCCGGATGGACGTGCCCGCCGATCTGCCCCCCGCGCTTGCCTGCCTGGTCGGCTATTTCGGCTATGAGACGGTCGGCCTGGTCGAACGCCTGAACCGCCCGGACAGCGATCCGCTTGGCTTGCCCGACATGATGTTCGTGCGCCCGACAGTGGTGCTGATCTTCGATCGCCTCGCGGACGCCCTGTTCCTCGTCGCGCCGGTCTGGCCCGACCCATCACGCCGCCCCCATGCGATCGCGGCTGAAGCGCAGGACCGCATCGACGCGGTCGCCGCGCGCCTCGCCAGCGCAGCGCTGCCACCGCCCGTCCGCGCGGTGGACGTGGCGGATATCGCCTTCACCCCGGCGCTCCCCGCAGGCCGCTACGCAGCGATGATCGCGCGGGCCAAGGAATATATCTACGCCGGAGACATCTTCCAGGTCGTGCTCGCCCAGCGCTTCACCGCGCCCTTCACGCTCCCCGCCTTCGAGCTCTACCGCGCGCTTCGCCGCATCAACCCCTCGCCCTTTCTCTACCATCTCGATCTGCCCGGCTTCGCGATCACCGGGTCGAGCCCCGAGATTCTGGTCCGCGTCCGCCACGGCGAAGTCACGATCCGTCCGATCGCCGGCACTCGTCCTCGCGGCAAGACGGCGGCCGAGGACGAGGCCAATCGCGAGAGCCTGCTCGCCGATCCCAAGGAGCGCGCCGAGCATCTCATGCTGCTCGATCTCGGCCGCAACGATGTCGGCCGCGTGGCTGAGGCTGGCAGCGTGCGCGTCACCGCGAGCTACACCACTGAATTCTACAGCCATGTCATGCATATCGTCTCGAACGTCGTCGGCCGGCTTGCGCCTGAGCATGACGCGCTCGACGCGATGTTCGCCGGCTTCCCGGCCGGCACCGTCAGCGGCGCGCCCAAGGTCCGCGCCTGCCAGGTGATCGCCGAGCTCGAGCCGGAAGTACGCGGCGCCTATGCCGGCGCAGTCGGCTATTTCTCGCCCGATGGCTCGATGGACAGCTGTATCGTCCTGCGCACCGCTGTGGTGAAGGACGGCGTCATGCACGTCCAGGCCGGCGCCGGCATCGTCGCCGACAGCGATCCAGCCTATGAACAGCGCGAATGCGAAGCCAAGGCCGGCGCCCTCCTCGCCGCCGCCCGCGAAGCAGTCGCAAGGGCAGCGGATTCGGGATTCGGGCAGTGAAATGATTCAACCCCAGATTGTCCGGGGCTATGGACGATTATGGAACGACGGTGCCCTCACGCTTCTTTTCCGCTTTTTCCGCGGCATATTGCTGAAGCATCATCGCGGTACACCCGGTCTGCCCGCCCGAGCCGACCGGCGAGCAGGTGTCCGGCAGTCCGCCCGCGCGGCGCCCGACCTCGTCCATCGTCGCGGCGCGGTTGACCCAGCTCTGGCTCGCGGCATCCTTTTTTGGCGGGTTCCGCAAGGCCTTGGGGATGCGATAGGGTTCAACGAGCGTCGAACAGACGACGATCTCATCGCTGGTCGAGGCGGGGCACGCCTCGTTGGGATTGACCGTCACATTGCGGATCCGCGCGGGCGGCTTGCCCGATTCCGCCTGTTTGGTGTCGGGCGCCGTCTGCGCGATCGCCACCGCGGGCAAGGACAACAGGGCGGCAACGGCGATGATACGAAGCATATGGAACTCTCCTGGACAGCCACCAACGTCTGCCCGTGGGTATTGCTCCACCCTGAATGAAGCACCAGTCTGTCCCAATCTAGGCACGAAAGCGCCCTCTCGCTATGGCCGACCCCGGAATCCTTTCACAAACAGGACATTGCCGGTGAGACCGCACCTCCCACTCACCTGCATCGCCCTCGCTTCACTCTCGGCCAGCTGCGAGGCGCAACCGCCCGCGCCGGCCTCGGCCTGCCGCACCGTCCGCTTCGAAGACACGCCTTTCACAGTGTGCGACGCTGATCCCGCCAGACACAGCATCCTGCTCACCAATCGCGACGCATCGGGCGTGCCGATGCGCGACTTCACCGGGATCCCCGCCCGGCTCGGCAAGGACGCACGCCGCATCGCCTTTGCGATGAACGCCGGCATGTACGGCGTCACCGGCGAGCCGATCGGCCTCTATGTCGAGAACGGAAAACGCCAGGTCGCGCTCAACCGGCGCACCGGCCACGGCAATTTCTACACGCCCCGGCCAAACGGCGTGTTCTTCGGAGACGCGAAGAGCTGGCACATTGCCACCACCGCCGCTTTCGCCACCCGCACCGCGCCACTCCCGGACTTCGCCACCCAGTCAGGCCCGATGCTGGTCGTGAACGGCGCGATCAACCCGGGCTTCGACGCAAACGGCGTCTCGCTCAACATCCGCAACGGTGTCGGCATTGCCGCCAGCCGCCACGCGCTCTTCGCGATCAGCGACGTGCCGGTCTCGTTCGGCCGCTTCGCCCGCCTGTTCCGCAAGCTCGGCTGCGCCGACGCGCTCTATTTCGACGGCTCCATTTCCCGCCTGTGGGATCCGGTCGCGGGACGCATGGATGCAGGCGCAAAGATCGGCCCGATTGTGGTCGTGCTGCAAAAGCGGTAGCGGCCTCGCGCATGATCCTCGTCATCGACAATTACGACAGCTTCACCTGGAACCTGGTCCATTATCTGATGGAGCTCGGCGCAGAGGTGAAAGTGGTGCGCAACGACACCCTCACCGCCCGCGATGCAATCGCGAGCAACGCGCAGGGCTTCCTGATCTCGCCCGGCCCCTGCACGCCGAATGAAGCGGGCATCAGCCTCGATCTCGTCGCCGCCTGCGCCGCAGCGGAGAAGCCGCTGCTCGGCGTGTGCCTCGGCCATCAGGCGATCGGCCAGCATTTCGGCGGCCATGTCGTCCGCGGCGGGTTGATGCACGGCAAGACCTCGCCAGTCACCCATGACGGTACCGGCCTGTTCGAAGGCCTGCCCTCGCCCTTCACCGCGACGCGCTATCATTCGCTGATCGTCGAAGACATCCCCGCCGACCTGATCGTCAACGCCACCGCCGACGATGGCTCGGTGATGGGCTTCCGCCACAAGACGCTCCCGATCCACGGCGTCCAGTTCCACCCCGAAAGCATCGCAACCGAACATGGCCATGCGTTGCTGGCCAATTTCGTCAGGCTGGCTGGCATAGACGTAAAGGCGCTGGCGTGAGGAGCACCTTCTTGCTCCCCTCCCGCCTGCGAGCAACATCGCCGGGACGGGTGAATTATGCCCCCGGCATAATTCAGAGATTGCCGGGGGCAATCTCGACCCGTTCCGGCGATGTTGCTGGGCTGGGGGAGGGCCTGTCCTCAAACGGCGGCCATCTCGTGGGGACACGCCCTCCCCTAACCCCTCCCGCAAGCGGGAGGGGAATAGAATGACAACCCTCGCCCTTCTCCCCGACCCTTCAACCCCGCTTTCCCACGAAAGCGCAGCCCAGGCCTTCGCCGACATCCTCGACGCAAAGACCTCGGAAGAAGCCGTGGCCGACTTCCTGATCGCGCTCGCCGATCGCGGCGAAACCAGCATCGAAATCGCCGAAGCGGCCAGGGCGATGCGCGCCCGCCTGATCCCCATCGACGCCCCGCACGGCGCAATCGACGTCTGCGGCACCGGCGGTGACGGCCATCACACCCTCAACGTGTCCACCGCCGTCTCGATCGTCGTCGCGGCCTGTGGCATCCCCGTCGCCAAGCACGGCAACCGCGCCGCCTCGTCCAAGGCCGGCGCCGCCGACACGCTCGAGGCGCTCGGCCTCGACATGGAACGCGCCGGCCGCAACGCCGAGGCGAGCCTGCGCGATATCGGCATCGCCTTCCTGTTCGCCGCCAACCACCACCCGGCGATGAAGCGCATCACCCCGATCCGCCGCAAGATCGGCCGACGCACCATCTTCAACCTGATGGGCCCGCTCGCCAATCCGGCACGCGTCACCCGCCAGCTGATCGGTATCGCCCGCCCAGACTACGCGGCGCCCTACGCCGAGGCGCTCGAACAGCTCGGCACTGAGGCGGCCCTGGTCGTGTCGGGCGAGGAAGGCCTGGACGAGGTCTCCGGTGCCGGCCCCACCGTGACAATCAGCGTCGGCACCCTGGCTATGCCAACCCGCATCGCCCCAGAGGACGCGGGCCTCCCGCGCCACGCCATCGCAGCCATCCGCGGCGGCGATCCCGAATACAATGCCGCCGCGCTCCGCCGCCTGCTCACTGGCGAGCACGGCGCCTATCGCGACGCCGTCCTGCTCAACGCCGCCGCCGCGCTGATGGTCGCGGCCCGCGCAACCACCCTCCCTGAAGGTGTCGCCATCGCCGCCGAAGCGCTCGATTCGGGTGCCGCGAACGCGCTGCTGAACCGCTGGATTGCTCATGACTGACATTCTCGACCGCATCCTCGAAACCAAGCGCGCCGAGGTCGCCGCCCGCAAGGCGACGATGCCGCTCGCCGATCTCGACGCCGCCGCTGATCGCCAGAGCCCGCCCCGGGGCTTCCGCGCCGCGCTCGACGCTCGCGCCGCCACTGGCCATGCGCTCATCGCCGAGATCAAGAAGGCAAGCCCCTCCAAGGGCCTGATCCGTGCCGACTTCGACCCGCCCGCCCACGCCCGCGCCTATCAGGCCGGCGGTGCCGCGTGCCTCTCGGTTCTGACTGACGAACCCTGGTTCCAGGGCGCTGACTCCTACCTGACCGCCGCGCGCGACGCCTGCACCCTGCCGGTGCTGCGCAAAGACTTCATGGTCGATCCCTGGCAGGTCCCCGAATCGCGCGCGCTCGGCGCAGACGCGATCCTGCTGATCATGGCAGCCCTCGACGACGGCCTGCTCGCCGAGATCGAGGCGAGCGCGATCGAGTGCGAGATGGATGTGCTGGTCGAAGTCCATGACGCGAAGGAGCTCGATCGTGCGATGAAGCTCAAATCGCGGCTGATCGGCGTCAACAACAGGAATCTCCGTGATTTCACCGTCGATTTCGAGAACAGCTACCGGCTGGCCGACAAGGCGCCCAAGGACTGCACCTTCGTCGCCGAAAGCGGCCTCACCATCCGCGCCGACCTCGACGGCATGGCCGAGCACGGCATTCATTGCTTCCTGATCGGCGAAGCGTTGATGCGCCAACACGATGTCGAAGCGGCAACGCGGGCGCTGGTGGGATGAGCCGCCTCACCCATCTCGACGAAACCGGTGCAGCGCATATGGTCGATGTCTCGGGCAAGACGACGACCACGCGCGAGGCAGTCGCCACCGGTCGCATCACTATGTCGCCCGAAGCCGCCACGGCGATCCGCACCGGCACAGCGCTGAAAGGCGACGTCCTCGCCGTCGCCCGCGTCGCCGGCATCATGGCCGCGAAGAAGACCGCGGAACTCATCCCGCTCTGCCATCCCCTGCCCCTCACCCGTGTCGCGATCGACCTTGCCGTGGACGACACCGGCGTAACCGCCACCGCCACTGCCGCCACCGACGCGAAGACCGGCGTCGAGATGGAAGCCCTCACCGCCGTCTCCGTCACGCTGCTGACGATCTACGACATGGCCAAGGCGATCGACAAAGCCATGACGATCACCGGCATCCGCCTGCTCACAAAAACGGGCGGCAAATCGGGCGACTGGAAAGCCGTCAGCGAACCAGCCGATAGCTCACAAACGCAATGAACTTGCTGTCGGGCGACCAGGACGGGACGTTCATCGTCCCCTGCCCGCCGAATAGCCGGGTCAGCACCCGCGGCGGCGCACTGCCATCAGTCGGCATGATCTTCAGCATCACGTCGCGGTTCGGCGGATGGTCGCCGAGATCGACATCGAGCCCGAACGACACGAACGCGATCCACTTCCCGTCAGGCGAGATATGTGGGAACCAGTCGCGGTAGCCGGCGTCGCGCGTCACCTGCTCGGGATCGCTCCCGTCAGCGTGCGCCCGCCAGATCTGCATCGCCCCGGTCCGCGTCGAGTTGAAATAGAGGAAGCGCCCGTCCGGCGTATATTCAGGCCCGTCATCGACCCCGGGCCCCTTGATCAGCGGCCGCTCAGGCCCGCCCGCCAGGTCCTGCGCATAGATGTCATAGTCGTTGGTCTCGGAGCGCACGAAGACATAGGCGATCGTCTTCCCGTCGGGCGACCAGCCGTGCCAGTAGGACCGCGCATCGGCATGGCTCATCACCAGCCGCGGCGCGGTCGAGCCGGCAAGCGGCAGCAAATAGATGCGCGAGAGATTGTCCGCCTCGGACTGGTCGGAGATGATTAGCTGCGATCCGTCGGGCGACAGTCCGTGGTCATTGTTGTTCTTACGATTGGCCCCGGTATCGATGACGACCGGCTCGCCGCCGCCCACCGGGATCCGGTAGATCAGCCCGCCGCTGTTATAGACCAGCGAATTGCCGTCCCGCGTCCAGTTCGGCGCCTCGATCTTCCCGTCGAAATGCCGCACCACGCGCCTGTACACATCGTCCACGCCGACCGGCATCACCTCGAGCGTGCTCTCGACCTTCGCCGGATAGCCCGTATCCGGCACCATGGCGAGCACCGGCACCGTCAGCGCCACGTTGCTGAAAACAGCCGTCTCCGTCACCTTGTTGTCATGGGCCGACACGGCGAGACCGACATAAGAAGAGCCAGGCAACGCGATGCGGAAATTGCCGCCCGCATGGTGCAGCTTGCCGTCCGCCCCGGTCACCGAGAAATAGACATAGTCGCCCTCGCGCTCGAGCCTGATGCCGTGCGGCGCCCGAACATTGGAGGAAATCTCCCGTGTCGGGCCGTCCTGAACCTCGCGATATTGCAGCGCGGCTGCCCCGTTGCCGTGGATCATCACATCGGCAAAGGGCGATCCGGGGGTCAGATTCTGGCGGATCATCATCCCCGCCTTGCGATGCGGATCACCACCCGTGCCCAGCCAGTCGATATCGGCAGCGACGTAGAGATCGCCCGAACGCCGCGTCCAGACGAAATGGAACGCGTCCTTGTCGGCCCAGATGTTCGCGCCGCCGCCGGTCACGCGATAGGCCTTGGTCGCCGGATCGAACAACACCGCCCCCGGCAGCGCAGTCGCGCCGATATCAGCTTGCTGCTCGAAAACCCCGAGCTTCGGGCGAGCCTTTCGCGCGTCGGCGGCGCCACTCAGCGCCAGTCCCAACAGCGCGCCGATGGCGATGATGCGGCTCGGCTTCATAACCCCTCCTGCGTGTCGCGGATCGGCGCTGCCGTCTGCGAATCTTTTGCGTGACCTGAATGGTAGCGTTAACCCCCAAACAAGGCGAGGGAAGCTTGTGATGCCCACCACACCGCCCTCTTCGACATCGATTGCCGCGCAGGCGTTGCTATGCGCGCTGTTCGACGAAGCTGTCGGCGCGGTCTCGGCGGAGCGATGCGTACCGCCCGCCATGCGCCTCGAGCCCATCAGCGGGCGCACCCTGATCATCGCGATCGGCAAGGCGGCAGCGGCGATGGCTTCGGTCGCGGCCGGGCAGATCCGGGGCCCGCTATCGGGACTGGTCGTCACCCGCCACGGCCATTCAGGCCCGCCGCATGCGCTCCCCGCTGATTTCGAGGTGATCGAGGCGGGCCATCCCGTTCCCGACACCGAGAGCCTCGCCGCCGCCCACCGCGCCCTCGCGCTGGTCGAGGGACTGGGCGCGAACGACCGATTGCTCGCACTGATCTCGGGCGGCGGCTCGGCGCTGCTGGCGCTCCCGGTTCCGGGCGTGTCGCTTGAGGACAAGCAGGTCGTCACCAAAGCGCTCCTGCGCTCGGGCGCAACGATCGCCGAGATCAACAGCGTCCGCAGACACCTCTCGCTGGTCAAGGGCGGGCGGCTCGCGGTGGCGGGGGCGCCCGCGCAGGTCACAACGCTGATCATCTCCGACGTCCCCGGCGACGATCCCTCCTTCGTTGCAAGCGGCCCGACGATCGCCGATCACACCAGGCTCGAAACGGCGCGCGAGATCATCGCCCGCTACCGGATCGACGTCCCCGCCAATGTCATCGCCGCGCTCAACAGCAGCGGGAACGAGACCCCACCACCGGATACGCCCGGACTCGCCGATAGCGAGGTGCGCATCATCGCAACCGCGCGCGACGCGCTGAACGCAGCGCGGCGCCTGGCGGAAGAGCGCGGCTATGCCGTCACCGATCTCGGCGATCGTCTCGAGGGCGAAGCCAGCCATCTCGGCGCTGACCATGCCGCGCTCGCCCGGCGCCTAGCGACGGACGGTCAGCCTCGGCTCATCCTGTCGGGCGGCGAGACCATAGTCCGCGTCACCAACCCGGATGGCCGTGGCGGTCGCAATCTCGAATATCTGCTCGGCCTCGCCATCGCGCTCGACGGAGCACCGCGCGTCCATGCGATCGCCTGCGATACCGATGGCATCGACGGCACCGAGGACAATGCCGGTGCGATCGTCATGCCCTGCACTCTGGCCCGGGCGCAAACACTGGGCCTCGACGCCCGCCAGATGCTGTCCGCGAACATGGCCTATGCCTTTTTCGAGGCGCTCGGCGATCTCGTCATAACCGGCCCGACCCGCACCAACGTCAATGATCTGCGCGCCATCCTGATCACGCCGGAAACCGGCTGAACCGGCTGGCCCGGCACCAGCACAGGGTCCTCGGCTCTGCGCGGCTCTCCCGGCGATGGCCTCGCGCAATCCGAAGCGCTAGGGCTTCGCAATGCCTTCGAAAACGCCACCCCCTCTCCTAGCGGTCCCTGAAGCCCGGGCACGCCTGTTCGCGCTCGCGCCACCGATCGATACGGAGACGATCTCCATTCGCGACGCCGCGGGCCGCTGGGCGGCGGACAATATCCTCGCGCTCCGCACCCAGCCTGCCGCCGATCTCTCGGCGATGGACGGCTACGCCATCCGCTTCGCTGATCTCCCCGGCCCGCTCACCCTGATCGGCGAAAGCGCGGCCGGCCGTTCCTTCCCCGGCATGGTCAGCCCGGGCGAAACCGTCCGCATCTTCACCGGCGCGGCAATGCCGGCGGGCGCCGATACCGTGCTCGTCCAGGAAGAAGCAGCGCGCGACGGCGACCAAGTGGCGCTCGCGGGCGAAGGGCCGAAGAACCTCGGCCGCAATATCCGCCGCAAGGGCCTCGATTTCTCGACCGGCGACCTGCTTGTCGCAAAGGGCGATCGCCTCACGCCCGCACGGATCGCGGTGGCGGCAACGGGGGGACACGGCGCGCTTCCCGTTCATCGCCGCCTGCGCGTCGCGATCGTCGCCACAGGCGATGAGCTCGTCGCCCCCGGCACCGCGCTCAGCGACTCCGTACTCCCGGAATCCAACGGGGCCATGCTCGCCGCGATGCTGGCCGATCTGCCGGTCGACATCCTCAACCTCGGCATCCTGCCCGATCAGCTGGACGTCATCGCAAACGCCTTTGCCCGGGTCGATGCCGATATCCTCGTCACCACCGGCGGCGCCTCGGTCGGCGATCACGATCTTGTCCGCCCCGCGCTGGAGGCGGCGGGCGGCAGCCTCGATTTCTGGCGGATCGCGCTTCGCCCCGGCAAGCCGATGATGGCCGGCCGGCTCGGCAAGGCGGTCGTGCTCGGCCTGCCCGGCAACCCGGTCTCGGCCTTCGTGACCGCGTTCCTGTTCGTCCGCCCGCTGATCGCCGCGATGTCCGGCGCGGCCGATCCGTTGCCGCGCACCATGGCCGCGATCCTCGGCGAGGACCTGCCGGCGAACGACCACCGCGAGGATTATCTTCGTGCCGATACCCGCGACGGCCGCGTCTTCTCACTGGGTCTGCAGGACAGCTCGATGCTGCGCACCCTCGCCCGCGCCGACTGCCTGATCGTGCGCAGACCCCATGCGCCGGCGGCGATTGCGGGCGACTCGGTGGAAATCCTCACCATCGCCTGACGGGGGGGCGCCTGACAGGGAGGCGCCCGACAGGGGCCGCTTGACAGACGGCTGGAACATTGCGTAAACGTTCCCAGTCTGTTCCGACGGAGAAATGGGATGCTAACGCGCAAGCAGCATGAGCTGATCTGCTTCATCAATGATCGCCTCACCGAAACCGGTGTCTCGCCCTCGTTCGAGGAGATGAAGGAAGCGCTCGATCTCAAATCCAAGTCGGGCGTCCACCGCCTGATCAGCGCGCTCGAGGAGCGCAAGTTCATCCGTCGCCTGCCGAACCGCGCCCGCGCGCTTGAAGTGCTGCGCATGCCGGAACGGCCAGAAACCGCGCGCAAGGCGGCGGCTGCCGCGGCACCGACCAGCCCGACCCCAGGCAATATCCGCAAGATTCCCGAACCCGCCAATGACGTGATCGAGATCCCGCTGCACGGCCGGATCGCGGCCGGCGTGCCGATCGAGGCGTTCGAGGGTCATTCGATGCTCGCGGTACCCGCGGCCCTGCTCGGCGGCGGCGAACATTATGCGCTCGAAGTGTCCGGGGATTCGATGGTCGAAGCCGGCATCCTCGATGGCGATTATGCGCTAATCCGCCGCACCGATGTCGCCCGCGACGGCGAGATCGTCGTGGCCTTGATCGAGGACAGCGAGGCGACGCTCAAATATTTCCGCCGCGAAGGTGCGATGATCCGGCTCGATCCCGCCAACCGCGCTTATGATCCGCAGCGTTATGCGCCGGATCAGGTGCGCGTGCAGGGCAAGCTGGCGGGGTTGCTGCGGCGCTATTGAGCCGCCGGCGCCCGCCGTACCCAGCAATTGATCGCAAAGCGCGAATCCTCGAAGCGACGTGACGGGCAGATGACCGGGCGCACTTCGTGGCGCGCGAACGAGGCGAAGGCGACCAGGCTGTTCTGCTCGGGCGCGACATCCTCGAAGCGGTCGCTCGCGGGATTGAACGCATGGAGCCGCAGCGCGCCGCCCGAATAGGCTCTTGGCTCGCGGTGGAAATAATAGACCGCACTCAGCACGCGGTCGCCGACGCGCTCGATATCCGCACGGTCGCGGGACGATTCAGTATCGGTATGCTCGCGGTAGAAGTCGCCATCATTATAGGCGATCAGCGAAAGCTGGATGTCCGCCACCTCGAACGCCGCCACCCCAAGCCGCCGCGCCAGGTCGGGCACCGCATCGCGCACCCGCTGCCGGAACATATTCTTCCACGGATAATGGGGCGCCATTGCCGTGGCGGAGCTCCGGAAGTCACTCCTGAGCTTGCCGCTTCCGACCCGTGACGGGGCGAAGCTGGCCTGATTGGCCAGTGCCCAGTCCAGAATCGCCCGATGCTCCTCAACTGGCAGGAAGTCCCGCCATTGCATGTGCGGACAAGGCTGGTCGAGGCTGGAGCGGGCGTTCACGGCGCGCTTATCGCGTGTCGCCGATGCGGGCGCAACGACGCGGCCGGCGGAGCAGGCATCAGCCAGGGGTGCGCATCGCCAACCTGCCTGACGGTCACCACCCGTCCGTTCGACAAGGAGATGGCAACGCCACCGGTCTGCGCCAGGGTCGGACGGTCGAGCTTCAGCCAGCGCGGGCGGCAGGCCATGGGCAGGCGACGTTCGCTGACGACGATATCGACGGTGCCGCAAGCAGCGATCAATTCGGCCACCGGCACCAAATAGGCGCTGCGCGTGGCAAGGATCCGCCAGTCTCGTCCGCCTGCCTTCCGCTCCACGAGGCACAGATCGCGGCTGCACCGGGCATAGGGCTGGTCGGAGAGCAGCAGGGGGTCGTCATCGACCCCGCTATTCTCCGCCAGCATGTCTGCGGTGTAGTCGCCGATCCGGTCGCGGAGCAGCGCAAGCCCACCGCTCGGCGTGCGAAGCGCAAGATGCCGGCCATCGCCGGTCACCAGCAAATCGGGTGCCGGCGTCAACAGCGCCCATATCGCACCGATCGCGAGCGGCAGCGCGCCAAGCCGGCGCCACTTTGTACGCCACAAAGCGATCCACAAGCCGCCGATCACCATCAGTCCGTAAGCCGCGCCGGGCATCGCCGGCAGCGCGGCAACCGAGCCGGGTATGCTCGCGGTAGTGTGCGCAATCCACAGCAACAGATCGAGCGACCGCGCTGTCAGCCACCAGAAGGGCGCGCCAAGGCCTATCATATCGAACAGCAAGGCAAGCGCCTCGAGCGGCATCGTCACGAAGGTCGTCAGCGGGATCGCCACGATGTTGGCGACGGATCCGTAGACGCCCGCTTTGTGGAAATGGAACAGGGAGATCGGAATCAGCGCCAGCTCGACGACGATCCCGGTCAGCAACAGCGAGGTCAGATTGCGCCCGATCTTGCGCAGCCGCCGTTCCTCGCGCGGCGCGAACCACGCCTTGATGCGAGGCTGTTCATGCAGCGCGATGATCGCGGCGACTGCGGCAAAGGATAGCTGGAAGCTCGGCCCCGCCAGGGACTCAGGATAGAGCAGCAGGACAACAAACGCGCCCGTCGCAACCAGCCTCAGCGTCAAGGCTTCGCGCCCCATCGCCAGCGCCACCAGCACCAGCAGTGCCGCGACACACGACCGGATGGTCGGCACCTCGGCCCCGGTCAGCAGCGTATACCCGATCGCCGCCAGCGCCCCGGCGCCCGCGGCGATCAACGGCAGCCTGAACCGCAGCGCCAGCCAGGGGCTGAGCGCGAGCAGTCGCAGCACCAGGAACATCACCGCGCCGACCACGGCGGTGATATGCAGCCCGCTCACCGACAGCAGATGCGCCAGGCCCGAACGTCGCATCGCGTCATTGTCAGCCTGGGGGATGGCGCCCTGATCGCCCGTCGCCAGCGCGGCAGCAATCGCACCGGCGCCGCCGGGCGCGCTCGCCTGGATATGCTGCGACAGTCTTTCTCGTAGCCTGCTCCCGTTCGATATACCGGGCGCTGTGATCGTAACCGGGCCGAAACCGCGCCCGGTCGCGCCGATCCCGTCGAACCACGCTACCCGCCCATAATCATAAGCGCCCGGCACCGCCGGCTCGGGTGGCGGCATCAGGCGCGCGCCGAGCTGGATCGTCGCACCGCGCGACAGGCCCTTGGGAACGTCCGCCACGGCAAGGTTCACCCGGATATGCGGCGGCAGCGCGACGATTTCCTGCCGCTTCCGCGCGAATCCGCGATCATCACGGCGCCCGCCGCCACGTCGCATCTGGCTTGGTGGGTCCGGCGTCGCAATCACCCGCACCGGCGTCAGCCTCAACCGCACGAGATCACGCGCCGGCAATGGGTCGATCCGCTCGACCCGCGCCTCGAATGTCACGATAGCCGGCCGCTTCAGGATTGCCGCACTGGCGTTCTCAGCCCGCCACCAGATCAGCGCGAGACCCGCCGCCGCCAGCAACGCCGCCACCGCGAGGACGCGCCCCGCCCGGCCACCCCGGCCGATCGCCAGCGCGAATAGCGCAATGCCGGCGAGCGCCAGCAATGTTGCCTTCCACCATGTCGGATCAGGCGTCAGGAACCAGGCAGTGATGCCCGCGCCAAGCGCAACCGGTATCCATAGAGGAAGCTGGTCGCGCTCAGCCTCGAGCCAGCGTTCGAGCGCCGCCCTGCCATTGCGAATCCACCCAAGGGCCGCCATTTGGAGCAGCCGTGGTCGCGTGCTAGGGGCCTCGGCGGCTATACTGGCCATCTATTTCAAGTCTGGGAGCAAGCGCGTTTGGGCGCAAGGTCTGATACCGCGGCGGCCGATACCGGCACGCCCGCCAACCCGGCAGTGGTGACGCGTTTCGCGCCATCGCCCACGGGATATCTGCATATCGGCGGCGCGCGTACCGCGCTGTTCAACTGGCTGTTTGCGCGCCATCATGGCGGCAAATTCCTGCTGCGGATCGAGGATACCGACCGCGCCCGCTCGACCCAGCCGGCGATCGACGCGATCCTGAGTTCGATGCAATGGCTCGGCCTCGACTGGGATGGCGACGCCGTCTTCCAGTTTGAACGCGCCAAACGCCATGCCGAAGTCGCCTATCAGATGGTGGAGCAGGGCAACGCCTATCGGTGCTACGCCACGGCTGACGAGCTGACCGCACTACGGGAGAGCCAGAAGGCAGCCGGCAAGCCAATGCGCTATGACGGCCGCTGGCGCGATCGCGACCCCGCCGATGCGCCCGAGGGCGCACCCTTCGTCGTCCGGCTCAAGGCACCGAAGGAAGGCGCGACAACAATCGAGGATCGGGTCCAGGGCAGCATCACTGTCCAGAACGTCGAACTCGACGATCTTGTCCTGCTCCGCTCCGACGGCACGCCGACCTATATGCTCGCGGTCGTGGTCGACGATCACGACATGGGCGTGACTCACGTCATCCGCGGCGACGACCATCTCAACAACGCCTTCCGCCAACTCCCGATCATCAAGGCGATGGGCTGGCCGGAGCCGATCTACGCGCACATTCCGATGATCCACGGCAGCGACGGCGGCAAGATGTCGAAGCGCCACGGTGCGGTCGGCGTCGAATATTATCGTGACGAGCTCGGCATCCTGCCTGAGGCGCTGAGCAATTATCTGCTCCGGCTCGGCTGGGGCCACGGCGATGACGAGATCATCAGCCGCGATCAGGCGACTGAGTGGTTCGATCTCGCCGATGTCGGAAAATCACCAAGTCGGTTCGATTTGAAGAAGCTTGAGAACCTGAACGGTCATTATATCCGCAGTGCAGGCAATGATCGCCTGGCCGAACTGGTAACCCCGCGACTCGGGTTCGAACTCACGGCGCAGCAGCGAGAAATGCTTCAGCGCAGCATGGAATCGCTAAAGCCCCGCGCTGCGAATCTCAACGAACTCGTGTCCGGTGCGGCCTTTTTGTTTCGCACTCGCCCACTGGAAATGGACGGCGATGCAGCATCTTTGCTCTCGGGCGATGCATCAGCGCTGCTGGGGCGGCTGCACGCTGCCCTTGACGCGGTCGGCAACTGGGATGCAGAGGCGCTCGAAGACGCGGTTCGCCGGGTAGCGGACGATGCGGGAGTGAAGCTTGGCCAGGTCGCGCAGCCGTTGCGGGCAGCGCTGACCGGGCGCAAGACCTCGCCCGGGATTTTCGATGTGCTCGAGCTGCTCGGGCGCGACGAAAGCCTGGGACGCATCGCCGACCGGATGACTGGCTGAGGGTTCGAGAAAGGACATTTGATGAGCGACGCCGCGCCCCCCCGGATCAATATCGGGAATCACGATTATGCGGTTCTGGCCGGCAGCGTCGGCCCGGAAGTCATCGATATCCGCAAGCTTTATGCGGATACCGGCATGTTCACCTATGATCCCGGCTTCACCTCGACGGCGAGCTGCGAATCCGCGCTTACCTATATCGATGGCGATGAGGGCGTGCTGCTCCACCGCGGCTATCCGATCGGCGAGCTTGCCAGGGAATCGAGCTTCATGGAGGTCTCATACCTCCTGCTGAACGGCGAACTGCCCAGCAAAAGCGAGCTCGATCAGTTCGCCTACACGATCAGCCGCCACACAATGCTGCACGAACAGCTTGCGACCTTCTATCGCGGCTTTCGGCGCGATGCGCATCCGATGGCAATCATGTGCGGCGTGGTCGGCGCGCTCTCGGCTTTCTATCATGATTCGGCCGACATCACTGATCCGCACCAGCGCATGGTCGCCAGCCACCGGCTGATCGCCAAGATGCCGACGATCGCGGCGATGGCGTATAAATATTCGGTCGGTCAGCCCTTCCTCTATCCCGACAACAGCCTGTCCTACACCGGCAACTTCCTGCGCATGACCTTCGGCGTTCCGGCCGAGCCCTATGTGGTCAACCCAATCGTGGAGAAGGCGCTCGACCGCATCTTCATCCTCCATGCCGATCATGAGCAGAATGCCTCGACCTCGACCGTCCGGCTCGCCGGCTCGTCGGGCGCCAACCCGTTCGCATGCATCGCGGCCGGCATCGCGTGCCTTTGGGGCCCGGCGCATGGCGGCGCCAATGAGGCGGCGCTCAACATGCTGCGCGAGATCGGCACTGTCGACCGCATCCCGCACTATATCGCGCGCGCCAAGGACAAGAACGACCCGTTCCGGCTGATGGGCTTCGGCCACCGCGTCTACAAGAATTACGATCCGCGCGCGACCGTGATGCAGGAGACTGTGCGGGAGGTGCTCGGCGCGCTCGGCGTCAGCGATCCCGTGTTCGACGTCGCGCTGCGGCTCGAGGAGCTTGCGCTGAGCGACCCCTATTTCATCGAGAAGAAGCTGTTCCCGAACGTCGACTTCTATTCCGGCGTGATCCTCTCTGCGATCGGCTTCCCGACCACGATGTTCACGGCGCTGTTCGCGCTCGCCCGCACCGTCGGCTGGGTCGCGCAGTGGAACGAGATGATTTCGGATCCGGCCCAGAAGATCGGCCGCCCGCGCCAGCTCTACACCGGCCCGGTCCAGCGTGATTATGTCGCGGTGGACAAGCGCTCGTGAAAGCCGTGACCACCATCATCGGCGTACTCGCCGTGCTGATGGGGTTGCTCTGGATCGGCCAGGGCACCGGCTATATCCACTGGCCAGCGTCGAGCTTCATGCTTGATCAGCGCATCTGGGCGCTCTGGGGCGCATTGCTCACGGTGATTGGGATCGTGCTGATCAGGATCGGGCGGCGGTAGGCTAGAGACGCTATCGACTGATTCCAGCCGTCATGCCGGACTTGTTCCGGCATCCACTGTTCCGCAAACTCATCGCCGCTTGATTTGCGGCACTGTGGACCCCGGAACAAGTCCGGGGTGACGAGGTAGTTACTCGGAGAGGGAATCACTCCCCGTACGGCAAGGTAAACACGAACCGCGCGCCCTGCCCCGGCGCACTGTCCACCGTCACGTCGCCGCCCATCGCCCGCGCCAGCCGCCGCGCGATATACAGTCCAAGCCCGCTGCCGCCCGGCTCGCGCGGATCGACGCGCTCGAACTTCTCGAAGATCCGTTCCTGGTCGGCCGCCGCGATGCCCTTGCCCTGATCGGCGACGATGATCGCGGCAAAGCCATTCTCGCGCTCGGCGCGAATCCACACCATTCCTTCAGCGGGCGAATAGCGGACTGCATTGCCGATCAGATTGACCAGTACCTGCAACGCCCGGCGGAACTCGCCCGTTGCGGGCAGCACGTCCTGCGGCGCCGGCTTGTCGATCCAGACCTGCGCCTCGGACGCGCGCACCGCGAGCAGCCCGGCCGCGCGCCGTGCGACATCGGCGAGATCGACCGGCTCCTTCGCCACCACGAAATCGGGCCGCTCGATCGCCTGGAGATCGACGAGATCGTCGACCAGCCCCATCAGATGCCGCCCGGCGCTCGCAATATCCGCGGCATAGTCGGCATAATCCTGCCGCAGCGGTCCCTCGGACTGGGCATTGATGCTGTCGGCATTGGCGATGATACGGCCAAGCGGCGTCCGCAGCGCCCGATCGAGCCGGAGGGCAAACGCCTCGGAAACGGCCTCGCGCGGCACCTCCGGGGGGGAGGGCGCGACCGGTGGCGGCGTTTCATCCTCGATCATGTGCGCCGAACCGACAAAGCCGGCGAACACACCGCTTGGATCAGTCCGCGGCGCGGCGGACAGGCGCACCTGCCGCCCGCTCGCGCGGATCGTTGCGCGCTGGTCTTCGAAGCGCTGGTGCATGGCGAGCCCACCAAGGATCGGGAACGCGCCCTCGCGATCCTCACCGAGCGCGAATAATTTGGTCAGCGGCTGGCCGAGCATCGCGCCCGAATCGAAGCCGAAACTCGCCCCCGCAGTGATCGACAGGAAAGTGATGCGGAGCGCCGAATCGGTCTCCCACGACCAGTCGCCGGCACTGCGCAGGAAATCGCCGTCACGCTCGCCCTGCGCCGCTTCAGGATACCAGGCGGCGCGGGTGCGCCAGCCGGTGACCGTCAGCCGCACGCCCTCGGTGCCGGGTTCGGCGCGCACCCAGAGCTCGACATCGTCCTCGCCATCCGCCGCAACCACGCCGCGCGAGACGAGAATGCCAAGCCGCTGCGCAAGCCGCGACAAAGTCGCGATCTGCGGGATCGCGATCGGCTGGCCAATGCCACCGCCGGCACGGGCATTGAGTTCGTGAAGCTTCTTGTCCGCCTTGATGAGACGGCCGTCGCGGTCGATCAGCCCGCGCACCGGCGGCAGCATCGGTTCAGTCACGTTCATGCGTGGCCTCCCCTGCTCAGCGCCAGCAGCGCGATGCGATAATCGGGCTGCAACAACAAGGGTGCGAGCGCGGCACGAGCCCGCTCCCCCGGCGTCGCGGCGATATCATCGAGCTCTTCGGCAAAACTGTCCAGGTCGCGGCGCGGATCCGCCTCGCTCAGCGCCAGCCCGATTCGCGCGATCGACGCCCGGTCCACCTCGAGCGCGCGCAGCACCAGCCACAGCCGTGCCGCTTCGGGGTCGAGCAGAATCTCGCGCGCATCGCTATACTCGACGCCCAGCGCATGGGCGATCAGCGCCGCGCACAAGGCCGGCCGACGATCGGCGATCGCCTCGACCAGCAGCGGCGCGAGCTCGTCGGCGCGGGCATCCAGCGCCGCCGCCAGCCGCATCGCGGTCGCTTCGAGCCGCTCGCCCTCGTCATGCGCCGCAAAGCTGCGCGAGGCCGCCTCGACGAGCGCGCGGTCGAGCATCGGCAGCGCCGCACCCCCGGGCT
>Ga0307508_10001088_pt1 | contig 31450 bp, 22 predicted proteins | sample 9_EM_MG_FD_203089 | JGI IMG/M metagenome (GOLD analysis project Ga0307508, IMG submission 203089) | Populus trichocarpa ectomycorrhiza microbial communities from riparian zone in the Pacific Northwest, United States - 9_EM | ecosystem: Host-associated > Plants > Roots > Unclassified | place...
ATCAACGTAATGGCCTTGAACCATTCGAGCCGGCGGCGTGACCGGCCTTTCCGCGACATCGCAACCGGCGTCACTTCCTGGCGGATATCGCGCCAGGAGCGTCCGGCAGAAAGCGCAGAATGACTTTCAGTGGAACTCATCGTTTCGGGGTATGCGCCAGCTGGAATCGCTCGACAGCGGGGGCGGTCAACTCACGGCACAACGCCACAAAATCCAGTCCCACGCAACGCGCGCTCATTGGCAGCAGGCTGGTTTCTTTCATGCCGGGAAGCGTGTTGATTTCCAGCAAATACAGGTCGCCATCGGCAGAAATCATGAAATCAATCCGCGCATAATCGCGGCAGCCACACGCGGCGAAAGCGGTTTCCGCCGCAGAACGGATCGTCGCCGCGAGTTCCTCGGAGATTTGCGCGGGAGCAAAATACTCGGTGAGTCCCTTGGTGTACTTGCTGGTGTAATCGAACACTCCCGACTTCGGCACGATTTCCACGACGCCCATCGCACGGCCACGTAGGATTCCGACCGTGAACTCACGTCCGAGAATCCGTTTCTCCGCAATCCAGTCGCCCTGGCGAATCCCGGAAAGCGCGATTTCAAGGCCAACCTTGGACGTGACAATTTGCAAACCGACGCTGCTCCCCTGTCGGTTGGGTTTCAACACCACCTGCTCGCCAAACTCAGCCGTGAGCGACGCCGCACTTGGTTTTTCGGTCGCACGGAAATTCCGTCCAGGGGCCACTTGCACCCCCATCGCAGAAACCGTGAGACGCGTCCGCCATTTATCGAAACAGATATCGCTCCCGTTTGCGTCACAGCCTGTGTACTGCACCCCCGCCGCGTCGAGCAGGCGTTGCATGCTGCCGTCCTCGCCAAAAACTCCGTGCATCGTGGAGCAAACCACGTGCCGTTCCGGATCGAGTCCTTCCGGCAACGTGTCGGAATCCACCGTCACGAATTGAGTCGGATGCGTGTAAGCCATCGCCAGCGCGACGGCTTTGCCGGAGCCCAGCGAGACTTCACGCTCCGCTGAGGTACCACCAGCAAGGACAACGATAATGGGTTCAGTCATGGATTCCTCCGCGTGTTTTCCCACCCTTGCAGGACGGTGGGCGTCGGTCTCCGCACCGACGCTGATCGTCGATATGGAAATCGACGACCACCTCTCGTTGAACGTTCGTAAAAGCGCGGAATACGCGGCCCGTCCGAGTTTGAAAACTCACAGCACGTCCCTCCATTCCTGCCCGTAGAGCAGCACTTCGGGTTCGAGATCGATGCCACGGGCGCTTTTCACCCGCGCGCGGATTTTCTTCACAAGGCCGATGATGTCGGCACTCGTCGCATGGCCGCGATTCACGATAAAATTCGCATGGACCGCCGACACCTCGGCGTCACCCACCCGCTCGCCTTTCAATCCCAGTTCATCGATAAGCCGCCCGGCCGACGTGCCGGTGGGGTTCTTGAAAATACAACCGGCGCTCGGTTCGCGGGGCTGCGATTCGACGCGCTTTTTCTGGTAGGTGTCGATCTGCCGGCGGATATCTGTCGAGGCCGCGTTCGCCGCCGGTTTCAGGTAGGCGCCGAGCGCAATCGCATCCTGTAACTCGCCGCAGTGCCGGTAATCGACATGCATCTCCGCTTTCTTCATCACTCGAACTTCCCCCTGCATCGACATCAGGTGCACCTCGTCGACGACGTCGAACATCCAGCCGCCCATCGCCCCCGCATTCATCCGCAACGCGCCGCCGACCGACGCTGGAATTCCTTCGAGAAACTCAAATCCCTTCAAGCCGGCTTTCGTCGCAAGCCCGCAGAGATTTTTCAAACGCAGCCCGGCGGCAACCCACACGCGCCCGTCGGGTTGTGGTTCGAATTTCTGCCAGTTCTCATGCGCCAGGCTGATTACCAGGCCGTCCACGCCACGATCGGGAATAATGAGATTCGAACCGCGTCCGAGCAAAAGTACGGGAAGTTTTTGTTTGCCGGCCTCGACCAATAGTAAACGCAGTTCCTCGCGGGTCGCCGGTTCGGCGTAAACCCGAGCCGGACCTCCGACGCGCATCGTCGTTTTCGGTCCCAGCAACTCGCGCTCGACCAGTTTCGTCGCGGGGGTCAGCCGCATCCGCAGCGCGGCGAAAAATTCATTCCACTTCGCCTCGCGCGCTTCCGCAGCCTTTAAGGTCGCCACAAATTCACGGGCGGATTGCTCGATGTCGCCCGCGCCCACAAAAGCCAGCGTGTCACCGGGTTTCAACGACACCTTCAGCGCCTCCAGCAAACCCGCATCATTGCCGGGCAAATAAGTGACATGATGTTCCGCGCCAGTCTTTTTGATTTCGGCGTAAATGTCGGCCGCTGTTCCTCCCGCGACCGGCGCCTCACTGGCCGCATACACGTCCATGAGAAAAACACTGTCGGCGCCAGCGAGCGCCGCGGCGAATTCCGCTTTGAACTGCGCCGTACGACTATACCGGTGCGGTTGAAAAACCACCATGAGCCGCCCCTGCCCCCGACGGCGGAGGCTGGAAAGCAACGCACGAATCTCTGTCGGATGGTGCGCGTAGTCCTCGTAAATCGTAACCGCCGAAGCATGCAACAGTCCCTGTCGGCGACGCACTCCCGCAAATCCTGCGAGCGATTGCGAGTCGATCGGCGCTCCCAGATACTGCGCGACCGCGAGTGCCGCAGCGGCATTACCCGCATTGAACTCGCCCCGCGTCTTCACGTGGGCGTGCTTCAGTGCAAATTTTCCCGATAAATCCAAATCAATTCCGGCCGCCGCTTCGTCCGCGATGCGATATTGGAAATCCCCCGCGCGACCAAACGTAAGGTAGGGACGCGCCGCCGGGCCGTCCGCTCCTTCCGCTCCGATCACGGAATGCAGTTTACTCGTAATCCGCGCCGACAATGTGCACGCATCACTCGTAAATACCGCCCCATTCGTCCGGGCGAAAAGGGCCGCGAAAGCCGCTTCAAGATCCGCAAGTTTGGCGTAGTGGTCCGCATGATCCCAATCCAGATTCACCGCCAGGGTAATCTCCGGCGCGAAGCGATCGATCGTACCGTCACTTTCATCAATTTCGGCGACCACCCAATCACCCTCGTCCACTCGCGCAGGAGGAAGTGCATCGTTTTGAAAAAGTCCGCCCAACACCCAGCCGCAGGAAAAATTCGCGCGCTGCAACGCCGTGATGAGCATCGCCGTCGTCGTCGTCTTTCCATGCGAACCAACCACGGCGACCAGCTTCCGACCCTTGACCACCTCGGCCAGCATTTCGCCCCGGCGCACTTGCGGCACACCCAGCGCAGTCGCGCGACGGCGCGAAGGACGCGCCAGCGCAACCGCCGAGGAAAACACCACGAGTTCGGTCGCCTCAGGCAAGCCGCCTGGAGTCGTAATCGACACTGAGGCACGCTCGAGCAGTTCGCGCACGGCGGGATTCCAACCGTCGTCCTCGGCACTCACCTGAAATCCAAGTTGAGCCAGGTAAAGACCAAGCGGTGCCATGCCCATGCCGCCCGCTCCCAGCAAATGCACGCGGGTGATACTCCGGCCAAAAACTTTGGGCAGCTGGCTCATATCGTCGATGGCGCGTGGCGCAGGTGCCGTGCGGGCGGAATTCCGGATGCGAGGTCTTCGAGATCATGCACGATGATATCGATGCTGTTTTCCTGCGACATGCGGCGGAGATTGCCGCGAAATTTATTCAGCAGCCAGTCGTTGAAAATAACGTCCATGACTTCCTGCCTGAGGCTGGCCAGTGATTCCTCGGGCACCACCACGCCGCCGCCCTGTTGTTCAAAATAGGTCGCATTGGCCCACTGGTGATTGTCCGCAGCATGCGGATACGGAATCAGAATCGCCGGTGTCTCGCAGCGAACCAGTTCGGCAATCGTTCCTGCGCCGGCCCGGCTCAACACCAGATCCGCCGCAGATAGCAACACCCCGACACGATCGGAAAACGCCTCGAACCACGCGTGAACAATCTGTCCGTTCTTCCCGCGCACTTCCCTTCGTCCCATCGTGGTTCCCTTGCCCATGCCCGTGACGCAATAAAGCTGGATGCCCTCGAGGGCGAACGCCGCGAGATTCTGTTCCGTCCACTGGTTCAAATTGCTCGCACCCTGGCTCCCGCCCATCACGACCAGTAATTTTTGTGTCGGATCAATGCCGAGTTCCGCCCGCGCGACGTCGCGCGGCATTCGCGTGATTTCGTTACGCACCGGCAGACCGGTGTGCCGCACTATCACTCCGCGAATTCCAGGCATCCGCACTCCGGGTGGCAGATAAAGGCGGGCGGTCAATCCTGAGAGACGACGCACGGCCTTGCCGGGGACGCGGTTCGCCTCATGTAGCGCGACCGGAATTCCCTGCACGCGGCCCGCGATCACCACGCCGGCATTCGTGAAACCGCCAAAGCCAATGATCGCGTCGGGCCGGTTCGCTTTCAAGAAACGCCAGCTGTAAAGGAGACCTTCTGACTGTTTGATCGCAAAGCGCGCAAACATATCCGGACGTACGCCAAACGGCGCACTCGCCACCCGCTCCGCGGAAAGATGCGGATATTTTTCAACGAGCCGCGTATCCACTTTCTTATGGCTGATGAAAAGGGTGACCCCGTGCCCGCGCGCAACGAGCGCCTCCGCCAGCGCAATTCCGGGAGACAGGTGGCCACCCGTGCCACCGCAGGCGATAATGAACTTGCTCATAACTCGCCCTCCGGGCGAAAGTGACAAGGGACAAGGAACAAGTGCCAGGTATTCGGCCAAGATGACCATTCGGGATCTTTCTTGTTACCTGTCACTTGGAACTTCTCACTTTTTGCACTCATGCGATCACCTCCGTGAGCGAGCGTTTGCGGACGAGCGGTTTGGGCCGGTCCCAGGCACGCTGGCTGTTGATGATCACTCCCACCAGCAGGCCCATCAACAAAAGATTCGAACCGCCCGCGCTGATGAATGGTAACGACATCCCTTTTGAAGGCAACAGGCTCGTCACCACTCCGAGATTGATGATCGCCTGCAACGTGATCAGCAGCACGCAACCGGTCACGAGCAGAAATTGAAACAGGTTCGGCGCGCGTCGCACGTGCATCAAACCCGCGACAAAAATCGTCACGAACAATCCTACCGTGAGCAGCGTGAAGATCAGTCCCATTTCCTCGCCCATGATTGCAAAAATATAATCGGTATGCGCCTCGGGCAAAAACGCGTTTTGCTGACGCCCGTTGCCAAGACCAACCCCGTCCACCCCGCCAGCAGCAAATGCGAGCAGTGCCTGCCACGGCTGATAGCTGGTGCCCTGGCGGTTCGCTTCAGGATTCATGAACGACAGCAATCGTTGCAGGCGCACCGGGTTTTGCAGGACAAGCAAAATAAAACCTCCCAGGACGATGCCGATCGAAGGCAGCAAAAATTTCAGCCGCGCCCCGGCAAGAAAAAGCAGAATACCGCCGATAATCCCCAGCAGCAGCGCCGCGCCGAAATCCCATTCGATCAGAACGAGTCCGGCGAACAGTCCGATCCACGAAAGCGGAATCACAAACCCGCGCAAAAAATCATGCAACCGGCTTTGGTTAACCGCGAGATAGTGTGCGAGGGAAAAGACCAGGGCGATTTTGGCAAACTCGGAAACCTGCAAGACCGTAAAACCCAGATTGAGCCACCGCCGGCTGCCATTGATCGGACGGGTAAACAGCACGAGCACGAGGCCCAGCAACACAATCCCCGCAGTGACCCACGAAAATTTTCGCAACTGCTCAAGATCCGCAACCGCCATCACCCAGCCAGCGCCAATGGCCATCGCCAGAAAAATCAGCTGCTTGTAGAGGTAAGCGTAGGGTCCGCCCTTGATCGGTGAGCTCGCACTGAACAAAACCACGAGACCAATCGAGACGAGTGCCGCCACGCAGATGACGATGACGCTCGCGGGAGAGATCGTGAGATGTCGGCGGGTAACAACAGCACTCGGCGAGCTCGCCATGGCGTTTTCGGGTTACTTCTTTTCGGTCGTCGCGTCTTCCACCTTGATGGTCGGAACCTCGGTGGTATTTTCCTTCAGACCCGCGTCAAGATCCTGACCGGGTGGTGGCGCGGCTACTTCGAAGTGAGGAGCAGCCGTGGCGGGAGTATTGGCGGACGAAGTCGCCGCCGGCGGAGTCGTCGTCGAAGACGAGGACGGAGTACTCGTCGTCGCGGGCTTGCCGTTCGAAGGACGCGGCGTCGAAGCCGTCGTGTTTTTCGACACCGGGACTTTCCCGCCCGGAATGATCAGCTGCTGACCTGCGCGCACTTTCGACGGATCGGTAATATTGTTGGCGGCGGCGAGTTCACCGACCGAAATCTGATATTTACGAGCGATAATCCCCAAGCTTTCGCCCGATGCGACCGTGTGCTTCACGACGTCCGCGCTTGAGGCGGCAGGTGTGCTGGCCGCGGGCTTTGCCGGTGTGTTGGCGAGAGGTGCGGCCGTTTCTTTTGCTGCGGACGGCGCAGGCAATTTCCCTGGAATCATCAACTTCTTGCCCGGTTTCAGTGCTGCGCCGGTTGGAAGATTGTTGGCTTTGGCCAGTTCAGAAACGCTCAGGTGATTTTTCTTCGCAACGCTCCACAAGCTGTCTCCCTTGGCGATCGTGTAGGTCGTGACGGGCGCTACTTCTTCCGAGACGCGGGTGGGAGTGACGGCCGCCGCATTCGGCGAACCGGGACGCGTCGGCGAATTGTGGCCGGACGAGGAAGCGGGCGAAGTTCCGAGGTCGACGGGCTGCGGCGTGGCATTGCCGTTGAAAGAGATCGGGGCCGTCGCTGGCGCGGAGTCCGTGGGGACGGTAGCGTCGGGCGTAGGCACACTGCGAGGGCCAGACTGGCAGCCGGGGCTGGCAAAAATGAAGATAAACGCGAGCAGATGCACAGCGACAACGGCTCCGAAGATCTGAAGGATTTTCATGGCGGGAATATGAGAGTGAGGGTTGGTGATTTGCTATCTAAAAATGAGAGTTATTCACAGGTTTTGCACAATGCTTTCGAACTGGTGCCCGCGATCATCATAGCCGCGGAACATGTCGAAGCTCGCGAAGCCGGGACTGAGCAGGATGTGATCGCCGGTGGTGGCTTGGGCGAAGGCGGCGCGGACCGCTTCTTCCAAGCTTCCGCAGGCGGTCACGGAGAGTTGGTGGCTTCTAAGCAGACCCGCCAGCGCCGGCTGCGTTTCGCCAATTAGGAAGGCGTGGCGAATTTTTCCGGCAATGCGACCTGCGAAAGCCGCGAGGTCCCCGCCCTTGGCCTTGCCCCCGCCGATCCAGAAGACCGGCGCCGAAAACGTCCCGAGCGCCGCATCCACTGCGTGGAAATTGGTGGCTTTCGAGTCGTTCCAAAACGTGACGCCCCGGAGCGTGCTGATTTTCGCCAGCCGGTGCTGGCCGAGGCGGAAGGTTTTGGCCGCAAAATAGAGTTTTGCCTCAGGCAGCCCGGCTTGCTTCCACCAGGCGGCAGCGAGAAGGAAGTTTTCCAACTGCGGGTAATGACCGAAAACCGTTCCGACGAGTCGCGGGTCAGGCGTCTGACCTTCCGAAGCTACAGCTACTGCTCCCGCCGGCAGGGAAAAATCGAGTTCCGCGGCGTATTTCTGTACGGACGAACCCACAAAAACCGATTCAGGCGGCGTTCGTTCCAACAACCGCCATTTGGCCGCAAAATAGGCCTTCATTCCGGGATGACGTTCCAAGTGGTCCTCGGCGAAATTGGTCCAGAAGGTGACACTCGGACGAAAGTGCTGCAAGGTTTCCGCTTGAAACGAACTGACCTCGCAAATGGCAGTCGGAACCCGGCCGGTTTGTTCGACGATGAAGCGACAGAACGAATAGCCGACATTGCCCGTCATGTGCGCCGGACGCCCGGCGATGATGAGCGCATGCGTCAAAAACTCCGTCAGCGTGGTTTTGCCGTTCGTGCCGGTGATCGCGAGCAACTCCCCGCGCCAGAATAGCGACGCGAAATCCATCTCCCCCAGGCATACGCAGCCCGCTTCGCGAGCCGTCGCCAGCCACAAATGTTCGACCGGAAATCCCGGACTAAAAACCACCAGCCCGTGGCCTTTCGCATGGCTGGGGGTGAATTTATTCTCCGCGTCCGGAGATTTCTCGTCGTAAAGCAGTCCCACCCCGCCAATCCCCGCCAGCAATGCCAGCACGCCCTGTCCGCTCACGCCTCCGCCGAATACGGCGACCGGACGCTGCAGCAGCACGGAAATTTCGTCTGGAGGTGAAGGAAGCATTAAAAGGAGTAGCAGCCCGCTGACAGCGAATAAGGTAAGGTTCCGATTGGATGGTATAAAGAACCTGTCAGCGGGCTCCTACGAAAAGTTTGGTGGTCGGCAGTGCGACGTCTTCCCGCACGGGCTGGCCCATGCGCAGACGACGTACCTTGGCGAGCGAGCGCACGACCGGTCGGCGCAACAACAGCAGTCCGGTGTGGGTGAGCTCGCGGAAATTGGGAATGGTTTCGAAACTGAAATCGATGGGCATCTTAAAAATATTGATTAACCAAACATTCAGGCCGTCAGGCTCCGTTTTGGATTTTGGAAATTTGGCTCCCGGACTTTTTCCCGGGAATTTGGACTTTGGCTTTTGTAGATTTGAAATTTTAGCGCAGCTTAAGGGTTGCCAGACCCGCGAGTGCACACCCGAGCGAAAGCACCCAGAAACGCAGAACCACTTTCGTTTCGGGCCAGCCTTTCTTTTGGAAGTGGTGGTGAATCGGTGCCATGAGGAACAAGCGCTTCCCTGCACCGTCGCGGCGCTTCGTGTATTTAAACCAGCCGACCTGGAAGATCACTGACAGCGCTTCCATCACAAACACGCCTCCAATGATAACCAGCGTGATCGGCTGGTGAATCATGAAAGCCATCACTCCAATGAGTCCCCCGAGCGCGAGCGAACCGGTGTCGCCCATGAAAACTTCCGCGGGATGTGAGTTGTACCAGAGAAACGCCATGCATGCCCCGATTAGCGCGCCACAAATCACGGTGAGTTCACCCGTGCCGGGCACGTGGCTGAGGAGCAGATATTCCGAGAGGAGAACGTGGTCCGCGAGATACGCCATGATCCCGATCACAATCGTGACGGTGATCGTGCATCCGACCGCGAGTCCATCGAGTCCGTCGGTGAGATTGATCGCGTTGCTGAAACCAACGATCCAAAAATAGATCAGCACGAGCAGCAGCCACCACGGCATGTTGTGAATCACGGCTGTTTTGAAAAACGGCACCCAGAACTCGTGAATCTTTGCGCTGCTGAGTGGATGCCAGAGCAAAACGCCCAACGCGATGAGCGTCGTACCGGACTGCCATGCGATTTTTTCCCACGACTTGATGCCGTCTTTGTTTTTATGAACGACTTTCAGGTAGTCATCACGCCAGCCAGGCACGGTGAGCGACGTATAAACGAAAAGCGCGACCAGCACCCACACGTTCGGTTCGGCCCACAATGCCGCGCTGAGAAATACCGATAGAAAAATAATCAGACCGCCCATCGTCGGCGTGTGCTTCTTGTCAAAGTAAGTTGCCCCCAGCGCACCCGTGCGCTCGTCGATGTAACCGTGCCCGAATTTCAGCTCGCGAAACCGCCGGATCAACCAGGGCCCGATGATGAATCCGATGATCAGAGCGGTCGTAGCCGCGCCGACCGTGCGTACGGGAATGGACCGCAGCAAACGCAGCGGTCCAAAAAGATAAGCGTAATCTGAAAGGTAACTTAGCATGAACGACAGAACTGCCCGTGTCGCATCGACAACTTTTCCGTAAACCGGGGCGGACGGGAAAATTCCACGTCCGCGTGAGCGGCAGACGCGCCAGCGCCCAGCACGGCTGCTGGGGATTTGCGGAGAGGCGGAGCCCAGGCGGCCGACGCGCCAGGCACAACCGCGGGACGCGGCAGCTCAAACGCATTTTCGCGGACCGGACTTGGAAACGGTGCACTGCCCGACGAAACAACCGGGTTCACAGACTGCGCGAAAACGTCTGGAGTGAGCATTGACGGCCTTCGCAAAACGAGATTGTCCGCTTTCTTTTCCGGCGCAGGCCACGTCCGCGCAGAATCGAAATCGCCCGCGCGGAGAGCGGCCACGGAACGATAATATTGAAGAAAGCCCGATTTATTCGTGAGGGTATGCATCGATTTTGTTTTTGAGGTAAAGTGGTCCGGGCCGTTCAGTGCGCGTGGGCCGGGGTAGCGTCGAGAATGGTTTCCAGCTGATAGCGGCGGCTTCCCTTCAGGAATGCAGCTCCCTTGAAACCGGCCAGGCGTTCGCGCACCGGCGCGAGATCGGCTATCACCGCCATCTGCGCGGGATCGTTGCCGTTTTCGAGCAGGCCTTCGCGCAGCGCCTCTGCCTGGTTGCCGATCACAAAAACAAAATCGCCACGACGGAGATGCATCGTGCGTCCGAGCTGCTGGTGATACTCCGCTGAGGAAGCACCGAGTTCTTCCATGCAACCCAGCACGTAAATTCGCGGCTGGTCATTCGACACCGCCCGATTGAAGGCATCGATCGCATCGGTCATCGATGCAGGGTTCGCATTATAGAAATCGCAATAGACTGTCGCGGCGCCCACCTGGCGAAGCTCCCCGCGCCATTTTGACGGCTGCCAGTTTTCGGCTCGCGTCTGGAGTGTCGCATCCGCCACGCCCAACTCCGATGCAAGGGTCAGGGCAAGAGCGGCATTCTGCGCCATGCCGCTGGAAATCCGGCGCAAAATAAAACGGCGCTTCGCGTCGAGGGTCACTTCAGTGCGGTCCGGACGATGAAAAACGTTAAACTTCACGCTGCGACCATCGACCTTGGTCATGCCTTCATTTTCCGGCACGAGCACCAGCGGGTTTTTCAAACCCTGAAACGCTTCAAAGGCCAGACACGATGCAGGAAAAACCTGCCGTCCGCCCGAACGCACCGCTGCAGGCAACACGGCCTTTTCCCAAGCGACGCCTTGAATAGTGCCAAGCTTTTCGAGATGAGCGGGAGCGACCAGCGTGACGATGGCATGATCGGGCTCGATCATCTCCGCGAGCGGCGCCATTTCCCCGGGTTCGCTAATTCCCGCCTCAATCACCGCCGAGCGATGCACCGCGCCGTCGAGTTTGGTCAGCGTCAATGGAACGCCGAGAAAGTTGTTTAAATTCCCTTCGGTCGAAAGTACGTCGGGCTTTCCCCCCAGCAAAAGCGCGAGCAAGTCCTTGGTCGATGTTTTGCCCACGCTGCCGGTAATGCCGACGACCGTGCCGTGAAATTCACGACGATGTTCGCGCGCAATGCGCTGAAAGGCTGCAAGCGGGTCGGCCACGATTAGCTGCGGAAGCGAAGACTGGGTCACTTCGTGCGCGACCAGAGCCGACGCCGCTCCCCGCCCCTGCGCTTCTTCGAGAAAATCGTGGCCGTCGCGACGCTCCGTTTTTAGCGCGACGAACATCTGGCCGGCCGAAAGCTGCCGCGAATCCTGCGTAAAGCCGGCGAGATTGCCGCTCGGAATGCGAGTCCACCGGCCGCCAGTCCAGGCGGCCATTTTATCTGCGGCGAAAAGTGGCATGATCCGAGGTTCAGACCGTTTTGATTTTCTTGATGCCGATAAGCTCGCGCACCACCTGGCGGTCATCGAATGGCACCACCGTGTCGGCAAATTCCTGGTAAGTTTCGTGGCCCTTGCCCGCAATCAGCAGGCAGTCGCCTTCCTTCGCCGCATCGAGCGCCAGGCTGATGGCGCGACGGCGGTCCTCGACAAACGTGATCTTGTCGGGTGCAACTACGCCGGTTTTCATGTCGGCGAAAATCTGGGCGAGTGTTTCACCGCGGGGATTATCCGCGGTCGCCCAGGCAAAATCGGCAAATTCCTGCACTGCGCCGGTCATCAGCGGCCGCTTCGTGCGGTCGCGATTTCCACCGCAACCATAGACAACGAACAAGCGGCCCGGCGTGATCGCGCGCAACATTCCGAGTGCATTGCGCAACGCGTCATCCGTGTGCGCATAATCGACGAGCACGTTGTAAGATTGACCTTCCTCGATTCGCTCCATGCGTCCGGGAACGCCGCCAAAACTTTTCAGCCGCGCTGCGATCACCTGCGGATCGCGACCCAGCGCATAACATGCCGCGAAGGCCGCGAGCAGGTTGCTCACATTGTATCGACCGATGAACGGGCTCTCGATTTCCATCGAACCTTCCGGCCAGACGAGGCGGAGCGCAGTACCTTTGAAATTCAGCCGGACATTTTCCGCCCGGATCGTTGCCTCAGGTGATTCGCCGAAGGTGATCACTTTGACATGCTGCGAAGTCAGAGTCACCAGTTGGCGACCGTAAGCATCGTCGATATTTATCGCCGCTGCCTTGGGCGCCGCTCCCGCACCGCCGGTGAAAAACCGGGTCTTCACCTCGAAGTACGACTCCATCGTCTTGTGGTAATCGAGATGATCGCGCGTGAGATTCGTGAAGACCGCCACGCCGAACTGCATTCCAAGAACACGCTGCTGGTCGATGCCGTGGGAACTCACTTCCATCGCCGCCTGCCGGCAGCCCGCGTCGCGCATTTGCGCGAGCATCCCGAACAACTCGAGCGACTCCGGTGTCGTCCGGTACGAGGGCACCACGCGTGCACCCAGGTCATAGTTCACCGTGCCGATCAAACCGACGCGCTGGATCGGGGTAGAAAGCAGGTGCTTGATGAGATTGGTGACGGTGGTTTTTCCGTTCGTGCCGGTGACTCCGATGAGATCGAGCGATTTGTCCGGGAAACTATAGTAGCGCTGCGAAACCTGGGAGAGGCAGCGGCGCGCGTCGGCGACCTGGATGTAAGTGACGCGGGTCGCGGTGCCGGAGGGGATTTTTTCCGCCACGATCGCCACCGCGCCACGACTGATCGCCTCGTCGATGAACGAATTGCCATCTGCCCGGCGGCCCGGGAGCGCAAAGAAAAGATTTCCCGCCATCACGCGGCGGCTGTCCATCGCGAGACCGGAGATCGGGCGGTCGAGATCGCCCTTGCTGGCAAGGATCTCGCCGTCTTGAAAATAATCGGAAATCTTCGGGGCCATTTTAAAAATACGCTGGGTTACCCGCGAAGCAGCGCGTTTGCGATGAAGCGGCTGGGAGCGGAAAGCGGCAATGAGCGGATGATTTTGAGTGAGGTAACCAATCACAATGCACCTCCTTGCATCGCGAGCAAATTACGGGAAACAGGCGTGACCGGCTTGATCTCGAAATATTGGATGAGTTGCTCGGCGATATGATGGAAAGACGGAGCGGAAACGTTGCGACCGGAGGCCATTTCGCCCTTCGGTAACTGGGCGTCGTCGACGATCACGGACAACACTACTTGAGGACGGCTCGCGGGGAAAAAGCCGACGAACGACGCCACATAGCGGCTGTTGGAATATTTTCCGTCGATGATTTTTTGCGCGGTGCCGGTTTTGCCGGCGATGTCGAAGCCGGCGATATCGAAGCCCTTGGCGGTGCCGTCGACGACCACGCCGTGAAGCAATTGTGCGAGCAGCGCCGCCGTGCTGGGTTTCAGCACCTGTTCACGTTTTTCCGGATCAAAAGAGCGGATGACATTCCCCTCGGTGTCGCGGATCTCCTTGAAAATATGCGGGCGAAGCAGCGTGCCGCTGTTCGCGACCGCGCTCATGGCCATGTGTACTTGCAGCGGAGTGGCCGCGACCGCATGGCCCATTGGCATGCGCGTGATCGTCAGGCTGTCCCAATTCTTCGGCGGTTCCAAAATGCCACGCTCTTCCACTCCGAGCGCCAGATCGCTGCGGCGACCGAAGCCGTATTTCCGCACGTACTCATAGTATTTTTCCTCCCCCATGAGCATGGCGAGCTGTGCCGCACCACGATTACTGGAATGGCTCACGATTTCCGCCACCGACAGTTGTTCGAACGGATGGTCTTCCTTCGGAAGCTTCAAATCACGACCGCGGTAATTGATGCTCGTAATCCCGCAGTCGAACATCGTCGCCGGTGTTACGAGTCCCTGGTCCAGGGCCGCACCCGCGGCTACGATTTTAAACGTCGAGCCGGGTTCGATGAGATATTCGAGGGCCGCATTTTTGAGCGACTCCGGCGAGGCCTTGCCAAAATTGTTCAGGTCGAAGCTCGGATAATTCGCCATGCCGAGAATCGCGCCGGTCTGCGGATCGCTCGCGATGATCGTCGCGAAATGGGGATTGAATTTCGCCGCGATGGTTTTGAGTTCATCCTCAATGATGTGCTGCACCACCGAATCGATGGTGAGCACCACGTCGTTGCCATCACGTACCGGCACTTCACGTGAGCGGAACTGCGCGAGCTCACGGCGTGCGCCGTCTTTTTCGGATTCAATCCATCCGTCCTGGCCCTTGAGATATAGATCCATGTGGCGCTCGGCGCCCGCCACAGGTGTCCCTTCCTTGTTGAGATAGCCAATGACATGCGACGCGAGTCCGCCGCTCGGATAAACGCGACGATACACCCGCTCAAACGTAAGGCCCTGCACGTTCAACTTCTGAATTTTTTCGAACGTCGGTTCGTCGACGCCTTCGCGCAGTTTGACCCAGCGATCCTTCACCAAACCGTCCGGCGTGCCGTCCTTGCGGTCTTTATCGAGTGCGATCGGCCGCATCTTCGGCTCGAAGATTTTTTCCAGCTCCGCTGTGGGAATATCGAGCAACGCGGCGAATTCCGCGCGTTTTGCCGCCTGATCCAGGCGTTTCTTCGACCGGCGCGCCTCGTTCTTCTCCTCCGCCAGATAATCCACCAGCATCCACGGATCGACGGCGAGCGTCAGTTCCGAACGGCTGGTCGCGAGCAAATTGCCGTGGATATCGAGAATCGTGCCGCGACGCGCGTGCTCCACGACGATCTGCCGGCGCGCCTTGTCCACGAATTGCAGGAGCGACTCACGGTCGACCACCTGCAAAAACACCAGACGCACGCCCACGCCCATGAAGCAGGCGATGACGCCGAGGGCGAGCAGAGTAAGACGGTTGTTGGCGAAACCCTTCGACATGGTTTAGTGCAGCGACGCGGTAATGATCTTAAAGCTGTAGGAGTTGTTACCGGACGCATTTTCAGCTCCGATACGATCCGTCGAGAGATTGAAAATCCCGCCGTTGCGTTTCTTCGCGAGGCGCAGTTCCGGCAGCTCATTGACCCTCTGGATCTGTAATTCACGCGGTGAGCTCAGCCCCAGCATCATTACCTGGTTCTGACGCAGCAGCTCGCTGGGATTCAACGCCGTGGCCACCTCCGCGTTCACTTCGTCGAGGCGGCGTTCGACCTCGGCGATTTTGTTTTCAATGCCGTGGCTGCGGTTTGCGGAACCGGAAATTTCCTGGCGCACCCAGACCGCGCCCAGACCGAGCGAGCCGGAGAAAATGAGGAGCAGCAAAGTCAGCGCGATCAGCTGACTGACGAAAGCGTGGGCGGGAGGTGGTCTCATCTGGGGGGAAACTAGAGTTTGCGGAGCACGCGCAGCTTGGCGGACCGGCTGCGGGGATTGGCGGCGATCTCGGCTTCGGACGGCGTGACGGGCTTGCGGGTCAGCGCGTCCGCGTGTTTCTCGCGCAGCTGTTGGGGCGTGGCGTCATTGGCATCGACCGGCAGGCCGCATGCTTTGCGGAAAAATTGTTTAACCGGGCGATCTTCGAGCGAATGAAAGCTGATTACCGCGAGCACGCCGCCCGAGTTCAGTTTTTCGAAAGCGGCCGGCAGCGCACGTTCGATGGCTCCGATCTCGTCATTGACGGCGATCCGGATGCCTTGAAACGCCCGTGTCGCGGGATGAATCCGGCTCTCGCGTTTCAGCGCGGCAGGAATCGCCCCGGCAATCAGCTCCGCGAGTGACGTGGTGTTCGCCAGGCGGCCCGTGCCACGGGCGGCTTCAATCGCATCCACGATTCGGCGCCAGCTCTTGTCCTCGCCGTAATCGCGGATCGCGCGAACGAGCGCGTCGTGACTGGCGACCTCAAGCCATTTACCCGCGGGCTGACCTTCGCGGGGATCCATGCGCATGTCGGCGCCGGCGTCCTGCCGAAAAGCAAAACCGCGTGCTGCCTCGTCGAGTTGAAACGAAGAAACCCCGAGATCGAAAAGAATTCCATCGAAGTCCCCATCGGCGAGCGAACTGAGGCTGTCGAAATTCAGATCCACAAAACGAAACGTCTCCGGGAACTCGGCCCGGAGTTTTTCCGTACGTTCCTGGGCGGCGGGGTCGCGATCGAGTGCAGTCACGTGCGCGCCGGTTTTCAGAATCGCAGCGGTGTGTCCGCCACCGCCGAAAGTGCAGTCCACGAACCGCTGGCCCGCGTGCGGCGCGAGGTATTCCAATACCTCGTGCAACATCACGGGTTTGTGTCCCTGCGTCATGGCTGGCAGGACGAACTCAAGAGCGGACGCGGGCATGGAGTTTTTTCCAAGGGGTCACGAGGGAGATCGTCTCCCGGAGCACCTGACGCCGGTTCGCGCAGAACACCGGTGAAAGTTTGGGGAGGGGTTGGGAGCGGATTAGAGTCAGGGTTTTCATAATTAAAGCCCGATACGGCGCATCATATCGCCAAAGTTTTCGCCTTCCGTGGCGCGTTTCATCTCCGCCCAACGAGCCGGGCTGAGAATGTTGAAAGTGTCGCCCATGCCGGAAAGGACTGCGTCCTTGCCGATTCCGGCGTGACGCAAGAGATCGGCGTTCACGCCGAAACGTCCCTGCTTGTCGAAGGTGAAGGAAAGCGCATCGGAAAAGATGCGTGCTTTCACGGCCTGCGCATCGCGGTCCGAAATTTTCATTTCAGAAATGTCTGCGAGAAGCTTCGCCAGACGGGCCGGAGGAAGAACCGCGATATAACCGTCGGGATGCGGAATCGCCAAAAAGGTTTCCGTGTCGGTGTGCACCCAACGCCAAACCGAAGGAATCGTCAGACGATTCTTCTCATCGAGCGTGTGCTCGAAGCGGCCTGAATAAACGGTTGTGCCTGTTTGCGCCATGGGTGTGCCCTGGAATTCCCCTCGCCTCCAGAACGACCCATTTCTCCCCATTTTACACCCTTCAGTCAAGAAAACACGGGCATGTTTCGGGTAAAATTATTCACAAATTACTCTCCGGCGCTGAGGTGTGTAAGGAACTGTTAGCCGTACCGACGGGTACGAAGTCGCACCAACGGCAAAACCGCTGTGGGCGAACCAAACCGACGGCCACGTGGGTGTTGGAGAGGAATCCTCCCAAACCGAAACCGACGACTTTACGCCTTCGCAGCTCCGACAACTTACAGCTGTCACCGTCCGATAGGAAACTTTCGGCCGAAAACGCCCCGAAAATCGCAGCAAGTCACCACGACAACCAATGACTGGCAGTTTTTCCTTCCCCCAAAATCAGTCGTACCGACGGGCGCCAATCAACAGGCCATGCACAGTCCACGCGTCGAACATTCATTCAGCGCTATCTTAGTTTTCGAGAAACAATATGCACCTATCCTCCATGACCTCCCTCCAAACCAAGCTGGCTATCACTGCTCTCACCAATGCTATCGCGCGCCTAGCGAAACGCGACGCCCACTGGCCCTCGACATATTTGCGGCTCCGATTAAACGGACGTGATTTCGTCTGGCGTTCACCGGAAATTGGCTACCTCGATGCAAGTTCTCATGCGCGCTTTGTACAACGTCAAAGCATGGGCACCGAGGGCGAGTCGATTGTCACCCTCGCTTTGCAACTGACGAAGAATCATTTGTCGCTCAGCGCGGAGATTAATCCTGCAACGATGAACTTCGAATTAGAGGCCGTCGAAATTGGTGGCCGCTGGTGCGTGAACATTAAAGCAACAAATGCCGAACCGGTTGCCGGGCGCAAACCGGTATGGTTATACCAATGTCGTGTTCTGAGCGGTGAGACTGCGCCTATGGTCCTAGCAACGTGATGGCACCCACAACATAGAAAGCATGGTTCCTTTATCGTCGAGCGGCGCAGCAAATTCCCAAAGCTCTTCGTCCTCTCTGGTCGCGAGGTGCGGAAAGGCAAACGGCATCAACACACGCAATCGCGTGCAGCCAATTTCAATTTCGGTCTCCTTGCGGTGAGGACCCAGATTGGCCAAAACGCGCAGAGGCTTGAAGGCAACTTCAGGAAAGATGTGACTGCGCGACTCACTCGAAATGGAATCGTTTTGAACCGTATCCGAAGCAGAAAGCATGGCGATACTTTCACTCATGCGAGTTTCAGCACTGGGTGCGATTTCGTGGCTGTTGGAGGAAGACATTTTTGGGGCGAAGTTCAGCTACTCATACCGACGGCAAGCTGATTTTTGCCGACAAATCCAAGATTTCTTTAAAATCCACTCTCAAATGACGCCGTGCGACAAGCCGCCATACCTCGGGGATCAACTGATAACTTCGGATGGTGTCAGCCGAGACGGCCTTAATGAGTTCACCTACCCGCAAAGTTCTGTGCGCCGTTACGCAGGCGAGAATTTGGGATGCCGCGGGATCCGGCTCATTGTTGATATGGTCAAAAACGAACCGCATCATTCGCAAGTCGGACGCCCTAATTACGTGTTCCGTCTGTACGACGAAATCATAGCCTTCCCGATTTAGAGCCGGACCGACGTGGTTCAGTTTTTTGACGAGGTCGGGGTCCTCCTTCAGCGCGGAAGCATATTTGCATTCGATGACTAGCGGGCGGCGCTTAGTCTGCTCGTGAAACCGGACGAGCAAATCGCCTGTGTATCGAGTATCGTTCCCTTGCCAACCGCGATAGCGAATCGATGGCTGCTGTAGACCAACCCACTCCACGCGCTCGGAGAGGAATGCACGAATGAAGCCGTGGCACTCGAGCCTGGATTTGAATGCCCCCCTGCGTTGCTACCAGCAATATTAATGGTCCCCGTGCTGTTGGTAAAGCGATGTCGTTTCATTGGCATCGAATACCGGACATCTTCATAGATTCTCCGATGACTATAGATTTCTTCGGAAAATGATCCGCATTTAAGACGCGCAGTCGGATTCAGGAAAAAGGTAACACCAATCCGGAAGGCGGCCAGCTAGCGCAAGGCATGGCGCGGTCCCGCTCCAGTCTGTCCACCAAGATCCATCTGGCCTGCGATGTCCTTGGCTACCCCCTCGGCTTTATTCTCACTGGCGCCAATGTTTCCGACTTCGACCAAGCGCAACCGCTCTTGCGGGCCTATCTCCAACCGGCCGCCTGCGTCATCATGGACAAGGGCTACGACAGCGACGCCATTCGGGCTTGTGTGAATCAACGTAAGCGTCGCTGCGGGTACCCCGTTGACCGGGTCGTAGGTCTCGTAGCTACGACAGCGATATGATCGAGCTGTTTTCGTTACTACGAGAGCAGCCTGATCAACTCGCCGTCGTACCTACGAGACCTACGACCCGTCAAGGAGGTACCCGCAGCGACGCTTACGAGAATCCGCCGAGAGACGGAATTTGTTGTACGGCGTCGGCAACTTTAGCCGCCAAAGTGTCCACAAGACGATCACAGTCTGTTTTCTTATCTTTGGCCGGTGGCTTGTTTGGGGCTACCAAACATAATTCACATCCAGCACATAAGAACCGCAATAAGCCCTATTATCAGAATTGCCCATATTCCGAATCTGATTAGGTAGTTTGAAGGAGGTTGCCCAGACGACGCAGGCGGGCGAGAGAGCAGCCAACTCCGCCCGGAACTGGATGATAGATGCCATAAAATAAAAAGAGTAAACAGTCCGGAAAAAAAAATGGAGCAGGTCAATATACCGCGACCCACTTTAGTAATCTCTTTCGCTCTATATTCTGGATAATAAATACCAATTGCTATCAACAACAGCATGAGAACCCAAAGGTGAGCATAAATGCGCCGCGAGAAGCAGGATATAAATTCATCCCGATCATTGTTTTTGGTATCGAACATATATCTGAGCCAAATTTTAAAAGACGCTATTTATACTTCTTGTCACAATCGGCCGTAGCCGCCTGCAACCTTCCCGCCAATCGTTTTGCGGAAGATTGATATCTGCTGTGTATGCCAGAGAGTATTGAATTCGCCTGTTCTTCAGTCACATGCGATGCTGCGATACTATCTAACGCGAGTTGAGAAAGACTAAAGGCCGCACCAACTTGATTGAATTGAGTTTCTGCCATGAAGTCAGCCGGTGTCCCAGCGAAGCCAACGGCAAGGTCAACATTAGATTCCGCAGTGGCATAAGTGTAAGCCAAAGAGGTAACTAATCCGGTAACATTGTTAATCACGTTAGCATCGCGTTGATATCCCGCTGCGATAGTCGCAACGGCATTAACCTCCTGCCAAGTTTTGGCAGCGCCATACAAGCCGCGCGCAGACGATGCTATTCGAACTGCATTTGCTGAAAGTACGTAGCCTGTAAAAAATCCAAGACCTGTCGATAGGGCGGTATCTCGAATAATTTTGGACGTTCCTATAGCAACATCCATACGCGCGATGCTGCGCATGCCCGCGATGCTTCCAAAAACACCTTCAATCTGAGTCAATTCGTTATTCATTGTGCGCCCGGTATCAGACTGAAAAGCTGCCAGTGCCGCTTTATAACAACCAAGTAGCTTTTCCCTGTTTGGGGCTCCACCGCCGCTCTTACCAGCGCCGCTATTACCGCCGACGCGGGGGCTATTACCCCCGCCTCCGCCGCCCCTTCCATCTCCAGTTGGATCCGGGACAAGCACCGCCTGGCACTCCGTTCTTTGACTGACTACCAGGATATCACCCTTCCAATACGAGTAGTCCACCAGCTGGCAGACCGTTTCATAGTGACTTAAACCAAGTACATCGACCCTGCTAATCGGATTATTCGAAACAAAGCCATAAAGGTTGATCCCGCCTGACTCATCGACTGGATCGCGGTTTATAAATCTTCCAAGCGTAGGCGAATAATACCGCATTCCGTAGTAAATCAGCCCTGTTTCAGAATCAGTATATTTGGTGGAGAAACGAAATGGATTATCCACCAGAGTACTATCGAGCACGTCTGCGCGCATCGGTTCGCCGAAGGAGGAATATTCATAGCCCGCAGCGAGGCTGCCGTTGTCCCGAATCATGGCGCAGATATTACCGTTATTGTCGTAACCCGAATAGTAATTTTTCGTCGTGGGATGGTCGGTGATCTGCACCAGCGCTCCCACGCCACCCGTGGCGTTGAAAGATCCCGCAAGATCGAGACCCCACGTGTATGATCGGGTTAGGACCGAACTAGAAAGTACATTGTACTCAGCCACGACATTCCAACCGTAGTATGCAAATTTTCTGTCCGTAATCGCCGTCGAAGAATATGTCGTGCCGGTCCAGCCACCATAAACTTTTTTCTCCACTCGACGTCCGAGGTAATCGTAGGTGAAGCTCAACTTGCGCGCATTGGCGGTAGCAATTTTTCCGGTACCGATTGCCGAAGCTAGATTTTGCATTGCGATGATCCGGTTCTCGGCGTCATAGCTATAAATCCAAATCCCGTCGTCCGAGAGATTGCCATCGAGATCGTAGTGGAAAACCTGGGGATTTGGTGCGACGGTATACGTCTTGGATGAATCGGTGCGTATCACATCCGCCGTGGAGCTGTTGCCCGGGATGGCGGAAAATACCGTGACAGTCGCCGATGCAACATTGGCTCCTTGCGCCGGCGTAATGTCCGCGGCCCACGAATGATCTTTCTGATTGGTGGAAGGAGCATTGGAAACCGCAGTGTAGACCGTGGACGCGGTCGTGGTGGTGCCCGTCACGCGGACGGTATAGTTGTCCTTCTGATCATACTGATTCAGCGCATTGGGCGTGTAGCTGTCGTCGGTGCCCCCGTTTGCCACGGTATTGCCCGACTCTCCCGCACTCTTGCGATTGCCCATCGAATCGTAGGAATAAATAAACTTGTGGCCGGGCAATTCTGCCGTTCCCGACGGAAGATCAGCGGTCAAGGTAGCATTGCCCTGATAGAGGCCGGCTTGTTTCAACTGGCCCATGGCGTCGTAGGTAAAGGCGTTCAGCACCGACGAGTACGATCCATTGTAGTAATCGCCAAAGGCGCTACCGCTCTGCGCCATGGTCTGAACCATCCCGCGATTGTCGTACACCGGATCGAACTCAACGACGGTGGCACCGCCCATGGTGGACTTCGTTTGATTGCGCCGATTGGTCGCCGTTTCGTATCCATGGGTCAGCACAAACGCTGTACCCGCGGTACCGGTGGAATAGCCCGTGTATAAGGCATTATTAGCATTGAAGCTATAGGTGAACGTCCGAGCGGCCTGACCAGTTGGTGTCGTCACCAAGGTGGAAGGCAGTCCGGTCGTCGGAGCATAAGTCCACACCTGAGAAACATCGCTAGCGGTATTACCCACGTTGCTTAACTTGAAACCCGCGGGTCGGAAAACAGCATCGTATTGCTGGGTTTCAACCCGACCACCGTAAAAAGTATCCAAGGTTTCCTTATCCACTCGGAACGGTTGCGCGGCATTATAGGCGAAGGTGTGAACGCCGGTGGCGCTATCGGTTACCGTGACGGGCAATCCAGCGCGATTGTAGGTGTAGCTCACGGAAGGCGTGCCGTCACTATAGGTGACCGAACGCAATTCCTGGGTGCGGTGAGTGGGATCCGCGGTCGTGGTGGTCGAACCGTCAAAGTAGGCGTAGGTGGTAGTTACGGTCGGCGTGCGAGCCCATGTGCGCGTGAGCGGCTGCCCCAAGGGGGTGAAGGTGTAATCCACGTGATTTCCACCTTGGAAAGTTTTTTTCGTGCCGAGGCCCGTGACGCTTTCGATGGTCCACGTCGTTGTGTCACCCGTGGCTAAAGCCGGCCAGTTCACCTCGGTGTAGGGACCGGTTCGCCACGTGGTCATTGTGACCAGGCGGCCAAGTTCATCGTAGCCATATTGTGTGGGTGAGTTGGCCGTGCCGCCAGTATGCGAAGGTAACCCCATCGCATTATAGAGCGTGTAATTGGCGTTGCCCGCCGCATCCGTCGCGGTTTTGGTGCTGGTACCAATCGTGGCGCCCCACGAGTAACTGAAATTGGTCACCACGCTGTTGATCGTTTGGCTATCGGGCAATTTTGAGTAATTCGAACTGGAAAAAGTAACCGTATCCGCCGCTGCGTAACTTGTACCGTTCCATCGACTGCGAATTGCTACGAGACGTCCAAGGGAATCGTATTCATTCTTAGAACGAGCACCTGTGGAGGAGAGACTTTCAGCAGAGTATCCATTAATCGTCTCGACCCAGCTGGTGAGGGAAACGCCGGGTGCGGTAATATCCACATGATGGCGGAGTGTGGCCGCATCGACCGATTCCACTTGGCGCGCGACCTGATTGTTAACGTCGGTCGCGGTGACATCGGCCACGATCACTCCGGAGGAAACCACCGGATTACTGCCATTGGTGACGCTGTTGAAACCCGTTAGGCGGGTGACGGTCTTGGCCACTTGCAGAGCGGTACCCGTCGGGAAACTCAAGGTCGTGGCGGTGCTGAGCCAACCATTGGCGTCCGTTCCATAGGAAAGTCCGTAGGAAACATAACGATCGGTACCCGCGGCGGTGAGCGAGTTATCCGCATTCACATCAAGCCCGTCCTCGGTCAACCGGCCGTCCCCTCCGGTATAACTATAAAGATGATCGGGGACTAACAGCGCACCAGTGGTGCGATAAGTGGTGCGACGCTTCGTTAGCAGTCCCGTTGTCGAATCGAAGGTCGACGTGACATCGATGACATTGTTGGGATTCGTTGCTGCGCTCCAATTGTAGGTGGGGCTGCTATGAGTCACGTTACGTCCAAGGAGGTCCGCTTGGTCGAAACTGCCACCCATGCTTGGGTCCGCGGAAGATTTATTGTAACGCGTGACCGCGATCCCTGTGCCATTGGCCGCGTAATCATAATATTGAGCCGCTTGTGCGGAGCCGGAAACCGACTTCACTCGCCCGTCAGCGTAGTTGGTATTAACGGTCGTCGCCCCGGTGGGCTGGGTCGTTGTCGTGGAAACGAGCGACGAAAACGTATAATTGGTATAAAGGGGGGCCAGTGAATTTGGCGACGGTGATGACTGCTGGGTGACGCGGCCTGCTGCATCGTACCAGAAAACAGTCGGCGCTGTGCCGCAATTGCACGTATAGGTGGCTACCGGCCGGTTGGCTCCATCATAAGTGGTGGCCTCGACTCGCGCTGGATAGATTGAAGCGTTGCTGAGACTGGTGACTCCGATCGTCTTTTGCGTCGGACGCAAGAGATCGTCATACTGATAACTCGTCGTGGTACCATCTGGTGCGGTCTCCGAATTCAGAAGAGCACTCGTAAATACCCGATGCGTTTTATATGAGGTGCCTGTGCCCCGCAAGATATCCGTGGAATCGGTCAGCCTGCCATGGCCATCGTATGTGTATGCTAGTCCCGAGATCCGGGCCAGGGTGGCTGATGAAGTATAAACATTCTCTCCGGAGAAAACCGTGCGACCATTGGTATCGATGACGACTTCCGTAGCAGTGGAATATTGCTGGACCATGGAAACGGAATCCATCGACCAAGTGACCGAACCATTGGTCCACGCTGTGACGGCCGTGCCGCCGGATGTCTGGCCGTGAAAACACAGAATTAATCGATCAGTCCCTCCCGCGGCCCCGGTAAACGTGTTAGTGGCCGCATTCCAGCTCCCGTTAAAATACGCGTAAGAATCTTTGCGTCCGGTCGGATAAGTCACCGACACCGGCTGATCATCGAGCAAACTGGGAATTGCCTGCGGCACATAATAAAGACTCGTGGTTGTCAGGCCTTGACTGGAATTGTAATAATTCGACTGCGCCTGCGACCAAACATATAGACTGTTGAGAGTCGTAGCCCGGGTATTGTAGTTCCATGTGGTCTTTTTGAGTAAGATGCCGCCGGGAGCAGACGAAACAATGCTGGTCGGCATAAACAGTGCCGCCGTGCCGCCAGTTCCACCCGAATCGCCCTTGTTCACATAGGCGTAGGTATAGTCATCGTAAGCGCTATTGGTCGTGGTAGCGGCTGCGGCCACGGTCCCGCTGTTGTCGGCGGCCGTGGTATCGAGCCACGGGCGATAGACCCGTTGGACACCACCGTTGTTAACAGTCGTCGGGTTTGTGGCATCGCCCACGTAATAGGAATAAGCCGACCAAGTGCCATCCGACTGCGTCACCCACTGAGCTAGGCCTTGGTAGGCCCCGCTTGTTCCCGAGGCGGCCGAGCTCGTATAAAAGGCGGAATTCGTCGCGAGCGGCACTGCCGTACTCGAACCCAGCGTGGTATTGGTAAGCTCCAAGCCCCAGGTGTATGAGGTGTAGGCCTTGGCCCAGCCTAACGCGGTATCCGTATATCCGGATACCGACGCCCCCAGACCGGAAGCCGGTCCGTTGACGCTGACGGTCGCAGCCGTGGCACTCGAAAAGCCCGTGGAGACGTAGCTGTTCAAGGAGGTACCCTGTTTGTGCCAGCCGTTAAACGTCCAGGTGGTGCCGCTCAACACGAGATTAGTTTCCCAAGTCACGGCGTCCTCCACGCGTGTTACGGAGATTCCGGACGTGGTGTTTTGGGCAACAGTGTAGGAAACAAAAGGCGAACCTGAATAAGTAAAGGGCGTATTTGCACCGCCCGGCTGCCCGGTGACTGCGGAAGCCGGATAAAAATCGAGCGTGTAGCTCGTGCCAGTGGGGGCACTGACATTCACTAAGACCTCACGGGATAGCACCTGCTGCAATACGATAGGATTGGCGTTAACATCGACCGGAATGAGGGTGACTTCCCCAACAGGAACTTGGCTGTAGCTGGCAAAATAAAGTGCTGCCGGAGTGAAAAAGCTGGGGCTGGCGAAGTCCTGGGCGCGGAAACCGATCACACCGGCGGAAACGCCGTTGCGAATATGACCCAGGCCAAAATACATGATCGGTTTATCCGAGACCATCGAACTGGCGGTACCGGCAGCCAGGTAATCCGGCTCCGGGTCTAAACTGTAGTTATTGGCCAGCGCGATGCGCAGGGTGAATTTCCGGACGTTAGCGCCGACGACACCTGTGTAGGCGACACTGGTGGACGGCCTGCCATCGATATAGACCACGTATCCACTGATAGTTGACGGGGCGAAGGAGGTGGTCGCCGTGCAACCTGTCTGCACCGACAATGAGCAGACATAATCGCGGTTGGGAAAAATTCTGGCCGACGTGTTGCCGCGACCGACGAGAGTCTGTTGATATGCGGTCGCTTGGGCGCCAATCGAAGAGGACGCCATATAGTGGTTGACCTCATCCCAAATTTGCACCGATCCGGATCCACCTGTCGGGAAGGGCGAACCTGGGATCACGAGCTTAAAATTAAAGTCGAGCGTATAGTAGGCGTGATTGTCGATGAACACTTGGGCGCGAAGTCCGGATGCGACAGCGAGCAACAAGAATACGACCGGCCAGATCCGGTGGAAAAGAGAAAGAGGAAATTTCATGGCAGAAAGTGATTCTAAGAAATGCGGAGAGGATTGGCGGGTTTAATTCTGAGGACGATTGACCTTGAGTCCGGTGGTGTTGCTCGTGTCGCTTTGCCCGGGAGAGGAGGGATTGAACAGATGGAGCTGGCTCCCAATCGAAGCGGGCAATCTAACGGTGAAAATCGCCGTCGCACTGTTCGCGGCGTTGTAATTGGCGCTGGCGTGGTACACGGACTGTAACCAATAGACCCCCAACGGTAGCGCCGTTCCCACGGCGGGTGTTGAGCCAACTGTACCGCTCGGGGAGCCGGTCACTATCAGATAAGTCACGGATCCAGTTGGCTGCCCCACTGAGCCGTTAGTCGGATGGGACCAAACTGCATTGAGGTCCGAACTGGTGAGAATATACGTGGGATAACCCGCCGCAAGAGTAAGTGTCCGACTGGCAAAGGCACATACGGGCGTTGCCTTGTCGACATTGAACGACTGGATGGAATTGGCGGAAGCATACTGTGCATTGCCCACCTGAGTGGCCTTAACGCTCACCGTGTTCGCCCCCGTAATTGTAACTGTACTCCCCGCAATGGTCGCCGGTCCGGAAACGATGGAGAACGTCACCGCCAACCCGGAACTGGCGGTGGCACTGATCGTGAATGGCAAATCACCAAAGACCTTGGTGGGGATCGTTGGAAAGGTGATCGTCTGGCTGCTCGAAACTACTTGGAAACTCTGCGGCACGTCAGCCGCGGCGTTCCAACTGGTATTGCCCGCCTGCTTGGCGGTGACGCTCACCGTGCCGGTTCCCGTAAAAGTAAGGGTATTGCCGGCGAGAGTAGCTGGACCGGAATTAAGGGTAAAGCTAACCGGCAAGCCGGAACTCGCCGTGGCCGACAGAGTCAGAGGCACCGCGGCGGCTTGGCTGCCGGGATTTGCAAAGGTGATGGTCTGATTCACTTTGCTGATGGTCCAAGTCGAATCTGCCCCCGCGGTATTATAATTGGGGTCGCTGGGATAACCGGGATAGTTCGCGTGGATGACGTAAATTAAACCTGCGGTAAACGTTGTTCCGATTCCGACGGACGAACCCGGCGTGCCGTTGGGCGAGCCGGTCGCAATGGTGTAGGCAATGGCTCCGCTTGGGGCTGCCACCGCACTGGAATAAGGATTTACGAAGGTTGCGTTCAGGTCACCGGCGGCGGCGGTAAACGTGCTGCCGCTCTGCGGTGGCTTGGTTGCATTGGCAAACGTTGCCGTTGGCGTTGTCCTGTTGATAGTGAGTCCGCCAGAGCTCATACTGGCCATGCCTGCCCAACTGGAATCCCAGGCGAATACGCCAAATCCGTTGCTCGCTCCCGAAAATTTTGGGGTAACTACAAACGATTTGGTTGAGCTCGAGCCAGAGGCCGTTTCGTCAGCAAAGGTGGAACTTGAGTAAATAAAATACGTGGAGTCATTCGGGTAGGATGTCGGCCAAGTGGTGAGATTATAGTTCGTTCCGGGTATCGTCACCCAGAACGTGCCTGTCCCGGCCCAGTACATGCAGGAAATACCTGTAAGTGGCGTCGAACCTTGCGCGGCCGAAAAAGTGAAAGTCGAGGATTGGCCAAAACTGATGCTGGTCGGACTGAACCCACCACTGACGGCCGGGAGCTGGTCAACGGTGACGACGGATGTCGGTGAATTGGACGCGCTGTAGTTGGTGCTGTTAGGCGAGATCACGGAGACAGTGAAAGTTCCGGTCGAAGGGAAAGTAATCGTCTGACTGGCACCGGTCCCGCTGATTCCCGTCGGACCCGCCGGAGACACACTCCAATTATACACTCCTGTTGCCGCTCCACTCGCGGTATAGGTGATCGTTCCACCGGTCGGAATGACCGTGGCCGACGCGGAAAGTGAAATCGTTTGGCCCACTTGATTGATTGTCCACGGCACAGACAAAGTGCCGGAATAACTGCCGGTGCCAGTGACGGTGGCCGAATAGGTTCCCGCATTAGATTGCGGCGTCGCCGACACCGTAGCAGTCGCGCCGGCTGGCGTGATGCTGGACGGCGTGCTCGGCGGCGATTGCGACGCACCATTGTAAGTCAAGCTAGCGATGGTCGCCCCAGTTATGGGTATACTGACCGCGGTGTTAGCAGTCGCTGGGCCGCCCGTGGGCGCGGTGCCTTGTGCCGGCGCCGAGTTCATTACCGCGCCAATTGCAAAATTCCACGTGCCAGTGGACGAACCGCTCGCCGCCGTGAATGTGAACGATGAGGTCGAACCATTGATTGTCCCAGAAGCCCCAGATCCCAATACTTGGTTGGCCCAGGTCCCGTTAGGCGTCTGCCACCAGAGCACGAGTAAACTGAACCCGTTATTCGGAGGATTCACGGCCGAGGCATTACCCGCGATGGTCACCACGGTGCCCGGTGCCGCGGTCGATGGCGGCGGTGTCGTGAAGCCGGCCCTGAGGCTCGTTCCCGCTAGCAAAAAGCCGGCGATAAATACCAATATCCTTTGGAAAGTTTTCATCGGAGAATACGAATTCGGAAATGAATTGAGTGAAATGAAAGTGATCTAACGAAGCGATGACGCATCGGTATATGCCGATGCGGCTGAAATTAAATTCGCTTCGTTTGCTGTAGATCAGCTGGCCCGTTTGCTGTGCGCTGAGAAAGTCATTTGCGCAAAAGCTCACAAGAAAAATCCATTAACATTCGCACGATTTTTGTTTGCGTGCGTATCCGTCAGACGGTTTCTGCTCATCGACCTCCGAGATTGTCACTTATAGAATGCAAAACGAAAAACATGAAGTTTTCGCAAAAAAGCCTCAGCCACATGAATTACTTCACCGCCACATCATCACCGACTGGCGCAAGTATTGTTCATCGATAAGACCCACCAAGGAAAGGTAATTGCCTGTACGCTTACGCGTATGGCGCAGTTGCTCCGAATTCTTCCGATGCCTTCCGGTTTTCGTCGTGACAAAAATCAACTCCGCTTGCGTCAGATACAAAAAATAGGCGAACTGCCCTTCCATTTTTACCGATTTCGATCATGCCGTGAACAGGGTTGAATACATGCCCATTCTAGTTCGTTTCACTTTCGTGCGACGTAATCACCACCTTTTGTCGCAGGGACCGTACGAAAGTCTGCAGTTCCACAGTGAAACTCGAACTTGATTCTGACACTCCGAGTAATGACAGGTCTTGCAGTATCGGCTCCAATCGGAGTTCAAGTTGAATGGCAGCATTCCGAGATCATTCCCGCGGCCGAGATCGTTGTTTAACCCGACGTCCAAATATGATCACAAAACGCAATTTTTCGGCGACTAGCCTTGCCTAGATCGGGGTGGTTCGTTCTTTCTCTCGCGGGCCCCTTTCTCGCCAAAATGAATTTCAGGTTGAATGACCATCGTATCGCGTTGTGGCGGGATCTCCTGTCGCGGACTCCTATCATCGGATTTTTCTCACTAGCACTACTCCTGACTCCCGTCATTGCTCGTGGCGCGGAGGCGACTGAAACAGCACCGTCAGAAACAAGCGACCGGGTTGGGCCGATCAAATTGCATGAGGTGCCGATTGATCAAATCTTAGAACTATTGGAGCGCTGGACTGGCAAGTCGATCCTGAGGCCACAGACCCTGCCTGTCACCAATTTCACCTTAAATCTAAAAGAACAGGTCACCAAAACCCAAGCTATAAGAGCGATCGAAACCTTGCTGAGCCTGAATGGAGTAGGCGTATCTGCACTCGACGAGAATTTCTTGAAGATCACGCCTCTCGCCGCAACCAAGGTGGAAGCGCCGGAATTAATTACCGGTTCCACTTTGGACCTGCCCCCAAGCGGACGCACTGCCAGCAAGCTCTTCCGGCCAAAATATCTTCGGGTAAACGATTTCATGCCTCAATTAGCTGGCTTGCTCAATCCTGCGGCAGGTGGCCCTCCCGCGGTATTCGATAAGGCCAATGCTGCGCTGATAACCGACAGTATCACCAATCTCCAACGAGTGGAAAACTTGTTGATCCAAATTGATCGCCCGGAAACTTCCCGTCTTCAACCCAAATTCTATCCGCTAAAATTCGTCAAGGCCGGGGAGTTGTCCGCCAAGCTCCATGGCATGTTTTCAGGTCCTCTCCAAAATGATTTAGGCTCGGCTTCATTCACCGCCGATGAGCGAACGAATCAAATCGTCCTCTTTGCCGATCCGCAACAGCATGCCCTTTTCGACGAATTGATGGGGCGCCTCGATGTCAAATCGGGCCAAGATACCCGCAACGACATTATCCACTTGAAACATGCCGCAGCAAAAGAGGTATCCGGAATTCTGAGTCAGCTCATTACGGGGCAAACCACTATCAGCAAAAATGGTCCTGATAGCGGTAGAGCTGGGAGTACTGCTAAAACAGGCTCGGTCGCAACCGATGCAGCCACCACCTCGGAAACACTCGGAGCAGCTTTGAAAATGGAACTGTCAACTCAGTTCAGTAACCTCGTCACCGTCCTGCCCGAGGAAAGAAGTAATTCTATCGTGGTGTCAGGTACCGTGGATGATATCCGACTTATCAACGAGTTGGTGTCGAAGATTGACGTGTTACTTGCGCAGGTACGCATTGAGGTGGTGATTGCTGAAGTGAGTTTAGAGGACAATCACACTTCTGGTATTGCGGCCTTGGGACTTCAAGTAAGTGGTGACAAGTTGATTGGCTTTTCGGGCAGCCTGCCAGGGTTGAGCGTATCAAATGGCACCATTACTCGCGGGGATGCCAGCACGAAACCTCCCGTGATAGTAAGCGGACCATGGGATCTTGCCGCCCAAATCAGCCTCGCGGCCACCCCCCGAAAGAACCACACCAACATTTTATCCGTGCCCAACATCATCACCACCCATAATCGGGAAGGGAAAATATTTGTGGGTGAAGAACGACCGATGATAAGCAGCTATTTGAATGATGGGGGCGCGGGCATTGGTGGAAATACTGGTGCTGGAGCCGGGTATCGCAGCACCGTCAATTCCAAGGACATCGGCA
>Ga0307508_10001089_pt1 | contig 31449 bp, 29 predicted proteins | sample 9_EM_MG_FD_203089 | JGI IMG/M metagenome (GOLD analysis project Ga0307508, IMG submission 203089) | Populus trichocarpa ectomycorrhiza microbial communities from riparian zone in the Pacific Northwest, United States - 9_EM | ecosystem: Host-associated > Plants > Roots > Unclassified | place...
CATGATCGTCGCGTTGCCTGGAACCTGCGCGATGGTAGCGTAGTAGCGATATTGGTGGGCCGACGCCGATGCAGTCCCCGCGCTCCAGGTGTTGGTGGATGTCTGCAAGCGAAAGGGCGTGCCGTTGGTGTCAATCAGCACGGCGTACGCGCCATCGGACGTTACCGCCACCATCTGGCTGTTGAAGTTGCCAGTCGAAAAATCGCTCGTGGAAGCCGTCCAGGTCGTGGTGCCGTTGTAGCGCTCGGACGTCGTCGTGTTGTTGGAGCCGCCTACCGCGACGACGTCCGTCGACGCTGGGCTCAGACTGAGCAGGGCAAACTGGCTGCGCCCCGTGCCCATGGCGGTGGACGTCGCCCACGAGCCCAAACCGGCGGAAGCCGATGGATCGAACTTTTCGCAACTCTTGAGCGCGACGCCGTTTTTGTCCTCGCCGCCGCAGGTCAGCACGAGACCGCTCGAGAGCCGCACGGCGGAATTCTTCCAGCGCTCGACGGCCAAGCTGCCGGCGGTCGCCCAGACTGGATCGACGATCGCGGGGTAGATGACGTTCGTAGCCGTCCAGCTCACGCGCACCGTACATTGCGCGGCGCCGGGCGCCGTCACCTGGCGACCCCAAGGCACGTCCCCGCTGTGATCGGCCGCGCAGTCCTCGAGCGTGAGCGTCGCCGGGTGTGTGACGCCGTCCGTGTCGGTGAGCCGCGGCGGCTTCACGCGGATCTGGGGATCGCCGCCTTTGTCCAGGAACTCGAGCACGTTGTCGTAGAGGCGCAGGCCGGCGACTTCGCTGACGTTCACCGTGTAGTCGACGTGCGGCTCGACCGGCTTCTGGTTCAGCACCACGAAGTCTTCGACGCTGTCGGCCGTGACCCGCAGGATCAAATCTCCGCCGTCGGGACCGGCGCCGGGATACGTCGCGGTGCCGTCGGCGACCTCCACTTCCACGTTGGGGCGCGCGCCCTTGGTCGCAAACTCGATGCCGAGCTTGCCGCTGTCCGGTTGCACGCGCGTGAAGCCGTCGGCCAGCGCGGGCACGTCGGTCGTTGCCGCCCTGATCGCACGGGCCTTCACCTCGGCCGAGACCTCCGCACGAAGGCGCGACCCGTGGCGCAGAAAGCGCTCGGCCTCACCTTTGCTCAACACGGCTGTAGGCTCGAGCGACTTGTCGGCGGTCAGCGGCCGTGGTGGCAACATGCCGGGTGGCGCTTTGAATGCGGCCGGCTCTTTCGCGGCGGGAGGCAACGCGATGAATTGCTTCGTCAACCTGGCCAGTCGCGAAACCGCGCTCGCTTTGGCCACGACTTCCTGCTCGTTGGCTCCTGGCAGGCGGGGCGATGTGTTCGGCGACGAGCTGCTCGGCGCTACCGACTCTGACGAGCAGGCACTAAAAATGAGTGCCAGCGAAACGACCGGAGCCGTTGCAAGCAAACCACGTTGAACAAGCCATTGCTTCATATGTCAGCCCTCAGCCCAAAGCGTAAGAGTCGGAGCGTACGATGGACTCACTTCGCGTATCAACGTCCGTGGTGACGGCGAGATTTAGTTATGTAGGCGACGTGAAAACTACATTGGTGCCTTTTGGGGTTTGGGGCGCCAGAGAGTGCGACACCGAGTCACCGCGAGTAGGCTTTGCTTTCGCTGCCACTCTGAGCTCTCGGCGGTGATCGTCAATTCCGCAGGGGCCCGAACCTCGGTGCGGGTCATCGGCCCGCGCCTCAGGGATATTGCGAGGCGCGGTTAGAGGAGGATGGGCGGGCAGTTGCCGCGGGCGCCTCGCATCACGAACCAGCGCGGCACGAGGCGTTGCAAGGTGGCGCGAAGCTCCGCGTCGCCGTTTTCGATGTCACCTTCTTGACGCTTCCAGCTTCCGTCTCGGACTTGCGCCTTCACCGCATGCATGCTGCGTATCCCAGCCGGTTTCTGCCGGTTTGGCCCGTGGCTAGAGCAGCCCCAGCGCGCTCTCGAGCTCACCCAAAGCGTGGCCGTCGCCCTTTTTCCGGGCGGCTTCGATACCGGCTTCGAGCCAAGTCTTCGCCTCCGCGGAGCGACCCGCATCGATCAAGGTTTGGCCGGCCATGAGATAGAGGGCGACATAGGCGGGGTCCTTGTCTTTGAGCTTGGTGAAGGTGGCGATGGCGTCGTCGACGCGGCCTTCCTTTCGGTACTCCATGCCGAGGCCGTAGAAGGCGAACGAGTCGGCCGTCCCCGCGGCGCAGTGTTGTTCCAAAAACGCGAGTCGCTTGTTCGTCGTCATGCTGGCTCCAAAAACTCGAGCAGAATCCGTTTCTCACCAAAACCGGGAAACGTCGCTACGACGCTCGGCTTCATGCCGCCGTCGACGCTCTTCACGACACCTTCTCCAAAACGCACGTGTCGCACGTGGCTGCCCGGCCGCACGGCTTGGCCGTCGTCGCCCGCGTCTTGGCTGTATTCGTCGCGCTCGACCACGCGCGCTCCCGGCGCGATGGGCGGCACGTCTTTGCCAATTCCGCCGCCGGTGTAGCGCTGGCCCTCGAAGCTGCTGCCGCTGCGGTTGCGGTAGCCGCCGCCCGAGTAGCCGCCGACGTAGCCGCCCCCGTAACGGCTGCCGGCGTGCCCGCCGGTGGAGCGTGCCGCGCGCGCCGCGCCTTCGAGCTTGATCGCGTCTTGGGGCAGGTCGTTCAAAAACTGGCTGCGGTCGAGATAGCGGGTTTGGCCGAACAAGGTGCGGCTGCCTGCGTAGGTGATGGTGAGCCGGCGACGGGCGCGCGTGATGGCGACGTAGGCCAGCCGTCGCTCTTCTTCGAGCTCTTCGTCTTCACCGCTGGCGATGCCCCGGTACGGAAACATCTCTTGTTCCATGCCAGTGAGGAACACGGCGTCGAACTCCAGGCCCTTGGCGGAGTGCACGGTCATGAGCGACACCATCGGCCCGCTCTTTTGGCTGTCAATGGCGGCGACCAGCGACACGCGCTCCAAGTAGCCGCTCAAGCTCGGCGTCTCGTCGCGCTCGGAGCTTTCTTCTTCGTACTCTTGCAGCGAGCCGACGAGCTCTTCCAAGTTGCCGAGCCGCGCGTCGCTCTCGGCGGTGTCTTCTTTGCGGAGCAGCGCGCGGTAGCCGGTGACCTCGAGAATGTGGCCCGCCAGCTCGCTCGGCGACAGGCGCTTGGCTTCGACTTGCAGGCTTTCAATCAGCTCACGGAACGCGCCCAGCTTTTTGGCGGCCGCCGTGCCCACTTCTTTTTGCGCCTGTGCAATGGCGTCGAAGGCGCACACCGACGACTCGCTGGCGACGTCGAGCAGCCGTTCGACGGTCTTGTCACCGATGCCGCGCGCCGGCGTGTTGATGACGCGCGCCAAGTCGGCGTCGCTCGACGGGTTGACGGAAAGCCGCAAGTAGCCGAGCAAGTCTTTCACTTCGGCGCGCTCGAAGAACTTCATGCCGCCGATGATTTGGTATGGCACGTTGCCCTTGCGCAGCGCTTCTTCGAGCATGCGCGACTGGGCGTGCACGCGGTAAAAGACCGCGATCGAGTCAGCGGTGGTGCCGCGGCTCAGCTCGGTCTGAATGCCGAGCCGCACGTGCTCGGCTTCTTCGCGCTCGTCCATCACCGCGCGCACGCGCACCGGGTCGCCGGCGGGCGCTTCCGTCCACAGCTCTTTGGGCTCGCGCTCTTTGGACGGCTCGATCACGCCCAGCGCGGCTTTGACGATGTTCGCTGTCGAGCGGTAGTTTTGCTCGAGCTTGATGATCACGGCGCCCGCGAAGTCGTGCTTGAAGCTGCGGATCAGCCGTACGTCGGCGCCGCGCCAACGATAAATCGACTGGTCGTCGTCGCCGACGACGCACAAATTGCGGGTGTGCTCGGACAGCGCGCGCACCAGCCGGTACTGAATCAGGTTGGTGTCTTGAAATTCATCCACCAAGACGTGCAAAAAGCGGCCGCGCAGATCGGCGCCGGCCGGGCTGTCTGGATCTTCGACCAGCCGGGTCATCTTCAAGATCAAGTCGTCGAAGTCGACGGCGTTGGCCAAGCCGAGCGCCTGCTCGTAGCGCGCAAAAATCTCCAGGGTGACGTCCGTCAGGCGGCCGAGCTCTTTGGACTCGCGCGGCCCGCGACCTTCGCTTTTTTCGCCGCTGATCGCCGACAGGATGGCCTTGGGCGGAAACTGCCGGTCGTCGTAGCCCAGCTCGCGCAGCGCCCGCACCACCACGGCTTTTTGGTCGGAGGTGTCGTAGATGACGAAGTCGCGCCGGAGCCCGACCGCGTCGTGGTAACGTCGGAGCAAGCGCGCGCACACGGAATGAAACGTGCCGATCCACAGATCGCGCGTCACCTCGGGCGAGGTGAGGCGAGTCAGTCGCTCGCGCATCTCTGCGGCGGCTTTATTGGTGAACGTCACCGCCAAAATGCGATACGGTGGCACGCGGTTCGCCAGCAAATTCGCGATGCGATAGGTGATGGTGCGCGTCTTGCCGCTGCCCGCACCCGCGAACACGAGCAGCGGCCCCTCCAAGTGGGCGACGGCTTGCTTCTGGGGTTCGTTCAGCTCGGGCATCGGTCTCTGGCAGTCGAGGTGGCACCGCGCGGGCGCAGGCGCAAGCCGGCCCTTTTTCTCGCGCTAGGAAGCGCGGGCAAGTGGCGAGGATCACGGCGGTGACTTCGGAGCTACGCGCCGGCACGCTCGAGCTCACGCTCGGGGCGCTGGGGGTGGTGCTCGGCCTGTCGGCGGCGGCGGTGCTGCCGCTGCTCTTGCCTTGGACCGGCGAAGCCACGCTGGCGCTACTCGCCATGGCGCTCGGGTTCTTGCCGTTCGGCACCGCGTGGCTCCTCGGTCGCTTTCGCCCGGGCTCGAGCCTGCTGCGGCCGCGAGCTCTGCCGGTGGCTCTGGCAATCGCGCTAGCCTCTGGGCTGCTGGTGCTTTGGCTCTTCAATTTGTATCGCGGCCAGGTGCGCGTCTTGAACCACGGCGACGAGCCATTCGCGCTCTGGGTCGACGGCAAGCGCGTGGCGCGTGTCGAGCCCAGCAGCGGCGAGAGCGCGCTGGCTGGTGCCGACCTGACCTTGCCGGCCGGTGAGCGCGAGCTACGAGTCGTCGCCCAGAGTGGGCGTGAGCTGTTTCGCGCCACGGAGGTGGTGGAGGGCGGCAGCCCGCACCTGTTCGCGCCAGCGAGTGAAGGCTACTGCTTCAGTGTGGAGCGGCGCGGCTACGGCGACGCCAAAGACGAGCCCCTCGACTCGCAGCCGCTCGAGGGCTCGAACCCTTTTTGGCGCCTCCCCGACGGCATCAGTTGGTTCACGCCGAACCCGGAACCGGGGCCTTTCGAGACCTCGGGCGGCACGCTTTCGTGCCTAAGGCAGAAACGCTGCAAGAACTGACTTGTCCCGAGCGCTTGGCAAAGGGCGGGTGGTGGTTATACTCGCCGCGCAGTGCCTGACGAAAACGAGACCAACACGCCCCAGCCCGACGCCGCCGCCGCGGATTCGGCTACCGAAGCCCCTCCGCTGGCCGACGCCGCGCAAGATCCGCTGGAGCTTGCCCGTGCTGAGCAAGCCAAGCTCAAGGATCAGCTGCTGCGCACCCTGGCCGATTTCGACAACTTCCGAAAGCGCAGCCGGCGCGAGCTGTCCGAAGCCGAGCGTCGCGGCCGCGACGACCTGCTCAAAGAGTTTTTGCCCGTCTTCGACAACCTCGATCGGGCCACCGTGCACGCTGAAACCGCCACCGACGTCAAGGCGCTGGCTGACGGCATCGGCTTGGTCATGCGCCAGTTCAACGACACCCTGGGCAAGGTAGGCATCGAGCGCGTGCCGGCCGTCGGTCACCCCTTCGATCCCTCCGTCCACGAGGCGGTACAGCACATGGAGACCTCGGACTTCGAGCCGGGCGTGATCGCTGCCGAGGTGCAGGCGGGCTATCGCAACAGCGAAAAGCTCATCCGTCCCGCGCTGGTAGTCGTCGCCAAAGCGAAGCCGAACTGAAAAATGGCCCCGAGCGCGCGGGCCGCGGCTTTCGCCTTCTGCTTACGCCCCAATTTTTCGCGGTTCCCTGCCGGTAGCCGCGGGGTATGCTGACGAGGCCCGTATGGGGAAAATCGTCGGCATCGATCTAGGCACCACCAATTCTTGCGTGTCGGTGGTCGAAGGCACCAACGCCGCGGGTCAGCCCGAGGTCAAGGTCATCGCCAACGGCGAGGGCGCACGAACCACGCCGTCGGTCGTCGCCTTCACTGCCAAGGGCGAACGCCTCGTCGGGCAGGTGGCCAAGCGTCAAGGCACGACCAACGCCGAAAACACGATTTACGCCGTCAAGCGCTTGATGGGGCAAAAGTTCGACTCGGAAGTCGTGTCGCGCCAGGCCGCCTCGGTCGCGTACAGCATCATCAAGCACGAGAACGGCGACGCTTGGGTCAAAGCCGGCCAGCGTGTGATGTCGCCGCCCGAGGTCTCGGCGCTGGTCTTGACCAGCATGCGCGAGATCGCCGAGACGTACTTGGGTGAAGCGGTGACAGAGGCGGTCGTCACGGTCCCCGCCTACTTCGACGACGCCCAGCGCCAAGCCACCAAAGACGCGGGTCGCATCGCCGGCCTCGACGTGAAGCGCATCTTGAACGAGCCGACGGCGGCCGCGCTCGCCTACGGCCTCGACAAAACCGAGCGCGAGGTGATCGCGGTCTACGATCTCGGCGGCGGCACCTTCGATATTTCGATCCTCGAGATTGCCACGGGCGTCTTCAACGTGAAGGCGACGGGCGGCGACACCCACCTCGGCGGCGAAGACTTCGATCGCGCGATCATCGACAAGCTGTCCGACGAATTCCAACAAAAGACGAATATCGATCTGCGCAAGGATCGCACCAGTCTGCAACGCCTGCGCGAAGCCGCCGAAAAGGCCAAGCACGAGCTGTCTTCGTCGCTCGAAACCGACGTGAATCTACCGTTCGTCGCCATCGGTCCTACCGGCCCGCTGCATCTCGAGCGCGCCATCAAACGCAGCGAGCTCGAGATCTGGACCCGAGAGCTCGTCGACCGCACCGTGACCGCGTGCAAGGCCGTGATGGCCGACGCCAAGCTCACGCCGAAAGAAGTCGGTCAGGTGGTCTTGGTCGGCGGCATGACGCGCATGCCGGCGGTGCAAAAGGCCGTGCGCGAGTTCTTTGGGCGCGAGCCGAACAAAGGCGTCAATCCCGACGAGGTCGTGGCCGTGGGCGCCGCCATTCAGGGCGCCGCGCTGGCTGGGCAAATCGACGAAGTCTTGTTGCTCGACGTAACGCCGCTATCCATCGGCGTCGAAACCGGCGGCGGCGTCTTCACCAAGCTGATTCTGCGCAACACCACCGTGCCCACGGAAAAAAGCGAAATCTTCACCACCAGCGTCGACAACCAATCGTTCGTGCCCGTGCACGCGCTGCAGGGCGAGCGCGAGATGGCCATCGACAACCGCAGCCTGGCGCGCTTCGAGCTGACGGGCCTGCCACCCGCGCCGCGCGGCGTGCCCAAGATTCAAGTCACCTTCCGCATCGACGCCAACGGCATCTTGGCCGTCGAAGCCAAAGACTTGGGCACCGGCCGCAGCCAAGCCGTCAGCGTCACGCCGACCAGCGGGCTACAACCCGACGAGATCGACAAGCTGGTCGTCGACGGCGAAAAGTTCAAAGAGACCGACCAGCTGCGCCGCGATCTGGCCGAGATGCGCAACCAAGCCGAGACGCTCATCTACACCACCGAGCAAGCCCTCGACGGCTACGCCGACCTACTCGAGCCCGAAAAGCTCGAAAAAGTGCGCACCGAAGTCGAGCTGCTCAAAAAGATGATGGAGACAGGCGCCACGCTCGACTCGCTACGAGGCGCCTACTCACAGCTCGAAAATTCGACGTTCGAAATCGCCGAAGCAATGTACGCGAGCTAAGGCTCGCCTACATCGCAGGTTGGGTTTTCTCCGTGCTTCGCCGTGAGGGCGAGGCGACGCTCGTGAGCTGAGGCCCAACGGGCCCGAGTTTGTCTCGGGCCTCTTCTCAATCGCAGATCGTGATCTGCTGGTGCCAAGGTCGGGCGGCGTGGTTCTGGCTCGCGCTTTGCGCGAGCTCGCATCGTACACAGCGCTCCGCTTTGCAGTCTTGCGAGAGACGACGGAGACGTTCGGTTCTACGGCTCCGCGCGATCGAAATGCACGACTGGTGGTTGGCTTGGGTAGGCCGAGTCTCGTCTTGGCGACGCCGCCCAGCTGGGCGGCGGGCGAGGCCTCGAAGAATCACGCACTCTGCTTGGAGACTTCGCCCACGATGTCCGAGAGCGAGACTTTGGCGACGCCGGGGGAATTCGACGCGGTCCACACGCTGACCGTCGTGGCGTTGCCTGGGAACAAAGTATCTACGCGGACGACTTTGCCTACGCGGCCGTCGGAGAGTTGCACCATGCGGCGCTCGTTCATGAGCTGATGGATGTAGCGGAGGGTTGCCATTCGATAGTGTGCCTAGTTGTCGGCAGGACCAGCCCGCCTACGAGATCTACGTTTCTGTTTCCGGAAGCATAAGCCGTTCCGGCTGATTGTGGGAGTTTCCTGGCTTGGCGCGGAGCGTCACACCCCAGGGTGCCGCCGCCTTCGCCTGATCTATGGGGCACTATTTCACGGCGACCGTTTCGGTGTGGTGACGCGGGGGTGAACACTCACACAAGCTCCAGCGTAGGCCGGAAATTTGGCCATTTATCTCGGGAATTCTAGGCTTGGGCCCGCCATGGGTTCGTTCAAAGTCGTCTTGTTCGCCGCGCTCAGTTGCTCCTTGCTCGGGGGCTGCATGCAAAACCACGAAGCCAAAGTGCAGACGGCACTCTTGCCGCCGCCGACGGCGACGCCGGTGCAGCACACCGGCCGCCTGTGGGTCGAGCTCGGCAATGCGACCTGGGAGAACCAGTGCCGCACGCCGAAAGCTCAGCGCATGGTCTGCTTCGACGGAGTGCGGCGCGCGACGTACGGCGCACTCGAGCGCAGCCTGTGGACGTCGTTTCCTGACGTCGCGCTGCGCGAAGGCGACGCGCTTTCGGCCGGTGATTACCTGCTCACGCTCGACGTGACCATCAACGCGCTGCCGCCCGACGCAGAAGGTCCTGGTTGGTCGGCAGTGGCAGCCGGCGGCTTTCGCCTGTCACGTGACGGCAAGCTGCTGCACGAAGAGCGACTGGGCTCGCGCTCCCGCTCGGCCTTTGCATACGGCAGCGCCCTGGGCGTCGGTGCCGGCGAGGTCGTCGACGCCTTCGCCGCACACGTCGCCGAAGTACTGGGCGCCGTCGCCGAAGAGCGCCCCCTCCGCGCCGCCCCCCTGCCCGCCGTCGTCGCCGAAGTCCTGACCCCCGCCGCGAACCCGATCCCCCTCGCACCCCCCGCCGCGGACCCGATCCCCCTCGCACCCCCCGCCGCGCCGCTCGTCGCCGCGCCCGCGGCCGATCCCGCCGCGCCAGTCCAACCCGTCGAACAACCCCCCGTCGCCGCGCGCTAGTCCCAAGGCCTCGCGCCTCGCGCCGCTACGGAAGCTTCTGCAATGCGGGCTGCGTTTTGGCAGCACCCGCTCGCTCAGTCTTCGGACGATGCGAGGCGCTGTTCGATGGCTTCGAGGTGGGCGGAGACTTGGGGGTCGCGCTGGCGCAGGGCTTCGACGCGGCGCACGGCGCTCATGACGGTGGTGTGATCGCGGTTGCCGAAGGCGCGGCCGAGCTCGGGGAAGCTGCACTTCAGGCGCTGGCGGCACAGGTACATGGCCACTTGTCGCGCGAAGGCGACGCTCTTGTGGCGATCTTTGCTGAGTAGCTCGGAGTTCGAAAGGCGGAAGTGGCTGCACACCGCGCGCTGAATGTCCTCGACGCTCATGATGTCGGTGCGGCGCGGCGAGACCGTATTGAGCTCGCTGAGCGTGAACTCGACGTCGATGGGACGCCCGGTGAGCGACGACTTGGCGGCCAAGCGAATCAGCGCGCCTTCGAGCTCGCGCACGTTGCTCTGGATGTTTTGTGCCAGCAAAACCGCCACCTCGTCCGACAGCGGAATGCCCTCGATCTCGGCTTTCTTGCGCACGATGGCGACGCGCGTCTCGAGCTGGGGCACCTGGATGTCTGCCACCAGGCCGCTGGTGAAGCGCGACACCAAGCGCTCAGGCATGCGCTGCAGCTGCTGCGGATATTTGTCGCTCGTCACGATGATCGGGCGGTCGGCATCGTGCAGGGCGTTGAACGTATGAAAGAACTCTTCTTGGGTTTGCTCGCGGCCGGCCAAGAACTGGATGTCGTCGACCAAGAGCAGGTCGCACTCGCTGCGGTAGCGGGCGCGGAACTCGTCCATCTTGTGGTGCTGCAGCGCCTCGATGAACTCGTTGGTGAAATGCTCGGCCGAGACGTAGACCACGCGCGCGTCAGGCCGCTCTTCCAGAACCTTGTGCGCGATGGCGTGCACGAGGTGGGTCTTGCCGAGGCCGGTGCCGCCCGCGATGAAGAGCGGGTTGTAGCGGGGGCCGCCACCACCGGCTGACGCGAAGGCTGCCGCGTGCGCCAACTCATTCGAGGGGCCGACGACGAAGTTGGGGAACGTGTACTTCGAATTCAGCGTCGCGAGAAATTGCGCGCGCGAGTAGCGCTGCACGGCCGTCGGACGCTCGGAACGACGCGGGGTGGGCATGCTCTCAGGCTTAGAGGGCCGAGGCGCGCTGCGCTTGGGTTCGCAGACGGGGCGCGCCAAGCGATTAGAGATGTTCCAAGTGACGCGCAGAGCCCCGCCAGACTCGCCGGTGAGGCGTCCCAGATTGGTCAGCAGATCGGGCAGGAAGTGCGCCTTGACCCAATCACGCACGAACTCGTCGCGCGCCGTCAGACCGAGCACGCCGTGCTCGAAGCCTTCGAACTGGATGCTGGTGAACCACTGCTCGAACGACGCAGGAGATCGCCCGCGCGTGTGCTCCAGGGCTTGACTGAAGAGGCTTTCGCCGGCGGGCGCTGCGGGGGGTGTTTCCAAATCCATCACGAGAGGTGCGTCCCCAAATTGCCCACAGGGCTGTGGACACCAAAATCCCTAACCATGCTGCCGTCTTGGGCCGCTGGGGGCCAGCCCTCAGCCTGCTTTGCCTCGGGGGAAGTCACGAGCCGTACATTGAACATACCTGGCGCAGTCGGGCCCGTCACCAACCGGTGACGTTCCGTCGTGCGAAGGGACGGGCAGCTAGCACTGACCTCGAACAAAGTTCAACCAAGAGATTTTCGAAATGCGGAAGTTACGCAAATTACCGTGCCTCGCTGATGGATGAAAATTTGGTGCGGACGAGTTTGTCGGCAACGTTTTGGAGGCGTGCTCACTAACTCTGCAGACACATGCGACATTCCGTCGTCGCGCCGACGCTACCTCGTGCGTTAGGCGTCAACTTTCTTGGTTTCGTACGTCAAGCGTCGACTGCGATTTCCTTGGGCGAGCGCCGAGGGGCTGGCCGAACGGCCGTCAAAGGTGCGTTACGCTCACGGATTTCTTGGCCATTGGTCGCTAGCGCGGGTAGTGCCGACGCTACCGTTCGGTTCAGCTCATGCAGAGTTCCTTGTCATGCTTCACGCGAGCGGGCCGCGCGCTCTCGCCGATCGCCATCGCATGTGCAGGCGCTTGCTTTTTTGGGAGCACGGTCGTTCGTGCTGAGCCCAGCAAGTTGCCTCCAGAAGTTGGCTACAATTACAACGAAGTCGAGACCGGACGCATCGCTGCCAAGGACGGCGCGGACCGCGCGCTCGGCAGCTCGGTGAGCGCCCTGTTCCAGAATCCGGCCAACATGGCGACGTCGCGCGTGTACCACGCGTCCGCGCTCTTGCAGATCTGGCCCGAAGCGTCACGACAGAGTTACGGCGTCGCCGCCGTCGACTCGGTGGGCTCGAGCTCGCGCATCGCAGGCGGCCTCGGCGCCACCTGGTCCAGGCAAGATCCGGACGGCGTGGATCGCACGGCGTCCGATTTGCGCTTCGCGTTTGCGTATCCGCTCTCGGACAAGCTTTTTGCCGGTGCCGGCGGGCGTTTCTTGTGGATGACCGAAAACGGCGCGGGCCCGCTCGGCCCGAGCTACGCCTCGGGCGGTCTCGACGGTCAGAAGATCTTCAAGAACTTCGCTTTCGATTTGGGCCTGACGCTCAAGCCCGGCGGAGGCTTCTCGCTCGCGCTCGTCGGTAACAACTTGAACGGCGCCGATACCGGCTATCAGCCGCTCACGCTCGGCGGCGGCGTCGGCTACGTGCTCGATAAATTCGGGATCGAGGCCGACCTCGTGAGCGATCTGGTCACTTGGGACAAGACCAAGCTGCGCGCGATGTCGGGCGCCGAGCTGATGCTCGGCGATCACGCCGTGACCCGCGGCGGCTACCGCTACGACGAAGGCGCCAAGAGTCACTCAGGAAGCTTCGGGCTCGGCTACATCGACAAAGCCTTCAGCGCCGACCTGGGCTTGCGGCGGGTGCTCGTCGGAGACATCGCGACCGCGGTCGTGCTCACGTTCACGTATCACGTCGAAGCGACAGGGCTCACGCCGACGCCCAGTGAAACTTGGTAGAGCGCCTGCAACGCGCGACGCGCGGCTCAGCGCACGAACGCCGCCACGAAGTCGCGGTCGTCGGGCGTGAGGTAGCGCTCGGCAGGATGGCGCGTGTCTTTGAGCAGCTTGGTGGCGACGAGCTTTGGATGCAAAAGGCCTCCTGGTTGAAAGACGTTGAAGCTCGGCCATTGGCGATGCATGTCGAGCTCCATCGCGCGCACGGCACCGGCGCGCTGGAGCGCTCTGGCGAGCCTGACCAGGTTCAAGCTCTCGCCGGCCAAATAGATGAGAGCGCCATCGGCACCGATCCCGAGGCCGCTGCGCCAAGTGTTCAGGTTGTGATTGAGCCTGCCCCAGCCGCCGCCGCGATTTCGCGACAAACCGGGCGCCAGCTGGCCATCTTCCAGCACCAAGCGCAGGTTTTGGCGGACACTAGCCAGCCTGCGCAGCCGTCTGGGCGTCCAGGCGACGACATCTGCGGCTCCGTTTCTATCGATGACCAGCGAGGCCGCCCCCTCGACCAGCTCTTGGGCGACCTTGCCCTCCGCGTAGAATCCACCGTGCGAATCGCTCAGGCGGAAGCCCGCGTTGAAGGCGGCTAGCAGGTTGCCTCGTTCCTCTTCGGGAATGGTTCCGTGCCAGCTGAAGTCGCCTCCCGGATCGCGGGTGCCTGCCACCAGCACGAAGCGCGTGAGCTCAGGCGTGAAGCGTGCCACGCCTACCACGACGTCAGGGTGCGACCTATCGGGACGAAACATGGTGCAGCGCAGCGCCGGAACGCCGTTGACCGTGGAGCCAATCGCCCGCCACTCGCCTTCGTGGGCTAGGGGCTTGTCGAACAGCAGCGGAATCGGCGCCGGCTCCGCCGGATGCAGATGCTGGTCTGGCTGGTTGCGCGAGAACGGCACCGGGAACACCGATAGCTGCGTGGCTTCGGCGGCGCTCTGCGTGTGCAGCGAAAGCCAACACCACTCGGCCACGTCCAGTGCCCAACCCCCGTGATTGTCGCGCACCCACTCGGCGCTGCGCAGCGTCCAACCCGGACTGTTCGGCGCCAGCAGCGCGCGAGCGTACGAGACGCCGACGAGAGCGAGCCCCAGCCCCAGCGCAACTTGGAGAGCGCGCTTGAGTCGTGGCGGGAGCCGCCTCCCGATTTTCTTGTCCGCCATACTCCCGGGTTCCCGTGGGCCGGGTGATAGCGCGGTAAATCGGCCTTAGCTACCGGGAGCGTTCTTCGCCGGGTGCGGCCCGGGCGGCTGCTTGCTGGCAGGCCCAACGGCCAAGCGTGGTCCGCGGGCGAAACGCTCGCGACACGAGCGCGGAGCGAGCCTAACCCATCGACGATGTCGCGAGCGTTGCACGAAGCATTTCAGGAGCTGCCTGAAGTCGACGTCGCAGGCTTGTACTCGGAGGAGCTCGCGACGAGAGGTGGTGCAGCGCGCGCGCTCGTCACGGCTTGCCGCGACGCGGGGTTCTTCTATTTGCGGGGGCACCGTGTCGCTCAAGAGGCGCAGGCGCAGCTCATGCTGCAGGCCCAGCGATTTTTCGCGCTGCCGAGCGCCGACAAGCTCGAGTACTACATCGGCAAGTCGACGAATCATCGCGGCTACGTACCGCCTGGGGAGGAGGTATTTTACGGCGGTGCGCGCGACCAGAAAGAGTCGTTCGACTTGTGCTTCGAGTCGCTCGACGACAGCGTTCCGGCGCCTGCGCATCCTTTTGCTGGGGCCAACGTGTGGCCGGTGCTGCCGGGCTTCAGAGCAGCCGTGGGCGGCTACTACCGCGCGGTGTTCGAGCTCGGCCGTACGCTGCTGCGAGGCTTCGCGCTCGGGCTCGATTTGCCGGAGACATTCTTCGATCACTTCGTGACGGCGCCCCCCAGTCAGCTGCGCATGTTGCACTACCCGCCGAACCCCGCGCCGGAGGTGACCGTCGGCATCGGCGCGCACACCGATTACGAATGCTTCACCATCCTCTTGCCGACGGCGCCAGGCCTGGAGGTGATGAACGGCGCGGGCGCGTGGATCGACGCGCCGCCGCGGCCCGGCTGCTTCGTCGTGAATATCGGCGACACGCTCGAGATGTGGACCAACGGCCTTTTGACCGCGACCTCGCATCGGGTGCGCAAAGTGGCAGAAGAGCGCTTTTCGTTTCCGCTGTTCTTTTCCTGCGACTATGACGTAGTGGTGGCGCCGCTGCCCAAGTTCGTCGGCTCTCAGCAGCCTGCGCGTTATCCGCCCGTGAAAGCCGGCGAGCACCTGTATGCTCAGACCGTGCAAAGCTTCACCTACCTGAAGGAGCGGCTCGCGCGTGGGGAGCTTTCATTGCCCGAGGGCGCCCGCCCGCTGTCGTCGTTCGGGCAAGAGGGCAAAGTGATTTACGAGCAGGGTGAAGGCTGATGGATCTGCTCGAGCTGTGCTCGCTGCAGGGCACCACGCCGCCGAGCGGCAGCGTGCCGGGCTGGACGCTCGGCTGCTTTCGCCGTCGGTCGATCACCTTCTTCAACGGCGACTCGGACGAGACCACGCTGGTGCTCTGGCTGCAGTCGCGCGGCTTGACTGCCGACTTGCGGCTGGCTGCTGATCGGCCGAAGCCCAAGTCGCGCGAGCTACTCGCGGAGCTGTCGCTGGCCGAGCTCACGCGCTTGGCCGAGGTCGAAGGCGGAATATCGACCACGCGCTTCGAGCCGGCGCAGATGTCCGGCGTCGAGCTTTCGGGCACCATGCACTGGCCCGACTGGACGGCATTTCAGCTGCACGCCAAGTGGCCCGAGCCCGGCGGCCTGCGGCGCGTCGGCGATTGCCTGATCGAGCATGCGCCGAGCGGCGCGTACGTCGAAGATTGGCGGCTACAGCCGAGCGGCGACGGGCCGCTCATCGGCCTCACGCTGCTCGAGGAGCGCGACGCCAAGAGCGGGCAGGTCACGCACCGCGGCGGCGGATTGTTGATTGCCGGCGAGCACGCGCTGTTCGTGCGCGGGCGAGCGGAGCCCCTGCCCGCCGCGGCGCGCCTGTCCGACTTGCTGGAGCGAGCCGCGCGTGAGCCCCTGCTGCTCGCAGCCATTTTTGGCTTCGAAGCTTCGTATGCCCGGCGTGACGGTTCAGGGCGCTACGTGATCACGGCCTCTACGTTGCCGTGGCGCGAGGGGCGACCACTGCTGGCGCTCGGTGGCTTTGCGCTCGAAGACGGCGTCGTCACGCAGAAGGCGCGCGAGAAAGAGCGCGCGGTCGAACGCCGTTTTCAGGTCGACACGCTGGAGCCAAGTTATGAAGACTGGCAGGCGACGCCGGCCACGGCGACCGCTGTCGCCTGGCTGGCCGCGGAGGAAGCCACCTTGCTGCGGGCGGCGAGCACCAAGCGCTAGCTGCGACAAGGGGCAGGACCCGGCGCCGTGCCCGGGCTCGCTTTGGCTGGCTACAGGCGCGACGTCAGCGTCTGCGTTAGGGTCCGAGCGCCCACCACGAGCGCTTCGCTCGTGCACGTCACGCTCGGTGGCTGGTGCGCTTCGGCGCGGAGCTGTTCGATGGCGCGCGGATTGCGATACCAATCTTCGTCGTGGTCGTCGGCGAGCTCAACGGCGTGCGCGGCCGCCAGGAAGACGCCGGCGAGCCGCTGCGCGTCGCCCAGGCGTGGACGAAATAGCAGGCCCGCCGCCTCCGGCGCCACTTCGAAGCCGAATGCCAGCGCGGCTTGCTCCGAGAAAGCGTTGCGCAGCGCGCTCGATCCGTCGAGCGCTGGTGCGTCTTGCAAGACGCGCAGCGCCAGCTGGCGAGCGAACAGCAGCGCGCACTGCGAAAGTGCTCGTGGGTGACTCGCGCAGTCTTCTTTTCCGAGGCCCAATTGGCGCTTTAGAAATGCCGGCGACAGCGGCAAGCCTGCGAACAGCGCCCCGGCGCTGGCGCGCGCAAGCCCGAACGGGTCATGTGCGATTGAAAACGGCTGCCCTGCCGGCGCGAGCGCCTCGCACCACGCGGAGCCCAGCCGCAGTAGGCCGCGCGTGAAGCTCGCCGCTGAGAGCGGCGCGGGCAGCTGACCCAAGTCGATGCGCAAGCCAGAGAGCCAATCGGTGCTGCCCAACAGATCGTGCAGGCTGCGCAGAGAGAGTTGCCGCGGCCAGCCATCGGCCGCCTCGGCAGCCAGGCCCAGCTCGAGCACGTCAGCCAGGCTACCGAGCTCGAGGCTGCCGAACGCGTCGCCCGAGGCTTTCAAGAAATTGCGGGCATGCTCGGCGATCTCCGGATGCGGTAGCTCGAGCTCCGCGCGGCTCCGTCCGCCGAAGCTCGGTAGCTCGGCGCGCAGCTCGAATAGGCGCGTGCCGGCGTCGCGCAGGTCGTCGCCGCGTGCGAGCAGCACCTCGAGCAGCGCCGGGCGCCGGGCGCTATCGCGCAGCGCGTGCCCGAGCAGCTCGCGCCAGGTGAAGTGCCCTGACAGCGGCTTGTCGAGCGCGTGGTGCTCGGCGCGGTAGCGTCGCAGGCGCTCGCCTTCACGCGGCAAGGCGCGCTGCATCAGCTCGAGCCAATACAGAAAGCGCACCAGCGGGGCCGCGATCGGGTCGCTCTTTTCGCTTGCCAGGCCCTCGAGCGTCTCCGGATCGCTCAGCACGTCCGGCACGCTCAGCCGCACTTGGCGCCCGGTGTGCAGCGCTCGGTACGCTGCCCGCGCCCGCGGCACTGTCCGCGCAAGCTCGCGATCGAGCTCGAAAGGGCTGAGGTCGCGGGACATGCCGTTTTTTATTATCACCTCCGCTCGTCGCACGCTGCGTTTTGCCCTCGCGATCTTAGAGGGTGTCGCCAAACGAGCCGCTGACGCGCAATCCCAACGTGGCGAAACCCAACAGCCGGCCGTACACGGCCGGCGCGTCAGCGCAAATGTCGCTGGCGCAGGCTTGTTCGCTCCAGGCGATCCAGTGGCTGAACGACGCCGCGGGCCCGACGCGCAGGCGCGAGCCCAGCACGTAGTCGAGGCCGCCTGCGACCCGCGCGCCGAAGCCGGTCGTTGCCACGCGCGCCTGCGGCGCCGTGCCACGCAGCTCTAGCGTGCCTGCGCCGAGCGTGAGCGCCAGGTACGGATCCCAGGCTCCCTGGTCCGCGAAATACACGCGCCCCGCGACACCAAGAAAGCGCGCGCCTCCGCCAGCCTTGGAGAGCACGCCGTGCGCGCCGTCTCCGAAGCCGCTCACGGCCGCCTCCGCGCCGAAGGCGAAGAACGCGTGGGCGCGATACAGCAGTGCGAGCTCGATGCCCGCGCCGGGGCCGACCGTGAGGCAGCCGCGATCGTCGAGGCTGCCTGAGCCGCAGCTCGGCAAGAAGGTGGCTAGAGCGGCGCTGACTTCGAACGGGCGTCGCGCGTGCTCGAGCGGGCGCGCCAGCGGCGCTGGAACGTCGCTCCCTGTCGTGTGAGGCGCAGGAGGTGGGGGCGCGAAGCCCGTGCCTCGCCACGGCTCATACGGGAGCGGGAGCTCGCCGACGTTGCTCGGCGGCGCTTCGCGGGTGACGGCCCCGTCATTCGGCTCGGCGGCGGCGAATTTCGGCTCAAGCGCGGGAATGTTCGGTAGGGCTCGTGGGTCAGCCATCGCCGTGGCTGAGGAGGAAGCGATCCAGAGCGCGAGCGCCGCCGTGCGCGCCGCAAGTAGTCGAAGGATTGTGCCTGTCACTTTCCCCGTTCGGCGCGCTGCGTGCGATAGTTGCGTGCCTTTTCATGGCGACTCGCCGATTGCCCGTCATTCAGGAGCCCACGGGCGAGGACGCCGAGGCGGCGCTGCGCCCCGCGTGGCACTGGGTGCTGATCGGCTCGGGGCTGCTGGTCACGATCTGGACGCCGCTCGTGCTGCTGGCGTTGGCGGTGGCCAGGAAAATTGCAACGCTCGGGTTCACCGCCGTCAGAACCGGCCCGGGCATCGCGGCCTGCTTGGTGGCGGCAACTTTGTCGCTTTCGGCGCTTGTGGCGGGTTATCTGGTGGCGCGCTTTGGCTCGCGCACCGGGCGGCGCCACGCGGCCCTGGCCGGGCTATCGGCGGCCGCCGAGATCTGGTTTTTGGCGCTGCTCGGGGGCGCCTTTTCCTCGGCGCTCGTCGCCGTCAGCGCGCTTTTGTCGCTTTCTGGGCTTTCCACGGGGTTTTGCGCCTTGGGTGCATGGCTCAGGCGAGCTCGGAGCGTCCAGAGGCGAGTTCCGTGACTGAGGAGTCAGCTTTGCTGAGGCGTTCAATTCGAGCGGGTTTTTGGAAATGTCTCCGCGGGCTGGGCCCCCTGCCCTAGCAGTAGTGCTACCCTCACCCTTGTCCCGTCCGGGAGATTCGAGCAGCCCATGAGTGTCGATCAAGAGCTAGCGCGCGCCGTTGCAGAAGCCGAAGCAGAGGCCGAGATCAGCGCGCCCGCGGTGGCGCAGGCTGCAAGCCCCGTCGGCCCGAGCAAGCCGAAGAGCAAGAGCAGCATGGGGCTGTTGATTGGCTTGCTCGTGATTGTGGCCGGCGTCTTGAGCTTGGTCTTCACCAGCTTCAAGGGCTCGGCTATCTACTCGGTGGGCGTCGACCAGCTGATGAAAGAGCAGACGCGCTACGGCGCGCGAGCCATTCGCGTGAAGGGCATGCTCGTCAAAGGCACGCTGTCGCGGCGCGACGACCCTTGTGAATACCGCTTCAAGCTCGAAGAGAATGGCACGGTACTGGCCGTGCAACATCCGACTTGCGACGTGCCCGACACCTTCCGCGACATGCCGGGTATGGACGTCGAGGTCCAGGCCGAGGGCAAGATGAGCGACGACGGCAAGACCTTCGTCTCCGACAAGATCGTCGCCAAGTGCCCGTCCAAATACGAGATGAAGCAAAAGTCGATGGCCGGCGAGCTCGCGCCCCACGCGGGTAAGGCTGCTTCACCCCTCCAAAACTTCGCCCTCTAGCCGAGAGACACGCCAAATGTGGGATCGCTTTTTGCGCGCGTGCCGGCGCGAGCCGGTCGACGCGACGCCGGTGTGGTTCATGCGCCAGGCCGGGCGCTACATGGAGGAGTACCGCGCGCTCCGCAAAAAGCACACGCTGATCGAGCTGTGCAAAAACCCGGAGCTTGCGACCGAAGTCACGCTGCAGCCGGTGAAAGCGCTCGGCGTCGACGCGGCCATCTTGTTTGCCGATATTTTACTGCCGCTCGAGCCGCTGGGCGCGCCCTTCGAGTTCGCGGCCGGTGAAGGCCCGGTGATTCACGCGCCGGTGCGCGACAAAGCCGGCGTCGACAAGCTGCGGCTGTTCGCGCCCGAAGAGGGCCTGGGCTACGTGCTTGCGGCGATTCGGCTGATCCGCAAAGAGCTCGACGGCAAGACGCCGCTGATCGGCTTCGCCGGCGCGCCCTTCACGCTCGCCAGCTACCTGATCGAAGGCGGCGGCAAAAGCAAAGACTACGCCATCACCAAGCGCCTGATGTACCGCGAGCCCGCCGTGTGGCACGCGCTGATGGAGAAGCTGTCAGAGGTGACGCGCCGCTACCTGCTGGCGCAGATCGAGGCGGGCGCGCAAGCCGTGCAGCTGTTCGACTCGTGGATCGGCGCGCTGTCGCCCGACGACTACGTCGACTTCATTCAGCCGCACGTGAAGCTGATCTTGTCGGCCGTCGAAAAAACGGGCGTGCCGGTGATTCACTTCGGTACCGGCACGGCCATGCTGCTCCAGCACCAAAAGCAAGCCGGCGGCACCGTGATCGGCATCGACGCCAAGACGCCGCTCGACTGGGCACGCAAGCTGCTCGGCAGCGACGTCGCGGTGCAGGGCAATCTCGACAATCTGCTGCTCGACGCGCCGCGCGACTTCTTGGCCGCGCGCGTGAAAGACGTCGTGCGGCGTGGCGGCGGCCAGGGCCACATTTTCAACCTCGGTCACGGCATCCTGCCCGAAACGAACCCCGACGCCGTGAAGTACGTCGTCGATCTCGTGCACGCAGAGCCCGTGCGGCCCGCCAGCGGTTAGTCCGGAGTGGTCGAAGTCGAGGTCTCGCCGCGAGCGAACCCCGCACAGCAAGCGGGCGCGCTGATTTTGGGCACCACGCTGGCCACGCTGTCGGGCGTGCTCTTGCCGCTGGTGCTGGTGCGCCTGATGGGCAAGGCGGACATCGCCGAGCTGATGGCGCTGGTCTTCATCTACGACATGGTCGCGCTGATCGCGACCGCGGGTTTTCAGCAAGTCTTGATGTACCACGTGCCCGGCCGACCCGAAGCCGAGGCGCGCGCGGTCGCCGAGCGCATCGGGCTCATCATGGCCGGGCTCGGCTGCGCCGGGGCGCTGGTGGTCGCGTTCGTCGGTTACTTCGGCGACCAACTGCCTGGCGCGTTGTCGCAGCACGCGGGCGCCCGGATATCACTGCGGCCGCTGTTGATTTTGGCGCCGTCGCTCGTGTTCGACTTGCCTTCGCGCGTGGTGCCGGCGGTGCTGGTCAGCAGAGGCCGCGCCAATCAGGCTTCGGCGCTGGGCGTGGTGCGCACGATCGTGACGACGCTCACCACGCTCTTGCCCGTGGCGCTGGGCTACAGCATCACGACCGTCGTGATCTGGTATTCGGTGGCGCGCTGCTGCTTCGGCTTCAGCATGCCCTGGGCCTTGCGGCTGGCGTTTCAAAGGGGCGAGCGCGTCAAATGTCCGGTCAAAGTCAGCGAGCTGTTTCGCTTCGCGCTGCCGCTCGGCACGACCGACATCGTGTCGCTGCTCAATCAACAGGTCGATCGTTGGCTGATCTTGCTGAGCTTTCCGGCAGCGGCGTTCGCGGACTATCAAGCCGGCGCCTGGCAGGTGCCGGTGCTCGGTAGCATCGCCTACTCGGTGGGCGACGCGTACATGCCCTCACTGGTCGAAAAATTCGGTCAGGGTGAGACGCGAGCGGCGATCGAGATTTGGCGCGGCACCATCGGCAAAGTGAGCTTGGTGGTCGTGCCCGTCACCGTGGGTTTCATGGTCGGGGCGCGCGAGCTGATGTCGATTTTGTTCACCGACGCGTACGTGAGCGCCGCGATCATCTTTCAGCTCTACTCAATCATGACGCTCGGGCGCGTGGCCACGTTCGGCTCGGTGATCATCGCCGCCGGGCGACCGCGCTACATGTTGCAAGCAGCGATTTTTTCGCTCGTGGTCAACGTGATCTTGTGCGTGCCGCTCACGCTCAAGATCGGCTTCATCGGGCCGGCGCTCGGCACGTCGCTCGCCTTCATTCCGATGGTGATCTTCTACATTTGGTCGATCGCGCGCGCGACCGGGCTGCGCACCGGGGAGATCTTTCCGTCGAGCGACTATTTCCGCGTGCTGGGCCTGAGCGGCCTGGCGGGCGGCGTGGCGTACTTGCTCAAGAACATGCTGGGTGGTCCGAGCGGGGTGCGGCTGGCGGTTTCGGTGCTCGGAACTGTCGCCTTGTTTGCGCTGGCGGGCACGCTGCTCGGTGTCATCAGCCGCGCGGATTGGCGCTTTGCGCGCAACTGGACCCGACTGAAGCTGGCGCGCTGAAATTGGCGCGCGTCGCGTCAGCCGTGGGCAAATTTGCTAACGACGCGTTCGCTCGCTTCGGCCACCAGCGACCGAGCTCGCTCGCGCTGAGCGACCAGGCTCGCTAGCAAGCGCGGCAGCGATTCGCGGTCGCCGTCGCGCCACAGATCGGCCTCCCAAGTGGCGTGCAGCGAAGCGACGGCGGGCGCGCTACCCGCTACGAACTTCGACGAGCGATCGTAAAAATCCGAGCCGATGCAGGGCAGCGCGCAGGCGCCCAGCGGATTTTCACTGAGCACGTACTCGAAGCCGCAAGCCTTGAGCGCGCGACCGGTGCGGCGATTGGCGCGATTGGTAGGCGGAATGTACGAAAGCGCTGTGTGGCCCGTGCGCGCCTCGAGCAGGCGTCGACCCTCGCTGAGCTGGGTGACGATTTGGTCGTAGCTGTGTTCGGCAAACTCGTCGAAACCACCGACGGTGCCGCGCTGGTTGAACGGATCCTGCGCTTCGATGAGCCGCTTGGAATACTTGGCGTAGCCGTGCTCGAACCCGTGCTGCGAGACCAAGAGACGCTGCAAACTGCGCAGAAATCCCTCCATTCGATCTTCGATCAGGGAGGGCACGATGCCGAGGTGAAAATCCAGACCCGCGGCGTCCACGCACCTCAGCACGTCGTGCAGCGGGCTCAAATCAGCCAAAATCGGCCGCACGCCGGTCGGATAGTCGTCGATGCGCAGCAGCGGATCGGTGAGGTCGCCGCGATAGAGCTGCAGCAGCCCGCCGGCCGTTGGCACGGCGCCCAGCAGGCGAGCACTCGCGGCTTGCGTTGCGCCGGCGGCAGACAGCACGCCGAGCAGGCGGCAAGAGCGGAGCGCGGTCCGAAACGCGCGCTCGGACTCTGAGCCGTAGCCTGCGAGTCGAGCCGCGAACAGCGCGTCGAAGCGTTCGGCCGGACGAAGCGCGACGCCGTCGCCCACCGCGGCCACGGCTTCGAAGCGCGGCAGCGCCCGGCGTTCGCCGCGCGCCGGGGCGATCAAACCCAGGCTCCACGAAGCCGGCAAGAGCGTCGCGACCCGCGCCAACGCCTGCACGTCGGCTGGCAGCAGCCGTCCTTGGGCCGGTAGCAGCCAATCCGAAAGGCTCAGGCTCGCTCTCCCGCGTCCGGGCTGCTGGCCACACTCGCGGCAGCGCCTGACAAGAGGGGCGCTCGCTCTTTCGTGCTCGCGACCTGTGCCACCAGATTGCGCCAGCCCTCACGCCAGCGCTCGAAGGTCCAGCTGTCGAAAAAGCTGGGGCCGCGCGCGACCGCCAGCGCTTGCTCGACTTCTTGAACGACGAAGGCCGCGTCATCGCGTTTCTGCCACGAAAAGACGCGGCTCGATGCATATTCCACGTAGTTGCCCACGTCGGTCGTGATCAGCGGCAGCTGCGCGGCTTCGGCGTCGGACACAGCGAAGCTGCCGCCCTCTGAAAGGCTCAAGCACAGGTAGGCATCGGCGTCGGCGTAAGCCGCCTTGCGCGTTTGATACGTGCACTTGAGCCCGCGGAACTCGATCTGCGGCGCAAGCTCGCGCAGACGCGGCACGGCGCGGCTGCCCTTGTTCAGGGTTCGAAAGTCGCCCAGCACGACCTTGCGGCCGTCGTTCCGAGGCTTGCGCTCGATGGGCTCGACCCAGCTCGGCAGCACCGGTGCGAGCGGCACGCCGTAGTGTGAGCTGAACTGCCGCGCCGTCCAGTCGGCGAGCGCGACGAACCAACGATTCGGCAGTCCGTACATGTCGCGTTGCGCGCGGCACATGACGCGCAGCAGCCGGGCGGCCTCTTGATCCGGATCGCGATCGAGGTGCGTCTGCGCGCAGCCGTGGTGCATCACGATCGTGCGCAGGTTGGGCGGCACCATGACCGATGTCTCGTTGCCGGTGATGACGATGGCGTCAGGCTCGCGCCAGGCGAGCCATGAAAGCCAAGCCCGTGTGCGCCAGCTGGTGGCGACGCTTTCGAGCTCCGGCAAGGCGCGGCGCAGCTCGAAATCGAAGCGCGGCACACCGCTGAAATCGCCGTCTTCGAAGCGGCGCGGCACGAGGCTGATCAGCCGAGGAAGTTTGCCCACTCGTCGCTATTTGGCCGAAGGCAGCACGTCGGCCACGCGCAGCTCGAAATCGGGAAAGCGCTCCGGGCAGATCACACTTTTGTCGTCGAATTGCTGGCTCTGCCAATAGCGATCGCTGCCGGGCTTGCGGTGCGCTTCGATGCGGCGTCCTTGCACGTCGACGATCCAGTACTCGGGCACTCCAGCTTCCGCGTAAACACGCAGCTTGGGGCTGCGATCGTAGCGCAGGGAGCTATCGGAAACTTCGATGACGAGCTGGGCCTGGCTGGGGTGCTCGGTCTCGTAGTCTGCCAGCGGAACGACTGCCAGGTCGGGCCGCGGCTCGGACGTCTCTAGTGCAGCGAACGGACTTTGCACCCGAATCCGGGCTCGATCCCCCAAGCCGCGCACGAAAAGCAGCATCAGCTTGTCGACGGTGGAAGCATGGGGCGGCCCCGGCGGCGTCATGGGGACGAGCTGCCCGTCGAGGAGCTCGATGCGCTCGCCCTCGAATACGCCGAGCTCGACGAGTTTGTCGTACTCGACTCGGCGCAGCGGTCGAATTGGAAAGTCGAACGAATTAGCCATGCTTTCGCCCCCACTTTAGCATCCACGGGGCCCAATCGGTCAGTTGGGGCGAAAGTCGAGCGATTTTTTGCGCTACAAGCGGCTCACCGAACCATGGCTCAGCCGCATTTGCAGTGGGGTGTGATTGGCAGCGGCGCGATTGCGACCGATTTTGCGACGGCGCTCCAGAGCTCGGAGCGTTGCCGCATCGTGAACGTGACGAGCTCGCCCGGCTCGGCCGAGCCGTTCGTCGCGAAGTTCGGCGTGCCGCGCGCAACGGATTCGCTCGAGCAGCTGCTGGCCGATGCCGAGGTGCAAGCGGTGTACGTGGCGACGCCGCATCCGCTGCACGAGAGACTGGCGCTCGCGGCGATCGCCGCCGGCAAGCACGTGCTGGTCGAGAAGCCGCTGGCGACCTCGGCGGACGCGGCGGGGCGCGTCATCGATGCCGCTCGGCGCCGTGGCGTGTTCTTGATGGAAGGTTACATGTACCGCTGCCACCCGTTGATCACCGAGCTGGTGAGTCACCTGCGCGCAGGCGCCATCGGGCAGATTCGGCACGTGCGCGCCGACTTCGGTTTTCGCGACGCGCGCAGTCCGCAAGGGCGCTTGTTCGATCCGGCGCACGCGGGCGGCGCGATTTTAGACGTGGGCGGCTATCCGGTTTCGTTCGCGCGCTTGATGGCGGGCTTGGCGCTAGGCAAGAAAGTGGCGGAACCACAGCAGCTCACTGCCGTGGGCCAGATTGGGCCGAGCGGCGTCGACGAATTCGCGCAAGCGACGTTGTCGTTCGACGGCGGCGTGACCGCCGAGGTCGCCTGCGGCATCCGCTTCGACCTCGGCTGTGCCGCCAGCATCTTCGGCGAAGAGGGCTGCATCAAGCTCGTCGACCCGTGGCTGCCCGGCGGCAAACGCCAAGGCCTCGCGAGTTACTTCAGCATCGAGCACGACGGCAAACCGCCCGAGCTGGTCCACGTCGACATCCCGCGCCCCATCTACGCGCTCGAAGCCGAGCTCGTCGCCGACTCGCTGCCGAAAACTCAAGCCACCTGGCCCGCCATGACCTGGGACGACAGCCTGGCCAACCTGCGCGTCATGGATCAATGGCGCGCCGCCCTCGGCCTACAGCCGCAGTAAGTCTCTGGCACGGACCCAGATTTTTTCACAGGAAGATCAGAAGATCAGAAGGGCGAGCAAAGTCGAGAATTGGGGCGCCCAGGTGTTCCGGCGTTTGCGTTGCTCCGCTCAAATCCTGAACGAAGTCTTGTGCCTCGACGCAGAGCGGCCACGCTTTGGCGCCCCGCAGAACTTCTGTGCTGCTGATCTCGGAAGAAACTCGTGGAGGTTGGGCCCTTCGCGCGTCTCGAAAGTTACTTCGCATATGCTCATCATTCATCACATTTCAGCCGGCCGCCTCGCCAAAACCCAAGATCGCGGGACGTGGTCCCAGATGTGACGAATCCTTAGCGCATATGAAGTGACTTTCGAACCGCTAACCCCACCTGGGGCAGGGCGTGTATGCCCGTTTCGCGTCAGGGCGGTGGTCCCCCGCCATCTCCGACTTCCTGTGAAGAAATCTGGGGACTCGCGGCTCGTGACTCTTCCGTCCGACGACTCGCTGGGTGCTCAGCGCTGCCCGAAGACGCTACGGAAGTTTCTGCGAGGTGGGCTGCTGGGTGGCAGCCCCTGGTAAGCCCTGGTTCCGGTGCATGGATTCGAACCACGATTCAGGGATTCAAAGTCCCTTGTCCTGCCTTTAGACGACACCGGAAAGGTAAGCGGGGACGCATCCGTACAATGTTCAGCGGCCCCGTCAAGCGGGAGATTCACGGGGCGGCCGCGGGGCGCGCGCCGGGCGGCGGAACTGGCGTTTTCGGGCGGTTTTGCCGGGGCGTGGAACCTGCCGGCCGTTTGGTTGTCTGGGGTGATACGGTCGCGATTCAGCTCGAGATGGAGCCCGAGGACAAGGAAGAAGCTCGCTTCATCGCGCGGCTGGCGTCGCGGGACGAGCGCGCTTTCAACGAGCTGGTGGTGCTGTACCAGGAGCGCGTGTTTCGGATTTTGCTGCGCATGCTGGGGCGGCGCGACGAAGCCGAGGACATGGCCCAAGAAGTCTTCGTGCAGGTGTTCAAAGCGGTGGGCACGTTTCGCGGCGACTCCAAGCTCAGCACCTGGATTTATCGCATCGCCGTCAATCTTTGCAAAAACCGCATGAAGTACCTGAAGCGTCGGCGCACGGAGGCGCAAGACGAATACGAAGCTTTGGCGGAGCGCTCAGCGCTGACGTCCGGCAGCGGCATGACGTCGGGTGACATTGCGCGGCCGGACCAGATGCTGGAGGGCATGCAGCTCGAGCGCGTGGTGCAATTGTGCATCGTGGAGCTCGAGCCGGATTTTCGCGAGGTTTTGATTCTGCGCGACGTGGAGGACTTGAGCTACGAGGAGCTGTGCGAGGTGACCGGTTTGCCTGACGGCACGGTGAAGAGCAGGCTTCATCGAGCGCGCGCGATGTTGAAGCAAGCCGTCGAACGTAGGATGGGAGAGAAGGCCAAATGAGCGAGGCCGAAGAACCGACCCCAGAAGCCGAGGAGCTTGCGCCAAGTCTGCGTTCTGCGCTGAAGGGCGCGATCGGCGACGAAGCCGCGCCGCCCGACGTGCTGGCCGGCTTTCAGAAAAAGCTGCGCGAGCGCAGCGGTGGCAAGTTTTACGAAGACGGCTGGTCGACGAGCCGTCATCCGCCGATCAACACTTATCTCATCACTAGCCTGTTGATGTTGGCGGTCCTGGGCGTGATGTACGCGCTGCTCGCGCCGCTTTCGGGCGAGCCTACGCCGGTCGAAAACACGCCGCAGCCGGTGCAGGTCATTCCGGCGCCGCATTGACGATGGCTGACGCGCGAAGTCTCACGCTCACTCCGATCGGCGTCGTGCGCTCGCCGTTCACGGAGAAGATGCAGGCGCCGCGCCAGCCGAACACGGCGCAAGCGGCGGACGGCAGCGTCGAGCTCTTTTCCGGCCACGATTTCGAGCACGCGCTCGAAGACCTGTCGACTTTTCGCTACATCTGGCTCTTGTTCTGGTTCGATCAGAGCGAGGGCTGGCGGCCGAAGGTGCTCCCGCCGCGCAGTGAAAAGCGGCGCGGCGTGTTCGCGACGCGCTCGCCGCACCGCCCCAATCCGATCGGCATGAGCCTGGTCGAATTGACGGGCATCGACGGCTTGGTGCTGTCGGTCAAAGGCTTGGACTTGCTCGACGGCACGCCGCTCTTCGACATCAAGCCGTACATTCCGTACGCCGATTCGCGCGGCGACGCCGATCACGGCTGGCTCGAGGAGGCGATGGATCCGAAAGTAGCGTTCGCGGTCGAATTTTCGGAGACCGCGCGCGCCGCGCTTGCGCTCTTGCAAGGCTTCGGCATCGAGCTAGAAGGGCCGATCCGGCAAGTGCTCGAGCTGGGTCCCGAGCCGCATCCGTACCGCCGGATTCGTAAGACCGAAGGCGGCGCTTGCCTGGCCTTGAAAGATTTTCGCGTCAGTTTCACGAGCGCGGGCACGAGCATCGTGGTGACCGAAATTGCGACGGGTTACCGGCCGAAGCAGCTGGCGACGCTCACCGATCCGGCGCTCGAAGCGCACCGCGCGCTCGTGAAGCTTGCCAAGGCCTGACGTTCTGTAACCATGCCAGTCATGGCCAAGGGACCTGACGTGCTCACACCCGAGCAGCGCGCTGCCGAATTGGCGCGGGCGCGTCCGCGTAACTTGCCACTCGCACCGACAGCGCCGCCGGCGCGCCGCAAATTGCCGCTCGCCGATACGGCGCGTCCGCGCGACGAGCAGGCTCGGCCCATTTACTGCGTGTGGGAGATCACGCTGCAGTGCGACTTGGCTTGCCGGCATTGTGGGTCGCGCGCCGGGCACAAGCGCGAAGGCGAGCTGACGACCGACGAGTGTCTGGATTTGGTGAGGCAGATGGCGGAGCTCGGCGTGATGGAGGTCACGCTGATCGGCGGCGAAGCGTACCTGCGTGACGACTGGACCGACATCATCCGCGAGATTCGGCGCTTCGGCATGTCGGCGACCATGACCAGCGGTGGTCGCGGCATGACCGCCGAGAAAGCGCGCGCCGCCAAAGAAGCCGGGCTCGAAAGCTGCAGCATTTCGATCGACGGCAACGAAGACACGCACGATCGCCTGCGCGGCGTGAAGGGCTCGTATCGCTCGGCATTTCAGGCCATGGACCACCTGCGCGAAGCGGGCGTGCGGGTATCGACGAACACGCAGATCAATCGTCTCACGCTGCCGGAGCTGCCCGAATTGCTCGAGGCGCTTGCGGCGCACGGCGGTCACAGCTGGCAGCTGCAGCTCACGGTGCCGATGGGGCGCGCCGCCGACGAGCCCGACGTGCTGTTTCAACCGTACGAGATGCTCGAGCTGTTCCCGCTGCTCGGCTCGCTGAAGAAGCGCGCTGACGAGCTCAAGGTGCGCATCTGGCCCGGCAACAACATCGGCTATTTTGGTCCGTACGAATCGCTGCTCAAAGGCACGATGCCGCGCGGCCACATGGCATCGTGCGGAGCCGGTCGCTCCACGCTCGGCATCGAGGCCGACGGCGCCATCAAAGGTTGCCCGTCGCTGCCGACCGAAGCGTGGACGGGCGGCAACATTCGCGACAACTCGCTGAAGGACATTTGGGAGCGCGCCACACCGCTGCGCTACACCCGCGATCGCACGGTCGAAGATCTGTGGGGCTTTTGCCGCAACTGCTACTACGCCGAGGAGTGCCGCGCGGGCTGCACCTGGACGAGCTTCGTGTTCTTCGGCCGCGCCGGTAACAATCCGTATTGCCATCACCGCGCGCTCGAAATGGAGAAAAAAGGCGTGCGTGAGGTGCTAACGCGCGTGGAAATGGCTCCCGGCACGCCGTTCGACTATGGTAAGTTCGAGATTCGGGAAGAACCGCTATGAGTGAGCTTCTGCCTTGCCCTGAGTGCCAGCGTCACGTTCGCAAGACCGAGGCGAGCTGTCCGTTCTGTGGGGAGGCGCTGTCGCTGTCTCATCTTCCTCCCCGGGTGCTGCCGACGCGGCGACTCGGGCGCGCGGCGACGTTCGCGTTTGGCGCCGGCGTCGTCGGCGCGACCGCGCTGGTCGGTTGCTCGGACGGCTCGGACTTCGATGGCGGTCAAGCCGTCTACGGCGCTCCTGCGGCTGGCATGGGCGGCATGAACGCCGGCGGCGGCAAGGCCGACGGCGGCAGTGGCGGTAGCCTCAGTCAGGGCGGCAGCGCCCAGCCCGTGTACGGCGCGCCCGCTGCGGGCACCGGCAATTCGCCGCTGGGCGGTGCTGGGGGCGCGGGCGGCGCGCCCGGAGACGACAACGTCGGCGGCGTTTACGGCGCTCCTGCACCTGATGGCGGCGCGGGCGGCGCCGGCGGCGCTCAATAAAGAGTTAAAAACGTGACTCAGCTCATTCCCTGTCCCAGTTGCAATCGTCACGTTCGGCAAGCTGAAGCAAGCTGCCCCTTCTGCAGCGCGGAGCTTGCGCTGTCGCACGTGCCGCAGCACCAGCTGCCGCGCACGCGGCTGGGCCGCGCAGCGACGTTCGCGTTCGGCGCGACCATCGTCGGTGCGGCGGCGCTCACCGGCTGCAGCAGCACGGGAGACGGCGGCAAGGACGGCAAAGGCGGCGCTGCCGGCACGGCGGGCACGTCGACCGGCGGTTCGAGCGCGGGTCAGGCCAGCGGCGGCAGTGGCATCACTCCCGTTTACGGTGCGCCGGCGGCCGGCACGGGTAACGACAGCGGCGGCACCAGCAGCAGCGGTGGAACCAGCAGCGGCGCTGGCAAAGGCGGGACCGTGAATGACGGCGGCGGAGCCCACGCGCTCTACGGCGCCGTTCCGGCTGGAGGCTCCGAAGGCAGAGCGGGCTCGGGCGGCTTCCCGCTGTACGGCGCTGCGCCCGCCGACTGATTCGCAGCGCCAGCGGTCCGGTATAGGTGCGCCAAGGCGCGAGGTGCGCGGGCGCGAGTGGGCTACTCGATCCAGCGCGCGATCACGCAGGTGATGTTGTCAGGACCGCCGTTCTCGTTGGCGTTCTCGATCAGCCGGTGTGACGCCGTCGGCAAGTCGGGCGCGGTGAGCACGATTTCCAGCATCTTCTCGTCGGTGACGGGCCCGCACAAGCCGTCCGAGCACAAGACCATGGCGTCGCCGGCGCGTGGGGCTTCGAAGCGCGTGTCGACCTTGACGGTGTCTTTCATGCCCAGCGCGCGCACAATCACGTTTTTGTGGGGGAAGTTCGCGATCTCTTCCTCCGTCAGCTTCTTCATCTTCTTGTAGTCGTTGAGCAGCGAGTGGTCTTCGGTCAGCTGCTCGATCTGCTCGTTGCGCACGCGGTACACGCGGCTGTCGCCGACGTGCGCGATGTAGACGCCGTCTTCGACCGCGAACAGCGTACAGATGGTCGTGCCCATGCCGCGCTGTTTCGAGTTGCGCTGTGCCTGCTCGTAGATGCGCAGGTTACAAAGCTTGATACCGGTGATGAGCCGGTTCTCTTCGTAACCCTTGGCGCGGTCCATTTTGTAGGGCCACGTGCGCTCGGGGTCGTCCGCGGTGGCTGCAAAGAACTCGTGCAGCGTGTCGACCGCCATCTTCGAGGCGATCTCGCCGGAGGCGTGTCCGCCCATGCCGTCGGCCACCACGTAGAGGCCGTACTCCGCCATGATGGCGAAATTGTCCTCGTTGTGAGCGCGCTTGCGGCCGACATCCGTCTGGCCGGCTACCTCGATGCGAAGGGGCCGTGACACTCGTGAGGGGGTTCCCGGA
>Ga0307508_10001090_pt1 | contig 31441 bp, 41 predicted proteins | sample 9_EM_MG_FD_203089 | JGI IMG/M metagenome (GOLD analysis project Ga0307508, IMG submission 203089) | Populus trichocarpa ectomycorrhiza microbial communities from riparian zone in the Pacific Northwest, United States - 9_EM | ecosystem: Host-associated > Plants > Roots > Unclassified | place...
ATAGGCCTGGGCGGAGGGCAAAAGGGAGCCTGCACCGTGCCGCTACACGCGGACTGCGGCGGGGAAACGGACTGTACATAATACTCGTCATGATCTAGATAGGTCGCATACGAGTATAATGAATAAAAAAAACAAAAAAAAACCGGCTCGTCTAGATCCTTTGGTGGCAGCTTGCCACCTCCGTTTTTGATGCCGCCAGCGGCCTTCGCCACCTCCGGGCCTAGATGTCGCCGGTGGCCATTGGCCACCTGCGCCACCCGATGCCTTCCGCGCGCGCATCTGCTCGCAGCGGTCTGGGCAGGCCTCGGCCGCGGGCCTCGTTGGGCGATCGATATATCTAACACTTCCCCTCGAACAATGAGGCAATCAAAAAAGAATGAAAGACAGAGATCAGAAATCGGAAATCTCGTGACATCTCCGGATGCCTCATTAAAACTCGTAGCCATGTACAAACCCGTAGGAAAAGCATGGCCATAGGAGAAAGAGCACATCCACCAAAGAAATACTAAATTCATCGAACCAAGTGCCATCCGTTTGCCATATGCTTCCCCTGCAGCCCAGCGAACCATTCCCATCCCATTCACATGTTTCCAGTGGGTCTCCCGTGTGAGGCTTATTGTCATGATATCTGCCGTCATCTCGGATGTTGGAAGGTAGGTGGTACGGATAGCGTTGCGCTCACGGGCATCTCGGAGAAAGTGGTATCGTACCCCTATGTGCTTTGTGCGCTCGTGGAGCTTCGGATTCTTTGCAAGTTACCACCTTGGTTGTCGACAAAGATTTCCTGAGGGAAGGCGTCAAGGTTGAGGAGGCGAGTAAAGAGTGAACAGATCCAAATTGCCTCCTTGGCAGCATCTGATGCTCCAATGTATTCTGCTTCTACGGTAGAAAAAGCAATAAGTGGCTGCTTATGAGCGCGCCAGGAAATAGCGCCGTTCCCAAGTGTGAAGACATAGCCGGAGGTTGATTTTCTATCTAGGTCGCCAGCAAAGTCGGAATCGGAAAAGCCTATAGGTCGGTCGGTTGGCTCTTCGTGTCGCTGTTCGTGTCGCTGTTCGTGTCGCGGTTCGGGGGCCCGAGAAGTAGGCAAATTTAACCAGCTGGTCATCTCGTATTTGACGTGAAGAATCTTGTGAATTCAGAAACTCGTTCAGTAGACTCGAAGAGTGATGTATTGTGACAGTTGAGGGGTAGGCTGAGCGGTATATCAGGCTGACAGCCTAGCTGTAGACATTCGGTTCGTAGTATTTGGGTTCTAAATAAACCTAAATATCTCAGGAAGTTATCGAAATGCTCATAGAGAAAAGTCTGGGGGTCTGCTCAAGTCCGTATCGAAACTTGCGCAGTTTGCAAACCCATGGCCCATTCGTGGGTATGTCGATGCCAATTGGCACGGCCATATATTCGTTTCCATCTACTTCTGAGTTTAGGGATGCAGTGACAAATTCCGCCCCTAGGGAGTTCTTTGGTCTTGAAGACACATCTTGAGCTGGATAGGCTTGACAACAGTCGGAACGTCTTCCAGACTAATGTAATCCGATGTGTGGTTCGAGTTCAGTGAATTCAACTTCTCCCGAAGAGCTTCCGGCCACATCTGGCCAAGCTTAGGATGCCCAATCGCATTCCGGTAGAACACCGGACCTGCAGAGTCCGATTCCTCTTCCACCCAGGTCCGATGGCCAACAGCGCGCTACATTTCCGAAGATTATATCTTCCGGTATTCAGTCATAGCTCATCCGCTACGAACGAGCTGGGATCTGTCTGTCTAGGCGAATCGGCATTGGCCTGCCAAGTCGTTTCGGCTTTGTTGTCGACATGCTTAGGTGTATCGGCATCCAGCTTCGCAATCTGGAATGGATCTGATGTTGTGCTCTCGACTGATTCTGCAGTTTTGGCGAGCTCGTCATGAATGTTCCATACTTGGATCACATATTGCCGTTTGGCATTCCATAAGCGCCAGATCGAGGTACTGTCGTGTACATAGCCCAGCATATAACTGTTTCTGCATGGGATGCAAATTTTTCATGTCTTTTTGGGCAGCCAGAAGCATTCGGTATGCTATACACCCAAGAATGGTGTAGGTACGAAATGGTTGGCTTGCTGCCGTCCGATGGCCGCTTGCACATCGGTGAAAATGGTGACCCGTTCTGGGGTCGAGTTCCTCCGCGAGGCATCATCTAGTGCGCACGCGAGGGCGTCACATTCTGCATCGTATGCCTCCTGGTTGTACCCCATATGGGTCTTGATGCCCCTCCGGGTTTGGCCGTCTCTCCACACCACTGTGTATCCGGCAGCCCCGTCGTCCAGCCGCAACCCGTCCGTGAACATTGTAATCCCTGGGCGGACCTTCTCCGCCTCGGCCTTAGCGTCGGTTTCCTCCTCTTGCAGCAGTTCTGCGTCGAAGGTCTCCGATTCCTCCAGCAGAACTGTGGTTCCCGTCCGTCCCGCATAGGTCAGGGCATTCGTGAGTCACCGCCCGATCTCTGTTGGCGCCCCCACTATTCCCCTCGCCTGGTCTCCCTGCGGCAGGCTCAACAGCCGTAGCCCAAAGCGCCGCTGCCAGTTTTCCAGCTGTGTTGCTGCTGGGCTGAGGCCAGACTCCATCGCGAGCTCCCAGGTTGGTCGTCCGGAAGCAGCCAGTTGTCGCTCGCGCCTGCTGGTTGACCAGCAACTGTAGCTCCTCTGCCCGGCCCATGATGGCCGGGGCGTGGCCGCCTCTCCACCACAGCTCCCATCTGGACATGGCGACTGACTGCATACATGACGTCATAACCTTTCTGCAGTTAACCGGAGAGAGTCCCATCTGCTGTGAGCCGGCGGAGCCTTACCATCGCCTGCTTGCCCTCCTTTATCCGGATGCGGTAGTGTTCCTTAAGTATAAGCTGGAAGTCTAGCCATACGCCCAGCCACCGTGTTGCCTCCTTATTAAACAAAGCGATCTTGGTGCCATATTAGGTCAGCCTTGTGGCGCGTGGCAACTAGATAACGAACGACCCCCTGCCACCGGTCCAATCGGCTTCTGTCATCTTCAGCCGTCGCACCTGCATTCCTCATTGACCCCACCTTTTACCTTCTTCCTTCGCGCATTCGCAACCAGAGCACCTCTTCAAAAACTGCGGACGATGGAAGGAACAGCAGTAAGTGCTGTGGAAGGAGCTGTGGAAGGAGACGGGGAGAGGGAGGAGTCGGTTTGCGATCCGGGACCTCCTTGCAGACGACAGGTGCAGCAGGGCGGTACTGAACTTCCTATCCACCACGGAGGTAGGGAGGCTGGTTCTGGCCCCGGCTGAGGAGGATGCGCAGAGCGAGGCGTCAGAGTAGGAACTCCGGGAGCGGAGAGAACGAGAGGGAGGAGATGGGAGCAGAAGCTCAGAGGCTGGGCGCCGAGGTCGAGGAACCCCTGTTCCTCTCCACGCCCGCCTTTACGGCATCCGCGGAAGAGGAGTGAGAATGTGTTTCCTTCTTGTCTTTCATTTGTCATTTCTTTGGTGCGCCTTCTATCTTCTTGGGACAGGCCTGGGGGATGGCAAAGGAAAGCTTGCAACGTGCCGCCATCGCGCGGACAGCGGCGGGGAAAAGGTTAAAAAATGTACGTCGCCATAGTCTAGATAGGCGTCATGCGAGTATGATAAAACAAAAAAAAAGCAATTGCAACAATGGCTAAGCCTAGTGCGGGTAGTATGGATGATCACGTGGAGATGGATAGTTAGCGCCTTGGCGCGTACGAGCGTTTGGTTCGGCGCCGAGAGAGTTAGCTTCGTACAACTCCAATCTTAAACAACCATTCTCTCCACCATGGCGGGCAAGAAAGCCCGCAACAGCGCCTCCAAGAGGTCGGGTCTTTCTTCAAGGCGCAAGCTTTCGATCGATGAAAGTATGTTTACCCGTCTCTACCGAATCTTTGCCGCTACTCACTGCTTCCCTATTTTTCCCCGTACATGCTTTTCTCCACACCCTGCACTCCTCTCCGACATCCGTGCAGACTACAGTCGCACTGCTGACCGCACCAGGGACCCATAATAAATACTACCCCATCCCGCCCTCTACTGCTTCTCCGAAGGCCCTGAGATCTCGCGCGGCGATCAACTATTACGAAGACGCTGCTGGCCATGAGGCAAGCAGCCCGACCACCGAACCGACTCCGAAGAAAGCCCCCGCGGGAAGGAAGAAGGCATCGGGAGGACTGGAGGGCCCCCAGAAGACGGGAAACTACGTGGGGATGCGCCTTCAGAAAGTTGAGAAGAAGCGTTTGGCCAGCCGCCGCACCGCTGCTGCGCTTACCGAGAAAGGGTCCACTAAGGCCTGCGCGATAGTAATCGATGATAGTGACACCACTGTCGACTACTCGGACGACGACGCGCTCTACGATACCTCGGGAGCACCAAGTACCGATTCGTCCTCCGAACTCGACATGGCCAACGGCGAAGGCTCTACTGCCACCGCCAGCACCAAGGGCAAATCCGTCGTCAAGTCTAGTGTCAACGTTGACCCCGAGGGCTTTGTCACTAAAAGCAAGCAGCGTGCCCCGAACGCTAACAACGGAGGCGGAGCTCAGGATCAAGTACCGATGATGCGTGACTCCTTGCGTTGGAAGAGGCGCCTTTACGATGCCTACCACGGAGAAGGCGCATACGATCTCTGCACGGGCGGTCGGCTCTACGAATCCTACCACGGCACCGGATCCTACACCAAGTCTCAGGCTGCGGCTACCGATAGGGGATGAAAGGCTTGAGGATGCTGCGAATAAAAATAGTGGCTAGATTGGTACTGTGCAATTGTCTTCTCGGTTGAATTTTCCACATCTTTTTATCCCTGGTGATACGACCAAATTCCGCCGCAGTTGGTGCGCGCCCACTGTAGTGTCCGATTAGAATTTCACTGCATTCCATATTAATTATATGGAAGAGATGAGAGTATTCAGGTAGTCCGCAGTTAATGGTGCTAGCGGAAGCTTTTGACGTCCGTGTGAAGCTGCGATCGTGTTTTACAAAGAGTGAGAAAGGGACGTTCATATAGGTCGCTCCTAATTGGAGAAAGGAACGGAAAGAAAGGAAAAAATTGAAAGGGTGCTGGCTGATCTCCACTACTACACGCACTAGATCAGTGCGTGATTTCGGACTGACCAAATAAAACGGAAGTGAAGGTCACGATTTTGAGTTCGGCTAGGGATATGTCGATAAAGAAGGAGGAAAGCAGCTACAGAGGGGGAAAGCATCAATATTATTTCGCGTCTATGTGTAAGCTTTGCGGAGATTACGTCGACAACGCGATCAGCAACACCAACTCGTATACGTCCGTGTATAAGTAGCAATTTGTCCCTTGGACCCTACTGGCCTACGGTCAATAGCAATCGTACAAAACGCCGTCGCCAGCTACCTCCAGCTCCACCAACTCGTCTCCCACCTCCACCAATTCATTTTCCTCCAAAAAGCCATCACGGCGGCACTGATTAACTACCAAAGTCCGAGTAGGAAATTTGGCAATCTGCATTTCGCTCCCGTCGCAGTTGGAATTTGCACAACATGCCAAAAGTTGGCGCCTTTCCAGATATGACATAGTGTGGCGGCGCCACTACCTTAGTAATATAGAGTACGCAACATCTAGAATGTAGATATGCAACCAGCACTCTGGCAATTGTTACCGAACAACCGAAAGCGGTCCTTCTTACTCTGCCCTGATATGGCTAGGAATCTCCTATATTATTAGTGTCTTGACACCTGGTCGGTAACACAGTCGCCAGCCACCTCACGGGTCGCCACCCGAGCGGCCACCCCTGTAGCCACTCCAGTAGGCACCCCATTGCCAAGCCAGCTGCCACCGAAGTCCACCCCAGTCGCCAAGAGTCAGTGATGATGATTCATTAATCGTGTACGACCCTATTGGATCATGACGATATTAGTGGAGTTCAACGGCGGTGGGAGTGGAGTTCACAGGTTTTGAGCATCGCGAGTGATTTCGCCAGCAACGTGCAAGGTGCCAAGCGGTTGCTAGCGCCCCTTGCGTACGACTGCTCGCTCACCGCTCGGCCTGCAAAATACGATGGCACGGGCATCATTTCCACCGCTGTTTTCTTCACCTTTCGTTCCACCAGCGCACTCGACCATCCACGCCGGCGGCATCCTCATCGACCTCATATTCGTCGCGTCTTGATATGCCCGCGCCGCCGGCATCCTGATCGACATCGTACTCGTCGCGACTTACTTGAGATCATCGACGCCGGTGGCATCCTCATCATCATATTCGTCGCGTCTTGATACCATCCGCGCAGGCATAATCTTCATCGATGTCATATTCGTCGCGTCTTGATATCATCCACGCCGCCGGCATCCTCGGCGACATCATATTCGTCGCGTCTTGATATCATCCACGCCGCCGGTATCCTCATCGACATCGTACTCGTCGCGACTTACCTGAGATCATCCACGCTAGTGGCATCCTCATCATCATATTCGTCGCGTCTTGATATCATCCACGCCGCCGGTATCCTCATCGACATCATCCTCGCCGGGTTGTCTTGTACAACTTCCCGCTGTCTCAGTCCCTCTGAGGGCGGTGCTAACCATGTCACGGAGCTCGTCGACCTAAGTGCCGCGTCCTATTCGCGATCGTGCATACCGCCGGATCCTCATCGACACCATACTTATCGTGTCGTCTTATCCGGCAAACTGCCTTTGTTTCTGTTAAATGCAGAGCGATGCTAGCCACGATAGGAACAGCATTGCAGGCGATGATCTTGGCGATGGATGTGATGCTGGGTGCGTGCATTGGGTAGGCTAAGTGTGGTAGTATATATCGAGGTACATTAGATGTAATGAATAGAACTGAATTCAGTCACAATGCCTGGAGCCAACTGCGTGGTTGATAGTCTATCCTGCAATGTACTATGCCCCGACGGTCGCATCTGGATGCTACCACCGTGACTGCTCTGTTGCCTATATGTGGTGAGCCATCGAATGCCTTGTCTGGATCCCATTTGCATTGACACTTTACCTCCATAAGACACGTTGTGTCCAGAAGGCAAATGGGATGGTGCCGTGCCAGCTGTGTCCGGATGCTGTTGCTGTGACAGTTGCGTCTGGAAGACATTTGCATTGAAACGCTGCGTCAGTAAGATCCGGGCTGCGTGCAGATGGCGAATGCCGGGACCCAATAATTCCGGCTGCGCTTCGCCGTGACACACTACGTCCAGAAAGCCTTTGCCTTGACACGCTGCGTCCGTAAAGCACGCGCGTCTAGAAGGATAATCATTGCTGGAGTCCGTCTGCAGTGTCTGGTGCGTCCGGAAGTGACGCTTGCGTTTGTAAGGAAAAAAAATTCTTGATCAGAAGGAGGTGAGAGATATCGTCGAGGATTTGGAGATGTTGGGCAAGTACCTACATAATTAAGTATATGACGGAACAGCATTTTGGGTATAGCCGCCATTTCGGGGTTTTCATTTTCTTGGCCGTTGTCTACCTGGGGCGCTTTGCTGGTGCCTGGTGGGCGGCCAAGCGCTTCGCTCTCTCTTGGCGACTGGAGTGGCCACCTCACGGGTCGTCATGGTGACTGAGTTGTGGTGACCGAGGTGGCGACCTGGGGCTTGCGACCGTGCGGAGCGACTGTGATAGCGACCAGGTGTCAAGACAGTACATTGTCAGCAATAGATACAGCGGCAAGAAGTGAGAACAAGACTATCAATACAGGAGCTTCCCAGCCATATAAGGGCAGAGTAAAAAGGACCGCTTTCGGTTGTTCGCTAACAATTGCCGGAGTGCAGGTTGCATATCTCAATGAAGCGTAGTTACTCTAGATTACTAAGGTAGTGGCACTGCCACCCTAGGTCATATCTGGGAACGCGCCTAAAAATTTGGCGTGTTGTGCAAATTCCAACCGATTTTCTATTGGGACTTTGGTAGTTAGTCAGCCGCCATCACATCCTTTCTGCAATTCCTTTTTTCCGGCCTTCCGTCGCACACCCGTTGTCTGAAGGACCTCGGGTATCGTGTATAGCGTTCGCCTGCACTGCGTAAGCGATCCCGCCCTCGTTCCGTCTGCGATCAGAGTGGCGCCCCCCCATCGCCCGCCTCCTCGGCCCCCGCTCCCTGCTCCTCCAGCCACTCTCGCGCCTCTGGCACCGATACCGCGCTCACCACGTCGTCTTCAGACTCCGCCGGCACCCGCCTTCCCACATCCGTCGAGGATAGGAAGTCAAGTACCGCCCGGCTGCACTTCCCGTCGGCCAGAAGGTCCCGCACCTTCCACCGGTCCTTCCACCTCCCAGTCTCCTTCTCTTCACCTCTGCCCACAGAATCTTCTGCTGCGGTTTCCACTCGGGGCACTCCTTGAAGAGGTGGTCCCGGGTCTGCGTTCGGTACCGACACCACCAGTATTGTGGGAGGGTCGGTTCTTCGTGCGGTTGAGGTACTGACCGGTCAGGCAGTACCCCGTCTTGAGCTGGTAGAACCGTGAGGCAAGCCTCTTGGTGCTCCCAGCTGCTGTGCCATCGGGCCGCTGGCTCTTGGGCAGTCGGTATTTCTTCTTGGAGGTCCGACTCCCAGCCCACTGGCGCGCCTCCACCCACATTTTCTCCGAGATCTCCCGCTTGAGGGTGGCGCAGGGCCGCAGGAGAGGCATCGCCCGTACTTCCGTCCGGTCCGAATAGGTAGTTCAGCAATTCTACTCCGCGGGTGTCCGGCTCCTCTGCCGCGATCTTCGCCCACTCGTCGGCCTTCTCGTTGCCTGTGATTCCCTTGTGAGCCGGGCACCATCGGATTTCGATGACGATGCCCGGCCTAGCCCTGCGCAGCGTGGCAATGTGCTTCCGCGCCTGCACGGCGTTTTGTTGCCCAGGGCCAGGCTCGTCCGATGCCATCCGTCTGATGGCCGCCTGCGCATCCGTGAAGTTCGTGACCTGTTCCGGGGTTGTGTTTCTTCTCGCAGCCGATTCTAATGCGCGCGCGAGGCCGGCGCACTTTGCGTCGTAGGCCTCATCGTTGTATCCCATCATGCAAGCGAAGAGTGGCTGCGTGAAATGAGCCAGGGGTCTCCATACCTACGTGGTCGCGTGAATGCGTATACATAACTAGCACGATCGGGCAGGTGGCAAGGATAAGCGGTTCCACGTGGCGCGAAGCGAGTCGATCCTGACGGTATGCAGACTACATGGTTACAGCGGACTTATGTACGCGATACTCAGGGCTGCTGCGTGCGCTCGGTTGCTGTGGAGCTCTCGGACACCCCACACTGGAGCTGTGCGCTCGTACGCATTGCGAATGACCGAGACGTGCCCGAGTCGACATAGTTATAAGGCCTTCGGTCCTACCCGCAGTCCCCCCGGCCGCAAAGAAATCTCTTCTCATTTTCCTCTGTACATGCTTGTTTCCGCACCCGTGATCCGCATTGTTACTTTTTCCTGCTTTTCCACCCCCATGTCGTCGCTGTCCGCATCTCCGTCCTCCGCATACCGTGCTGCTCCGCCTGTGTGTTGTCAATGCTGTTCTCTTCCCCGTCGCTCTCCTACTCTACCGCTTCCTCCTCTTGCTCGCCTCTCTCTTGCTCTTCGCACACTTCCTCATTGCTTTTCTCCTGGTCGGTCATTTCCTCGACGCCCTACTTGTAGGCGCGCTCATCCAAGTCGGTCTCTTCCTCGCCGCTCCCTTCGTCCCAGCTTTCTTCGTCGCTAGTCTCCTCGGCGCTGCGCTCTTCGTCGCCGCTCTCTTCGTCGCCGCTCTCTTCGACACCGCTCGCTTCAACGCCGCTCTCTTCGTCGCCGTTCTCTTCGTCGCCGATCTCTTCGTCGCCGCTCTCTTCGTCGCCGCTCTCTTCGTCGCCGCTCTCTTCGACACCGCTCGATTCAACGCCGCTCTCTTCGTTGCCGCTCTCTTCGTCACCGTTCTCTTCGTTGCAGTTCTCCTCCTCTGTGAAAACTTCCTTGCCGGCCTCCTCCTCGTGGCGCTCCCCCTCGTAGTACTCCCCATCATCGCTCTCCTCCTTGTCGCTCTCCTCCTCGTTGCTCTCCTCCTCGTCGCTCTCCTCCTCATCGCTCTCGTCCACCTCGGTCTCCTTGTAGTCGCTGTCATCCTCTTCATCGCTATCCTCGATCGAACCGCCCACCCGCCACTCTCCCAGGGATTTGTCTAGTGGCTGGCTAGCCGTTTCACCTACCGCCTGCGGTAGCGTCTCAGCCGCTGTCGCCTCCCCCGTCTTTGCAGATGTCGCAAACGGCTTTCCCCGCACTTTTTCGATGGTCGTTCGGTCGTCCGGGGGCGCTGGACTCTGGCTGCGTCTGGATCGGTTCGTTGAGGAATCCCCCGGGAGTACCCGCCTGCTGCCCGCCTTTCTCTCGTCCGGATTTCCAACCAGTGGATACACGGCAGGATAGTTTGTGACAACCGGCGAGAATGACACACGCTTGATCATCCGTGGCCACTTCTTCGTTTGCCGCTTGCGGACTGCTGCCCTCCAAGGACGGTTTAGCTTTCGGAGACGGTCTTCAGTGTCGCTGTCAACTTCGGTTTCCTCGCCGTCGCCGTAAGCATCAGTGCCCCTCCAAGGACTGTTTAGCTTTCGGAGACTGTCTTCAGTGTCACTGTCAACTTCGGTTTCCTCGCCGTCGCTGTAAAAATCAGTGCCTTCGCACCCCGCACCGCTACGAGGTTGCCCCTCGTCACGATCGGCTCGTGCAATATCGGACTGCTGCTCTTCAGGCCCTCTGCTGTCGGGTTGTTCCGATTTCTCCTCCATTCGCTCTTCAAGGTTGATGTCTCGCAACAGGTTGCGATTCTCACTCGCATCCTGTTCCCATCCCGTTCCAAATATTTTTACCTGTCCGGTACGTAGTCTAATGCTGAGCAACCTGGCCGTGAATTGAATGGCTATAACAGCAGCGAGCAGGGTAAACCGGTGGGTCACGCAGTCTTCGCCGACTGAGCATTCCGCGACGTATCCAAAGAGGCGGATCAGGTGGAAGATTGCCACCACAGCTACTGTCAAGTGGCCCATCAGGTCATCTGACTTGCTCCCGAGGTAGGACCACATTGCGGTAACCAGGAGGGTGCACACCGTAATAGCGTCATCAGATATGAGTTTCACGGTAATTGGTGGCGGGAGGATACACCGAACGACCCTGCCGATGAAACGAATGGGTGCAACTGTGGTGTATTCGTGTAGGTAGTGTAACGAAGAAAACATAGCCAGCCAGTTGTTGAAGTTTGTGCGCAAGTACCATTGCAGCAGCCCCAACAAGATGCCCGCAATCCGAATCGAATTGCGCGAGAGACAGGCACGGAAGGGCAGCAGAGGACCGCCCAGTATCCATCGTATTGTCGGTCGCATGTGGCTGTGCCAGATGGTCACTAGCGTATTGACTGCTGTTGTCTCCGCTTCCGCCATCTGGCCCCAAACACTGTTTTCCATCACCGTAGCTGGCCGGTTTACGGTGTGCATAATGCGTAGTTCCTCCATCTCGATACTCTTCTCGGTCGATTCCGTTTGTCCAAACTTTTTGGAAGCTCAGTTCGTATTTCTGCGCCCCTTATACCGGGCAGGTGCGCGGGGTCATCATGACTACTTCCAAAGCATGTACCACGTATCGATGTCTCAGGGGGACAAACGGGCCGATTATGGACCGATGAATCACGGCAGAGGTCTCAAGGTGTCGTGGCCGGGCACATGCTATAGATGCCGTGACGGACTATATGCCACCAAGGCACGAGAAGAGTTTGTCGGTAGAGCCATATGTGAAAATGCAATTTCTCCTACCAAGAACTGCCTTCTGGGTCGATCGTCGATATTCAACTCAGCCACTAGCTACACATCCCGCAATCGAGCACCTCGAACCACAAATCGCTGCATTCGTGTTGACCCCAGAGCGACCCCCTTCAACCCACGACACAGCGTTGAATTTCTCCGCGCTGGACGGCAATGCTATAAAACCGACGCTCCAGCTCGAACCTCAGGCAGCGACTGCGAACTGCGTTTCAATGGTGCTCCTTACTGAAACCATTACTCCCCGATTACTCATTTTCCAGCGCCAACACCCCACCCCCCGAGTCTACTGTTTACATGTCACGTCTTCGGTACACACGCGCGCAATTGGCCGCGCGAGTGGAAGAGCTCAAGCGGCGCCAGGCCGTTATATTGGACCGAGTCTCGCACCTGTCTTTTCGCTGCAAAACCTTCCTGCTGCCGCGGAACCTGGCGGACGTGCGCGAAACGACCATTGTCGACGAACTGCAGCGCGAGATGCGACACGTGTCCGGTAAAGCGGAGCACATGGAGGAGTCGATCGAGCGTACCCAGTACTTCGTGTTCGACCGCGGTGAGGTACGGCTAGAGACGGAGCTGGCGCAGATCGTGCTGGCCCAGACCTGCCTCAAGGAAATGGCCGCCGGCGCGCGCCACATGTTCCGACAGCTACAGCAGGCGAGGAGCAGCGACGGAGTGTCGCAGGCGAGGAGGTACTGGCAACATGTGGACGGTGCGGCGCTCTGTCCATAACGCGAAGTGGTACTCACTGTTGTACTCGCACCCGGTACCACACCGTACCCGCACAGACTGGGTGTTGGATATGGGAGGGATTGTCACTGTAGCTTCGAACGGGTGAAAATACCTCGTGCGTCGGACAATGTAGGAAGCAAATTGACTGTCATTTTCCTGCTTCTCACGCTCTGCGATAAAGACCACTCAGGTCGAACAGCGTAATTCTCTAGCAGCAGCATTCATATTGATGCTACTCGCGGCAGACAGCATAGTGAAGCACGCAAGTGAAGTCCCAATAAACCAGTATTTAAGGAAGCGATATTGCACACCCAGACCAGGCGGGAAGCCGGTATCAGCTGCCTTCAGTCAAGAGACCTCTGTCCGATGTCGAGAGTACCAATCAAAAAGACAAATGCAGGTGATCCCGCCGCATTCGGCGCGCATCAAACGGCGAATGTAGGCGATCTCTCCACCCCCGGCGAACAGCAGGCCAGAGATGCAGCAGATCCTGCCGCCCCCGACGTAGGGGGGGGCTGGAATGAAGCATATCCCGACGATGAGGAAAGCTGGGATGAGGAATATCCCGACGAAGAGGAAAGCTGGAATGAACCAGACCCCGCCGCCCCCGGCGAACAGCAAACTAGCAATACAAGTAATACCTGTGATTGCAATCCCTGGTATGACGAGTGCAGCCAGGACAACAGGAGTTTCTTCCGCCAGATCCACGGAGCCATCCACTCGATTGACGAGTGGCGCCGGAGGATCCGCGGGTACGTGGCCAGTCTGAAGCCTCTACTCCAGACGACGATGCGCGTTATGGCCATGAAGCGAGCCGACGATTGGCGCGATCCAATTCCCACGCCGTACCACACAGATGAGAATAGCATGAAAACTGCCGCCCGGCACATTTTCGCCATCGAGGATGAGTATTTTGTCTCTGTCTACCATTTCCACGCGCTTCGGGACGACTACGCAGTGTTCGGGCGCGAGCTGCGGCGAGTGTTGAACGATCCCGGGTTCGCCCCGCAGTACCAGCGAGACAAGCTCGCAGCGATACTGCGCGCCGGGATGGAAAAGCTCACGGTTGATCTGCACAATCGGTTCGTGCAGGCGCGGGATTCTCTCCGCCAAGCGCATCTCGGCCTCCTTGGGCTCTACGATTACGCACGCACAGTCGCAGGAAAAAGGGGGCAACGGTATATTCCCGATAAAATCGACACCGACATGTGGGCAAGGCAGGCGCCCTCGGTGTTCATGGCGGAGCTGCCCAACCTGCGACCCGCGATGATGGAGGAATACGACTTCAGGTACCATGTTGGACGACACGGCGACTTCCGGCTTCAGTTTTGGGTGGACCAGTGGGTAGCGATGCCAGAGGAAGAGAGACGACAGCTGTACGGATACCGCGGGAGTGGCTGGTACCGCACCGGCATCACCCACGGCTTCAACCCCGACCGCAGCAGGCGAAGCGAACCGGACTGGAGGCAATCAGGTAGCGCTGCGTCGTGGGGAGAGCGGGTGTTCGATGCGGTCTATTCCAGGCTACATGACTACCTGGCGAACGAAGGCAGGCTCCCTCGCAAGAAATACGTCAACGTGAGTGCCATGTATGGGTCGCGGTACTCGGTGCTGGCGACGCGGTTTGCGCAGCGAACGCGCGACGACCGCCTGACCCCACTTTGCCACCAACTCTTAGACGAGTTCAGCACCGACACGGACCCGGAGTTGTCCAAGCAGATCCCCGTAGAGCACTCGAGGGTTGCGGAAGTGTCTTTGGGGGGGGCCACGCGACTGGATCCCAAGCCGCAGCCACGGGCACGCCAGGCACCCCGTCAAGGCCCCGACGAACCGGGTTTCGAGCGCGACGACTGGTTATACCAACAGATGGGGCCGCTGTTCGAACCGGTGTACGAGGATCTCTGCATCGACGACTTCCCAGACACGGGCAGCACCGAGGACAACCCGCGGGTGGCGCTGGACTTTCTGGACAGCCTGTGGGAAGACAATTGGCGCTGGCACGCCGTCACCAGTGCCAACCAAGATTGCGCGACGGACGACTTTGCGCGCTGGGGCCGTCGTGCGAGCGCGCCGCTGGAGACCATCCCCCAGCAATCGGCGGCTAGGTTTCAGCTGGAGAGTGATTGAGCGGCGGCAATCGCGGTCACAAGCAGGGCAAGTCGGCGCAATCCGGTCGTGCAGGGGTTGCGCCAGTGATCGAGCGAGGGGTCGCGGCAGTTGGCCGGCGAGGGGATGCGCGATCGTTGCGCGCTCAAGGCTGCCTGCCACGAGCGTCCGGCTGCTATGGAGCTGGTGGCCGCCTCGAGGGGGACCACGGAACGGGAGCGCGCGAGGAGTTAGTCGGGGGCGTTGGTGAACGCCCAGCATCCCCTGCTAGCTGCACTAGAGTTGCGGCAATTTCTATTCTTCACGTTTCATACAGTGAGCGCAACGAGAACTCCGGGCGCCCTACGAACGAGACATCAACTGATCTGTCACTGCCAGCGGGACGGTGGTGTGCGCTCTCACCGTTTTCCGGAATTCGATCCTAAGGTAATATCACTTCTACCCTCGCATGTTGATGTTGCATTGAGCGTCCGAGATTCCCTGCTCCGAACCCGCAGAGACTCGTTTTTGATGCCGTTCGGTTAAGGTTCTCCGCCCCTGGACGCAGATCGTGCACGTGAACGGTGCGGACAAGTGCAAAACCCTATTTTGTCAAGGCCGCAGTGGGGTGCGTGAAGCGAGGAATGGGGCAACGCCCACTGTAGGAGAGCCGCAGAGAGAACAATCACGACCGGAGTACTACGCCCCCGGACAGCGGGTGGGGGGGTGCGTGTTAGGGCGTGTGTTGGGTGTTGCATAATGGCATCGGCGCCATTAGATTCCGCTGACGTGGTCTGCATGCAGTTGGGAACACACAATACTGCCGAGCTTCTGGTGGCTGGAAAAGCCATTAGCTTGGCCCTGGATGTCGTGATTCGACTATATGTTGATGATGATGATGTTTCATTAATCGTGTGCGACCCTATTGGATCATGACGAAATTATATACAGTCCTTTCCCGTTCGCCGTCCGCTGCGCCCTCGAACAGTCCGCCAGCGGCTCGCGGCGACTCCCCCTGCCCACGCCCGGCATGTCCCCAAAGGAAAGGAGAGAGAGAAATAAAGGAAGAAAGAGTGACTGAGAAGGAAAGCGCGAGAGATAAGGAGACAGAAAGAGTGACAAGTGAAGGGACAACGCCTAAGGAGGCCGTGTATCTCCCCCCTCCCTTTCCCCCGTTTGCTCTGGACCATGTTTACCAATGGGTCGCGGCTCGACAGTGGGGCAGCAGGGTACCCGGTGATGCGGATGAGGGGCCAGTCCTGGGCGGGCATCAAAGCACACGTGGGCTACGCTAACGCCAGCGACGCAGAATGCGCTGCCCTCGCAAGGGCGCTGGAATCGGGTTTGAGAGGACAGACCACGCCGGAGCGAGTCGCAATCTTTACCGACGCCCAAGCCGCCATCAGATGGATGGCCTCAGAGCGCCTGGCCCCGACCAGCAGTACGCAATCCAGACGAGGACGCACATCGCTGCCCTGCGGAAGGCCCGACCCGGCATAACCATCGAGATCCGGCGGAGCCCGGCGCACAGGGGTATTGCCGGCAACGAAAACGCTGCCGAGTGGTGTGGAGGCTAGTTTTGGTGATTTGTCATCGGCATGAGAAGTGGCTCGGCGAGCAGGGGGGAGGGAGAGAGCAGGGGTGACGGAGTTTGCTTGTCTTTCTTTTCCTTTCTTTTCTTAGGGTCCTTCTCTTATGTACACGATCATCGCGACAGTCATCAGCAAAACAGCAAAACGAATCACCTTTCTCTACTTCGAGTTCCTTCGTTCATCCTCATCGTGAACCCCACTCGACGTACTCCAGCAGCACGAGCGAGTTGAATTTAGGGTTTTCAGTGGGCAAAGGTAGCGACGGAGGAGCCTGACAGGGGGTGAGCGGCTGAACTATTCGGACCGGAGGGAGGCACTCGCCACGCCCCTTGTCGGACATATCGATCGAGGCGAGGCCGCCGCACGCAGATGCGTCCGGGGGGCTTTGGGTGGCGGAGGTGGCAAGTTGCCACCAACGGGATCTAGACGAGTTGGCGTTGGGGAACAGAGGTCGCGGTTTCTTTGGATATTCATGTATATATAGAGAGCGATCCTCCTACCTCGCTCCATAAGGTCAAGCAGCGGGGCTCCCGCATAGGCCTATCGCTCGGATATCTTTAGCACCGCTCCCGCAGTGCCTCGCAGGCCTCAGGCGGGGGATTTCGAACAAAAAACGGGTGGAAGCACGACGGTGGGCAGGGGGCCGGGCCTGCAAGAAAAGTACGGAGTGGCGGAAAGCCACAAGCCGGACGGCACGGTTGCTGTGAGCACCAATGGGCACGCCTCACGGTAATACCAGCTGAACACGGGGCACGCCCACAACGGACAGTACCTGCACTGGGCTAAGGTTGTCCCCACTGCCCAGTGCTGGTGGTGCTACTGCTCCTCGCATACGAGAGAGCACCTTTTCCAAGTGTTTCCGGAATGGAAGATGCAGCAGAAGATACTGAGGGCGGAGGCGCAGAAGGAGACCGGGAGGTGGGAGAGCCGGTGGACGGTTCGGGGCCTGCTGGCCGATGGAAGGTGTGGGCAGGCGGTACTGGACTTCCTGTCCTCAACGGACGTGCGACGCATAGAGAGCAGAGCGAGTAATCGCTATCGGATTATCACCCGTTTGCGTGGGGAGGATGGCGGACACAATAGCCTCGTGGCAGCAGCACGAGTGTCCGCGAGATGCGGAGTCGGGGCCGGCGAGGACACATTGACCTCGGGCTGTGGGAGGGTGAGCAGCCGGACATCGCTGCTGACAGATGATGGACGATATTTCTTCACGGGGGCGAGCGGCGGTAGCGAGGAACAGCAGAATAGCAATGAGGGCGTGGCAGTGCATGTAGGAAGAAGAAAGAAGGGAGGAGAGTTCGAGCGCGAGGGGGGGGGGTTTATACTCTTGGCATTATGCATGCCGAAGGAAGGGGATTGCAATGACGGCATCATGCAAGCCGATGGAAGGGGATTGCAATGACGGGCAAGGATTCCAACGGACGGGATGGACGGAGTGATCGCGAGTGAAGCGGCATCTGGTGGGCTCATTTGGGTGGTGGGATGAAGCTGCAGGCGGCGGAACGGTACATCGGTCTATTCCGGCAGATGATAGCTGGCACGTCACCAGTCACCCCTCCCGGATCGTTTGTTTGCTGCACCCACCAGTGGCGCCGGGTGCCGGCCAATGCTGTCGGACGACACGCAGCCCGCCACAGTGGAGGCTTGTTTTTTGTTTGATCATATTCGCATTTATCCTATGTATCTAGACTATGGCGGCGTACATTTTATCCGTTTTCCCGTCCGCTGTCCGTGCGGTGGCTGCACGTTGCAAGCTCCGCCATTGCCCTCCGCCCAGGCGGTCCCAGAAGAAAACGTAGGTGATAAAGGAAATAGCAAAGGAAAGCGTAACCCGTCTCCTACTCCTCGTCCGCTGATGCCATGACGGAGGGCGCGGGCAGGAACACCAACAGCTCCTCTTCTGCACCCAATTCCCACGGGCACACAGCTCCTCCGCCTCCGCCTCCCGCTCCCGCCGCTCCCGCCGCTCCCGGAGCTCCCACTCTGACGCCTGACTTTTTTTCTTCTTTTCTTTTCCAGAGGCGGCACCAGCCTTTCCACTCTCCCCTCGGCGCGCGGCTGCTCAGCCTCGGCAGGTCAGCTCCACCCGTTCCCTTTGCTCCCTCGATGTGAGACGGGGACGTCTGGTCGGCGTCGGAGTCATGGTGGTATCGAGCAAGTCAGGATTCCCCGCGATCCACGAAGGATGGGGGTGCGCGCGGTCTCGGTTCGTTTGTTGTACGGAGATAAAACCCCACCTGACCGTCCTTCCAATATCGCCCTTCGTTAAGGGATGCACAGCGAAATGACCGAAGGGATTCGATCTCGCCCGACGGCTAGCCCGGCACATTGTTCGCTGGCTTCCGCGGCGAGGGCTTGCTCGATCGATCGTGCGTACCGCCTGCCCGGCGTCTCACTGGGCGGTGCCGTTCAACCCATGCCCGGAGGCTGCCAGACACACCCTTCGCTTCAGCGGATGGACATGGGTCTCAGTCAGCGATCGGGTTCGGCAGCTCGCTCAACAGCTCCATACGGGTCAGATAAGGTCGGGGGTACGCTCACATACCAGTCTGCGACTCTGCGTCGGTAGCCTGCCGCTACTAATAATCCTGGCCGCTCGAACGATAAGGGCGTCTGCGGCCATTCATGGCAGGCCGCGTAGCTCTCGCAGAATTCGAGGCTCGATGCATATGTGGCCGCGCGCGGATGAGCAACTCGCGCGCTGGCCCTCGGAGGTACCCTAATTCGTGAAGCTCGTCGGACCGCAGGGGTTAGCCGCCGCCCCATCTCTCGTGCAGACTCTCGAGCTTCTTGCGTATCCTCCTTTCTCTACCAGGGTCGGTCGTCGTCTCGTTCGGCGGATCAGCTCGTATCGGAAGGCGGGCCGTTCATTGTCCGCTGGTTCGTTGCTGATCGATGATTGACGGCTGGTTGGGCAGTAGTTGACCGCTTGCGCTTCCCGGCGGATGGCCCGACTTCCAGCATTCATCAGGCGATCCGTACACTCACCAGATGAGAAAAAAATCAGCGGAAACAAAAAAACCTCATCCTCTCGCGTGGCGGCCAGGAAAATGATGATTTTTGTTTTAGAGGAAAAAGCCCCGAAGACTTAAAAAAAACCCCGTCGACAGATGTCGTGCTTTATCTCAGTCTGCTCTGCTCTTGCCACGCTGTTGTGCCTGCTCTTGACCGTTGGAGAGAGAAAGGATGAGGAGGGAAGAGAAGATGGTGCTCTTTACACGTATTAAGGGTTTACTAGTGGCTGGGCGAGTCACGATGGCTACGCGCTGGCAGAGTGATAGCTAGGAGATCACGCGCCAAAATAAAAATCTTAGACAAATAGCAGAACCCTTATCATTGTTAATTGAAAAATATTTTTGATTTTGACACAAAGCATTAACCAAACCTCCTAAAGGTCCTCAAGTTATAAGGTTGCCTAAATTGAGAAAAGGTTTATGAACGAAAGTAATTTTTTTTGTCTATCTTCTACTTGCGAAGAATAATTAATACCTAACACAATTGAGTTAGCCACATGTTCACATTGATAATTTGCTAAATCATATTTATTTTCTCCATAATCTGCTCATCAGGCTTTTTTTGGTTTGAAGTAATACTTTATTTATATGATTGAAAGGAATTATCGAATGATGGCAATATAAATCCCCTTTTTGATTTTCTAAAAAAACACTAATGTCAGTGATTATAATTTTAAATTTTCTTCTCAAATTCCGAAAAAAAGGAACATGAATATAAGAGGTTCTATTATCGGTTGTAGAATAATGAGCGATTTTATCTTTGCCGAGTAAGACTCCGACATGATAAAACTCATTACCTAAAACGCTTTTTTCACTCACAAAATATCTCCAACTTTGGCATTACTCAAACCATATCTTTTTCACTACATAAGGCTCACATACAATACTACTAAAAGAATTATAACTATTTGCTAAGGGATGAATAACCAAGATGGGATTATCACCATTTAAGTTAGTTCTTAATCAAGAGGCTTCTCTTTCAGCCGAAGTTAGATTGTCATGTTCCCTTCGGCGATAAATACCCCATTTGGAGTCATTATGGTTAGTTCCTTAATCATATAAACGCTTGTAAAGTTGAGCATTCTAATTGTTGCCCAGTGTATGGCTGGGAGTCTGGAGGGACAACAGAAGAATTCCGTCAAGCCGGGAGAAGTCTCGAGAACGCACACACACAAAAACGGCCATAACCTTCAACACACCTCATTACTTGCGTAGATTTTTTTTTCCATAGGTAGAACCGAGAGAGGGGTATCAAGGTAGCGCGGCTGGGACACTGATTATCGTCGCCACCCTAGGCAGTAATATCAGTGTTTTCCTTGGTAATCACGAAGGCACTCGCAGCGGTGAGGGATGACCTCATACCGTTGTGCATTCATGGTGGCTGGTTCGGGATTTGTATACATAGGGCAGCAACTGCGAACTTGACGGCTTGCTTTGTAACCAGAGTGTGAGTCCAGACGGGGCGGAGCGGACGGCCCCTCGAGCTTTTTGGCGATGTCTTCAAGGGTCGGCGCATGAAAGCGAAAATGCAACGTCAAATCAAGAATCGACATTGTCATGGGCGTCACGTTTTCTAGATACTCCCCACGGGATTTGAGTGGGAGGAAGACAGTCCATTCGGGGAGTGAACACAGCATCGCGAGGCCGGCATCACCAGATTGACATCTCAGCAAGTCCGTCATGCCGACACAGCCCGTGCACCAGCCTCCCCCCGGACCGAAGCACGGACGCCGGGCCCCTCCAGATCGTCCTACAGATAGACAGTGAAGACATCATTACAGAATCAGGATCGATTAGGACTGCACCCTTCGGAGACCGTGGTCTAATCCCTAGTATGTTTAAAGTGGCACATGCAAGATTTAATTTGATTAAATTCCCGTGACCATTCCTGTTCTAATTGCTTCCGAACGCGTCAAAAACCAATATGAAACCCTCGTACGTGTACTCGTCCAGAGACGCAGAATTGTTGATGTACCAATCAATCAGCTCGTTTTCCGCCAGGATCAGTTTTGCGTTCTCATCGACGCCTCGACCCTTCATCCAACAGACGGTTTCATGGAGGCTCTCACACACACTGAAGAACTCATCATCGTCCAATTCCTCCAATCCCTGGGCCCAAAGGAATATTGACAGCATGTCGGTGAGAAACGGTAGGAAGAAGGCCATGTCGATAGTCGGTTCGTGAAAAGAGGGCGCGGAGAGGGCGAAGACAGCGATCGGAGGGTCGCCCACCAGTGGAACGTACGGGATCGCCATCACTACCGAAGCCAAATGGCTAGACCCAGTATGAACAGCTCGTTCCCGTACGGTGGACGGGAATGGACCAAACACGTGATTCGGCACAACCGCCAGCTCCATGTCGAGTCCCATGTAGCTGATCATCCACACGAGCATTTCGACGACTAAAAACTGATTACTCGTGAAATCGATGCCAATACTGAACACCAAATGCTGCGAGGAGACAGACGCGGTGTCACGGAAGCGTAGGGGAAAATGGCAACCGCTATCTCGCATTGTGTCGAGTACCGTTCCCACAGACTGGGTAGCGATCGGTATCGTCAAGCAGCCCGCAACGAGCTAAAGCAGAATCTGGCCAAAGAGATTGTCTTTCAGTTGCTGAGGGGCGCGTTGTAGCGCCACGTGGAAGCTGATAAAGGCTGGGGAATCTTCATGGGTGCGGAAAATTACCCGCAGCCCCATATTCGTCATCAGCCCATATCAACCTCCACCCCCACATCCAGCAGCACCGTGAGCGGGACCGGCCGCAGAATGCCTGCAACGCACGAATCCGACCGATCACCGTATGCTGCAACGCCACCAGGCACGGCGAGGAGGGCCTCAATTACCTCCGCCTTAACGAAATCCGAACCCATGGAAAGGAATAATGGCGAAATCGTTGAGAAGCTTATATTCGGCGGGAGTAGTCCGACCACGGCACGGATTATCTTGATCGTATTGGTGGTCCTCCGCTGTGGGTGAAAGAGATGAAGGACGGCCCAATGCAGGATGCTCATATTGCAGGAGCAATCGAAAATGTCGAGCAGTCTTCGGAGGCTGTAATACCTAAACCAAGACAGAAGAAGAGCGAAAGTTGATGAATGTCCGTAAATAGCAGCCCAGTGTAGAGAACTGACAGCGTGAAAACCAAGATCGAGTCCTTCCCTGGGTCGGATGAAAGTTGAAACCGAAGGTCGCGCAATCGTCCCAGACGCCTGGCCCGCGCAGCCGGTCGAGCATCATCTGCAGGTAGGCATCGTCACCTGGGAGTCGTGTTAGTACACCCGGACAACAACTCGTTCCGCCCCCACCGAATCGTTGAAACCAGCCGGGCGCAGCGCCGCCTGGAGAAAAACACTCACCACATGCTGCTGCCATATCGATCGGATTCAGCCATGCGGATGGGCGGCCGCGCGGGTATACAATGGCCTTGTCCAGGTTCGATGAAATGGAAATGCACCGAGGCTGCAACCAGGGGATATTACAACCGAACCATGTTTCGGAAACCGCATCGTAGTCGCCCTTGTCACTGCCAGGCAGCACCACTCATGTCAACTCGTTCTTCGGACAGAGCTGCAATAAGTGTGGAATGACTGCAGCGGGATCTGCTCCTGGAGAGCTCGTTGCAGCAATTTCCCGCAGCCTTGCTTGCTAGCTTCGTGACAATAGATGTTGAGGCTGTGGTCGTGCAGTGTAACAGCAAATATAGCCATTTCGTGAAGGGAATCCCTTGGGAGGTATGCGCAGATCAGACGATGTACATCCGCCGGTAGATTGCGCAGATCAGCCGGTTGAGAGCGAGTAGGCCCGTGGGCATGGGTCGTCGGCGACGGTACGAAAGCATTGCCAGGAAAGTCAAATGTTCTCGGCTGCGACCTATTCCAAGGCAGATGGTGCAACATCTGGGCGTGGGTGCAGGCCGCCATAGCTGTGGGAACAGTCGCAGCGTCGACGGTGTCTCCACGAAATAAGGCGGGCACGGCTTCAGCTCTCGAAGCTGACGAGCGGGGGGACGGCGAGTTAAAGCGCAGAGTGAGCCAGCTGTAGAATGCGGAAACCAGGCAAGGTGTCGACCCAGCTGGTGGTCTTTGCGGACGACCGATCGTTGCAACGAGCAATCCGAGAAGCACCGTCGACAGAAAACTCGAGCAAAACGTGCGGGGGAATAAGACTCCCACTCTGCGGAGCAGGCTGGGAGGCAGCACGCGGCGCCAGGCGCGGACCTGACGGGGTGCGAGAGCTGAGCTCAATCGTCAGACCGAGACGCTGAAAGCAGCTTCTCCGCGTGTGGCGACTGAAGAAACGAAGGGGGGAGGCGTAAGTAGGTGCGGCAAGCGTATGGGTGGCAGGAGTGACAGCGGCAGGAGTATAAGCGGGGGTGCACCGTATTAAGGCCGATAAGTGTCCTGCTTTTCAAATTTAGTGGCGCGCTTGGCAGTCTTGACACGCAAGTAGCGCGCTCTGCGCTTAGTCAGTATCTGACCCACTAGCGCAAAAATCCCCTGATTTTCTACGCGCCGTCTCAGACCTCCTTCCTTGAATGGAATTCCGCACCATCTTCATTATCAGTGATACTACATAGGGAACAGCTCTGCAACCACGTACTGCCCATGCACTGCGTTCAGTTACTTTTTCCAGCTAAAGCCACCGGTTCAAGCGCAGGATTTTCCTTGCTTGCGCCGCGCGCGCCGTGCCCTCGCAGCGTGCCGATACGAAGACTGACGAGAACATGTCTGCAGAGAGCGCGCGCATTGAACCTCAAACCCGCCAAGAACGGGTACGCTGAACCTGACGAAGGGTGCTTCCGCCGAGTCTGCCGGAAGCGTCTATGCCGAGCCTTGTGAGGATGCGGCCGCCGAGAACGCGAGCGCCGAACCCGTTGACCCTGCCCAACCCGGCGAGCCTGTCGAATACAAGTTGTCCGTGCTGCGGAAGGGTGAACGGCTATAAGGAGTTGATCTTCCCTAGAGTTGGTCAGGTATGGGGGCAAGAAACAGCGAGTAAACTTGTGTAGGGCTTGGACTAACTCTTACGATGATATTAGCCATCCGCTGTTGCGCTCCGATCGACCGCTTGCCGACCTCCCCCACCACATTTGCCAACGTCGCCCCCGCTGTCTCCTCCGGTCCCGGTACGACCACTTTTGTGGCAGGTGGAGCCCGGATGATGGCGTCCACCTCATCTGGTCCCCGCGTAACAACTATTCCCCATTCTGTAGAGTTGCATCGCTGGTAGCGCTCCGCCATATTGTCGTGCGTCAACTCTTTGACGGGAATCGTATACTTAATGCCGTACATCAACTAAAAAGTCATGTAGGCCGGCGAGGAACACGTGTGCGAGACTCTTTTTTTTTCAATTATTACTCGCATACGACCTCATGAGACCATGGCGAGATTATGTACTGTCCGTTCCCTGTCAGCTGTCCGCACAGTGGCCGCTCGTTGCAAACACCTTTGCGCTCCGCCCAGGCCTGTCCCGAGAATATGTGAGGCGCACCAAGGAGATTACAAAAGAATTGAGAGAGAGGCGAGTGTGAAGGACAGAGGAAAGAACGAAGGGAAGGGCACCGCCCCGCGGCTAATCCGTTCCTGAGGACACCATGAAGTCGGGCGTGGGTAGTAGAGTCACCCAAGCACCCGCCCCCCCCCCCCCGCTCCAGCTCCATTCTCGTCCAGCCTGTCACGCACCTCCAGCTCAGACGCCACGCTGACAACGTCATCCTCCTCTGCCGGCACCCGCCTGCGTACAGCTGTAGTCGCGAGAAGGTCCAGTACCGCCCGGCTGCACCTCCCATCCGCCAAGAAGTCCCGCACCTTCCACCAGTCCTTCCACCTCCCAGTCTCCTTCTTCACCTCCGACCTCAAGATCTTCTGTTGCGGGGCTTCCGCTCGGGGCACTCCTTGAAGAGGTGGTCCCGGGTCTGCGTTCGGTACCGGCACCACCAGCATTGAGGGGTGGGTCGGTTCTCAGTCCAGTTGAGGTACGGCCCGGTCAAGCAGTGCCCCGTCTTGAGCTGGTAGAACCGCGAGGCAAGCCTCTCGGTGCTCCCAGGGACTGTGCCATCGGGCCGCTGTCTCTTTAGGCAACCGGTATTTCTTGGAGGTTCGGCCGCCAGCCCATTGGCGCGCCTCCACCCACTCCTTCTCAGACATTTCCCGCTCGAGGTTGGCGAGGGATCGTGGGAGAGGCGCCGCCCGTAGTTCGGTCCGTCCTGAGCACTCCGCTCCGCGGGTGTCCGGCTCCCCTGCTGAAATCTTTGCCCACTCATCGGCCTTCTCGTTGTCAGCAACTCCCTTGTGAGTTAGGCATCATCGGATTTCGATGACGATTGTTAGAATATAGGGATCGATAGAGATGAAGATAGTGAATTGATTGATTGATGCAACTTCGAAGGAGGAACATCCTCTCTATATACAACGGGCCTGAGGGACTCGCCAGGGGTAAAGGACAGATGACTGTGTCCCGAGCCGGCGCTCAGAGTCTCGGGCAGATGTCATCTCCGGACGCTGTCTCCGGTCCGTCATCTCCGGACGCCCATTATTCTGACACTTCCCTCGTACGGAAGATGCAAAGGAACGCAGGAGAGAAGGAGAAAACGAAACGGCCAGTACAGAAACAAACAGTAGCAGGAGGAAAAATATTGAAAAACCCAGTATCCTCGGATGCCTCGTTAAAACTCATAACCGTGTAAAAAACCTCATGGGAAAACCACGGACATAGGAGAAAGAGTGCATCCACCAAAGAAAAAAAGGAGAGGGAAAGAAAACCTATTCAACCACCCGCCATGTGCTTCACCGGAAGCTTCCCCTGGATAGCAGGCAGATTCCCAGGCCGATCCATAAGAAAATCTGTTCATTGTCAGCATTGAGCGAACATAGCAACTCCGTCATAAGGCATGTGCGATTGCTCCGGTATGGGGACGCCACAGTAGCTCCCGTATTCCCAAGCGCGCACAGCAATCGCATCTTTGAGAGTGCACGGCAGCTCCGGTGTGGGGTGCCGCAGCAACTCCAGCATCACCAAGCGCGTACATCAGCTCAACATCCTCGAGAGTGCACGGCGGCTCCGATGTGGGGTGCCGCAGCAGCTCCAGCATCACCAAGCGCGTACATCAGCTCCCGGAGCGCATGCGTCAGCTCCGGTGTGGGGCGCCGCAGCTGCTCCGTCATCACCAAGCGCGCACGCAGCTCCCCCGAAGGTTTGTATTTGAAAAACGCCGGCGATAATATCGAACGATCGGGGTACGGCTCGAAAAGAAGGTGGCAAACGACGGTGGTATCCGAGATTGCTTCGTCGCTTGCGGCCAATTCCTGGCGAACAGCGAGTAGGCTCGAGATGTATTCGGCGACCGATTATCGTGAAGGCAGAGTCGTAGTCCTGGCTAAGGATTTCCCGACGCGGGCTGCAGAATCGATTTCGTTCGCGGGAGGACTTAGGATGAAGGTTCGAATCGCGGGTTCAACCGATAGGTAGATCGTCGAGGCAGCGCGGTCGTCGCACTGATTGTAGTCACGGCCCTAGGCAGTACATAGTGTCAGAGTGCGACGAAATATTTCGTTGCGGGTAACAATCTTGAGGGCACTCAGCAGTAGGGAATGATCTCATGTCGTTCTCCACGAGCGGTAGTTTCGGGCGTTGTAAAGGCCGGCGACTGCAAACGTGACGCGTTGTCTGGTTGATTCCGACCATCTTGGCGATGTCGTCGGACGCGACGCGGCTCCAAAAAGTTGAGGCTTAAAAAACGAGAGTGCGGGGATCAGACGCAGAAGCGAGGTAGGTACGATTATCTATCGATGGGTAGCGGATTGGCAGAGCGTTCAATCCGGGCTCATAACCTGTTGGAATATAGGGATCGATACAGATGATGTGTTTCCGAGCCTGGAGGGCATACTGTTGCCCTGGGCCAGGTTCCTCCGATGCCATCCGCCTGATGGACGCCCGTGCATCCGAAATGATGGTTACCCGTTCCGGGGTAGTGTTCCTTTGCGCTCCCAACCTTAGCACGTGGGCGAGGGCCGCGCACTCTGCATCCTAGGCCTCCTGGTTGTTGCCCATGTGCACTATGGCGCCCACCCAGGTTGGACCCCTCTTCCGCACCACCGAGTACCCGGTGGCCCATCTTCTAGCCGTGAGCGTCAGTGAACATGGTCAGCCCGGGTCGGGTCCTCTCTGCCTCCGCTTTTGCCTCGGCTTCCTCTTCTTGCAGTAGCTCCGCATCGAGGGTTTCCAGCTCCTCGAGCAGCACTGTGCTCTCGGTCTGTCCGCCGTATGCGAGGGTGTTTGTGAGCCGCCACCCGATTCCGGTAGGGACTCCCACCACTTCCCGTGCCTGCTCCCCTTGTAGGACTCACGTACAGTAGGGGTAGGATCGTGACATACAAGAGTCTTAGTCTCTATTCGCCGCGAGCTCTCGCCTCTAATACTACACGTCGGCACTTAACCCTATTGGTTGTTGCCCAGCCTTACTCTTACACGTGCCTCTAGCTATTTACATAGTATCTTACATAGACTCCTACATCACCCTCTCTTCTTACTCTAACTCTCTCTTCTGTAGTCGCGCCTTCTCAGTTGGTCGGGTACGTCGGCCTGATCTCCGAATAGGTACAGTGAGGTTGTCCGGTGGTGCGGTTGTGTCCGCTGGACTCGGCGCCGACAATCGGGTTGTTCGTGGTGTTGGCCAACTTGGTGCCGGTAATCCTTGAGCTTGGTGGTAAGCTTCGACAATGTCTTTTGCGTGATTCAGTCCTCCCAAAGGCATCCATTCGTCTTCATCTTCGGGTAGTCCCATAAACCGTACACGATACTGACGTTTGCTTCGGTTCGTACCTGACTCGGCATGATCGACAATCCGCTCCACTTCCATTACTGCTTCAGTGGTTCCTTTAACTTGTCTGAGCGGTGGGGGAGGTGCCTGTATCCAGTCATCTGGATCGTGGTGGTATTCCTTCAGAGCGCTGACGTTCTGTACTGCTTCGATACCCATCGAACGAGGTATATCGAGTTCGACGGCGTTTGTTCCCACCATACAAACTATCACCCAGGGTCCAGACCAACGGTGTCGTAACTTTGTTGATCCTTGTTGACATACGTTTGCATATGACAGTGGTAGGTGTTCTGTACTGAGCCATACCTTGTGGCCTACAGCCACCTTCACCTCCCTTCTCTTCTCGTTGGCACATTTGGCCTGGCTGTCCTGTGCGATTTGTAGTCGTAATCTGGAGGCATTGAGAATGGCTTTCATTCTGTCTGCGAACTGTTCTCAAGAAAGGTGTCGTGCTGATCCTTTCTGTAGTGCTGTGACCATCGAATCCGTGGGAGCCCGGGGCGAATACCCCAGATCCGCGAAGAAGGGACTTTACTGAGTCGACTTTTGCTTAAATGAGTTGTATGCAAACTCCTCTAGGGGAAGTAGGGACGTCCAATCGTCGTGTGTCATTGCGAAAGCTTTTAGGTAATTGCCCAATATACCGTTAATCTTCTCAGTGGCGCCGTCCGTCTGTGGGTGGAAGGGTGTGCTAGGCTTCAATCCTGTGCCGCATTTCCTGACAAAAGCTTTCCAGCAATCGGACAGGAATCTTGGGTCTCGGTCGGATACGATGTGCGAGGGCATTCCATGTAAGACGAAGTAATTCCTCATGAATATCATTGCAAAATCCTCTGCGGATGTTTGCTTTTTCATCGGGATGAAGTGTGCACGTCTTGTGTGATCCACTATGGTGCAGACTGCGTCCTTGTCCCCCTCAACTTTTGGCAGTCCCACCACAAAATCGATTCCGATATGCTCCCAGCGTCCTGTGGGTACCGGCAGTGGTTGTAATAGACCCATCTTTTTGTCGTTTGATGGTTTCACCCTTGCGCATGTCTCGCATCCTCGAAGGTACCGCTTCACCGAAACCTTCATCCTTGGCCAGTAGTATCGTTCGTGGAGGAAGTTGTAGGTCTTGTCCGCTCCGAAGTGTCCTGCAGTCAGGCTGTCGTGAGCTTCTCTGAATAGTGCTGTTCGTAGTCCTCCTCCTTTTGGAATGCACAACAGCTCAACCCTCTGCTCCTCTTCTCCTAACTCCCTATCCCGCTCATCCAAATACCACAAAAGTCCATCTCTCCATGTATACCTTCTCGCCTTGTCCACCAACTTCTTTCCAACCTGTGTTTCCCATTCCCCAATTCCCTTACATTTCCCTTTTTCCTCCAGTACTCGTACCAGTTCTCCAAATGTTTCATCCTCCTCATACTGCTCCCTTACTCCAACCAACCATTCTCGCTGACTCATAACCATCATGTCGATTGCTGCCGCTGTCAGTTCAACCTCCTTTTCCTTGTCCGTTTCTTCCTCCATTTCCTTGTCCTTTTCTTTCTCTAATTCTTCTCTTCCGAGTCCGCTGATGTAATCGGATCTCCGTGAAAGCGCGTCCGCTATGACATTTCGCGCTCCTGGCCAATACTTGATTGTGAAGTCGAACGCATGTAAAACTTCAAGGTATGTAATCTGTCTCGTCGACAGGGATCTTTGCAAGAGTATACCCTGTAGAGTGGCGTGGTCCGTGTAGCATACAAAACTCTCGCCATGAAGGTAATATCGCCAGTGCAATAGCGACTCTCAGATGGCCAGAAGCTCGTGGTCGTATGTTGGGTATCGTGTTTCTGCTCCGCTTAGCTTCCGACTATAGTATTCGATCACCCGTTCCATTGGCTTTCTGCTCTCTTCTTGGTTCTGTCTCTGTAGAAGAACAACGGCTATTGCCGCTTGTGACGCATCCATCCGTAAAATCCATCCTCCTCCCGGATTCTGTGGGAGTGCCAATGCCAGAGCTGTAGCAATAGCTTCTTTCAGTGTTCTGAAAGCTTCATCGCAGTCCGGATTCCATGCGGTTTGGAACTGACTTTCTCGTAACTGGCTGATCTTGTAGAGCGGCAACGCCTTATGCGCATACCGTTCGATGAATTTCCGATAAAATCCCGTGAGTCCAAGGAATCCAAGAACTTCTTTCCTGGACTTTGGCCTTGGCCACTCTTGTACCGCTTCCACCTTTGACGCCTCCATATGTAGTCCGTCTCTGTCAACCCAAAAACCGACAAATTCGATTGCTTCACGAAAGAATACACACTTTGACCGTTTGAGTTTCAACCCCTCTTGTCGGCATACTCCCAGGCACTTCCGTAGGTGTGTCTCGTGGTCTTTGGTTGACTTGGAATAAATCATAACATCGTCCATGTAGACTATGATGAAGTCTCGGAGCTCGGGGTTCGCTGCCAAAATCCGATTCATCATTCGCATGAATGCCGCTGGTCCGTTAGCTAAGCCGAATGGGAGAACACGCCACTAGTATAGTCCGAATTTAGGGACAAATGCCGTCTTGTGTGTGTCTTCCGGTATGATGGCCATCTGGTTGTATCCGGCATACATGTCGATCTTCGAGAATACCTTGGCACCCTGCAACTTATCGACCAAATCTTCTGTGCTAGGCGAAGGAAATCAGTCTTTTGTCATAATGCGATTCAGATCTCTGTAATCGATGCACATTCTCAATGTTCTGTCCTTCTTCGGAATGAAAATAACCGGCGCTCCGTACTCGGATGTGGATTCCGTCAGCCATCCGGTTTTCAAAGTGGCTTCTATCTGCTTATGTAGCTCCTCCTCTTCTTTCCGGCTTATTCGATACGGGTTCTTGAACAGTGCTTTACTGTTGTGTTCGGTGATGATCTGGTACTTCTCCCGTGAATCTGGTGGGAGTCCTGTTGGTGCGGTGAAGATGTCTTGATACTCATTTAGTATGCTGGTGGCCTTCTCTTCTGCCTCTTTGAGGGGGATCGAGAAGCATGTCCATTCGAAGGAACGGGGGCAGCAGCGGATCCTTATAGGAAGGATCCGTTGAGCCTATCACTCGAGACTAGCCTACTCTAGACTAGTGCTCGCTGCCTAGCGTTGGCACCCGAATCCCACTCCTACAACCACTCCCCACCCAAGAAAACAAGCCACCCTTTCTGCAGTAACAGCCAAAAGCAAAACAAACATTTAATGCAGAGAAAAAAAAACCCCCCCCTTCTTTTCCAGCTCCAATTTGTTCCCAAAACAACTTCGCGATCATACAATTTCTTTGAAAAATCCAACTGAAATCACCAAACGTCACTCTTCCATCATCCACCGATATGTCCGAAGTCCATTCGCAGCATGGTAGTCTCTAAGCATCTCCTTACTCCCACCTTTCAAATTTTCCAATGGCTCCCAAGTTGGATTCGGATATCCAACCCATTTGACAAGGTACTTGAGATCACGAG
>Ga0307508_10001091_pt1 | contig 31407 bp, 34 predicted proteins | sample 9_EM_MG_FD_203089 | JGI IMG/M metagenome (GOLD analysis project Ga0307508, IMG submission 203089) | Populus trichocarpa ectomycorrhiza microbial communities from riparian zone in the Pacific Northwest, United States - 9_EM | ecosystem: Host-associated > Plants > Roots > Unclassified | place...
GGGGAGGCGAAAAGTAAGCATCGTATCAATCAAAAGCCAAAAGCTGGCCCTTAGTTGTGTTCATTGGCGTTGTGTCCGAGTGTGAATCTCTTGGGTTCGCCCGCGCAGGTCCGAACTCTGGCGATGTCGGCATCCGTCTTGCTTCTCGCCTCTTGCCCTCTCCTATGGTGCCACCAAGTATGTAGTAGCCGTGACGGTGGAGCAGTGTGATGGGAACTAACCGTGAAAACGTTTCATCTTTACGCATCCGTGGATTTCGGACCTCACCGCTGCCGAGCCACCTGGGCGAAAGACCTGAAGCAGGGCGGATGGCAATCCCCTCGAGACGCATTGCCACGGCCGGTTCTGACGACAGAAAGCGAGCGCACGCACAACAATCAGCCCGGAGCCGGCCCAGCAACCTTCCCCCTCAATACACACTAATATACACTATCAACAATTTTACCTCATCACCGCCATCGCCGTGATAGGCGGTAAGTACAGTAGCAGGAAAGTGTTATCCATATGTAAGCAGTACTGTGTTCTACACAACTCTGTAGTACCGCTCGATTGTATGTTAGTGATTGAGCCAGTGCTGTCATCATATAACTTCGGAATCATCGCAAATGCGCATTCAAAAACCATTTGATGACAAAAAGCACTTATCGTAAATTGGAATTTTTATCAAATACCAAATTCGAAAGGTAGTCGGAGAGGATTCACTAAGCATCGCCTTGAGGCAGTATCGTAAAGGTACTGTATTAGCATGTTGTATCACTCCGGTAGTGTTACAAGTGGGCATCCAGTAGGTACCATACTGGGACTCAATGAGCTAAGCACTCGATGCAGTGATGGCTACTGTAGCAGGCAAGTATTGCTACTGCGTAGCACAGTTTACGGATCCAGCATCAATAAGGTAGATATGGGCTACAGGAAGCATCTTGTCTAAATACTACTGAGAACGGGCGAGCAGCGAGGACACTGAATGGCGGACGGGCGGGCGCTGAGTCGTCTACCCCTCCACCGGTACAAGTATTGCATCCAGGGTAAGTTGACTATCCAATTGAAGTATGTATCTACACGACAAAGCAGTTCCACCACCAGCTATCTGTGCTTTTGACCACAACAGGTAGATCCTCACCAGTGACATGAAACCCCAATACGACCGGAGAAGAAATAGCACGTTTATATACTTCATAAGGAGCAACATACACCTCCGTATCAACTGTTCTCTCCATGGCCGCACATATCAACAGACACCAGAGGAGGCAGGCGCTTTTTCTTCCGGTGAGATCGACCCATCTTCGCTGTATTCAAGTGGTGATGCCGATGAACGGTTCGAGATTGGTTTAACCACGTGATGATATCGTGCAGCACGATAACTACGGTCACAGCCATGGAGAGATCGCGGGAGAACAGTACATAGGGCGAAGAGTATGCAGGGTTGCGGGTGCCGGGTAATAGCGCGGGGTTTCCCAAAAATGCAGCCGTCGCTCACACTTCTTCTTTCTTCTTTTATTTACATCATCTTCTTTCTTCTTTTCTTTCCTCACACAACGACTTGTCTGTCTCGTCTGGGCTTATCTTGCCGGTCTTATCTTGCCCATTCTCTCAGAAGCACCATCTTCTTTTTGTCTGTTTTCATAGACGTGTCATCTTCTTTCACGTCTTGCTCGTGACTTTTTGTCCTCGGCCATCACATCTGGCTCGGTTCTCTCCTCAGCCTTGGCCTTGTCCGCTCGCCGCGTGCTGGTCACTACCCGCTGGCACAGCCGTCCGCTCGCTCACGCGTCCAGCTCAACGTACGGCGGTCACGCCCGCCCGCTCGCCTACACAGCTATCCGTTCACTCGCGTGTCCAGCTGTCCGCTCGCACGCCTAGCTATTTGCCTTCTCCCAGTTTCCTCTCCTCTACCTGGAGCCCTGCTGGCCCAGTCCCGCTGCACCTGCCACTCGCTCTCTCTGCTTTTCTCTGCAATTACTGACTGAGTTGTTGTACACGGCGCTCAGTTTCATTCGGCAGCCTCTGGTTCCCGGAATAGCGACCTACTATAAATTTTACTCTCACACTCGCTCACTCTGGTTCGCTCTGCAGCTTACTGACGTATTGCTGTACACGGCACTAACAGTTTCGACTGGCAGCCACTGATCCTGAGAATATCATGGACTCACTTTTTCGCTACTGGCTCCTACTAGGGTTCAGCCCATTCGAAGGAGGATGTATGGTGATATAAGGAACTTGGTGGCTACCATGTGGAGCCCGCAACGATATAAGGATAGAATAGTGGACGTATCTAAATGAGGTATTTAATCTAAATGTGACATGAATGTCATCGTGCACCCATATAGATACCATATTACCCACCAGTTTGCAGTGATACGAATGTTGTATTGAGCTCCGCTTCTTTTGGCATGCGGAATCACCTCGGCGACACTACCGATCCATTCTGAATACGCACTCGTGGAGATCTGACTTTGATAAGGTATGGCGGTAGCTTCAATGCAGCGCTGTACTGAATACGCAGTAGTCTATGGTGACTGCGGAGTCCATCGAAAACAGCCCGCCTGTCACAGGCTCGCAGCCAAGCAGCAACGTTACGGCACCCGCTACGTATTCTGGCTTCGTAGTTTAGAAGTATTCAACAGCGTGTGGCATTGCAACAGAATCAAATACAGTGTCGGATGCTGTATTTGTAGGGTATGTCAAAGGTCACGACAGAGTATTCACACAACTCTCGTAGTGATATAGCATCAAATACCGTATCGGTACAGAGATGAATTTCCACGGCCCAGGCGGCGCCTTCGCCGACTCGGCCGTGTCGGGGTTCCTGTCGGGCCGGATGGGGCGCACGCACACGATCCAGGTCGGCGCGCTGACGTGATGAGCGAGCCTCCCGTCCGGCATCCCCTCTGAACGCTGAGGCGGGTCACCGCCACAGACTGTGCGGATGCACGCTGGCGTGTGCGTCTCAGAATATCAGGAAACTCACCGCCGGCTAGTTCACCAACGGTGAATTCTCCCGGACGTAGTCCATGCAAAACATCCCAGGGACTGACGGAGAACGGCCTGGTGGTTGGTATATGCAAGCACCCAGGCCCCCGTATACATCTCGGAAGTGTCCAAGCCCGAGTTCCGTGGCTGACTGCTCTGCTATCAGCAATGGGCACACGTTTCTCTCCCGCCCTCCATCCCTCCTCCGGCGCCGTCGCTGGCATCCGCTCCACGCAGGGCCACCTGGGGGCACCATGCCCATGTTCTACATCTTGTTCGGCTGCAGCTGGTCCCGGCCGCCGTCCTGTTCGTCCGGTGCATGTTTCATCCTCTGGTCGCCGCGCTGACTGCGCTGCTGGGAGGAGGCCGACTTGCGGCAAGGCGGATGCAACGTAAGTCCGTACGCCGGGTGGATACATTATCCTGCGGCCATATTGGCGTCGTATTCTGGTCAGAACTGTGGCCACCATTCTACCGTCCAGACGAAGCCACTCACGGTCCATCACTCCGCCCCGCCCCCCCGCGGACCATACCGTAATGTGTAGTTGATGGAATATCATTTTATATGGGTCGCACACGCTTAACGAATAGTAAATAAATAAATAAAAAAGCTGGTATGTCACCACGCCCTGGATACGTCGTCCCGAGCCCAACGCAAGAGACCCCAGCAGGGTCGCGGCCCCCGTAGAAACACACATCCACATCCACCGCCTCGGCTCCAACCAGCCCCGCTCCGACCCAATCCGCATAAGACGCACAGTTATGTACATCTGCCCATGCCGAAGATCTAAAACCCGCGCGCCAGATCGAGGGCGCTCGGTAACAGTCACGACACATCACTCGCGGAGATCGTCAGTCTGGCGATGGCAACTGTGGAGTTGCGGCGGAGATTTCCATGCCAGATTGGCTTTCTTCCTTCCTTCCGTCCGTCCTTCCTTCCTCCACTGTTGGTCTTCGACGGCTAACCGACCATCGCAGAACACGCTGCACCTGCCGTGTCGTCATCGAAGGCCCAGCTCGGATCCCTCCCATCTATCCGACTAGATTTGTGGAGGGGGGCGGGTCACGAGGGAGGCCAGCAAACCTCATCTAGGTGACGGCGGACGGCGGGGGGCCAGACCGCGACCCTGGCCGCGCCGCTGCGGCGGATGATATCACTCGTCGTGCTGGTGCCGTGGCCTCGCATCGTTCTGGAACGCGGTCCCTCGGATGCGTCTTCTACTAGCCGACACGTCCGTTCTGTCCGTTCTGCCACTCCATCCTACGGCGATGCATCATCCTGCATCATCTGCGGGCCTGCGGCTCAAGCTGTTGTCGGAGGGGGAGGGGCGAGCCGGGGGCACAGCAGGGTCATGGCTACATACATATCTAGGGGACAGTTGGACCATCTATCGATAGCGGACGGGTTTTGGTGGTGCAACCATCTCGTCACACACGTGCACTCGACACGCTGCCGTGGGATGGTGGGGTGGTGGGGTGCGACTGCCAGCGAACGAGCGAGCGAGCGAACGAGCGAACGCGTCCCCTCCATCGTCCGATACTGACGTCAGGACTTGGCTGGCTCGCTCGGAGACGGGACGGATGGTGATGCAGGGCTCCGGCGGCAACGGCGGCGGCGACGCAGTCCACTCTGCCTTCCTCGCGCCCTCCGCTCTGCCCGTCGCCTCATGTCGCGATCGCTCTCTCGTGCGCGATTTATCCCACACGCACTCACGCACGCAGCTTATGTATGTACAGTACGATCATCATGGCCCGTACATACATGCGTACATGCGTGTATCGCAGTCCGAGCATATAGATAGATGACAGGGAGAGGAAGGAAGCAAGCTGGTCCCCGAAAAAGAAAAGAAAAAAACGTGCGTGGCTTGCATGTCTTTCGCCGAGTACATACAGCTAGCCGGAGTCTGACCGGCAAAATGCAATTTAGTTACTGGGGCTGGGCAAAAATAAAATAAAATCGTGTAAGCTGGGCACTCTTCGTGCCCGCCGGCCACCTGACCACACAGGGTGATCGTCTTCTTTGCAGAGGCAGAGCTGCAGGGACGTCCGACGACCTGCGGAGGATTATCTGCTTGTTGTTTCTCTCACACACACCGGTTTCGGGCCAGCAAATGTGGATCGTGAAGTTCGCCGCAGCATCAGTCCCGCAACATGTGTATGTAGATGCCGTCTGTATTTTGCTGGCTGCCGTCTGCCGGGCGGATATCGTTTATTCGCTCGCGAAATAAAATGCTAGCAAGAGAAAATATTGGTAGGGAAAAAAATCCCCTGAACCCCGACCGACGTCCGTGGGAATCAGAGATTTGGCTTCGATCTGGCGGATGCACAAACCCCCCACGTCAACCAGCCAGAGAGAAAGGAAACCCTTGGAAAGTTAGGAAGTTTATTCCGGATCGTGAGGATATGGTGGAGTGATAGTCCACAGAAGTGTAAGAGGGGGGGGTCCGTGGATGCCGGAGCGTTGAGGTGGCAGTGGTGAGAGCTGTCTGGCTGCTACTTGCTGCGGAATCCGGTCATCGCTTCCGTTCTCCGTTCGCCGCATGTACAACCAACACAACGCGTCGAATCATGCCCGGGTGCCGCCGCCGGTAGATTCCCCCACGAGACAAGGCTATCCGTCCGTCTGTCTGCCGTCTGTCCTGTCTGGTCCGTCCGATTGACAACAGCGGGCTAAGATGGACAGATAGATAGGCCATGATCATCTGCGCTTCCCTCCCCTTCTCTTGGACCAGCGGAATGCGCACGCTATGAACTGGTGGGCGATCCTGCAAAAAAAGACCAGGAAGAAGTCCGTCCGCCGTCCGCCGTGACCGTCCCTTTTTTTAGCCCCGACGTCCAGGGATCCTTGCTGGATGTGCAGAACTGCCCAGCAGGTGGACAGGTGCATCAAGGCGACCAGTATGGGTACATAGATAGTTAGCCAAGTTGCCTAGTGATTCTGCAAGCCGCGAATAAACGAAGACGACCAGTCTCACCGTTCCCAGCCCGTGTACATACTCGTACATACCCACCCAACGGTACTTTATATACCGTACTGCGCTCCGGGCCACGGCTGAGAGCGAATGCTGAGGCGTGTAGCTGGATGGACAGATACTAGTTTCGTGTTGGCCGCCCTGGGCCTGCGAGGTTCCTGTGTGGGGGAACTCCGTATCTCCGTGCGCATACGGCACGACGGTGGTGGAAGCAGACAAGGGGATGAGAATTCTGATCGGATCCGATCACAGCACTGACAGGTACTATCCGCACAATATGCGGACGCAAGTGACGCCGTATATATTGGCCGCACGATGAGTCCTGGCCACCGCCAACCAACCAGCCAGCCATCCTTCATCCCCGGAGAGTAGAGCACATATCGCGGCCACCGCCACCGCCACCGCGCCATCGTCGTCCGAGATATCCAGGTTGTGCGGATGTGTGCGGCGCTGACGAAAACGGAGCCTGTCGATGTGGCCGCACTAGCCGGCCAGCCACCCAGCATCCAGCTCGGAGGAAGAGCACGCCAATGCGAATACAATTCCGATTCCAGTTGCGCATGACCCCAGATTTGCGGCCAGCCTTGGTGGGTTGTGTATCCGACAGAGAAAGGAAGAAGGATGAAGAGCCGTTCACGGGGAGAGCGCTCGCTACGGCGGGGACGCACGACGGCGAATGCGGGCGTGCACGGTCTTGGGATGGCGTACGCGTTTGAAATACATTGCGGGTCGAGTGCCGTTTCGAGCGAGCGCTGCGTGTGGGACCGATTGGAGGGCTTCCTCCCAGCTTGATGGAGCTTCTGCTGCCATGTTGCCGCTGAGCCGTTTCTGGCGAGTTCTCGCCTCACGCTGCCACTAGGTGTGCATTCCGAATCCGTCGACGTGCTGCGACTTTGCTGCTGCAGGCTGCAGGCTGCAGCCGGCTGTCGGTAGCGTTCCCTTCCTCCTCCGCCTCCCCCACGACAACTCCCTGCCGATATCCAACCTGCGCTCTGCATGCCGGCGGCTGCGAGCGAACCCTCTGTCGTCATCGCAAACGGACGAAACACCAGCTTTTTCTTGTCGTCTTTTCTCGGAGCGTGGATCGTCGGTCGGCCCGCTTGTTTGGAGAGCCGGAGGCTGGATAGCATTGCGATTTGTCACAGCCCGCTTGCTCGCAGCGCCGGAGCCTGGACAGCTTTGTGATTCGTCACAGCCCGCTTGCTAGGAAGCACCGGCGCTTTCTGTCTCGTAGCCGCGCACGCATTCGTGATGCAACGGTGGGAGTGGTAGGATCTCTACGCATATCGACATGCTTCCTGACTGACATCGTGCTCGATTCCGCTGCAGATATCTATCCGCTCCGTGTTACGGCGCATCAGCGCATCGCTCCTCTTTTCCCCGTTAGATACATGTAGGTCTCCTGGAACTGCTGTCGCGAGCTGACTGCTTCGTCTTTACTTTTTTCCCTCGGTTTCAACTGACCTCGCGATAGGGAAGCCAACCGACTCCGCAGCGTCTGGCGCCAACACGAAGGCCATCTCGTTTGGCACGCCGAACGCCCCGGAGCGAGGGAAGCCGTATGAGTAGCGGCGTGTCATCGCGCTGGCTATCTATCTCATCGTAGACTATCTCTCCGTCGTGACATTTCTCTTTCTCTCTCCTGTCTGGCCGTCTTGCCGGGCCATCGGGCCAGCAGCGCCAAGATCGATTGGTTGGTCATTGGCCTGGTCCAGAACGTGAGAGCACGCAATGCCAGTCGGATTCGCCTGCTGGTTCAGGCGCCGCCTACATGGCGACGGTACGCGCACATGGTCCTCGTCGCGACGGGCAGCGAGCGCCAGGCAAGGCTACAGTGCTGCCACTGCGGTTATAGAATGGACGCCGAGCGCATGGCTGCGGAGGTGAGCGGACGGGTCTCCTGCGACTGGCGATCTCCGCACTCCACGAGGCTGGCGTGGTTGCGAGTGCTGTTGCGAATGGCGATGGCGGGGCGGATGGTGTGCATACCCTTGCCCAGCGTGATTTCGCCAGCCGCCGCACACACGGTGCTTGCTTCTTCGGACTTCTTCTCGCTAGCTAATTGCCTAGCTCGGTGCAATAGGAGCTAGCCGTCGACGAGGCTTTCCGCTCGGTGTTTCTCCACAGCAACCACACCGGATGCCGCGAGAGCAGCGGACGGATGGGGTCTGGCGGGCGATCGTGATGCAGGGCTTATCTCACCCTGGATACTCGAGCTCACATTTGCGCTGTCTGGTTCGTTTCCGACCTGACCGACTTGCCGGCGACGACGATGGTGCTGATGATGGTAGGTACCAGGAATGCACGCAGAGGACGCACTTCAGCCCCCGGCTGTGTGGAGGACGAACGAAGCTACCGGGACGAGACAAGTCGTGTGGCGGGCTGGATACAACGCCGGCGAATTCGCCTCGTGAAGCAGCCCGTTATTATATTGTCCGTCGTACGCGGCCGCAGCAGAGAGCACGGCGCGCGGAACAGTATGCCAGCACCCGTCGACAGTGTTTCGTCTCGTCCCAAGTAGCAGCGAGATGGGGCGTCTCTTCCGCCCTGCACCGGGATGGCGAATCACATAGATATCTACGCACGTGTCTGTACACGCGGCGGCGGCGGTGCAAGTATGTAAAGTGCGTACGAGTTGGCAGCACCTCAGCCGCGCTGCGAAGGATGATATGCACTCGCGCCGATCTCAGGGCTGACCAACCGAGCACCAGCCGGCCAGCACGTAACTATGTACGTACTCATAGGTATCGACGGGTGATCGCGCGCGCCCTGGAGGGCGAGCTGTCGTATCCGCAGCCAATGGACCGCGCAACATATCGCCACCCGGCGGCCATCGGACGGTTCGGCGTGCGCGACTCGCTCGCGTGATTGCACGGACCGACACGCTTTGCCGAGGAGCGCCTGGACGGCTACGCGTCTCGTGCCCAAGTCCGTGCGCGCGCTCGTGCTGCTGTGCGAGTCCCGTCCACGGGGGACAAGATATCTCGATTCGGGACACGTCAACCGTGGGGCGGAGAGCGAGCTGAGCCGGCGGGTACATGCCGAGCGTTGGCGGCGACGGGCGGGCATTGTGTCAAGCATGGACGGAGGGCAGTCGCGCTGGAGTCTTCAAGGACGCCTGTTCCCGTATGCGGACTGGCATGCATGGCGTGTCTGCGGATCCATGGCGATTTTTCTGGTCGCGGATGTGTGCGGGCTGCCGAACTTTTGGCTTTTCGCTATTTCGAGCGCCGTCCAGTCGCTAGACCGGATGTACTCTACCTCGCACGCAGCCTGTTGGGCGAAAGCCACCAGTCTGGCTGTCCCAGGCAACCGCCTTCGACTGACTGGCTGGCCGCCACCAGAATGCATGATTCCTCCTTCCAGCCAGCCATCGCCGGTGGATGGAGCTGTCAGGAATGGGCCGTGGGCGAGATGCAACCAGAGGAAACGGGCAGAAAGCGACGTGAAGCGAAAACGAAGCCATCGCGACAGTCTTTGTTCTTTTCTCTGGTTTGCTTTTCCCACTGGCCGGCTGGTTGTTTCATGGAGAGAGCTATTATCCTCTCCTATCGCGACAACCTCGTCCCAGCGTCAAGCACATGGTGGAAATCCCCGCGAACTACAGCTGCAGGAAGCAGAAGCACACTCCATTCACGTTCGCACTCACGACACTTTGGCCGCCGCCTGCCTGCCTACCGTACGTGCCTGCACGGCTCACCCTTGCTCCGAACCTCGCACTCACCCCTCCCCCCCAAAGCCAGCCGTATCTACGTTGGAGTTGGCGAGAGCAGCTGTCTGTAGAATATCATACAGTATGGTAACTACGGCTACGGCCGTCGTTCAGTCGTCGTACCGCGCTGCCGGCCAGGAAGTGACCAGCCAACCACCCGCCTCTGGTCACGCTGCTCTGCCAGCTCTGTTTTGTCCGCTCTTCTGCCGGTGCTGCGCTCCCGCCATCGCGATATCCCATTCGTTCACGGCTGTTTCGGAAACACTTGTACGGGCTCGAGGTTTTCTCTGGCGGCAGTAGATAGAGGCTTTCTCTTACGGCAGTAGACATATCTCTACCCGCATCGCGGAATTACTACAGCCAACCGAGAGAAAAGGGCAAAAAAAGGAAACTAAGGGAAAAAAAAGATCCTGCTTCTCCCACCCTTTACTTTACTACCACCCAATCCGCCCCACCATCCACCCATCCACAACCCCTCCTTTTCCCTCGTTCCCTCTTTCTACGCGACCTGTATTGAAAAACAGGTCGAGTCGAGAACGCAGCCACGCCGTACCGTAAAAGCGCACACGCTCGACACGATCCACCCCCTAGCTGCTCTCTTACCTACACCTGCCTACCGCTTCCTTTTGATCATTGTCGGCGGCCGGGCGGAAACGAACGAGGCGAACTGTGCGCGAACGGGATCCGAGCAGACTTGTCCGTAATCCCACAACCGAGCCGCCTCGTCTCGCACACAATTACATCATCTACATTCCATCTCCTCATTTAAAATCTTCGCCACGGAGCGTTACATATACCCCGCTGGAACGAAAGGAGAAGAAGAAGAAGAAATCTCTCTCGAGCCCGTCTTCATTCGGGATCGCCAACGGGGTGTGATCTTCAGAAACTCCCGCTTCCTTCCCACACAACGCAACTGGCGGAAAACCCACGTCGGTGACAACCCTGGACCTGGTCCCTGGTGCTCAACTATTCGCCCCCCCCCCGGGTTATAAGGAAGTTTTCGTCTGCGTGAGTTCCATTGTTCCTTCCTCGTATATACCCCACATCCCGCCACCTGTTTCCCACCCCGCCACCGTTTCCCACCCCGATCGAAGACAAGCCCCCATTACTCCATCTTCCACCCGCCTGCCTATCCCTCGCCTCCTCCGTCGGCAAGTCTGCCAGCCCGTCGTCCGTGGGGCTATCGGCCGTCAAGGGGAATCGTCGGAGCTGATTGTCGTATCCTCCACAGAAAACCGAGCCATCTACGAAATTACGACTGCTGCCCGATTACGCCCGTATCTCTCTCTCTTTGTGTGTTGCACGCACATCAGAGTACTGGATACAAGCTTTTCAAAGTTTATTTGGACACGCGACGATTCCACGACTTCGCTTGACATTCTCGAGACTTGACTCCCTTCCCTCCCTTCCTCTGCCGAATCCCCCCGTTCGTCGTGACCGGCTGCATACCACCCACCCCTCATCCGTGAAAGCCTTGGTCTCCCGGTCTGTGACGATAGCCTCTACTCCTTCACTTCGCCGATTTGCGCACCGAGTTATCGAGCCTGGGTTCTTCGGACGTGCTTGAAACTCGACTCGCACCTCGCGTCCCCCAAGCCCTCGGAATGGTCGCGGAAACCGCCGGCGTGCAGCCGCAGTCTTCTCAGGACAGTGCTCCCATGACCGGTACTCACGCTCAGGTAGCGACCGCGAATGGTATGTGTTTCGTCCGTTCTTTCGAAAAAGCTGTCGACAGAGAGAAAGAAAAAGCACCATTCACTTCTTGCGGGAGATTGGGTGGAGCGAGTGGCGGAGGAGGCGCAGACAGACGACCCTGTCTGAAATCTCTTCCTCCCCCTCCGCTGCCCCTCGAACGCCTTCTCCGATCGAGCTGAAGCTAATTGGGACCCTCAGCTGGCTCGCAATCGCCAGGTGCTAAACCGCAGCCCGCTCCGAAGACCGACAAGCCGAGACCACATGTCTGTCAGACATGCCAGCGCTCGTTCGCACGCCTGGAGCACCTTAAGCGTCACGAACGCTCCCACACCAAGGAGAAGCCCTTCGAATGCCCGGAATGCACCCGATGCTTTGCCCGACGCGACCTCCTGCTGCGTCACCAGCAGAAGCTCCACATGACGGCCACCCCCAGCAGCCGCCCGAGAGCGGGTTCCCGCAGGGAGAGCACGAGCTCGGTCGCCACCACTACCAGCACCGGCCGCGTCCGCAAGAATTCGATGTCGAACGCCACCACCACGCCCGTCAGCAATGGCGACGGCGGAGCATCCACCATGCGAGCCCGTCCGCGAGCAAACACCATCGCTCACATCGATTCGTCCACTCTGGGTAGGATTGCGAATTCGGGGAGTATGAGTTTGAATCAGGCAGGGAGGGGGGGTGGCCCTGGAAGAGGCGCCCCGGGTGTTGCAAACATGGGTATGGGAAGTTTCGGTTCCGCAAGTCACCATGGTGAATCCAAGTAGGTTTTTAATGAATTACGACAATTATGTACTGCTTGAGCTTACGAAAAGTGAAATCCGCAGCCTGCCAAAGATTGATACCTCAATATCGTCGTTAGATCTAGGTGGAATGATGCCCCGCTCGGCCGGCATGCTGTCGTCGACCTTTGACGATCTTGAGGGGTTCCTGTTTGGTAACACGGTCAACCCCGCCGCCCTGCACTTCAACATGTCGCCACTCGACCAGCCGATCGGATCGCCGACGTCGCCGTTTGGACATTCCTATTCCGGCGTGGATAGCACTTACTACTCGGTCGACGACGGTGATGACGACTCGGAGTGGATGTACATGCTTGGACCAGGCATGATGGCCGAGCCGGCTGGCCAGTCGTCGCCGAGTGCCTTCAGCACAACGTCCGGCGGTGCCATCAGCGAAGTAGTCCTCAGCGAGCCTATCTGGCAGACGCACCACAGCGGCATGCCGTTTCCGGACTTTAGAACGCCAAACTTCAATGATACCCCACCGCCCGGTACTATCCCATGCAATCCATCAGTGTATTCCCGTGTAGAAATCTAATGACGTATCTGTTTTTTTTGCAAACCTCCAGATCCGTTGTCCGTTGAACCGTCGGCCATGCACCAGCTCTTCTCGTCTCAGTACGCGTGCAGCACACCCACTGAGGGTCCGACATCGGCGCCAATGCCACCCATCTGCGGCGGCAACAACAGCAACAGGAGCAACAGCCACAGCGTCAACGGAAGTCTCCTCTCGGCTGCCGCGGAATCGGTCACGGACGCCACGCGCGCCGCTCTGGCCACCACCTTAGTGCAGAATTCGGGGTTCGGAGTCGGAGCACACGGCCACTCGAGACGGCAGTCGATTAGTCAGTCAGTGAAGCAGGGCATCAATCTCCCCCACACCGAGAACCTCCAGCGATACGTTGACGCTTATGTCCGGTCCTTCCACCCGCATCTCCCCTTCCTGCACCTTCCCACGCTGCGCTTCGACCCGTCGTCCCACATTAACGGTCAATTCTTTCACGGAAGGGAGTACCTCGTCCTCTCCATCGCCGCGGTCGGCGCCCTCTACGAGTTCGAGCAGCAGGCGGCCGGCGAGCTCTTCGAGGCGGCCAAGAAGACGGTCGAGATCTTCATCGAGGAACGGCGGAAGGCGGCGGTCAGCGCGGCCACCAGCGGATTGCACAGCTCGAGCTCCGGGCCGGACACCCCCGTCTGGCTCGTTCAGGCGATGCTTCTCAACGTCATCTTTGGCCTTCAGTGCGGTGACCGCTTGGCCGGGGAAGTCGCCCAGAGCCAGGTGTCGACCCTGGTCCAGCTGGCAAGAGCTGCCAACCTGACGCGGCCGGCGCCGATGCCGACCGCGAACTCGTACCAGCACCATCATCAGCAGCACCATCAGCACCATCAGCACCACCAGCACCAGCAGCATCAACAGGATGAGGATGATACGGATATCCACATGCCAGACCTCGAGCTGTTGCCGTTCGGTGGAAGCTTGGGCAGCGATGGATGGTCCGGATTGGGAATTAAGGTGGAGGCCGATGAGAACGTTGAGTGGTGCAATTGGATCTTTGCCGAGGAGCGGAAGAGGACCTTGTTTGCTGTCCATTTCTTGTCCAGTCTCCTCGTCGCGGCCCACAACCAGGACCCAAAACTCGTCCACAGTGAGATCCGTCTGGGTCTGCCGTGCAGCGAGGAGTTCTGGACCGCGCCGTCCGCAAACTCCTGGAACCAGAAGGGAGGATACATGGCCGCCACTCAGAGCTCGCCGAACTTTGCCGCTGCTTTCAACGGCCTCCTGTCTGCGGGTCACCAGCAATACGGGTCGGTGAATTCCTTCCGGCATTTCTCGAACGGCGGTCAGCAGGGCGGCATCCAGCCCTACCCGCCGCCCGGGATCGTGCCGAGCACGTTTGGTTGCCTCGTCTTGATCTGCGCGCTCCACGTATACATCTGGGAAACCAGGCAGAACAACCAGGCACGACACTGGACCTCGTCCGAAGCCGAGAACATGCATGCGCACATCGAGCCCGGACTGAAGGCGTGGCAGTCCGCGTGGTACCTCACCCCGCACCACAGCATCGAGCGACCGAATCCGTTCAACATGGGCACCCTGTCCGCCGACTGCATCCCGCTGCTCGACCTCGCGTACATCCGTCTGTTTGTCGACCTCGGAAGAGCGAAGGAGTTCTTCTGGGCTCGGGACTTTGAGGGTATGGCTGACGAGATCGCCAAGGGTTGGGAGCACGGCCAGAGCACGCCAATCTCTTCGGCGTCGTCCATCTCGGCTCGGTCCGACTCGTCGTTCTCGAACGCCATCTCTCCCCCGTCCTCCCCAGGCTCGGCCTCGGCGTCGCCGCACCTCGACCCCATCAAGATGGAGCCCGAGGCCCCCCGGTACAGCGACTCCTCCCTCCTCCACATGCTGCCCTCGACGAACTACAGCACCAACCTCGGCGGCACGTACTCGAGACGGGAGAAGCACTTGCGCAGAGCCGCCTTCTACGCTGCGGATTCGCTCGCCATGTCGGACACCCTGTGCACATCGAAGGCGACGTCGTACGCCGCGAGCCAAGAGCTGTGCCGCGAGCTTCCGATCCAGTCGGCGCTGTGCACCTTCGACTGCGCCCAGGTGTTGGCCGAGTGGATTGCGACGGTGCAGATGCGCGTTGCACCCTACATGGGACTTATGACGACGGAGCACTGCGACCTGGACAGCCTCGAGGCGTTGATGATCCTGGAGACCGAGGACCGCAAGCTGCTCGGCAAGGTCAGGGACATGCTGCAGACGGCGGAGTCCAAGGTGTCCATGGAGCAGCCGCGCACGGACCACCCCTTCGTCTTCAACAGCGGACTCGGCCCCACGGTGCTGCGTGTGAGCGCTTACCTGCTCGAGCAGGCGGTCGTGTGGCCGGCTACTCGGCTGATGGCGCAGGCGCTCCGGGCACATGCAGACCATATGGACACCCGAACCCGGAGCGTCCTGCCGCTCCAGAATTGAACAGCTCGCCCGACAGCCCATCTCAATATGGCTACCCGAATTCGCGTTGTTCACTATATTCCCCCCGGCGATACCCCTCCGAAAAGTCTGTCTACCCGCACCCACACGTTTTCGTCCGCATTCTTCGACCACTATCATTCTCTCCCCCGGTATCCAGCCGGCGATGCTGGAGATCCTCTTTGGACTGTAACCCGATCGAATTCCTCTCCTCTCGAGCAGAGAGGGGTTCTAATCTTCTGGAGGTGAAAGCGAGACGAGGCCCGCTCGAGATCAAGCTGCCAAGCAGTATTATGCCATGCTGCTTCCTGCTTCTGTATTCCTGATTTCCTTTGTGCTGTTTGGCATTGTATTTTTCATCGTCTCCTCGTTTGTGTATTTTGTGCCTGTATGCGTGTTTCCGAGTCTGCTTCTCTGTTGATTGTTGTGAGGGACACGGTGAATTCCCGCCTGGCTTTTTTTTTTCTTTCCTCTTCGTTTCCTTCCATGACAAGAGCGGTTGGGATGACGGTGTTGTATGGTGAGTAAATATCTGGTTTGGAGTAAAAAAAATTCCCATTTTTTCGTTTCATTTTCTTACATACTTTTACTTCGTCTTCTGGTTGGGTTGGGTCGGTTGGGGATTTTCGGGGTGGGGGGTTTATGGGTTTACTTGAAGTTACGAACGAGTATGGTGATGTGCTTTGCGTCTCTCTGTAAGTATTCCATTCGAGCTATGGATTCATCGGGATACTTCTTTTCTTGTCTTTGACGTGTGTGTGCTTGCTTCTCGACGTGCGGGCGTCTACCCCATCAATTTTTCCTGTCTCTGTCTTGTGTCTGTACCCCGTGGTGCATGGGCGTGTATGTGGGCGGTGTACGGAGCATGAAGCTTACTTTTTCTTTCGATTTCTTACCATCCATCTTGTGCATGTATTCATGTAGTTACCGGTGGGTGAGTGTGGAGGGAACGGTGTTTATCTGGGCACTGTTTTTTTGTTTATCAACTTGACGAATTGTTACTTACGTACGGTAGATGAATGTTACTGTATAGTCAAATGGGAGGTAAAAGTGCTATCATCTTGGATATATATAATGGTAGTGACAAGAATCAACACGATGAAAATACGTGTTTCTCCTCTTTTGATACGATAGCAATATCCGTCCAGCGGGAAACATCAGTTTTTTTGTCCCCCTTGAACTATATACAGTACATAGGAGAGAGAATCGAGTGCGATGAAAATTGGGAACTTCGTCTGGCTAGTGTGGATATGGAACTGCGGGGTTGATACCATCCCGGGGCGGAGGGGAAGGCAGAAGAGAAAAAGAAAAAGATACCGACGTCGACAGGACTCGAACCTGCGCGGGCGAACCCAAGAGATTTCTAATCTCTCTCCTTAACCACTCGGACACAACGCCTACATGTTGATCCCTACATGTTGATCGTTCCATGTGCAATTCGAGCTTGTGTGGTGTGGCAATATTCTGTGTTTCCAGCCATGGATTATTCCTTCCTTCTTCCTGTCTGTCTCTACGGTTACTTTTATGTGCGCGTGTGTATGGAGCGTGAATCTTTCCTCTTCGATTTCATTATTACAAATAGAGGAATGTAGGAGAGAGAATTGAACCCGATGAAAATTGGTCATTCGGCTGAGCAGTGGGGATGCGGAACACCTGTGGAGTTGATACATACCTGGGGTGAACAGAAAAGGGTGAGAGAAAAGTAACACTGGCGTCGACAGGATTTGAACCTGTGCGGGCAAGCCCAAGAGATCTTAACTTCTCCCTCCTTAACCACTCGGACACAACGCCTATATATCTTTTGGGTTAGTGTAATTGACTATGACCAAAGCGGTGTAGCTGCAAGTGATGTAGATAGGTAGATACCTCAAACAACGTTCTCGCGTGTACATTAGAGTACAGCCGAACGAAAAAGAAAAAGAAAACGCGCCGAGCTAAATAGCCACGGTTCTGGCCACGAAAATCCACAACGACGGACAGGTAGGTTGTACTACATGGGCTATCTATGATTTCGTTCGGCACCAAACCCTAGTCTACATACGGGAACGTTACTCTGCTGTACATAAGTGCATACCTGATCGTCGTTCGTGCTGGTACATAGGTCATCGAACTAATCTGTCTAAGAGAAGACCGTACTTAACTACCGCAGTTACTGTCGTCGAGCTCCCAACTCAACACAACCCAACAACCCAACTCACCACAACTCGATACAACTGACAGCCAGCCAGACTACCACACGCATTACCACGGCAATCACCTACATCTCCGCGCAAGTACGAAGACAAGCCGATACCGTGCGGGGCAACAATCCATGCCAGGCAGCTGCACCTTCATAACCGCCAGTGCCACACACTTCTACATCAGGCGTTGTGTCCGAGTGGTTAAGGAGAGAGATTAGAAATCTCTTGGGTTCGCCCGCGCAGGTTCGAGTCCTGTCGACGTCGGTGTCTTTGCTTTTGCCCCCCCTTGTCTTGCTCTTTTGGCGGTTGGCTGACCCCCCTTATTACGCATCGCTCTTCTACTGCACGATTCGCCCTCACTTCTGTTGACCTACGTTCATACGCGTTGCGTAACCGTGCTGTTGCGCATCGCTGGCCTGCTGCCTTATGCGGTACTCCACAGTCTGCCCTCATTTCCGTTGGCCTAGGTATGTTTGTACGCGTCGTAGAACCGCGCTGTTACGTATCGCTGGTCTCTCTATGCTCTCGGGACGGGGAGAGCCACAAAGGGCGACATACACGCCGACAGTGGACCAGGAACTGGTTAAAAAGTTACACTGCCATAGCCTAGATATAAGTGTAGGCTTTATGCGAGTATGAATAAACAAAAAAAAAGCTTCCTTGTCACCCCAACCTGCCCCACCCCTTTCGTCCCGCGGGAGTGAGTTCGCCAACACTTCCACTATTGATGAGCCGTGCTGCCAGACATTCTTTGCATTCGTTTAGCCGTCCATATGCACAAAATCCCTGGTGCCAACCACTTCTCTGAGCGCATGAGCGCAAACGCGCTGCACAATTGCGGACCGGTTCGCAAGCACAGACAACTATTCGCATGCTACATAGTGATTGCTGGGCGCTTTAAGGTGCCTGCCGGTCACTTTGTCTTTCGTGTCCACCCAGGGAGAGGACAGCTTGCAGCGGGTTGCACATCCGGTGCCTACTCACCTCCTCATCCGCACACCTGGATTATTTTTTCCGGCGAAGTCTAAAATACCCTTATCTCGCACCAAATGTAGCGCTGCCGGGTTACCCGCTCGTAAGTTCTCGCTAAATATCCCGGCCGCGCCACTTAGTTAGCCAGGTATGTGGATGGTAGAGAGAAGGTAGACGTTTGGGTATCTAACACACCGCTAACTCCGCCACATGGAGCATTATTTTTTTCCGCGGCATGCGCAATGGCCTACCACCCCACTACAGCAATGGTCCAGGCGAGGGAGATAGCGGGTGCGCCGACAGAGAGTGGGCGACGGCTCACGAGTGCCCTGGCTTACGGGGGAAGAACCGAGAGCACAGTCCTGCTCGAGGAACCGGAGACCCTTGACGCGGACCAGCTGCAAGAGGAGGAGGTCGGGGCCAAGGCTGAGGCAGAGGAGGCGCGGCCTGGACTGACCGTATTTACGGACGGGTCACGAACGGACGACGGGACTGCCGGCTACGCGGTGGTCTGGAAGAACGGCCTCTCCTGGGCGGGCATTAAAACCCATATGGATTATAACCGGGAGGCCTACTATGCGGAGCGCGCCGCGGCCACCCGCGCACCGGAGCCGGCCCCGAGGAGAAACACGACCCCGGAACGGGCCACAATCTCCACGGATGCCTCTCGAACCCCGAATTGTGCTTACTGTAGCAGAGATTATCCGTTTTCCTCGAATCCTTTTCATTGGCTTAAACTCTTCCAGCCCCACAGGAACAGCGCTCTCATAACTCTTCTTCTTCCTTCCTGTACTGGCTCTCTTTGGTGGCGTGACTGGGTAGCGGCAGGCGATCGAGTTCCCACTGATGAAGCTGACAGCGAACGGGTAGTGGTGACGACAATTCCAGTGACGACGATAGGATAGAGAGACAGGTCACAACTGTGCTCTAGAAAAGCCAGGTTAGGCGAAAAACGGCGGGCGCAAATATCGGCGGGTTGCGGATAGTTGTGGAGATATTGTGCACGGGATTGTGGAAGCAAGCCAAGACCGGCTTTGCAGCTCTGCAGATCTGCAGCTACCGTCGGTTCGCGAGAAGCTGAAGGTTACACAGCGAGAAGAAAACAGCGCTTCAACATAATCAGTCGTAGTATCATCAAGGTATGATTGCGCCGCGGTCTACCTCGGGCGATTCCGAGGCAGAGCAGTCATCGCCATGGGAAGGTGTGGTGGCGACGGGAGTGCAGGCCGGAGCGAGCTGCCGTCGTCAGAGGGTGGTGGAGCGAGCCCACGCCGAAGCGCACAACCGCCGAGGAGGCGGCGCGGTGGCGCGAGTGTACGCCGGAGCACGTGACCGCTGAGGAGGGGTGGGTAGCGGATGCCAAGGCGGGGGGCCGGGTAAGCAAGCCGATGCCAATGCCACGGCGCACAACCATGAGGTGAAGCAGTGCAAGCCGATGCCTGCGGGTGGGCAGACGGGACCGGGGTCCTGCTGCAGGCGGGGTGTGTTGGCGTGGGCGCTGGCGGACTTCTCAGGGTAAAGCCATGCCCACAGATGTTTTTTGTTTTTGTTTAACTAATCATTAGTTATGTACTCGCATGCGACCTACATATGTAAGTAGGTATCTAGATCATGGCGAGATTATGTACAGTCCGTTTCCTGTCCCCACAGATGTTGTACTGCACCTTACCGGTCAGGCTACTACAGTATGGCAGTTCCTTACAAACCCTTCCACATCTTGCCGCATTTTTGGCCAATAGTAGTTCCTCGAGAGCAATTCAAGGGTATTTGATCGTCCTGGGTGACCCGTTTCAGGGACTTCGTGATGTGTTTGAATCAGATATATACTTGGAGTCTAAGGGGGCCGTGGGCTGGGACATAGAACTTCTCTCGGTCAGTAACTTGCCGGTTGGATCCTGGGTACCCTCAGTAGTGTAATCTCCTTGCAGTAAGGGATTTGTCTTTGTAACATATCCAGCGCATTATTAGGAAGGGGTCCCAGTTGTAGGCCTCGGCAAAGGGTTTGGTAATCTTGGTACAGCGTTCGGCGGACTCGGCGCATTCCAGGTGTATGCTGCTTTGGGTAGCTCATTTCGCGGACCCGTCCAACAAAATGTAGAGGTCGGTCCTTCTACGCAACGACCATACTATGGGCTACTACCAGCCTCGGCATTGAGCTCCTCCGCTTCTCGGATCATTCGGACGGAATTCCTGAATGTGCGCCGATTGGACGGTCCTCGAGAATAATCAACATATCGTCCTCTGCCCAGCGGGTGAGATGGCCGAATCGAGCAGAACGAAGCGTCTGCGCCTCACGTAAAACACCCCCCCTCGCCCCACCCCACCGCATGCCAATACTTGGGGGCCCCCGGACCAGTAAAGCAAAAAAATAAATATATCCGAATAGAGTAAGAGACCTCCTGGCTGGGCAAAAGATGCAAGGCCCGAATCCGGGTTTGAACCGGAGACCTCCTGCACCCAAAGCAGGAATCATACCACTAGACCATTCGGGCTTCCAGTGATAATTTCAGGGTTGGGACACTCACGGACAAAACTCAAGTTTGCAAAAGTGGCAAAATTCTTGGTTGGTTGGGTACCTATATCAACGCGAGTAGTGCGGTACGTACTGACATCCCGCCGCAGCCGTCCCTGTCCGGTATATATTGATGTCCCCTCTATATCTAGTACCTGCCAGAGCACTACGGATATCCGTGCCCACGACGAAGACGAATGTCACGGCTACAGGATCGAAGACATGGCTCAAGATCTAATTTGGGTTCAACCCGCGCGCATATTGCGGTTAGGGAGCTCGGATTGAGGGCTGTTGGCAGCGTTCTACATAGACCAGACATGTTGGCAGACCGGTCTAAGTTGGTCTGCCAAGACCCCGGCCCGACCTGCGGTTTCTCGGTCTGGATGAAATTAAGCCGATCCAGACTAAGGGTGGTCGGTCGGGATATTGGTAGACCAATCCCGACCACACCTGTTTGCACCTGCCGACGTCAGACGACGTCGATATAACGCTTGATATAAAAGGCTTTTTTTTTCTTAGCCTCCGGGGGGAGGGGTCCATGAAGCGTGGCGACGAGAGTCGACACAAGTTTGACAACAATAAATCTCCCACCACCACTACCACCATACCATAATGCCCACCCACCACAGCACGCCGCGTCCCCGGGGGAGAAAGGCCGGTCAACACCAAGGGCTGGACCAAATCCAGAAGAGAAGCTGATCTCACCCGCTGGGAGCATAAAAGTCTTGCTGTCACGCAGCTACCAGCCAATCTCGACATGCTGCACCGATTTCAGGAGGAGGCACAGATCCACAGGGTATGAGATGTAGTTGGTTGGTGGTTTGATAAGTTGCATGATCCTCACTGGAAGGATCTTGCCCAGATGGCTTTGGCATATCTCACTCTCCTTGCAATGAGCGCTCAGCCAGAACGTGTGTTTCAGCGCTGCAAAGATCACTTTCTCAGATCGCCGTTGCCGTATGGGGGACGATGTACTTGAGGCTGTCGAGTGCTTGAAAATCTGGCAGAGAGATGGGATGATCGTAGCTACGAAGGAGGACGTTAAAACCATTGAGCAGATGTTGGATGCCCTTTGTGAGGAGGATCTGGTGTAGTGTAGCGGTAGCCACGCCAAATAATTGACGATTAGCTTCTAATCACTGGTGCCGCCGTACGGGTGTCATGAATTTTTCTGCAGAATCAAGGTTTTTAGCCAGACATATCACGACGTCTGCCGACAGACCCGACCTGCGCTTGGTCGGTCTGGGTATATCCCGGCCAGTCCTGACTTATGATTTTTTGGTCTGGATATATCCGATTCCCAACCGGACCCGACCTTACCCAAAACTATTCCGGACTGGTCTATGTAGAACACTGGCTGTTGGGCAGCTGCTACAGGTCTTCTAACGGTGTTGTTAGTGTCCGGCCCGGACGGCAGTCTGCACTCCCGTCCGCTCATCTCTTAAAGAAAACAGTCCGTCCATCCAGGCCGTTTTAGAACTGGCCCAGTTCTGTCCATGCCGTCGGAAGGACCGGTCCGGCCACATTCCGGAGCTCTCGACGAACGGAATGGGCCGCTCGGAGCACTGCTGCGGGTTCGCAACCCGGGGAGAAAGAACAACGTAAAAAGGACAGCGGGCGCCGCATGGTGCGATACCCCAGCTCCGACGACCACCATCTCCGGCGCCGTAATCCTAGCGGTCTGCAGCTCGTGGACTCCCCGCCGGACACCCAGGATGCCGGACAAGCAGCGCCCGAGCAGAGCGGCGGCTACCAAAGCGAAAAACAGAGGTTGGCTGGCAGGTTCTACTAGCTGAAAACGGGGCACTGTCGCACTGAACAACATCTCTGGGGAACGAGTATAGGACCACCGCCCAGTGTTGGTGGTGCCCGTGCAAGACCTAGACGCGTGGAACAATCGCTCGAGAACTGCCCGCGCCGGAAACGATAGCAGAAGATCTTGTGGTCCGAGGCGCGGAAGGAGACGGGAAGAAACAAGGATCGATTCAAGATCCGGGACCTCACAGCGGATGGCCTGTGCAGCGGGGGCGGGTCCTGGACTTCCCCAACTCTACGGAAGTGGGGCGGAGGGTAGAGCCGGACAGAGCGGCGGCGGAAGCGCGGAGTGAGGGCTCGGAGAGTCGAAGCAGGAGGAGGTGGGGATGGATTTAGTTCCTGCTTGTGTATCTAGACAGGCCAGGGCGCGGACAGAAGGACCGCCGCATGCCGCCTGCACAGAAGCGGCCCGCACTGCCAGTTTGTGGTACGATTCGGAGCAGGTCGGCGTGTGTGTTCAGCGGCGCGCGATGTCTGGTTCTCGAGCGGTAGCCGCAAAAGTCGTCAAAAGTCGTCAGGAACCGAATCTGGTCAATGCTGATCGAATCACGACCTCTACGGGAAAGCTGCAGGGTTGCCCCCTGCAGGAAGGCGTGGAGAATGGTGGCACGCATGCTCAGTTCCGACAGCTGGCTGGTGCTCAAACTGTTGTCGGTCGAAGTCTCGTCTTCCCGCCCATGGCCACAAGTTATCGCCCATCTCGCGTGAAACGCAAGAGTCAAGACTAGGAGAAAGGATCAAAGGACTGCCTCTTGTCGATGGTATTGCATGGTGGGCGGAATGGTGGAATGACCAAGCGATAGAGAACAAGCTGTCGGAAGCAGCAACGGTGTCCCGCAAATGGGCAGCTGCCAAAGGCATCGCATTCGACCAAGGAAAGACTGAGGCAGCCCTGTGAAACAGGGGAAATGGAGTCAGGACTCAGACCAGCGGCTATCTAGTTGGATAACAGATAGTGGCGGCTCGGATTACGACTACTTAGTCTGCTACAGGTTGGCTAGACCAGGGAGATTGTGGGTGCTGCATCAGGATTGGACACAGACTGAAGTGTTCTTTGGGGCATTCAGGTGGGATCTGAATAGCAGCTCGAAAACTCAGCGCTCACGTAAAGCGTTCCATCGAACGGTAGCGCCCAATTCGACCCCTAAAGCGCTGTCACTTAGCGCGATGAGTGCCCGAGCCGATGTGTGAGCCATCCTAGTCAAGCTCGTCGTCAAAAACACTCGACTAAATCGCGAAGACTCCGACTAACTACCTAGTTCGATATACCCGACTCCAACATTCACTGGACGTCCCAGTCTCACATCGGGGTTTCACCTCCAAGACGAAATACCGGATGCCGAAAAGCCAGAGGTCAGACGGCGCGGTATCTGGGAGCACCAAGCGGTGGAAGAGCAGGTGGACGGTCCGAGACCTGCTGGGCGATGGGAGATGTGTGCAGGCAGTGCTGGTCTTCCTCTCCTCTACGGATGTGGGAAGGCTGGTGCCGCCGCTGGAAGAAGGCGATGCCGGGAGCGAGGCGTCTGAGTGGGAGCTCCGGGAGCGCTGGGAGCGAGAAGAGGAGCAGGGGGCGGAGGAGCAGGGTGCCGCGGGGGAGTTGGGGGTTGGGGGTTGGGGGGAGCCACCGCTGTTCCTACCCGCACCCTCCTTCGTGGCGTCCGCGGACGGGGGGTAGGACCCGGAGGCGGACTCCTTTGTTTTTCCCTTTGTCTTTCTTTTGTGATTTCCTTGGTGCGCCTTGCATCTTCTTGGGACAGGCCTGGGCGGAGGGCGAAGGGGAGCTTGCAACGTGCGCGTCAGCCGAGGTGCTAGGAGCGATTGCTTCCCACTCACTACTCGTGCTCCCCGAGCGACAGTAGAGACAGCCCCGCCGTGCTATCTGACAGCACTGATCGCCCATCCGATCCCACAGCTCTACTGTAGCTGTGCAGCAGCTCAGAGCTGCAAAATCTGAGGGGGGCCGGTAATTTTCCGGCGATCGTCTGCCGCGATGGACCGATACAACGATGTGCCGCTCTCCCGCAGCAGCTTCATCCCGTCAGCTCAAAGGTGCCCACCCGATACCGCTTCCCTCTTGGTATTTCCGCCCATCCATCCCGTCCCTTGCAATCCTAATCCATCGGCTTGCAGATTGCCAAGAGTATAAACCCCCCCCCCCTCGCGCTCGAACACTCCCCTTCCTTCTCTTCCTCTTCTATCCGCTCTTCTGCCTTCATTGTTCATTGCTATTCTGCAGTTCTGCAGTTCCCCCGCTGCCACGACTTGTGCGTGAAGCCAAAGTAGTCCATCCTCCGTAGTCAGCTATCTGCAGCTGCTCACCCTCTCCAACTTCGACAACTCGAGGTCAATTGGCCGTCACAGTCCTCATTCCCGCCGCCATCGGTACTTGTGGACTGTGGGATTTGTCGACTTCCCCACCCAAAGACGTGAAAATCTGATAGTGTTCGGCGACATGGCGACCTCCACCGGTGATGAAGCTGGACGAATGGCGAGCACACTTCCCCAAGAGGGAGGGAAGAGACACTAACACTGGTGCTGGCTTCCCTCCCCCACCATTCGGCTACCCACTAGCGAGCGGCGGTGGGCTTGCACACCGTTCTACAACCCGCAGTCCACTGGTACTCGAGCTGTTGCCGGTCGAGAATTCGGCTTTGCGGCCGTTTTTTTTGTTCATTCATTACTCGAATGCGACCTAGATAGATCATGGCGAGGTACCCACCTTCCAGCTTTCCTGTCCGCAGTCCGCACAAAGGCGGCACGCTGAAAGCTCCCCTTTACCCTCCGTCCAGGCCTGTCCCACGAGGGTAGGATTGTGTTATCCTCGGCTTATGGATCAGGAAGTAAAAGGCTAAGCATGTCGCGCCTTAGTAGGAAAGCCACGGGAGGGTCGGTGTTATGAGAAACCCCGAGGTACATAGAAAACGCAAACCCCCGACCAGTACGCGCCTCCGAACCGTACGACCTAAATCATAACTGCAAACCGTAGGATCTAAATCATGAGAAACCCGGATGTTCAATTGTGGTGAGGAAGTACAATATCGACTGGCTGCACCGTCGGTCTGCGAACAGGTCCAGATCCTAAATCGGTCCCTGCCCCCGACGGTCACTCGCCGTACCCCCGCCCACAGAATTTTCTGCTGCACCCGCCACCGTGGGCTCACGGTTCTTCACCTGTACTGACACCACCGCACATGGCTCTACGGATAATGGCGGCTGGTCGTTCATTTTAAATACTGGCCGGTCAGGGCGCCCCTGTTTTCAACTGTAGTACCACGCCGCCAGCCCTTTTCCGCTCCTTGCCACCCTACCATCCGAAACCCGCCGGTTCGGCAGCCGGTACTTCTTCCCCCTGGCTCGGCCCTCTGCACACTGACGTGTTTCTACCCACTTTCGCTCCGCTATCTCGCGCCTGCGATGGGCTAGCGACCTGGGGGGGGGGGGCATTAGGCGCCCTCCGAACCGATCCTCACATCGTAGCCATTGCACCCCGTCAGCGCCGGGCTCCTCGGGAGCGAGCCCTGCCCACGCATCCGGTTTCTCGTCTCCTGCGATCCCCTTGTGGGCCGGGCGCCTCCTGATCTCCGTGCTATACCCGGAAGGGACTCCGTCAGCACTGCGATGCTCTTCCTGGCTTGTATGGCATATACCTGGCCAGGCCCGGGCTCGTCCGGCGCCATCCATCTGATGGTGGCCTTGGAATCGGTAAAGAGGGTCACAATATAACCTAATACCTAACCGCGGTCCAGGGCTGCGCACTCCACATCGTGTGCTCCCGATTTGAGACCCACACGGACACGACGGCCCAACCAGCGTTCGCCCTTCTGCCATACGACTACACATCCAGTCTCTCCACAGCTTAGGCGAGAGTCTGTGAAGATGGTCAGGCCCAACCTCCTCCTCTTTCGCCGATTCTTCTTCCCAGGTTGCTCGCTGGGGCGCCCGCAGATGTCCAATATAACGCCTCGGCGCAGCAGGCAGCCGTCGAGCGAGGTATCACGGTAGATTCCTCACACTGTGCGAAGCCTTCGGTAGGATGCAGTTGAGCAGGCTGCCCGTGTATTTTCATGCTCGTTTGCCGAGCGAAGCAAACAAAAGGTTTAGTGTAATAAATATGTATGTACTTCACTTATCACACATGTCACAGCTCTCCAACTACTCCGCATTGACACCCGGTTTCCCTCATCCTAAGTCCTCCTCCTTCCTCGACGCTATGGGCTGTAGCCGCACAGTCCGATGAAAAAAGAAAAGGAAGGGACTGCACGGCCAAAAAGTTGGAGATGGCGACGCATGATAGCTTCGACGGCAGGAGGGCTTTCTCCTAAATGCACGTTACGAGTCAGTGGAATTGTTCGGACGGAAATCTAGGTAGAGGAAATTCAAGATGATGTACTGGATTGGTAACTCTCTTACCGGGTATTGTTGGCGGTAGCGGTGCTCACAAGAGCAGAGGGCATCGCCGCAGGGCGATCGACTGCGCGGGGACCGAGGTCCGCACGATCGACGACCTATTGGTCTATGTCGATCTGCAGTGGTCGAGTGGTTGGATGTGCCTGGAGAATGGTATAGAGAAAACGGGAGGAGGTGGTATTGCCACCGGACGATCGACTGCTCGGGGACCGAGGTCCGCACGATCGACGACCTATTGGCCTATGTCGATCCGCAGTGGTCGAAGGGTGGGATGTGCCTGGAGATTGGTTTAGAGGAAACGGAATGAGAGCGGGGAGGAGCTGGCTATTTGTACGAAAATTTGGCCATGCCGAGATGCAGGTCGAAAATGTTGACCGGTGCCGAGACGCGTGGAAGTGCCAGGAAAGCCACGAAACCGATGGAGACAAGACGTCCCCACAAGGGGTTCGCAGCAAAGCAAGGTCGGCAAACGAGCACGCGTAAGCACTGTCAGTCCGTTCGACTGGTATGCTACCGAGGCCTCGCGCAGCGTGACGAATCTATCGTAAATACCTCGCTCGACGGCTACATACTGTGCCGGGAGCCGGATTGGTGAGTATTTTGCCATGATTCAAATACCTCGCATGCGATGAACGATTCAACAAAAACAAAGCCGCAGCCACGGCATTCAGCAGTTCCGCATGCACAACGAACGCGGCCACCAACTCAACAAGTAGCAGTCCCTCCAGAAGCTTCAGCGCCAGCAGTCAGGAGGATGGAGGGCGGGGCAGACTCGATGGCGGATTCGGGCTCGGTAGGCGTAGAGTGTCTGCCGGCGGTAGCCGAGGAGAAATCGAGAGGGGAGGACGTCAGGTGTAAGGGAAGAGGAGAATAATTTGCGTTTGGGTTTCTTTCCTTTTCTCTCAGCATTCGACACGATTGGTGGGAACGAATGTCCCGAGGCGGATATGCAGCGCGTAGGACGATGATGATGATGCTTCATTGATCGTGTGCGACCCTATTGGATCATGACGATATTATATACAGTCCTTTCCCGTTCGCCGTCCGCTGCGCCCTCGAACAGTCCGCCAGCGGCTCGCGGCGACTCCCCCTGCCCCCGCCTGGCCTGTCCCAAGATAAGAAGGAAAGAGAGAAAGACAGTAGGAAAGAGAAGAGAGAAAAAGGAAGGAACGAGTGACAGAAAGAGAGCGTAACTAAGGAGACTGTGCGCCTCCCTTCTCCCTCTCCCCCCCCGGGTCTGGTGGCCCCGTCCTCGCCCCCACCCTCGTCGTTCTCAAGAAATCCAGGACTGCTCCAGTGCACCGCTTGTCCGCGAACATTTCCTTAATCGTAAACCGGTTCTTTCCTCTCCCTGTCTTTTTCCGTATCTCCGCCCACATAATCTTCTGTTGCATCCTCCACCTGTCACAGTTCTTGAACAGGTGTTCCCTTGTCTGCGTCCTGTACCGGCACCACCCGCACTCCGCCGTGTTGGAGTTCTTCGTCCACTTCAGGTATTGTCCTGTGCGGCAGTGCCCGGTCTTGAGCTGATGGTACCTCCCTGCCAGCCTCTTCGGGCCTCGCGCTACCAATTTGTTCTGGTGCATCGTTTTCGGCATTTGGTACTTCCTTCCTCTGACCCTCTTCTTCGACCACATCCACGCTTCTTCCCACTTCTTTTCCGAAATTTCCCGCTTTAGGTTGGCTAGAGATCTGGGGAGCGGCATCAACCGCCTCCCGTATCTGTCCTTATAGCCCATCCATTCAACCCCTCGTGCGTCCGGTTCCTCCGCTGCCTGTGCAGCGCGTAGGACAGGACGCAGGTGAAGTATCCTCACCACGCATCACTCGGATTCCGGGTGGCATAGGTAGGTAGAGCACACCCTTCAAGTCATAACTACTGTAGAATAAGGTGATTGACTCGTTGCCTCGCTTCGACCGGGCCCCGCCAACCACTACGGCTAGTCATTCAAATCGAATGACTCTTCATTTTCCTTTTTGGGTGCGCTTGGAAGTGCATCCTTTTTTCGGGACACAACTGAAGCGAATGGCTCCGCTGTATACGTATTTTCCCCCGTACTGCCAGCAACACGGCCCTATCTGACCAGGGAGATCGTCGGCGGCCTAACGTTGGTCGGTCCGAATGGAATTAAGCCGACCCAGACTAAGAGTTGGTCGGTCGGGATATGTACAAGCAGACCGATCCCGACCTGGGGTTGGTCGGTCTGGATAACGTGAAGAAAAACGATTGTTTTCCTTGGCGGGGGCGCATGGTGGCGTCCAGTCGAAGCCATGCCAGACAACAATAAATCTCCCACCGCCACCACACGAATTACCGCAATACCCACCCATATACCCACGGCATGCCACGACCCTGGGGGACGAAAGCCAACCAATACCACCAGGCTCGTAACGGCACCAGTTCGCAAAAAAAGACAGATGGCTCCGGAACGAGTCACGATTTCCACCGACGCGCAGCTGGCCACCAGACGAATAGCTTCGGAGGAGCTGGGCTACGGCCAGATGTATGCGTAGATCACTGTCTTACCGGTCCAACCTACCGCTCAGTGCTGGTGCTGCCCGTGCAGGACACAAACACAGGAGCACTGCCTCGAGGTGTGCCCAGTGTGGGGGGCGCAGCAGAAGACCTTGTGGGCGGAGGTCAAGAAGGAGACAGGAAGGTGGAAGAGTCGCTGGAAGGTGCGAGACCTACTAACGGACGAGAGACGCAGCAGGGCGGTGCTAACTTCCTCTCCACCACGAACGTAGGGAGGCGGGTCCCGTCCCCGGCTGAGGGGACACACCAAGTGAGGTGTCGGAGTGGGGGCTCTGGGAGCCGAGAGAACGAGAAGAGGAAGAGGAGAGTGGAAGCTGAGGAGCTGGCGCCGAGGTTGTGGAACCCTTGTTTCTCCCCACGCCTGCCCTCATGGCATCAGTAGAAGAGGAGTAAGAGACTAGAGTGAGAACCGCGTTCTTTTGTTCTTTCATTTGTTATTTCCTTGGCGCGGTCGCTATCTTCATGGGACAGGCCTGGGCGGAGGGCAAAGGAAAGCTTGCAACGTGCCGCCATCGCGCGGACAGTGGCGGGGAAACGGACAAAAGTGCGCCGCCATAGCCTAGATAGGCTAAACGCGAGTTTGGGACTGTGCCAGCACTTCAGCTTGCCGTTTGAGGGATGGGGAGCGGCTGCGCGTCGGCCGAGGAGCTCGGTGCGATTTCTTCTTACTTGCAGCTCCTGCTGCCCGGTATCACTAGTTGAAGCGGGAGGGTGCCCCTCGCGAGACAGCCTCGCCGAGCGCTGGGCAGCCATCAGAACGACGAACGTCCGAAGACGACAGCCACTCGAGCCCCTGAGCACCGGCCCGGGTGACCGTCTTCCATCCTTTCCCCTGGCGAGTCCCTGAGGCCCGTAGAGAACTTTCTGCCTTCGACTATGTATCTTCAATCCAATCCACTATCTTCGTCTCTAGCAATCCCTACCTTTCAACAGTAGGACTGCCTCCACTGGAGCGGGCCACATGCCGTCCAACAGCATTGATCGCCCGACTTCCCGGCTCCACCGGTGTCGTACAGCAACTGCAGAATCCCTGGTGGGGTAGCTGGTAAACGTGACGGTGATCGTCTGCCGCAAGGGGCCGATGGGCCTTACTGCCGCCCGTAGCTTCGTCCCGTCGCCCACAAGGCACAAGAGCCCACCCGATGCCGTCTCCTCTCGATCTTTCCACCCGTCCATCCCCTCCACCATCCCGTCCCCTCCACTGCAGTCCTAATCCATCGACTTGCAGATTTCCAAGGATATAAACCCCCCCTCGCGCTCGAACACTCCTCTTCCTTCCTCCTCCTCTATCCAATCGTGTCTTCATCCCTATCTTCCAGTGCTCCCGCTGCCGTTGAAGCGAATGTAGTCCACCGTCCGTTGGTAGCTGCTCACCCTCTCAACTTTCCTACCCTCGGGCCCAATGAATCCTCGCTCTCCCAGCCTCCGGTGCTCGTCCTGTGGGCCATGGGTTCCGTCGCCTTCCCCACCCAAAGTCATGGAATTTGGTAGCGTATGGCGCTGATGGCGATGGTGATGATGGTGATCACATTCGGATCATCGTGGCGATACTACCTACAGTCCGCCCAACTTTTTGTTTAACCATACCCGCACCCCGGGGGCCGGTCGAAGCGGGGCGACGAGACATTAACAGAAACGTTGCAAGCTCCCCTTTGCCCTCCGACCAGGCCTGTCCCAAGAAGATGTAGAGCGTATCAAGGAAATTACACAGGAAATGGCAAAGGAGAGTGTGGGAGAGACAATGAAATCGCGGCTGAAAGGAGAGACGGGAGGAAAGGGCCCAAAGAGAATACCACGCCCCCCCCCGGGCCCGTCCCCTACTCTTCCTTTCCTGCGGACGCCATGAAGGAAGGCGTGGGTAGGAACAGCAGCAGTTC
>Ga0307508_10001092_pt1 | contig 31404 bp, 32 predicted proteins | sample 9_EM_MG_FD_203089 | JGI IMG/M metagenome (GOLD analysis project Ga0307508, IMG submission 203089) | Populus trichocarpa ectomycorrhiza microbial communities from riparian zone in the Pacific Northwest, United States - 9_EM | ecosystem: Host-associated > Plants > Roots > Unclassified | place...
CTTTGTATCATAATGTATATATAGATTTTAAATACAATAAGTGATTTTCTGTGCGATCGAAGAGCATAGCCAACTGCGTGTAGTAGCATTATAACTAGTAATGAAACTGCTCACAGTGCACACTCGTCGCTCCCGTAAGCTTCCCTAGCTTTCCTAGCTTTTCTAGCTTCCCTAGCTCCCGTAAGGTGGTGGTTGTGTCGGTAAGGTTGGTGGTTGCGTCGGTAAGGTTGGTGGTTGCGTCGGTAAGATTGGTGGTGCGTCCGTAGCTGTGCTAGCTTTCCTAGCTTTCCTAGCTTCCGTAAGTGGGTGGTTGCTTCGGTAAGATTCACTATCCTTACCGGAACTACAGATGCTAGCGAAGCTAGCAATGCTAGCAAAGCTACCGACGCAGGTCGTTCTTACCGACGTACAGGGATAATTTCTTAATTTTTTCCTGATGCAGGGCAACGAAAGTACATCCACAGATACGTCGACCACTGTGACACCTGCCATCGCATCAAGCCAATCCGACATACGCCATTTGGACTGCTAAAGCCACTCGAACTCCCACACCGACCATGGGACACGATATCAATGGACTTTATCACCGCGCTGCCGATGAGCAACGGAAAAGATGCGTTATGGGTAATAATCGATCGCCTCACAAAGATGGGTCATTTCGTCGCCTGCCAGGGCACCATGGACCCCGAAGACCTACCGTATAAACCCGGATAAAAGTCCTACTTTTGAAATTGGTTAGCGCCGCGCTTGGCAGTCTTGGCATGCCCGTAGCGCGCACCATGCTTAGTCAGTATCAGATTCACTAGCGCAAAAATCCTGTGATATTGTCGGGTACACTATATACAGTTTCAGACCTCGTCTCTCCAACAGAATTCCACACCATCATCATCGTCTTCATCATCAGTGATACTAGGGAATAGCTCTTCAACAACATACTGCCTACGCACTCCTTCCAGTCTCTTACTTCTTCTAGCTAAACTTACTGGTTCAACAGGAAGTTTCCCCCTGCTTGTACCCACCATCCGTGCCGAGAACGCGCCCGCAGCGAGTGCATGGACCGAACCTGCTGAATCTGCCGAGGGTGCCTCCGCCGAGCTGGTCGAGGGCGCGTCCGCCGAGCATGCTGAGGGTGTGTGTGCCGATCCTGTCGAGAGCATGTCCACTGAACCTGCCGAGGGGGTGGCAATGAAGAATGCGCGCGCCGAGCCCGCCAAGCCTGCTGAGATGCGCCCCGAGCCTCCTGAGGAAGAGTGGGCAGCTATGAGGGGTTTGATATCCATTAATTTAGTCAGATACAGAGGGCTAGGAAACCGGGAATTATTACCAGATTTGCCGCTGGACCTTTGAGACCCTCACCCATGGCCCCTTGGATGCCCACGGCGGTTCCCTCTTATAGTTGTTTTAAAGGAGCATCATCATCTCTATTATCACTGGGTGATTCCAGGAGCCCGGATCCACTTGCAGTGATCGTGTGTGTTGAGAGTGGCAAGTCTGCCAAGAGAAGTTCAACTTCATCGCTGGTGTCTGTCTCTGGATTGTCGCTGGTTCCCTCAGATGTGCTATCAACAGTGGGTGTATGTTCCCATTTCTCGAGTCTCTCCGCTAATAAACTGGTATCGAGCCCTTTGATTGAAATTTCGTTGTCGCAGGAACCATCAATGGGAAGAGCAATGCCCAGGTATCGAAAACTCCGGATAACAACATCTCGCTTCTCCCAGTTAAAGATCTCCCAAGCCTCACCCACACACTTTGTCATCATAACCCTCATCTTGCTTGCGACAGACTGCCAATCCTTCTTCCCTGTGGCAGGCGTTGGCTGGCTCTCATCAAGATCAACTGTGTCGTCGATGACTTGCTTGAGAATATCTTTGAAAGGGCGGTTCACTGACACATCAAGGGGTTGAACAAGTCCCGTACAACCGCCGGGAACTAGCGATGGCACAATTCCATGAGTGCGTAGCCAATCTTTGATTTCTTGTGTACTGTGAGACTTGAAAAGATCCATAACTAGGAGGGTGGGACGGGTGCCGAGGATAGGGAGGAGCATAAATTCAAGCCAAAACATCATGATCGTAGAGTTGACGTATCGTTTTGGATTGAATTTAACCACTACTCGAGGATCGAATAGTTTCTCTTCTCGTCTGCGAGGGGCGGAAGTGTTGTCCGCGGTACCAGGAAAGATGATGAGTGGCATGACATGATCGATACCGTTGGCAAAAATCGTGAGCTGTATTGTTGCTTGCCGCTTATCCCACCCTGATCTCCGTGTACGAACCCACACAGTCTTACTCCCTTTGAATTCATAGGTCTTCCCTTCAAGATACTCCCAAGGGAGCGGTGTTTGGTCCATATTGAGAATATTTGAAAGAAGATTGCAACCGACTGCGATTACAGACTGCAACGCTGTATCATCCATACCGTTCCGCAGCTGAGAGTTCCGCTGATTAAAACAGAGGAAAGAAACGATCATTGTACAGTAATCCGTTGGTGTCTGCTGAGCTTTATTCGTGACAATACGAATGGAAATCTCATTTCAAGCGAGGAATCGATTGAACCAGCCATTGGAAACTACAAATATTGTAGGACTGGTCGCGTAAAGTTGAAGAAATAATGCCTTGGCCGTCCGTTCGAACCATTTCTTCCGTACAGTCTTACCTTCCTTCCGCCGTTCAGCAAATGCTTGTACCAATGCCTTCTTAAGCTTAGGCCAACGTCCTTGAGATGGTCAGTGTCTTTTCTGCAAAGGCTTCATCAAAAGTAACATCTCCTCCTCCTGCCGCCATCTGTGCAAATATCGTATATTCTTCAGGTTGTAACGTGTACACACCTCCTTAGCCTTCGGAGCTCGTAGACCACCTTTGCCATCATCTACCCTACCATATATCGTATATGACAGAACTCCCAATTTAAATTCCGTCGTAAACGCTTGTTTCTTGCGAGTGGGATGTGTAGTCGGAGGTGGAAACTTGCGCGCAAGGTCTGCGGTTGCCTGTCTCTTCGGGCCGGTCTTCGGTTTCGGCTTACGAGGTGATAGAGGTGGAGGGACAACTAGCTTCGAATGTTCATCATCGTCGTCTAAATCGTTGAAAGCTTCGCCGGTAGCTTCTTGAAGTGGCGGTGAAAGAATGAGAGCGGTGAATTGCAATATGGCTGTGTCAAGTGCGTTTGGTGTAGTGAAATCGGCTTCACTGCATTCCATTATTGCCTTCGTGATGCCTGTTGACTTGATTTCTGTGGGAATTTGTATAGACCTACATCTAACATTCTCACGATGCTGCTCAGACGCACTGGGGAGCTTCAGCCTCCCAACCTCCAAATTAAGTGACATTCTATTGCTGCGGGGGCGCTAACCCGAAGCGCACTAGTGCGCGCCAAGGAGCGCTGAACCATTTTCAGAAGTAGGACTCTTATCCGGGTTTATACGGTAGCAGACCACTTCCTCCAACAAGTTATAAGACCTCACGGACTGCCAAGTAGTATTGTATCAGACAGAGGGTCCCTGTTTACCTCAGCCTTCTGGAAACGAGTAACGAAAGCACTCAGGATATCACGCAACCTCAGCACAGCCTTCCACCCACAAACGGACGGACAAACGGAAAGAGCCAATGCCACCCTTGAGCAGTATCTCCGGGCATACTGCAACTACCAGCAGGATGACTGGGAAAGGTTGTTGCCAATTGCCGAATTCTGCTACAACAGCAAACAAACCGGAACCACAAAAATAACCCCCTTCTTTGCCAACTATGGATATCACCCTCGTTTCCTGCCAGACCTCGGCACCCGGAACAAGCAGACCCCAGAAGTGTCGGAATATGTCGCGGCATTAAGAAGGTTGCATGAAGAACTTCGAGCAGAGATCAAGGAAGTCCAAATGTCTCAAGCAGAGCAAGCCAAGAAAGCACGACATCCGGACCCGGTACTGAACCCAGGCGACAGGGTCTGGCTACGACGGAAACACATCCGGACAATCCGACCATCGAACAAACTGGACCACAAGTAGATAGGCCCGTACACCATCCTCAAGAAGGTAGGCTCAAGAGCATATAAACTGGACCTACCGGCCACTGTCAGGATCCACCCAGTTTTCCACATCAGCCTCCTTGAACCCACAGCCAGCACCGAACCCATCCCGGGACACCAACAAACACTGCCACCACCTGTGGTCATCCAAGAACAGCAAGAGTGGGAAGATGAGAAAATCCTCGACTGCTGACGCCATAGAAACCAGATCCAGTATCGAGTCAAGTGGACCGGTTTCCATGACACCGATCGTACCTGGTATCCCGCCCGCAACTTTGAGAACTCACCCGACCTCATCCGCCAGTTCGACAAGGAATACCCAGAGAAACCCGCACCCCAACTCCAAAAAACCCGATATGTCCACCACCGCCACTGTCGGCACCAACAAAGGCTGGACCTTCACTGGCCGCAGCCGCACCTCAGAGTTTCCCATCACAACCTCCGCCGATAACGAACAAACCGAACTACCCACCAACGAACCCAACAATAACTGGGGTATTGCCGCGACCACGACCTACGGATGGGGCACCCCTGCAGCCACACCTTCGCCCCCGCTGTCCGCCGCAGGACAGCCCCATACCAACAACCACGCATCCCTGCACTGGACAGCCTGCTACGATGACTACTGCAACACCCACCGCCAGAGCAAGGACAATAACTACTACCCGCGCCGAAGCGGCTGCCGCCGAGCGACAAACTGCGACTACCCGCTCCCACACCCTAACAAACTACTCGAAGTAACGTGCGAATGATGCCTCAAACCCGCCAAAGCATGCGCGGACTGGTACCGAGGAAAGCGGGTCTGCCCCGAATGCTGGTACCTCGTGAACATGGAAAACCACCACCTCCGCTGCAGCGCTGCAGCCCCACATGAAACCTTGGCGGATATCACGCCACCACAGGAAGATCAGAAAAACATAAACCCCCTGGCCGCGACTGCGGCACTATAAGACAAGCAACTCGCCCTCCTGGGGGAAATCGTCACCATGATACATCAAACAACCACCTGGGACGATCGCCGCAATCACGTCGTACACCGGACGCTCGCCCAGCGGATGAACGAGTTCCACTACGCGGACCAACAGCAACTCGAGCAGATGACCAACACCCTGGGAGCCATCATCACTGAACAACACCGAATGAACGAACAACTCCAAGCCCAGCAGCAGGCTAGCCGGCCCGTCCGCATCTACCGCACCTCCATCCGCCGCCGGACCCTGACCACCCGACATGACTTCGCCGGAGCTTCGGTCTGTACAGGGGATGTACTGTCGCGAACCTGGCGCGACAGGCTCCTTGGCGCCGGCGCCGGTGCCACTCTCACCCTTGTCATACTGTGGCTCGTCCTGGTTTCCGCTGCCGCAGCCGTGGTCATCCTCCGCACTTAGGCACCTCGACCGATCTCCGCCATATCGCTCTGGTAGCGATATCCCCAACTACTGGCCAGTCTAGACCTCTCTCCTTCGTCTCCGTTATGTTACTTGCGCATCCTTTCTCCTGGCTGCTACGTTTGTTGTCTCCCATTGATTGAGCTTGCGCGTCCTTGTCCCATGTTCGTTACGAGTATTGTTTTCCCTTGATTAAGTTGCACGTCAGTCTTCCTTTCCTTTACTGTTACTGCTTGCGCGTCCTTTCTCCTGTTGCCGCGAGTAGAGTGTTGGCCGCGCGGCGGCCGAGTGCGATCATGTGTTTTCCTTGGGCGCAGCGATCCAGTCATAATGTTAGACGGAGAAACTGTGTCAGTCTTGCGGGCAAGCTGTGATTCCACAGAGGGAAGGAAAAGTATAAAGGAAGGGCGCGGTAGCTAGTCTGGAGATTCTTCTCCACGCAATCTATTATCTCTCTCCAGAGACCTACCTCTCTATCCCCGTGACCGGTGCTGCGACCATCCCTCCCCAGAACAACGAGTCCACGCAAGGTGTGTGAGAAAAGCCGTGAAGAGACCACGCTGGGCATGACAGATACCGCGAGAACAACGAGCCCATGCAAGGCGTATGAGAAGAGCCGCAAAGAGACCACGCCGGGCGTGACGGATACCGCGAGAACAACGAGCCCACGCAAGGCGTGTGAGAAGAGCCGCGAAGAGACCACGTCGGGCGTGATGGATACCGTGAGAACAACGAGCCCACGCAAGGCGTGTGAGAAGAGCCGCGAGGAGACCACGCCAGGCCTGACGGATACCGCGAGAACAACAAGCCCACGCAAGGCATGTGAGAAGAGCCGCAAAGAGACCACGCCAGGCGTGACGGATACCGCAAGAACAACGAGCCCACGCCAGACATGTGAATACACCGGAAGTGTGAGTGCGCCGGAAGTGTGAGCAGGAGCGCTTGCTCCGCCGACCGAAGCCTATGTTGCCTGTCGAGCCAGAACGGAGAAGTCGTGGCTGGATCTTGACATCAGGGTATTTGCCTTCTGGATGCAGTGCGTGTCTCCAGATGCAGAATGTCAAGGCAAATGTCTTCTGGATGACGAATGCCACGGCATCTGCCTTCAAGATGAGGAGTGTCAGGGCATTTGCCTTCTGGATGTAGCATGTGTCTTACAGATGCAGAGTGTCAAGACAGATGTCGTCTGGATGAGGGGTATAAGGGGCATTTGCCGTCTGAACGCAGCGCGTGTCTTACAGGCACAGAATGTCAAGGCAAATGTCTTCTGGACGACGTATGCCATGGCATCTGCCTTCAAGATGAGGAGTGTCAGTGCATTTGCCTTCTGGACGCAGTGCGTGTCTTACAGATGCAGAGTGTCAAGGCAGATGTCATCCTGGCCAGGGGTGTCAGGGTATTTGCCTTCTGGACGCAGCGTATATCTCCAGACGCAGAATCTCAAGGCAAATGTCTTCTGGATATCGTATGCTACGGCATCTGCCTTCCAGATGAGGAGTGTCACGGCATTTGCCTTCTAGACGCAGTGCATGTCTTACAGGTGCCGAGTGTCAAGGCAGATGTCATCCGGACGAGGGGTGTCAGGACATTTGAGTTCTGAACGCAGCGCGTGTCTTACGGATGCAGAATATCAAGGTAAATTTCTTCCGGACGCAGAGTGTCAAGGCAAATGTCGTCCGGACCACACATACCATGGCATCTGCCTTCTGGATGAGGAGTGTCTTCGCCATACAGATGCAGCGCGTTGTACAGACGCAGACTCGTGTCAACGCAAATGGCAGACGAGGCTTACGATGGCGCACCACACATAGGTAACAGAGTGGTTACGGTGGTAGCATCGAAACGTGACTGTCAGGGCATGGTACATTGCAGCAAAGACTATTAAACTCGCATTTGGTTCCAGCCATTGTGACTCAAGCCAGTTCTATTCATTACATCGAATTTACATCTATCTACCATGTTACGGTAGACAGCATAGCTCTGCGTGACCGAAACAAAGGCAGTTTGCCGGATGAAACACTACGCGACGAGTGCGATGTCAAAGAGGATGGCGGTGAGACTGCCGGTGGCGGCACGGACGATAGCAATTATGATGCAGCGTGAAGATCAACGAGCTTTGTGAATTGTTAGTGCAGCACTCAACGGGACAGTGGGAAGTTGTACAATACGACACGACACGACGAGTATGATCTCGATGAGGATCGCAGTGAGGCTGCCTGTGGTAAGGACAATTGCAAATATGGCACGGTGAGAAGATCAACGAGCTTCGTTAATTGTTAGCATAGCACTCACAGGGACAGTGGGAAGTCGTACGACATGACGCGAAGAGTACAATATCGCTGAGGATGGCGGTGAGGCTGCCAGCGTCAAGGATGATCGCAAATATGACGTGGCAAGAAGATCAATGATCTTGGTGAATTGTTAGCGCAGCTTTCACAGGGACAGAGGAAAGTTGTACAATACAACGTGACGAGTACGATGTCTATGAAAAGAGAATGCAGGTAGCGTGGATGATATCAAGACACAACAAGTACAATGTCAATGAAAAGAGGATACGGACAGCGTGGATGATATCAAGACACGACGAGTACGATGTCAATGAGGATGGCGGTGAGGTTGATGCAGGCAGCGTGGATGATAGCAGGATGCCAGGAGTGTGCTAGTCGTATATATGATATGATGAAAGTCGAAGAAAAAAGGGGTGCACTTGTGACCTGCGCCGTCGTATTCAGCAAGCCGAGTTGTGGTAAGTGAGCCAAACTGTACGAAAGCGCAGGTGCTAGCAAATGCTTGGCACCTTGCAAGTTGCATGCGAAATCACTCGCAATCTGCGAAAACGGCGAATTCCTCTCCCATTGTCTTCGATACCCCGGAACCCTCTGTTTATATGCAAAATTATTCCTATTATATCAATTCCGTCAGACCTAAAGTTTGTACCTCCTGGCTCCTGATTTGCAACCTATTGATGGTACTGTCCTGATTCAACTTCGTCTGCTAGGAGAATCTCTACTATATACTACACTGCACATCTGTATATCATTCATGTTTTCAGTATTACAACCTTTAAAAACAGGAGTAAGTTGTCACAAACTTTAGGTCCGACTGAATTGATATAATTGTGAATAATTGTGCATATATAAACAGTGGGTTCTGGTGTATCGAAGACAATGGGAGAGGAATTCGCTGTTTTTGCAGATTGCGAGTGATTTCGCATGCAACATGCAAGGTGCCAAGTATTTGCTAGCGCCTACGCTTTTGTACAGTTTGGCTTGCTTACCACAGCACGGCTTACTGAATATGACGGCACGGGCTGCAAGTCCACCCCTTTTTTCTACTACTTTCATCATATCATACGCGCGACCAGTGCACTCCTCGCATCTTGCTATCATCCACACTGTCTGCATCAACCTCACCGCCATCCTCATTGACATCGTACTCGTCGTGTCTTGATGTCATCCATGCCGCTGGTATCCTCTTTTCATCGACATCGTACTCGTCGCGTCTTGATATCATCTACGCCACCTGCATCCTCTTTTCATCGACATCGTACTCGTCGCGTCTTGATGTCATCCACGCCGCCGGCATCCTCTTTTCATCGACATCGTACTCGTCATGTCGTATTGTACAACTTCCCTCTGTCCCTGTGAAAGCTGCGCTAACAATTCACAAAGCTCGTTGATCTTCTCGCTGCATCATATTTGCTATCATCCTTGCCGCCAGTAGTCTCACTGCCATCCTCATCAATATCGTACTCGTCGCGTCGCATCGTACAACTTCCCACTGTCCCTGTCAGTGCTGCGCTAACAATTCATGAAGCTCATTGATCTTCTCGCTGCGTCATATTTGCTATTGTCCTTGCCGCTTCCAGCAGTCTCAGCACCATCCTCATTGACATCGTACTCGTTGTGTCGTGTCTCATTCAGCAAACTGCCTTTCTTTCGGTCACACAGAGCGATGCTGTCTACAGTGACGTGGTAGATAGATGTAAATTCAATGTAATGAATAGAACTGGCTTGAGTCACAATGCGTGGAACCAAATGCGAGTTGAATAGTCTTTGCTGCAATGTACCGTGACCTGACGGTCACGATTCGATGCTAACACCGTGACCACTCTGTTACTTATGTGTGTGGGTGTGCCATTGTAAGCCTCATATGCCATTTGCATTGACACTCTGCGTCTGTATGACGCACTGCGTCTGTATGACGCACTGTGTCTGTATGGCGAAGACACTCCTCTCCCAGAAGGCAGATACCATGGCATGTATCATCCGGACGACATTTACCTTGACACTCTACGTCCGGAAGAAATTTGCCTTGTCATTCTGCATCTGTAAGACACTCGCTGCATTCAGAACGCAAATGCCCTGACACCCCTTGTCCGGATGATATCTGCCCTGACACACGCTGCGTCCAGAAGGGAAACACTCTCACACTACTCGTCTAGAAGCATATGCCGTGGCCACTGCGTTAGGACACACGATGCCATGGCACAGTGTGTTACGACGCACGGCGCTATGACAAGCGTTGTTTGAGTTAAGTATGTTGCGTCTGCAATGTCTTGTGCGTCTCGAGCATCCGAACGCTCAGCACGCAATTTTTTTTTTCCTGGTGTTGTTTGGTAGCCTACGGGGCCAAGAGCAGGATGCTGGTGGTTTGGCTGCAGGCCAGTTCCGGGAGCAGGTTGATGGTGGTTTGGTGGCAGGCCAGTTCTGAGAGTAGAATGCTGGTTGTTTGGCTGCCGGTCAGATGAGAGAGAAGGTTAATTACATGTATAATATTATGACTGAGCAAGAGGGAGATTATTTGTACTTGGAGGTAGGGATGCCTGTGTTAAAGGAGGGGAGTGATGTGAGCGCTGCCGATGAGGTATGGGAATGGCTGGGCATTGGTGTGATCGGACCGCCACCGGCCTCGGATCAAGAGCGGATATTGACAGACGAAGCGCTAACGACCTCGAATCAAGACTGGATATTGACGGATGAAACACCACTGACCTCAGATCAAGATCAGACATTGACAGACAAAGTACCGCCAACCTTGGATCAAGATCGGACATTGATGAATGGATGACCGCTGGCCTCAGAATAGACGGATGAACGGCCGTTGACCTCAGAACATCAGAACTCAGAGGCTAAGACCTCAGAGGCTAAGACCTCAGAGCCTAAGACCTCAGAGCCTAAGACCTAGGAACCTAAGGAATTGGACCATGACGGACTTTAGATGGATGGACAGCCGCATCTGGACGGGAAAGAATCGTTCGAAGTCATGGCACTGGATCCTGGAGTACCAGAGTCGGATGGAGAGTTTCAAGCAGTGTTCGAAAATACCCTTGGATTTCCGATGGCCAGGAGACCGATAGACAGTCTCAGACAGAAGGAGAGGCAAATCCCAGACGAAACGATACACGACTGGCTTGTGAGCTGCCAGGTGTCCATTGGAAGCCAGTTGCTAGCGCAGCATAGAAAGGAAACGGAACAGCTTGTATGGATATGGAGGGACAGGTTTTGTATCCGCATCGTCTGTAACACTCAGGTGTTTCACCAATGGCACAATCGCCCAGGTGGTCACCAACAGTCTATCACCCTTGAGTGGGCAACAATTGTATGACGGCAGTGGAGCGACCGTGTAGTTCTGAAGGATTCGTACAGAAGCGATTGGGAAAATTCAGTAAGATATTCGCGTTTGAAATATCACTAGAGAGTTGATCCCAGAAACAATTTAATAATGTTAAGGCTCAACTTCCGACTGATCATTGCTGATGCCTCCCTACGTAGGAAACTGGCACTCTTTAAATGTTACACCGACTCTTTGGTCGTCTGCCCTTAGGCTGACTCGGAAAGCGCAATACCTCGGTATTATGCAGCAGCGTCTCTCCTCGTCCGAGGGAGATAGGGTTGATTGGGATGTGGCACTAATTGATAGGTATGGACCTTGAAGATCTTTGATAGGTATGGACCTTGAAGATCTTTGATCTGGGTGCTTGCGACCAATCTTCATTTGCACCTCCTTGTAGGCGTCATCACCCTTGTTATCCTGTCCGCAGCCCTTACTGGCGAAATGCTTCTCAGGTGCATTCAGGGTCGCAATCTATGAGTCTAGATGCTTCCAGGAACGTCTGGTGACGTCAGTACAATTGCCGTAGCAATCGCAGTTAACTGAAGAATACCTCTCTGTAACTTGGCGAGTTAAGGTCTGATCTTCAAACAACTGACAGATGGTCTGGCTCCCCTCATATACCCACCGGACCCGTTCCGCCCCGCGCGTCCTGCACGACCACTCGTGAGTTATATTGTACCCAGAAAAAGTTGACATTTTTGCTGGTATATGGCAACTAGTAGCTTTTAGTATGGGTCTCGCGGAGGATAACCTTGACACCTCCCAGGGATGTGACCAGACCCTCGCCTGAGGCTGCCACTCATCCCCTTTCCCATTGGTAACCTTGAGTTACCACCTGGCTGCTGTTGGGTCGGTAATACTCCTCTCTTTCAGAGCTAACCGCAGCCCGTGACTTTCACTCATGAAATCTCACTCGGACTCAATCCTCAGATTGAGTCCGGCTAGTCGCACAGTAACTCATCAAAAGTCTTCGTCATTGGTGAGATCGTGTCTCAGTTTAGGCGCGTTGACAGGGTGGCCCCCCCCCACTTTCTCCTCCTCCCGAATGCTATAAAACAAGTACTGAAATGCAGAACATTAAAGTGTGACACTGGTACGTCTGGTCAACGTCAGAGTGATGGTAATATCGAACTGGTCAGGTTTCTCGATAGTCACGAAGGAGATGGGGCGCACGCGGTCTTCGCCGGCGTTCAATTATTATACAAGAATATCTTCCCCAATGACCCTCCTTTCAAGTTTGCCCACCGTTAGGGAATTCACAGCGAATAATCTAAGGGGTTTGGTTTGGTATCGGCGGCGCCCACCGGCTGCGGCTTGAGCGCCGGATCGTACGCGGCTCCGTGGCAACGGCTTGCTCGACAGATCGCTCGGTGGATGGCGCGGTGTGCGCGGCAGCTCGCGTGGCGGCGCATGCTTCGAGACAGGCCCGGTGGCTTGCCAGACAGCTTGCTCGTGTATCGCTTTGGCGGATGGTTCGAGGCGGGCCTGGCGTCTTGCCTGACGGCTCACTCGCGGCGCTTCGGCAGATGGTTCAAGGCGGGCCCGGCGTCTTGCCCAATGGCTCGCTCGCATCGGTCCGGTTCGGCGGATCGTCCTACTCATTCGGTGCTTGCCAAACGGCTCGCGCGACAACTGCCTCACAGGTAAGATATGGTATGGAATACGCTCGCACACGTACCAGCGAAGGTGGGCATGGGCCCAAGCCCAGAGCTACTCGTCCTGGTCGCTATTGACGATAAGCCTGACTGATGCCCGCACCGCGTATATCCCTCAATGAGGTGATTACCGGCCCATCAGAAGTAGAGGGTTTATCTGGCTCGACAGCCAGGCCCTTCTATCTCTCTGCATAGTTGCGTTTCCAGCCTGACTGGAGAAAAATCCCATAGGACCGCCACGGCCCCAAGGTTCTAACTCCGGGCTATCTCCCGCCTAGACTCTCGAGCTCCTCACGTATCCTTCCATCTCCTTCCCGATCAACTTTCGTCCCGCTTGTGGCGCTTAGGCGTATCCGCACTTCGGTGGATGGTTTGACGTATGCCCGGCAGCGTGCCAGATGGCTTGTGTATATCGTTTCGGTTCGAGACGGGACCGGCGGCTTGCCCAACGGTTCGCTTGTGTCGCTTCGGTGGATCTGCCCTTCGGCGGATCGCTCGAGGCGGGTACAGAATATTCGCCAGGTGGCTCCTCTTGGTCGAGAGTTGCCTCAGGTGTAAGAGCTCACCAGTCATGTCATGGATAGTCGTAGCCCCTGATCCCCGCGGGATCAGTCCACACATTCTCATTGGTCCTGGTCGGGCTAATGATAAGCCGACTGAACGCCGCACCGCGTATTTCCCTTAATGAGGGATTACTGGCCTATCAAAGTCTGGCAGGTTTATCTGGCCTCAAGGGTCCAGCCCTCCTCGCTCTGCATAGTTGCGTTTGCAGCCCGAATGGAGATAAATCCCTTAGGACCGGTACGTCCGTAAGGCTCTAACTCCGGGCTTATCTCCCGCCTAGACTCTCAGAGACTAACTAACTCGTTCTTTTTCCGATGGGTACATACCCCTCGTGACTGTCTGTCCGCTTGCGTGTGTATTGTCGATTCGAGGCGCAGGCTCGGCGGCGTGCCGGGGACTTGCGAGTATCACTGCGGCGGTTCATTCGACGCAAGCCCGGCGGCAGCCTGACGGCTTACGCACCTCACCGGTGTGGCTGGGGTGTTGGATCGTTTGCAGCTCCGTGGCGACGACTTGATCGATGGATCCCTCGTGGTTCCATGGCGATGGCACGCTCGATGGATTGCTCGGTTGCGTGGCGACGACTAGCTCGACGGATCGCTCGTAGGGGGAAGGTCGGTAACTCGATTTTTGGTCACCGGTAGGTGGTCCGTTGATCGTTCGACGATTCAAGTGGTGATTCCGCTCATGATGTTGATGTCGTTTCAATGATGATTCCGATGATCGTTTCGATGATGATTCCGATGATCGTTGGTTCTCCTTTTTCTTCGATGAAAACCGCTCGTCGGCGGGTCGTCGTATAAGTATCCGGCTGGGTAAAGTCATGTGCTGCGGGAAACTACCCTGCACTGCGACATGAAAACTCTTCACCTTGGCACTAGATTTCATCAGTGTAAAGAGGATAACTCTCGATTGGGTCAGACAGTAGTGCTTTTCCCGTATCTTCCCGAAAGTGGACAGAGCAGGTACCTCTCCTTAAGTCCTCACGTCGTGATTGGGTGATGCAATTGGGTTGCGTGCGGGTTTGATTTCGTTACTCGACCGGAGCCGGCAGCAACGAGCCCTCAACCGTTCCAGCTAATCCATCTCGGCCGCAATGGGCACCAAGGTAAAGCTCCATCTCATATCGCTCCCAACACACTCTCGAACTGTTCCTGAGGTGTGGTCCTGTAGCGGCGTTTCCACTTTCCCAAACATGAGCCGGTACTTGTTCTGGGGCTACCCAGCGCTACAGGATCGGCTTGAAGTCAAGCCTCTCCTTCAGTATTCGGTCAACTAGACATCCCTCGCCTTGGTGCAGTGTATGCCCTGCATCATAATCGTTGTAAGCATCTCGGATAAGTGGGGGATACACTTACGCTGTCGTTCGCTGGCAAAGCCCAGAGTTCATCGCCATAATCGGGTGTCAATGACGAGGATGCGAGTGGTAGCATGATCCCTCGTGTGTCCTGACCATAGGGTGCAACGGTATCGCCTCGGGCCTTCGTGCCGTCTACGACGATACAGCGATTCCCGACTCGTAGTGTTGTTCCTCTAGGCCATGCCTCTGGAAACAACCCCGCTCCTATTCCGCGATCTAGACTCGCAGCTCCTTGCGTTCCCGTTTTCCTTCTGATTGCTTGTCCTGCTTATGATGACCACCAAGGTTGTCTTCCTCTGCGGCAGCGCTTGCGGTTTCCTGGTCGGTGCCGGTACTTGGCCCAGGGGTTTCCTGGTGCTGCAGAGTCGGTTGAGCCAAGCCGAGCCCCGACGCTGTCGGTTGCCGGGTCTCAGTATGCCGTCCTAAGACCGTGTGACGAGTTTCCAATACCTTCCTGCTCAATCTGTATCCGAATGTCCTACCTGTAATATTTAGGGTGTAACACTATCCCCCCCTTTCTAAGCTTCTTCCCGAAGCTATAGGATGGTGTTCTTGCGTATAGTCCTTCAGCTCAGTACTATTGCCCGATTATTGAGACAAATAACCTGCGTGGGAAAAGGTCTCTCAAATCGGTGAGCCCGTAGTCCGTTGGTGTTTCAAATCGACGAAATACGTAACGGTTCTGTAAGGTGACCTTTGAAAGTAGCCTCCAAGCCTGCCGCTCTGGTTATCGAGAAAAACCGGGTGGGAAAAAACTCTGTAACCATTCCTTGAGCCTGCAGCTGTCGAATGGCGTATTCGTCAGGTCATATCGGTCATGACATCCTATTGCTGTTGAATGCCATCCGTATTCAGGGGGACTCTTGACGTCCTGAGTCTGGCGCCCGGTGCCCACCTTCCAGTGAAGGCATCCCGTTTCCATCCTCAAACTCCCGGCCTTTCGGCTCATCCATCCCGGCGCTCAGCTCGGGACGGCGTCCTCCCCAGCCTTTCGGCTGTCCGGTACAGTTTTATACTGCACCGGTTCCCAAGCCTCCTGGCCATCGTCTTCCTTTGCCTTTTCGGCCAACCCGCCCGGGCGCTTCAGCACAGGACGGCATCCTCCCTGACCTTTCGGTCAACCCGTTCCTGCACTTCGGCACGGAATGGCGTCCTTCCGAGGCTTTCCCAGTATTCGGTGGTGCTGCTGGTACCGCGAGTACGGAGCCTTTGGCGTCAATTCTGATGAAGGCTGCCGCAGCCTGCTTCGCATGCCAGATCGCCGTAAGCGGTCGATCCTTATCCCCCCCTTTCCAGGGCGGTTCTCCGAACGCCTTGAATAAGCGTCAAGTTTGCCACTCCGGCTACTGGACCGATGTTGATATATTATCGTCGATGCCAGAGGGAAGCTGTAATGGGCGAGCCTGGCATCGTTTGAATACCCCATTACATTAGGTTTGCTCAGCGTATGGTGTTCCGTGGGTTCGTCGACAGACGCGTATATGCCCGGATGACGTGTGATTGGCGTTACGCTCCATCGAGGAGCTGCCTCGCAACGGGACGGTGAGGGCGATGTCGAGGAATAGCTCCCAGTGCGAACTCCCGCACGTCGAATGCCGCCAATGCCAAACTCCGCAGCTCAGAACAGCTGGAATGGTGCCCGGAACGTGTATTCTAACGTATCCGGAATGACCTTACCGGCTTCGAGTGCGGATTTCACACGTTGGATGCAGCGAATACCCGGTCCTACAACTCGGAGTAGCTGAAAAGGTGCCCGGAACGTGTATTCTAACGTATCCAGAATGACCTCACCGGCTTCGAGTGAGAACGAGTGCTGCTTCCTTGGTGAGCTGGTGGTCGCTGGGACCCAAAAGGACTAGATTTTGGGGATTTTCGTCCGGTTTCGGTGAAAAACAGGAAAAACGAGCTCAGCAGCACTCCAAGTCCATTGAAGCCCTAAATAAAAAAACCCTCATCGTTTGCCTTCCCAGCAGCCGTCGTGGACTGCGTCTCGGGCGGTATTAGCTGATTCTCCGGTGCTACGCACGCGGTGCAATGGACACCGTCGCCAGAGCTGTTGCAGTGCGGTTCAGGTAGTTTCTGCGGTTATCATCGACCGCTGCTTGGACCGGCTCTCAATGCTCCTTCCATGACCCGACCTCCCAGTTACGGCTCATAGGCTGGCTGGGGGTCTTTCTCTCCCTAGCCTTTCGGCTTGACCACATCTGCTCAGCACAATGGCCGGCAAGTGATCTTTCCTTCCTTATCCTTTCGGCACGTTACCTCGTCCCGTCGAGCTTCAAGTCGACCCCTGGCTACCCAAACTTCCTTGCTCGTCGTTGGCATTGAGCAGGACCTTCTTTCTCTTCACACATCTGCCTCGTGTCGACTGGAGGGAGAGTGAGTGGCTGACAATTGACGTCGTCTGCAGGTCGAAATTCTCGAGAAAGGTGACTTGAACCCTATATTATAGTGTGACACTGGGAGGTCCAGTCAACGTCTGAGTGACGGTAATATCGAACTAGTCAGGTTTCTCGTTAGTCACGAAGCCGAAGGGGTAGACGCGGTCTTTGCCGGTGTTCAATTATTATACAAGAATAACTTCCCCAATGACCCTCCTTCCAAGTTCGCCCACCGTTAGGGGATTCACAGCAAATAATCTAAGGGGTTCGGTTCGGTATCGGCAGCGCCCGCTGGCTGCGACTTGAGCGCCGGATCGTACGCCGCTCCGCGGCAACGTCTTGCTCGACAGATCGCTCAGTGGACGGCGCGGTGTACGTGGTGGCTCGCACGGTGGTGCATGCTTCGAGACGGGCCTGGCGGCTTGCCAGACGGCTCGCTCGTATATCGCTTTGGTGGATGGTTCGAGGTGGGCCCGGCGTCTTGCCCGACGGCTCGCTTGCGGCGCTTCGGCGGATGGTTCGAGGCGGGCCCAGCGTCTTGCCCGACGGCTCGCTCGCATTGGTCTGGTTCGGTGGATCGTTCGACGCATTCGGTGCTTGCCAAACAGCTGGCGCGACAACTGCCTCACAGGTAAGATAAGGTATGGAATACGCTCGCACACGCACCAACGAAGGTGGGCGTGGGCCCAAGCCCAGAGCTACTCTTCCTGGTCGGTATTGACGATAAGCCGACTGATGCCCGCACCGCGTATATCCCTCAATCAGGTGATTACCAGCCCATCAGAAGTAGAGGGTTTATCTGGCTCGACGGCCAGGCCCTTCTATCTCTCTGCATAGTTGTGTTTCCAGCCCGACTGGAGAAAAATCCCTTAGGACCGCCAGGGCCCCAAGGTTCTAACTCCAGGCTATCTCCCGCCTAGACTCTCGAGCTCCCTACGTATCCTTCCATCTCCTTCCTGATCAACTGTCGTCCCGCTTGCGGCGCTTAGACGTATCCGTGCTTCGGTGGATGGTTTGACGCATGCCCGGCCGCGTGTCAGACGGCTTGTGTATATCGCTTCGGTTCGAGACGGGCCCAGCGGCTTGCCCAACGGCTCACTCGTGTCGCTTCAGCGGATCTGCGCTTTGACTGGTCGCTCGAGGTGGGTACAGAATATTCGCCACGTGACTCCTATTGGTCGAGAGTTGCCTCAGGTGTAAGAGCTCACCGGTCATGTCACGGATAGTCATAGCCCCTGATCCCCGCGGGATCAGTCCATACATTCTCATTGGTCCTGGTCGGTCTAATGATAAGCCGACTGAACCCCGCACCGCATATTTCCCTTAATGAGGGATTATTGGCCTATCAAAGTCTGGCACGTTTATCTGACCTCAAGGGTCCAGGCCTCCTCACTCTGGATAGTTGCGTTTGCAGCCCAACCGGAGATAAATCCCTTACGACTGGTACGTTCATAAGGCTCTAACTCTGGGCTTATCTCCCGCCTAGACTCTCTGAGACTGACTAACTCGTTTTCTTTCCGATGGGTACATACCCCTCGTGACTGTCTGTCCGCTTGCGTGCGTATCGTCGATTCGAGGCGCAGGTTCAGCGGCGTGCCGGGGACTTGCGAGTATCACTGCGGCGGTGCGTTCGATGCAAGTCGGGCGGCAGCCTGACAGCTTGCTCACCTCACCGGTGCGGGTTGGCTGTTGAATCGTTTGCGGCTCCGTGGAGACGACTCGTTCGACGGATCGTTCGTGGTTCCGTAGCAACGGCACGCTCGATGGATCGCTCGGTTCCATGGCGACGACGCGCTCGACGGATTGCTCGTTGGGGGAAGGTCGTTGACTCGATGTCTGGGTCAACGGTAGGTGGTCCGTTGATCGTTAGATGATTCAAGTGGTGATTCCGCTGATGATGTCGATGTCGTTTCAATGATGATTCCAATGATCGTTTCAATGATGATTCCGATGATCGTTTCGATGGTTTTCCTTTTTCTTCGATGACAACCGCTCGTTGGCGGGTCGTCGTATAAGTATCCGGCTGGGCAAAGTCACATGCTATGCGGAACTACCCTGCACTGCGACGTAAAAACTCTTTGCCTTGGCACTTGATTTCATCAGCGTAAAGAGGATAACTCTCGATTGGGTCAGACAGTAGTGCTTTTCCCGTATCTTCCCGAGAGTGGCCAGAGCAGGTGCCTCTCCTTAAGTCCTCTCGTCGTGATTGGGTGATGCGATTGGGTTGCGTACGGGGTTGATTTCGTTACTCGACCGGAGCCGGTAGCAACGAGCCCTCAACCGTTCCAGCTAATCCTTCTCGGCCGCAACGGGCACCAAGCTATAGCTCCGCCCCATATCACTCCCAACAGACTCTCGAACTGTTCCTGAGGTGCGGTCCTGTAGCGCCATTTCCACTTTCCCGAACACGAGCTGGTACTTGGTCTGGGGCTACCCAGTGCTATAGGATCGGCTTGAAGTCAAGCCTCTGCTTCAGTATTTGGTCAACTCGACGTCCCTCGCCTTCGTACCGCTTATGCCCTGCATCATAATCGTTGTAAGCATCTCGGATAAGTGGGGAATATGCTCACGCTGTCATGCGCTGGCAAAGCCCAGAGTTCATCGCCATAATGGGGTGTCAATGACGAGGATGCGAGTGGTAGCATGATCCCTCGTGTCTCCTGACCACGGGGTGCAGCGGTATCGCCTCAGGCCTTCGAGCCCTCTGCGACGATACAGCGATTCCCGACTCGTGGTGTTGTTCCTCTAGGCCGTCCCTCTGGAAACAACCCCACTGCTATTCCGCAATCTAGACTCGCCACTCCTTGCATTCCCGTTTTCCCTCCGATCGCTTGTCCTGCTTATGATGACCACCAAGGTTGTCTTCCTCTGCGGCAGTGCTTGCGCTTTTCCGGTCAGTGCCGGTACTTGGTCCAGGGGTTTCCTGGTGCTTCAGAGTCGGTTGACGCGAGCCGAGCCCCGATGCTGTCGGTTACCCGGTCTTGGTATGCCATCCTAAGACCATGTGACGAGTTCCGATACCTTCCTGCCCTGTCCGTATGCGAATGTCCGACCCATAATATTTAGGGTGTAACATAAAGTGAGTCAGAAAAGGGAGTAGAAGAAATACACAGGAATGATTCCACACAGTAACTAGTAGCATGTGTACCATCCCTTTGCATCAATGACTGCCTGCACCCGCAAAGGCATCGACCCCCAGAGTGCCTTGAACTACTTGGATGGGATTTTCTCCCAGCAGAGCGGAAGAACTTCTGCTAGCTTCGCCTTTACTTTATTGAGGCCTCCTGGGTAGTTGATAAGGTCAGGATAATCCACTCAGAGCTGTCACTTGAGCAAGGTCCAGACATGCTCCATCGGATTCAGGTCAGGGGAGTAGGCAGGAAGGGACTCGAGTGGAACGGTGTAACATTCAAAGAACGATAGCATAAGTTTGGCAGTGTGTATCTTGGTGTTATTGTGACACTGGGGTTATGTCGTAAACCGGAGTGCAGGGAAAATCAAAGGTAATCAGGATACTTTCGATAATTCACAACGGAATAATCTTAGATCTTGAATACGGGTTTCGGTGGGAGTGTTCGGTCTGTCGTTTTTTCTCTCGGGAGGAAAAACGCGGCATATATATGTGTGAGGTGGAGTGAAAGCTGGTGACTCGGGCTAGCTATTCCTCCGAGGTCAGTGAGCCCCCACCTGAGCGTGGGCTCGTCTGAGATTCTTATTGGTCCTGGTCGGTACTGGCGATAAGGTGGAGTCCAGGTTTTAACTGGCACCGCAGAATTCCCTCTGTTCTAGACTGAGTTTTTCCTGCGGCCCATCAACATCTGGAGCTGAGGGTTACGACAAACGAGCTCTCGGAAGAGTTTCGACCGAGCTCTCTGAAGAGTCTCGTCCTAACGCCTTCCCTCTCATGTCTCTGGTTGCCGTTGCCCTCTTCTCCCGGAGTTAATCCTTACGTCTGTCTTACGGCCGTAACCTTTAACCCCGTCTTATCTCCCGCCTAGACTCTCTAAGATCCCTTGGCTGAGAATAGCTAGCTACCGGTACGTATCTCTCCCCTCTTGTACGTACTTCTCTAAGAGTACGTACCTGTCCGTGGTTTTCCAGTGTAACACTACCTCCCCCTTTCCCTAGCTTCGTCCCGAAGCGCTTCTTCTCCAAGTAGCCCGATTCCTTCTTAGCGTTCTGTGTCTATGTTGTCGGACATGGGGGCTGTCCGCTGAATGCAGTCCTCCTCCCCTGCATCCTTCCCAGTCGCCGGATCAGGGCATGCCCTCGTGGGCCATCTGTAATCCGTCGGAATGTCTGGGCCCTCTGAGTAGGCCGGTGCGTACTCACACTGTTGTGCCGGGTCGTGCAAGAACAAGTCATTTGCGTGCTCTCACCATCGCGTAGGTTCGTACTGGGGAGTGCCGCTACAAGCCATGCCGATTCCTGTCTTCGGGTTCGCATGTTCCACTGTCTGGAGAGAAAGAGCAAGACTCCGTGGTCGAGAGGGACGTCGCGCATCTCGTCTGGCCGCCGGGCAGAGGCCCAAACATTAGTCGCAAGCGTGCCCATCTCCATTTTTTCATCGAGAGGTCTTTTGGGTACCATTGTTGGGAGTCTTCTCTCCAGGGGGCGGTCTCATGGCACGTATCCGCGGCTTGTCCGGTTGTCATTCTTAACCGCGCTCGTTCATCTACGTGCTCGAAGATCAATCGGGTGACGAGACTGTTTTTGCGTCCTTTTCGGAGTTCCCACCTCCTTGCAGAGGCACGCCTCGGGAGGTCTTCTTGGTTGGCCTGCATGTGCAGGGCTTTTTCCGGTGTATAGACGAATCGTATGTGAGTTGATCGTGGGTGTGATTGAATCGTGTACCCTTTTACCCTTTACCATCGTTTGGCACTTTGTCGGTCCTTCTTTATGGCTATCCCGCCTTAGGCGTCCGTGAGCCGGTAGTCCCTCGGTGCGTCTGGATTTCGCTGATGAAACTCCCTGAGTTTCTCCAAACCGCCTAGTGAGAAGTTGTCGAATGGCTCCTCCATTCAGTCCTTGTGTTCCGGGTAGTCGAGCCAACGGACTAGGTAGAGAATTCGTTTGTTATTACCTCGGCCCCGTTCGACCGATGACATAACTTCCTCCACATCGTATTCCTCGTTCTGCTCGATGTCGTCGGCTTCTCGGAGTACTTTTGACGGGGCCGGCGCCGCTCGACGTTCGCTGGTTCTGTACGGTTCGAGGAGCGAGACGTGGAAGACATTGTGAATTCTCCATTTTCTCGGTAGTGTGAGGCGGACTGCGAGTGGGGTGACAATTTTCTCGATTTGGAAAGGGCCATGGTTTTTGTGGTCCAGCTTCCTCGTGGGGCGCCGGGTTTTGATGTTGCGGCCGTTGAGCATTCCCAAGTCTCCTACTTCGTATGCTGGAGGTTTTTCTCGCGCCGGATCGGTATATCGCCTCATTCGGTCCTGCGCGGCCTCCAAACCCCATCAGGATTCCTCGTGCACCGTCTGCATCCAGTGAGCGTATACCGTGCTGGCTGGGTTGAACGATCCTTCTGCTGGTGGGTCCATGGTTGCTGGATGGAACCCGTAGTTGGCGTAGAAGGGTGTTACTCCGTTGCCCATCGTGACTGAATTGTTGTAAGCAAACTCTGCCATTGGTAGCAGCGATGCCCAGTTGTCCTGTTCTTGGCTGACGAACGCTCGTAGGTACGCCTCAATCGTCTGGTTGAGCCGCTCTGTCTGCCCGTCGGTCTGGGGGTGGAAGGCTGTCGACATGCGAGGCCGAATTCCGAGTAGGCTTAGGAATTCCTTCCAGGTTTCTGACGTAAACCTGGAGTCTCGGTCTGATACTATGTCAGTTGGTAACCCATGAAGCCTCCATACCTCTTTGGCGAAGATGACTGCCAGGTCTGTGAAGGATTTTTCCTGTAGTGGCACAAAGTGGGCCATCTTGGTGAATCAGTCTATGATTACCTACAGTTGGTCGCATTTGTTCGAGAGTGGTAGGTCCGTGATGAAGTCCATCACTATCGACTGCCAGGGGACATAAGGAAGTTCTAATGGCGAGGACAACCCATAAGGTCGATGTCTGGATCCTTTATTCCGCTGGCATTCCGGGCAGCTTTGGACGAAGTCGATTATTTGTTCGTTCATCTTTGGCCACCAGAAATTTCGCCGAATGAGTTCGATTGTCTTGTCCTGTCCCATATGACCTGCCACCTTGGTATCATGCTCCAATTCCATGATTTCTCGTATCAGTTCTTCTGGTACCCAGACCATGTTCTTCCGGTAGAGCAGCTCGTCCTGGATTCTCAGCTTGCCTTTATCCATCTGACTCGTCTGTTCTTCCGCTTCTTTCCACGCCTGTTGATAGGCTCCGTCCTTTCTCCCTTCCTGGTGTACTCTTTCCGTAAATTCCGGATTCCATCGTCGCGCTGGGAGTGACGCGAGTCTTGCTGATAAGGCTATGAACGAGTGGGTTTGTCGGTCTGCTAGATGTCTCCCTTGCAAGACCGTCGTTACTGGCTGGTTTTCTACCCCCCCCTTATCAGGGCGGTACTCCGAACGCCTTGATAGTGCGTCTGGTTTTCAGTTTTGCGTTCCGGGTCGGTAGTAGATTCTGAAGTCGATTCCCGCTAGTTCCTGCGCCCATCGAGCCTGTCTTCGGTTGAGTACTTTGGTCGTTGTAAAGTACTCCAGGTTTTGGTGATCCGAGAAGACTTGAATTTGGTGCGTAGCTCCCTCGCAGTAACGCCTCCAGTGCTTGAAGGTATCGACGATTGCCAGGAGCACCTTGTCGTGGATTTCGTAGTTGATTTCCGCTGGTTGAAACTTCCTGGAGTGGAAGGCCACCGGGTGTAACCTTCCTTCGTCGTCCCGTTGAGACAGGACCGCTCCAATAGTGAAATCCGAAGCGTCAGTTTCAATTAGCACCGGTCGCTGAGCATCGAAGTGGGCCAGTATCGGTGCGGTGGTAAATCGTCATTTGAGATCTTTGAAGGCTGTTTCCGCCTCTTCATTCCAGGTCCATTTGTTCCTTTTCTTAGTTAGTTCGGTGAGGGGTCGAGCTACTCGGGAGTAGTCTTGGATGAACCTGCCGTAGAAGTTAGCAAAACCCAGGAATGACTGGACTTCCGTTAACGAGCGGGGGGTTTCCCAATTGAGCACTGCCTTCACTTTCTCCTGCGACATCTGGACCCCATTTCGGCCCAGGACGTAGCCTAGGAATTCTACTTCCATTGATCTCCATACGCATTTGTCCGCCGATACCGCTAGGCCGTTCTCTTGTAGTCTCTTCAAGGTATTTCGGACTATTTTGTCATGTTCCCCTTGTGTTTTTGCGTATATCAGGATGTCGTCCATGTAGACGATTAGCCCGAGGTCCAACATGTCGCAGAAGATGTGGTTCATCATGTCCTGGAACGTAGAGGGGGCATTAGTTAGTCCGAAGGGTATTACGTTGAATTCGTATAGGCCGTAACGAGTTCGAAACGCCGTTTTCCATTCGTCCCCAGCTCGCATCCTAATCAGGTTAAATCCATTTTTGAGATCCATTTTCGTGAAGTATTGGGCGCCCTGGACTCGATCCTGGAGCTCCTGCATCAGCGGTAGCGGATAACGGTTGGGGATCGTTATTTTATTAAGCCCCCGGTAGTCAACGCAGAGGCGCAGTCCCTTCCCTTTAGGTTTCGGGACGAACAGGATGGGTGATCCGGCCGACGAGGTGGATCGTTGTATTTTCCCTGTCTTCTCCATCTCTTTGAGCCATTCTCTGAGGGCCTGTAGCTCCGCTTCTGATAGTGGGTAGATGGGTCCCCAGGGCGCCATTTCCCCTTCTCTTAGGTCGATTTTGCAATCGTACGGTCAGTGTTCTGGCAGGGCGTCTGCTAACTACTTTCCCATCACTCCCACGTACTGGCGGAATTCCTCTGGTATCAGGTCGAGGGGGTTCTCGGAGGCCACCGCCAAGACGTATCCGATGAGTCGGGCGCTTGCTTCCTTACATTCGTCCTCGTCCCAGGTTAAGGAGAATTCCACTCTTTTGTGTTTGGTGCAGTTCTGGATACAGGCGGGACTGTTGAATTGCACCTCCTCCGAGGTCCACCTTCGCTGGGGGGCGTGCTTGGTGATCCAATCGAATGGGAGGAATATGTCGATTTCTGGATCCATTGGAGATATCTCAAACTCTTCCGTGGTGTAGTGGTCCTGGTGCTGTAGGCGCAGGGGTGGAGTGTGATGTTGTCCGGCATCGGGCACCGCGTTTCCGGTGTAATTTTCGATCCGGATTGGGTGGGCATGGGGTATGCGTCGGACGCCTAGTCGTCTAACGGTTTCTTGGTTTATTAATGATATCGAACAACCCGTGTCCAGCAGTACTTTGACTTTGTTTTTCCGGGGCCCGTTATGTAGTACCATCTCAATTATGGGTCGTTGGCCGCCTATGAGTGACTTCGCTTTTTTGGTTGGGGTTCCAGCACTTGATTCCTCCATTTTTCGTTTGCGAGAAGTTCCACAGATTATCATAAAGGCCTGCACCTGCGGCATTGGCAGGCCTTTTAAAAATCCGATTGATCGCTATCGTCGGCCCATATTGGCAATGCCCTAGGTCCGCCTTCCATGGTTTCAATGGCGGCGATTTTTTGCTGCTTAGCCCCGGGGGTCTCGTCAGTTTCTTCCGAGGGTTTCAGCTTTCCTGTTTCCGCAGTGGTTGCTCCTGCTGCTTTCCATGGCGCCCTCGGGAGAGTGGTTCCATGTCGGGTGGTTTGTGCGAAACATTCGTAGGTGTGGTGTCCCCACTGCCCACAGCGCTAACATCCTTCTGGGTCTTTAAAGAATTCTTCGTTCTCCTTCGCAGGTACTCCTTTTAGAGCGTCTTCTTTCGTGGCCCATCGGCCCGGTTTGCCCCACGGGCTCGGGCGGTCCGTCCTGCTGGTTTCCTTTTTTTCTTCCTTGCGACGGGCCGAGTTCTCCGTTTTCCTTTCCTCTTTTTTCCTTTCGTCGGTTTTTCCGATTCCTCCGGATTGTCCCCTGAGTTGTTCCTTGGCTTGTTTCAGGGCCTTCTTCTTCTCTACCTGTAGGGCCGCCTGGTAGGTGGCTTGTAGGAATCCTTCATCATCCGCAAATTCTCCCATATAGTGGGCGAAGCGCATGTCGAGTACAGTGTCCGGCATCGCCATATCGACCTTCTCCTGTAATCCTTCTCCCGTTGCTCGGGCATAGTTGTTGAGGGCTCGGAGCTCTGTCATATAGGCTCGGATGTCCCCCATGTACTTGAGCTGGTTTAGCTTAAGCTGGGCATTCGCGGCTTCTCGGCTGTCGAAATATTCCGTACGGATGTCGGTGGAGTAGTTTGCCCCGGTGTCGTTATCACCCAGCGTAGTGTATTGGTGTAGATCCCAGGCCTTCGTGGTTCCGGTGAGAAGCGTCCCTATCGAAGTGATTTTTTGTTGGTCGCTCGTTTCTGGGTAGAACCCTAAATACTTGACAACCGACTGCCACCAGATATTGAATGGAGTCGTTGGTTTTCGGTCAAAGGGCTCCGCGTTCTCCATCTTGGGACGCGACGTGCGGACCCGTTCCTCCTTGGGAGGCTGGTGAGACTGGTCCCTAGCCACTCCTTCCGTGACTAGCAGGATAAGGTCCTGCATAGTCAGCGTTGGTCGCGTTCCCTCTGTTCCTGCCACCGGGGACGGGGTCGGCGTTGGTGGCAGCGGTGGGGTCATTGGCCATGTGGGTGGCTTTGATGGAGGTCCGTTATTCCCTCCCAGGTGGGGATTTCTCCAGGGTGGAGGCGTGGTGTGTCCCGCCGGAATAGGTGGGACCGCCGGAGGCCGTGTTCGCTGGGTTGCTGCTGGGAGATTGAGCTGGATCGGACTTCTCAATGGCGGGTACGGGGGTCGGCCGGGGGGCGTGGAAGGTTGCCGAAGGATTAGGTCCAGCTCGCTTGTACTGGAGGGGCGAACGGGGCTTCTCCATTGCTGAGCTGGGGTCTGTTGGACCGGTAGCGGGGGTAGCGGAGGTGGTGGTGGGCTTGGCGACAGAGGCGGCAGCGGAATTCGTACGGCTAGTCGTTGTATGTCGTCCTGTGCTTGCCGCAGCTGCTGTTGTACTAGTTCCGCTACTTTCTGCTGATGGTGAGCGGCCCAGAGTTCTACATTACCTTGAAAGGTGGCCAGATGTTGGTTGCGGGCTGTATTGGCTTCTCCCAAGAAGGCCAGTGCGTCGTTGACCCTGGCCAGTTGCGTTGCCTGGCATACCTGTGTCTCCGTACTTTCGTTGGTCCGTTCGATAATAGCCTGCCAAACGTTTCTGGTGAAGGTCTGGTAGGCGTTTGCGGCCGCAGCTAGTTCGCTGCGCACCCATGCTTCCTCTATTTCTTGGTTTGCATTTACTCGGTCATATACGTACAGAGTTACTTCTGCCAGGGTGTGGTAGGCATGCTCGATTCGCTGGATCCGCTGGTCGGTGCGCTCGACGGTGTTGCCGCAAAGTCCAACAAGCTCCCTCATGTCTTCTTCGGCCTGTTTCTGCTGGCGCACCAAGGTTCGGACCCAAATGGCTGGGTTTGCCAGTTCTACTGCTTGTTCCTGCGAGGTTGTCCTGTCGGTGATCTGGAGTAGGTACCGAGGCACTTTGAGATGGAGCATGTTGAAATCGGATGTCGACATTTCTTAGTATAGGTCGAGAAAGTCGTTGGTGTTGATGGTTTCGTCGTAGTCAAATACGTAGTCAAATAGGTCGAAGAGTTCGTCTTTGTCCAAATCTGCAGTTTGCCCGTTCACTGCGCAGTTCCACCACCGTTGCGTGTACCAGTTGTAAGGTGCACAATTGACTTCTTGGACTGGGATGGTTCCGTCGATTTCCACTTCCCACTGTTCGTATGAGGCGAGCTCGCTGTCGATTGATTGGAATGTATAATCGAAGGACTATTGTGATTGAGGTTCTTTTAGGGTATGCAATTCGAGTAGGTAGAGGTGGTCCTCGAAGTATGTTGTGTCGAGGTGGGGCATTCATTGCTGAATTTCTTGTGTAGGGTGATTTTGGATCCAAGATTATAGTGTGACACTGGGGTTATGTCGTAAACCGGAGTGCGGGGAAAATCAAAGGTAATCAGGCTACTTTCGATAATTCACAACGGAATAATCTTAGATCTTGTATACGGGTTTCGGTGGGAGTGTTCGGTCTGTCGTTTTTTCTCTCGGGAGGAAAAACGCAGCATATATACGTGTGAGGCGGAGTGAAAGCTGGTGACTCGGGCTAGCTATTCCTCCGAGGTCGGCGAGCCCCCACCTGAGCGTGGGCTCGTCTGAGATTCTTATTGGTCCTGGTCGGTACTGGTGATAAGGTGGAGTCCAGGTTTTAACTGGCACCGCAGAATTCCCTCAGTTCTAGACTGAGTTTTTCCTGCGGCCCATTAACATCTGGAGCTGAGGGTTACGACAAACGAGCTCTCGGAAGAGTCTCAACCGAGCTCTCTGAAGAGTCTCGTCCTAACGCCTTACCTATCATGTCTCTGGTTGCCATTGCCCTCTTCTCCCGGAGTTAATCCTTACGTCTGTCTTACGGCCGTAACCTTAAACCCCGTCTTATCTCCTGCCTAGACTCTCTAAGATCCCTTGGCTGAGAATAGCTAGCTACCGGTACGTATATCTCCCCTCTTGTACGTACTTCTCTAAGAGTACGTACCTGTCCGTGGTTTTCTAGTGTAACAGTTATCCTGTTGGAAAAGCGGATTTCCGAGGGCTGCCCGTATGTCCTCGAGAACTGGAAGCAGCCAGCAACGTAGTAGGTCTTGGTACACGCGTGCATTGATGGAGCCAGTCTTCAACGGTACTAGTGGGCCACGCTGCTTGCCTGAGAAGCAACCCCATACCATCAACTTCACCTGACGATACTTCACAGGATTGACACAGTCGAGGTGCCACCTCTCCTTTCCTGGCATGCTGAAGACCCATCTCTGCTATCCTGCAGGCTGCTGCTCCACCCTACACTCGTTGCTGGAGATCATCCGCTGGAAGTTCTCCACAGTCCAATCCTTGCGGGCGATAGCCCATTGCAGCTGGGCCTTTAAGTGTTCCACCTTTAGCCTTGGTCCCTTTTTTGCTAGCCAGTGGAATCCTAAGGCCGACCTTTCTTTCAGAGCCATGAAAACAGCTATCCTCAACAATGTACAGTACCTCATCAAAAGTCTTCGTGAATGGCCAGATCGTCTCTCAGTTTAGCTGCATTGAGCAAGAATACTACCCCTTCTTCTCCTTGTCTTCCACAGTGATTTCTCTCCACCACCACAGCAAACATCATGATTCACACTCTGAAGAAATCCCATGGAAAGTTGAAGCCTCAGATGGTGAAGGTTCCGAAATATCGAAAGAATTCCGATGGGAAACGAAGAGAGTTGCGCAACGTCAAGAAGTGTATGATTATTGCGTTCTTCGTCATCTGCAGTACCTTCGCGACGGTAAATCTCCTTGTCTGCTGTCCCTGGTCAACTGTGAAGAGTTTACTCCTGCGGTACTATAAACGCGGTACAACGGATAACCTCTGATGATCCGGTCGGCCTGCAGTCCTAAGCAAATGAGACAAGGGAACAATTATATGTGCTGTACGGAAACACCAACAGTATACACGTAAGCAAATTTTTCGGATCTACACCCCCGATATTTCACTGCCCACCTTTCATCGCCTCCTCCGACAGTGTTACACCCTAAATATTACGGGTCGGACATTGAGATACGGACAGGGCAGGAAGGTATCGGAAACTCGTCACACGGTCTTAGGACGGCATACCGAGACTGGGCAACCGACGCTGGTGGGGTTGGGCTCGGGTCAACTGACTCTGCGGCACCAGGAGGTCCCTGGGCCAAGTACCGGCGCAGACCGGGAAAGCGCAAGTGCTGTCACAGAGGAAGACAACCTTGGTGGTCATCATAAGGACAAGCAATCGGAAGGAAACAGGAACACAAGGAGTTGTGAGTCTAGGTCGTGGAATAGGAGCGGGGTTGTTTCCAGAGGAACAACACCACGAGTCGGGAATCGCTGTAGCGTCGCAGAGGGTTTGATGGCCCGAGGCGATACAGCTGCACCCCATGGTCGGGAGATACAAGGGATTATGCTACCACTCGCATCCTTGTCACGGACACCCGATTATGGCGATGAACTCTGGGCTCTGCCAGTGCTCGACAGCGTGAGTGTATCCCCACTTACCCGAGATGCTTACAACAATTATCAGGCAGGACACACGCCGCATCAGGGTGAGGACGTCGAGTTGAACGAATACTGGAGCGGAGGCTTGTCCGCAAGCTGATCCTGTAGTGCTGGGTAGCCCCCGGACCAAGTACCGGCTGGTGATTTTGGAAAGTGCAAACGCCGCTACTGGACCGCACCTCAGGAACAGTTCGAGAGTCTGTTGGAAGCGATATGGGGTGCAGCTATACCTTGGTGCCTGTTGCGGCCAAGAAGGATCACCTGATATGTTGAGGGCTCGTTGCTGCCGGCTCCAGTCGAGTAATGAAATCAACACCGCACGCAACCCAATCGCATCACCCAATCACGACGAGAGGACTTAAGGGGAGGCACCTGCTCTGGTCACTCTCGGGGAGATACGGGAAAAGCACTACTGTCTGACCCAATCAAGAGTTATCCTCTTTACGCTGATGAAATCTAGTGCCAAGGTGAAGAGTTTTCACGTCGTGGCGTGGGGTAATTTCCCCGCAGCACGTGACCTCACCTAGCCGAATAATTATACGACTCCTCACCGCGGGTGAAAAAGGAGAAAACGATCATCGGAATAATCATCGAAATGATCTTCGGAATCATCATCGAAACAATCATCGGAATCATCAGCGGAACCATGAACCACAGAATGGCCAATCATCAACGGACCACCTAACGGTCACCCAGACATCGAGTCAATGAACTTTCCTCCTACGAGCGATCTGACAAGCGATCCTACGAGCAATGCTACGAGCGAACCTATGAGCGATCCTACGAGCGATCCAATGTGCGCTCCTATAAGCACCGCAAGCGAGATGACAGTTGATCGGGAAGGAGACGGGAGGATACGCAAGGGGCTTGAGAGTCTAGGCGGGAGATAAGGAACAGAGTTTAGCTTACAGCCAAGACTGGCTGTACGAATTCTAAAACTCCGGAGATGAGGGGAAGATTGCAAACAGAGAGATGCTTGGGCTAGAACCTCTCCCCCGAAAGGAGGGGATGCCACGTCGCCTGCTGATGGCGTACGGACCACCTGACTTGGGCTATGACCCCTCCCCCGAAAGGAGGGGATACCACGTCGCCTGCTGATGGTGCACGGAAGATGTTGGAATTGCTTCTCGCCGCTCGCCACTCCGGCGTGGCGCGCCGGTGGAAGCGTCAGCACAGCAACGGCGACGACAACGCTGTGAAGAGCAATGGCATAGCAACGGCAGTGGCAAGGGGATC
>Ga0307508_10001093_pt1 | contig 31391 bp, 32 predicted proteins | sample 9_EM_MG_FD_203089 | JGI IMG/M metagenome (GOLD analysis project Ga0307508, IMG submission 203089) | Populus trichocarpa ectomycorrhiza microbial communities from riparian zone in the Pacific Northwest, United States - 9_EM | ecosystem: Host-associated > Plants > Roots > Unclassified | place...
GCAATCGAACAGATCAGTTATCAGAGTTACATCGAGTACACAGGTAACTCGGCTCAGCGGGGAGAGACGAAATACTTTGGAGGGGGTATGTTCGTGCGTCAGAAGAAGGTTGCGGAGGAGTGACCGCGAACACGGTGATGACTTTTGTTTGAGTTTGGGAATAAATAAAAGAAACTTGACTTCTCACACAATTCTTTAATCAAAGCGGGTAATTGAAAAGTCGGCGAAGCCATGTAGGCGTCCGCTCCATCGCCAAACATGTTGCGTAAATTGTCAGCAATTTGCTCGATAAGTTCGTCCGGAGTTGTCAAGAGTGATGTTTGGAAGCCTGCCCTAGAAAACAAGTGGCCTTGTTTAGGTGCCACAAAAAAGGGTTTAAAAGGGAATGCCTAGCTGTGCCAAGCTTTGGGGACTCTTCACCATTCACAGCAGGGTCGTTCATGTCTTGGACGGCTGCTGATGAGCGATTGGTTAACGAAAACGTACAGCCACTTGGTCAACTGAAAGTAAATCAAAACAAGTCTCTTTTCTCATACTCCGACCCCTAGCTGCATGCTCCGAACCACTTTCCCCATCGCTCCTCTCCCTAGCGGGGAGTGCTGTGCAAAATGACTTTTTAGGCGCGTCAACGCCTGGGCCCTGGGGTGTCTACTAGACCGATGTTGTGACCAGCCCCGGGAATGGGAACTTGAACACAGAAATCTCTTTCGTGCTGGATCCTAAGCCTCCTCGAGAGAGGCCTTCGATCCCTGCTGCCTTTTCAACAAACTTGGGACCTGTTTTGTTAAAATGATAGTCGATCCAAAAAGAGCAAGAAAAAACGTACAGAACTCTTCGCAGAGGCGGTTGGGCCAATTAACCTGGAGTGAAATATGTATTTTGCTGAAAACTCGAAGAAACTTTTAAGAAATGGACGTACGCGATGGTAATATCCTTGTCGGACTAATTTCCATCTTCTTCTACCCATGCATTAAGCTCATCGACCATCGTAGCTTTGTTATGAGAATTACGAATTCTGGAATTGAAAGGGCGTTAAAATCCATTGGAGAATGGTAGCGTTGTGGTGGACTGGAGGCACGTCGACTCCAACGTTCGATCTCTGCTCCGGTTGAATGCGCCCAACTTACAAGATAGGCACTGCAATGTTCCGCATGCAACCATGTTGGTGTGTGGCGCTATTTGACCGACTATATGAATGCAAAGAGCATCGACGTTGTCTGCCAGTAACATCATAGTGACATGATTCTTCAAGCTTCAAGCTTCAGCGCTCAGCTTCATGCCATAAGAAGCGCCTGTCAAGAGTGGGTTATCTTTGACAAACACTGCCGATTTGGTGTACGTCCTTCTCGAGGCCTATATGCCATTGTTCCCATCCTGAAATTCTGGACGATTATCAAAGAAGAAGGCTCGTGCAACTTGCAAGAGGAGATCAGGGGATGAGACGCAAACGTGGAAAGGGCAATCCAAATGTGCAAGGCAATCAGGGACAAATTGATGGCCGGGGTGTTGCCAGTCGTCCGTCTCCAGTTCCAACCCTCGTGTGGGTTGGGTTCGACGAATAACAGTCAAACGAGTCTTGGAAGGGAAGGCTGTGCTTAGGGTCGTTGACGTCGATGGGCCTTTGCCCTCTACTTCTTCCTCCTCTTCTGCTTCGATTTCTACTTCAAGTGTTGTGGACAAGAGTGTGCCACCCCACTCATCGATGACGTTTGTTCGCTATTGTCTGTATGGATCATTTGCCAATTTCTAAAGCTTCCTCAAAGATAACCATTTTACCTGCTCTGAGTCCATTCATTTAACTCAGTCTCCACCCAATCATCTGTTCTTGTTCCTGCGCATATTGTAATATTACTCACTTATACGTAGCCTATTTAAGATCCGCCTACCAGGAGGCGGTGGGATGCCGTACTCCTCTCTCAAGTAGTTTGTGAAAGAAGTGCGTCAAGGATCCGCCAAGCTGTTTTCGTCTCATTGTCGAAACGGTCCCTACGTGCACCCCACGCCAACAGTGGTTCCAAAGCGCGGCAAAACTGCCTTTCCCTCGCTATTCCCTGGTTCAACTCGACCCGGTCCCAGTGCGTCGTGACGAAAACGAGATTGCTTATAATGTCGTCTTCTCTCATCTTTTTCAAGATAGATATAGGCGGCGACGTAGTCAAACGATTGTCCAGTATATTTTGGAGATATACGAGTCCTGCCACTTTGGAATTCCGGTAACTATTTTTTTTCAGAAATTACGGTCACTTATCCTTTGGGTTATTAAAAGAGCACTGACTTTTTTTTCAACCAATCGCAAGTGTCTTCCAGAATATCCTCTGCAGTCCTCTTGAACCCATCAAAGCCCGGAGTGTCGACCAAGACAACACTGCCATTTCCATTGTGGATCCTCACCTCAACAGAGCGCACAGGATGATCACTGGGTTGCAGGCCGCTGTTTGCCCATGCCGTGTTCTGAGTCAGACAGTCAATGAACTAACAATGATAAAGTTTAGCGAGCTATAACAAATGATAGCCAAAGTTATACTCGACTCTTCCCGCAGCAATACGGTCCCGCGAATCTACCGTGACATCGGGCTGTAAGTATCAGGGCTTTTGACAACGAATGAAATAATTCATACACAATGATTTTGGGCGGGCTGGTCCAATCGGTCGCGATTTCCGTGGCCCTTTGTGCCCTGTCTTGAATGCGTCTCTTCCAACGAGTTGCCATTACCCTAACTGCCTTTTGCCGGAGTCTCTCGATCACTGTAATGGCTTGCTCAAGTAGGGATTGTTTTATGGCCGATACATGATCGACAGTATGTTCTGGAGCATTTCTCTGAATAGAAGCTCCTTGCACTATCGGTCGAAGTATGTCAAAGGCGGATGCGGTGTCGTTCAAGAATCGCTTCACCGACGAGCCGTGATCGATCAAAGGCTTCCAAAAATCGGTTTGTAGAACGTCTTCTCGGTTGGTGCCTGTCTTCTCGTCCACTTCATCCCACATCGTGGTCGTCAAAATAACCCTGTCCAGTTCGTTTTCGCAAAGTTGTCGGAAGTAGTGCAAGTTGTTCAACGGCCTTCCTGACATCCTATTGTCTGATATGCGATGGAAATATAGCAACCCGGCCAGACCGATTTGTCTACTGTAACTAATTGAACAGGAGAATATGAGTATAGAACGGAGAACGAAACTTGTCTGCACATACGTTTCGATTAACCATTTGGATATCATCTTGAAGACCTCATAGTCGGCCCTATTGGTGTTGTCAAAGCCCGGGGTGTCTACCAAACAGATGCTCGAATTGTCGTCCCCCGGTAAGGTAAACCTGAAGACTGAAAGCTCCTGGGTGCTGGATTCTAATCCATCTCCGACAAGTCCATGAATTCCTGTTGCCTTTTCAACGAACTTCGTTAAAGTATCAAAATGATGTTTTGGGACCCAAAGTAGAGAGTGAACAAAACGCACAGAACTTTTCCCAGAGCCAGTCGGACCGATTAAGCTGTCATAGAACGAGACGCATTCAATATTCAGCCCGTATCATGCATCGAGATCAACAACTTACACGATGATGGTATCCGTAGCAGACATGTCTTCATTCCTAACCTTCCTTACACTGAGCCAGTTGGGCATGTCTTTATGAAACTATCATCTTTTTAAGTTCAAGGTCAAGTGTAATATTGCTCGCCTGTTTTCACTAATTCGAAATTCCTTGAAGATGGGGATTCTGGAGTCGTCGGATAGTTGTACGACGGGACTCATCTATCAACCCAAGTTGCAACGTTAATAAAGACGGGACAAAGATATGGCATGCGGCAACCGCAAGGCTCGGGAGTGATAATGGAGAGTTCACCTTTCACGGAATCACAATCTATGAGAGAAATCATCTTTACCTCGAGGCTTTTTGAATTCGGGAAGAATTTTTTGGTCTTTTGATCCGGACGTAATTTGCCGGATCGGACTGATACACAGTGTTCATTATTCACTCCAGCAACTTCCTTTCCTTTACCTAGTTCTCCGACAAGAGATCACAGCGCTCAAAAACATTGTGGTAGGGCTACCATGTTGGTGATTTGGATGTTCCTATATGTAGTTGGTGAAGGTCGTCCGCGGTAACGACTCTAAACATTCACCATGGAGATGTTGGATACGTACGCCTTTTTATGTCTTCTCATTGATTGGACTGGGTCTCATTATTTATTCACTTTAGGCATCGTATGCGTCTTTGGGAAAGGTGGCTTCTCAATATCAACATCAACATCATCACCAACGCTTTTATCAATAGCGTTCACCAACGTCGTCTCCCTCATCATCTTCGACTTCGCACTCGCCAGCGTCTTCCCCTTTGAGTTCGCCATCGCAGCTGGCTTGCGATCTTACCTTTTCTCCTCTTCGCCGAAGCTTATTCGCATTCTTCGTTCTCGTCAGGCAGTACACCTATAGCATTACTCTCGGGCAAGTACGCTGCGGTTACTTCTTTAGCTGGATACTCTACCTGCTTCGCCTATGTTACTTGCGAAGGGTCCTCAAGACCTCCCCAAGAGAACCAACGAAAGGAGAAGGACCAGGCACAGCAGGCACAGGCGATGTTGGCGGCCATGGCATTGCAGACTATTCTGAGCTTGGGAATGCGTTTTAGGATGCGTTTCTTCTCTGGCTCGTCCGTCTCCATGCCGGCCCCCGGTGTTGGTTCTATCTAGGACACGGATAAAGCATCTGCTTAAGGTTGTTGATGTCGATCGGCCTTTACCCTCTACTCCTGCTACTGCATCCCTGCTTCTACTTTGGTTGCGGATAAGAGTGTGCCAATGACAGCGGATGCAGGAGTGGGAACAGAAATGGGAACCGCAGTGAGTGGGGCAACTGGAACGGGAACGTGATCGTCGAAATGTTCGCTTGGTGTTAGGGTCGTTGAGTTGCTTGAGGAAAGCATGAAGAGTTTAGGGAAGAAGATGTAATGACAGTTGGATTGGAGGATATACAATTGTTTTGAGAAAGCCTGAGGGGCAGACGGTGCGCCACGAAAAAGAAAGAAAAACGACTTGGTCTTAGTCTTCGGTTCGTTTTCTTGATCCCAAAAGATCTCACTTTCCTACGAAAACAATTTCCAATCACACTAGCCTACGCAGCATCGTTCCACAGTTGTCAAGGACTTACCCTGATACGCGTCGGTCTCGAACTTAATATTCCATGCTTCAATTATATACGGCTCCATCTCAAGTACGAAACCGATCTGACATTATTACTATAGATTTACCCGTAAACACCACGACAACTCCAAATGTTACTTACTACGAAATTCTCATGTAATCTCCAAACGCACTGAAGCGAAGCGAGGCATAGAGCTTATAGGCATTAATCAGATGCAGACGGTCAATTTGGCAGTGAACAGAGCTTGAATCATTGGCGATATGATATTTACGATGGCAAGATCGGTTTCTCAGGTTCACTTCATTCAAATACAGACCACTCGGGAAAGTTGTCAGTTGACCAAACTAAGTACCAAAGAATTCATACGACTCGAATTTAGGGTGACAGAAGGTTGTTACAAAGGGGTCTCAGTGGAAGTTATTGAGTAATAACCCTACTTGTAAAGGACGACTTGAACAACGCAATCGTTGTGATCCGCATCCAGCCTATCCTCAGAAGTCACCTAAAAATTTTAAAAGGAAATAAGTTTCGAGGAACCACCGTCATTGGATTTATTTTTTCTCTTACTGTCGAAATAGCGAATTGGGTAGGATAGTTTGGGGTAGGCAACGTGTTGATCTGGAAAATTAATCAGAATATAGTAACAGGTATTTCAAATAGATGATCTTGACTTACAGTAAACGGACCCTTCATATCGGAACCAATCCAGCTACCATTTTTTTCGTGGGTGGTGTTGATGTAAACAGTGGCTGGATAGCCCCAGGGACCAAAGGACCAGTATTCGAGACCGTCAGTGGTGTTCTTGGCAGTCGTCCTCTCGCCTTTGCCTTCGAAGGTAACAGTTTCTATTTGCTGGTTGTTGCTGCTCCTTCTGATATCAAGGACGGCTCGCTGCTTGAGACCGGCATTGACGGCCTGCAAATGCTTCTTGTCAGTACCGAGACCGTAAATTCTTTTAGAAAAATGTCGACGCAGAGGCCGAGTTTCTTACAACAGTGACGACGCCAGTATAGCTGCGGGGTACGGCCACTTGGATTCCAGACATGTGTTAAGATGTGTGCTGAAAGGCTTTGATATGCAACGATGACAATTGAGAGTACTGCAGTCGCTTAGATGTTATACTGGTGCCATGCGTGCTTTTATACATGCAGCCCACCCAGCTAACCAATAAGTTGTTACAAAGGAAGAACCCATCATGGAATTCTGTTGGCTGGAAGCAAAGGATCAGTTCTCCCACCTTCACAAAGTTAACTGTGGGAGACACTCACGATATAGACATAGGATGGCCCGAAGAAGAGCACAGATCGCGTAACAGAATGTATTTGGCCTGCTGTGATATTTGGAAGTACTGAAGGCCCGATGCTGTGTGCGAATAATGTCATGCATGTATGGAAGTACCGGATATTAGGGAATACCGTATGAGGTCAGATTTGGGAATTTCGACTCCGAAAGACCTACAGTGTCGGTCATAGAAGTAGGAGAGGACAACTCGCTGGACCAGGCCTGTTGGAAACGAGGAGAGAAGGCTATACGCTGTTGAAGAGCATGGTTTGAGTTCACATAATATGCTATAGAAAATAGTTTTCATAATTGATGGATTGGAGATTGTAAGGTAGTGCCGGTAGGGAATTCCTTCCACTAAGGTCAGATTTTTTGTGATGGAAACTTCTGACATTTAGAAGGGAAGGCTCAATTCTCGCCTTCACGAAGATGTAGGAGAGACACTCACGATAAAGACAAAGGATGAACCAAAGAAGAGCATAGGCTGATGGCCCATTGCCCAACAGAGCCCTGCTGTGAAACTTCTGACGTTTGGAAGTACCGACAACCCGATGTATGCGAATAATGTCATGCATGTATGGAAGTCAGGCAGGCCTTCCTGGAATTTCGACTCCGAAAGAGGTACAGTGTCGGTCATAGAACGACTGGACCAGGCCTGTTGGGAAAGCGTCGAGGAGAGAAGGCTAGTACACACCGTTGAAGGAGCACGGTCTGAGTTCACATATGCTACAGAAAATAGTTTAGTTTACTCTTCATAATCGATGGATTGGAATGAACAGACGCATCCTTGGTAAGTACCAGCTGCACAATCTTGTTGCACACCTCAAATGTTCCAACATCGTCTCCGTTCATTGTCACGTTCTCCGCAACTCCAGTGTGATCATATACGACCTCTACGACATTCCTTTCCCAGGACAGGGACTTCCCACAACTCGACAGGCATGAGCCCATAGCCGAGGTACGAATGCTGATAAAGAACCCTCCAAAAGAAAGCTCGTACATGTACCGGCCATCTTCGAGGTGTTTCGAAATTTCGCCTCACGTCAGCCAATGGCTTCGAGCAGGTAATCCGATCGTATAGGATGACAACTCCTCGAGCATGAAAGGTATTTCTCTCAGATACGACTTTTGATAGCTTTCAGAATATCCGCACTTTGACGACCTGGCCACAATTATCTGCAGTCGCATTGACTGGAGTACAATGCCTCAGCCGCGACTCATTGCGTCGTCGAGGAACCCATCCAACCTGCGTCTATCATCAGGGTGTATTGGACCAAGGGGAGGTCTGGAGTGGGCCGTTTTGGACGGGTCTGCTCCCGTAGTCTAAAGGTTGTAGAAGGTTGTGTTTGTGTAGGAATAGGGGTAGGAACAATCGGTTCGTCATAAGCATGAATCATCCGGGATGGATTCTACAACACAACCCTCAGAATATGAAGAGAATAGATAATTGGACTCGCCTGGGGTCTCCTGTGATTTGTCTTTCTGCTACTTATATGATGGATCTCGAGTAGGTCATATACTGCAATATGAGCTGGATGATTGGGGATGATGTGGCATATTGTAATGAATAGACTCTCAATGGAGAGTAATATATTAAACATTTGGTATTACATCCATATTTCAACTCCCAAAAGAAGCGAGTCAAAAGAGGAACAAGACATAGTCGAGTCGTCTTCAGGTTGGCAAAAGGAAAGGCAGAATTGAAGCCGGATTCGGAGATTCAAGGAAGAGAGATTCACTGAGGGTGCGAACAAAAGCAAAGAGAAAGAGACGCACCCATGCGTCCACCTTTAATGGCAGAGTAAGGAGCAATTGCCATTGTGATGAAGTATATCACTAAACGGGCCGGAGCACCAAAGCAACGCCAATCATCACGCCAATTGTGACGACAAATATCTTCCGGATGCTCGTCTTTGAACTTGGACTGGTGGTCGAAGTATTATATGGCGTGGTCGAAGTACTATGTGGCATGGTCGAAGTACTATATGGGATGGTCGAAGTACTATATGGCATGGTCGCAACTGGAAGAAGGAAGCCAGTACATGCCGTCTGGTATTCTTAGGGAAGCACGTCAGGTACGAATGTGTCATGAGATTTGGAAAACTAACTAGAACGGTAGTCCATAGCCTGTGTCCTGGAAGGAGAATCAGTGGCAACACAGTTGATGCAGCCTTGCAAACTGCTAGCGACTGCGGCGTTACAGTAGCACTCCTTCGTCTGGCACGTCTGCATAGAACATCCAATTTGTTAGCCTGAATCCACTACATAACGATCAAGAGTAGGGCTTACGCGAGTCGCGGTGTTAAAATAGGAACAATCTGTTTCGCAGGGCGGCTATTAACATTGTAGGAGCAGTCAAAACAACAACATGACGGTCAAGAGCGGCGCTCACCGCAGTTTGTCTGGAGGCAAGGATTTCGAGCCTGCTTCGTGCAACACGAGTGGTGACTGCCGACGCCGAAGCTGCCAGGGGATTTAGGAATCAGATGTAGATTCCAGTTTGGTCAAATGTACTTGCCTTGAAGAGCAAACAAAACCAACAGCGAAAAAACTATTGTTTTCGTCAACATCTTCGTCTATAGCAACTTTGATAGTCGACGAAGTGGGCCCCTTCTTAAGCAGTTCAATTCACATACGTAACGACAGGCTGGGTCGTATTCTAGACACACTGTCTAACAATGTAACATGGAATGTACGACACCCCGCTTCACTTTACGTCTGGCGATGCAATTTAAAGATTCCTGTGCCTGTCATAATTCAACAAATAATTGTCAGAGGGGTATTACTTATGGTCAATTCAGTAAAATCTCTCACGGAAAATGACAATTGCATAAAACATGGTTTATTTACTACCTACTGGGCTCCGCTGTTGGGCTGAACACAATTCACATCAGAAAAATTCGAACCACGAGAACATTTCCTCCAATCAAGTTCGAGGCTGCCACAGCGCTGGACAGGATTGATGTAGGCCTGGGCTGATCCAGGAACAGGGAATATTTATGGAATTTTTGACTCGCAGGACCCGCCACAACAAAGAAATGAAAAATCTGGCCAAATTGTAAAGGACACTATTCTCTACAACTCGGCTTAGCCAATTTTTAAAATTTTTGTGCGTTTGGCAATGACATTACTGAGAGTAGAAATCGCATTTCACATGACGTTCCTGGTTTTGCCCCACCTTAGGCAACAGCGGGCTTGGCATTATGATGTTGTGCCCTGACTCCGAGGCACTCGGGAAGAGTTCTTCAAGTTGTTCTTGTTCTTTTGAAAACGGCACAGTCAATTGATTTCATACCACGTATATATACACAAATACGCTGCAATCTATGTCAAGTAGATAGACTAATAGAGAAGTAAGAAGGCCAGAAATTAGAATGCGCCTTGAGAATCTCTACACCTAGTGCATGGTAACATGCTTTGAGAAGGGATGGATAAGTCTGCTTTTCTGCAGCGAACACCGCTATGATCCAAAAGAGAGGCACAACTCGGTCACAATCTAATCGGGTAAATCGTCATGCCCCATTTACAAAATGACTATTCTGCCATCATAACAAGCAGACCCCTTTCCACCAAGTCCGTCAACGTTTTATGATCTTCAAGAGTGGAGAGGATATCAGCTGAAGGGATATTGTCGATAGATTTTGGGTTGCTGATCCGAACCTTGATGCGATGGAGAGTCTGGATGCAGGTGACGATCGCAAGGACGAGAGGAGTCCAATCTACCGTACGAAGGTACAAAGAGTGTCTGATGTCGAAGTCGAGGTAAAACGACAAGTATTTCAAGGTAGAGGGGGGACCCGTTGTCAAGAGGAGGTTCGCAATAAGAGGGAGAGATGGGGTATAGAACGTGAACTGGTCGATACAAACAGATGCGTGTATTGTGAACTCCTCGAGCAACGGGAGATGAGAAAGTTTGAGTGGAAAAATAGGAGGAATGGATCCACCACCTCCAGAGTTGTGCTGCGTGTCGACTAAGAGGTATTGAATCACTGTGAAAGAGGCGATATCAAGATATACTGACGTGTCTTGTGGAGGCCAAGCACTAGGCTTGTTAAAGTACCAGAGCATGCTTCGAGGAGTTCTGGGAGGTCGGAGAAATAGGACCGTGAAGTTGCCTGGAACTCAAGGCTCCGCAGAGCGCCCTGTTTCGCCCAAGCGACGAACCCCGTCAAAGTCCTGCAATTGTATACCGAGAGTGATTCCAATGGAGGGAAGAGGTGATTTGACGTCACATCGAAATGGCTGCAGTCATCGTCAACCGATAGATATTTGAGGCCACTGCAGTTGCTGAGACCGGAAAGGGGAAAGCCGAAGAGGCCCCGAACTGACACTTCCTCAATGGAAGGTGAACGAAGGCATTCCAAGAAAGCGCAGCGAAATTGTTTCATGAGTAACTCCCAAGGGAAACGGTGACTCTCAAGAATCACTCTTCTGAGGTTGGGCAATTGTCCGAAAATTGGTGCCATCGTCGAAGACTCTCCAAAACGATTCGTCAATAATATATGCAAGCCGTACACATAATTTGCAATGTGGGGGTTGTCCGAAAGAAGTTTGAGTAGTTGAGTAGAACTGAAGCTATGCCCGTCGGATGCTTCAAGGTTGCATACTGTGATATCTGCATACAGATGTCGTTCAACTAGCTTGGAAAGCAGAGGGTGTGCACTTGCAGATGCTGTCAGAGCAGAAAGATCAGATTTGAGAAAGCTGAAGACGTGGTCAAGAATTTCGGGTGGAAGCATTAGAAATCACGACCAGAAGACGCAGTGCAGGATCAAGTCAGGACTCGGATGTAACCGGTCGGTCACTCTCGTGACAGATCCGTTTTTCTATTTTCTCTGTTAGTATTACGCTCTCCCCCATTGCGCGCTGCCATGCTCTCCAAGCTCAACGTCCTCCGCACCGCTGCCCGTCCTTCTCTCGTCGCGAGGAACTTGCGTACTACACAAGTGGTTCGTTATGCTTCCGGCCACGCACAAGAGTCCTTCGAATCATTCTCCGAGAGATATGTCAAGTTTTTCCAAAGTGCTGAAGACCTTTTTGAAGTTCAGCGCGGTCTGAACAACTGTTTCGCGCACGACCTCGTCCCATCTCCCGCAGTTGTAGAGGCTGCTATTCGTGCTGCCAGGCGTGTCAACGACTACGCAACCGCTGTTCGCATCTTCGAGGGCATTAAGGAGAAGGTGGAGAACAAGTCACAATATGATGCCTACGTACAAGAATTGAAGCCACTTCGGGAGGAGCTGGGTATGTTTATCTATTGCTTAATGATATCGACTTCATGTTCCATTTTCAGGCCTACTATTAAGGGAGGAACTCTACCCATCATGAAAACTCCTCGCCGCGCTGCTAGGTTGGTCCTGGTCTCTCATCCTGGTTCTCGTCTCAGTTTCCTTCTAGATTCATAGGGTGGAAGCTTAAGTCACACATACAATATGACTGCTTTATGTCACACAGCATTGGGTTCCTTCCCAAGTTTGAAAACACGATATTGAACATGGGCTGCTATGCTCCTTGAAAAGTCGAATTCATCATCGGTGTTTACGGGACAGGAACGATTGGGTCTTGAATATTTTCTTTTCGTACTTCGGTGCTTCAACACAACGGACTAATTCTTGGACGCACTCTTCACCGTCTCATGCCACCCGGCTTTAGCGAACAGGCGGTTGTGTTGTCTATGTGCCCTTCAGAGAGATAGTCACAGGTGCAGAAAAAAAACTGCTTCGGAATCATCAGCAGGAGACATGTCGCAGAGCCCCTTGTGAATCGGGATGTAGGTATCACCTCAAGAGGTCTCGTCGAGAAAGGGTTATCTTGACAAAATCTTCACCGATGATATCGTTCTACTGTACGTCCTTCTCGAGACCGTTCCCGTTCTGAAGTTCTCCAGAATTTTGGGTGAAAAAAGAAGAGTACAATTCGATGAGGCCTGAATTAAGGGGAGTCCCAGAACTACAGGGATGGTTTGCAATTGGCTGCAAAATGTGTAAGTATTGACCTTTCTGCCCCTGACCTAAAATCCGAGATTCTTTGGTTTGTTCACATATTATGTAACACTACAGTTAAGTAGTCCTGAAATTACAAGCAGCCCCACTGCTGAAATACAGTAATTCTAATTGTACTACATCGTCCCAACACGTATACTCTCATCACATCTTCATAGGACGTGAGGGATAACCCTTGTCCAATCCACTGAACAGAATGCACCGTCAGGCTGTTGCCTTAGGAGTAGAAGCGCAAGTAAGATAAGATAAAACCTCGCAGAGATCCCAATGAACAATGCACCGAATTCGAAACACATACAGAACAGACGCAGGATGCGACTAATTATTCGCTTTCCGACTTCCGAGTTGTACTGTAAGATCGAAAGGAAGTAGGCAGCTGTGACACCACCGAATAGGCCAAGCATCATATAATACGACATCAAAGACCACAGGTCCCGTTCAAGTTCAGTTGGAAACATTGTAAGATATGGGACTAACTGATGCAAGCAGGAAAAGATGATGCCTCCTATCATCATGACAATGAGGTGGAGAATAGATCCCTTCTTAGTGCGAGGGCAATAGAAGGTGGAGACATGCAATGCGTCGGTATGAATGTCACTGGTGAAGACGATACGAAAAAGGGAGACGGTGAGGTGGACGGCGGGTGAAACGACGGTGAAAAGGACAAGGAAGAGTAGGACGCGGCATGGTAACGCGATGAACCAACAATAGACGACTCGGTAGTAGCTAACCGTTAGGGAATGCTCTCTAGGAGGACTATTTCGAGTGATCCCAACGATACTATGCCTTATATCCTCCTGCTCTTTTTGAATTAGGACGTAGCCATCGATGAGGAATTGAACAATCTGCAGTGCATTCAGGTGTAGGACAGTCCTCATAAATGCCGTTGGGTACTTACAGGTGGTTTTGCGGCTAAGGGTCCCACTTTTCTCAACTCGTCAACTGTCAACCTACGTTTGACAGCTACTCTCACTGGTACCGCCACATTCAATGGCTTATCGACCCAGAAAACATACATAAGTGTGTTAAGGCTTGCCAAAACAAGTGTGACAAGTTCCAGTTGTGTCAAGTCATGCCGTTGAGCCACACGGGCAAGACACTGGACAACAAACCAGAAGACTTGGAGACCTGCGAGAACTTTGGCTAGGAAATCTCCTTTGCTTTTGTCTTGGATTTCTTCTTCTGTTATAGAAATTTCGAAGTCGAGGTCTTTTATTTTAAGGAGGTTCTCCAATAATCCATACGTAAGGACTCGAAACTTGGGGTGACTGGGAGCCTGCTGATGGCCTTCTACGGTGCTGACAGCCAAGGGTGGTACGGCAGTCGGTCCTGTCAGGTGGTCGCTGGTAGAACTACCGGGATGGTGTTGAGCTTCATTTAAGGCAGAAGACTGGGCTTCAGACAGAAAAAGTGGATGTTTGACGTGTTCACATGTGGTAGCATTATGGTTGGTATCCAAAGAAAGCTTGGAAGCTTCGGCCCTCCTGACAGGTGGGCCGGAAGTTGGACGATAACCGGTTACTTTGCCATTGGGTGACTGGGGATCTTTGACGCCAGTGATGAGAAATGCCGGGCACAGAAGGTAGTCACTGGAATAATCACAATGAGACATTGGAATTCGGGACAGGGCTGTGTTTTTTGTGAGATAAGGTTGGTCGCTTATAGAACCACCAGGACTCGGACGGGAGGCGTGGGACGACAAAGCTTTTGAGTCATCCATGGCACTAGGACACCCAGCTTCGGACATAAGAGCAACATTCTCAACCTTGGTAGCATTTTGATCCAATACCAGGACTGTGTCCGTAACTGCAGCGTCAAGGTCGCTAGCAAATCCACTATCAGGTTCGGATAGAACAAAGCCACCCATGATGAGGAAATGGCCATGTATTCTAGTCCAGGCTGGTAACTCTGAGCAAAGACTGGGAGAACATGGACTAATAGTACTCGCACCTTTAGGCCTTCTTGGCTCCCTATGCTCTACCCACAACCCCCCCATAAAGCTCTTTTCTTCCGGTTTCAGCCCTTGTAGGTCCATGGATTTTATTTCATAACATGCAAGAACAGAGTGTAGTACGTACCTTTGATTTCATTATAAATATCGGCGATTTCTTGAGCCGCATGCCGCTGTTTGACAGCCCATGCAAGGATCAGCTCGGGTGCTACTAGTGCCCAGAACATAAGCTTGATTCTTCTCCACACCGCGTTCCAACCACACTCCCCTGCTGGTGGAATATTTGGATGGACGGCTACCCATGTGCATAGGAAGGTTGTCACCAAAGAGTCGGATACAATACTGATCAGCAATCGTTTCGATGAGCAAAAGGTGGGCAGATCGGAAGAGTCAGCCGATTGGTAACCGGGCATGGCTTGGCCACTTGTATGATTAAAAATGACAAAGAGGAGCAAGAAGACTTGAAAGGGCACCATATCTCTGAACGGACAGAGGGTGACAAAATTAGTTGTTATATATTCATGTTGAGTCGGGTCTAAGGATGCCCGATACTACAGCCACATCCGGCAATGCCGTACTCCAGGCTGTGCACGCCTTGATCATCCATCACTGCCTTCTATTCTACGCTTAACCGAGACATGGTCATGCGACATCTCGGGGTAGGCCACTTGCAGAGCAGCCTTTACATCTCGCGAGTTTCGAAACAAGTTTTCTCTGAGTCTTCCAACACGTTTGACTCCCGATTTGTCGACATCGGACTGCCAGTGGCACCGCTGTCCGTCCTTCTCTCGTCGCGAGGAACTCGCGTACTACACAGATTGTCGTTCGTTATGCTTCCGGCCACGCATGAGTCCTTCGAATCATTCTCCGGGAGATATTTCAAGTTTTTCTAAAGTGCTGAAGACCTCTTTGAAGTTCAGAGCGGTCTGAATAACTGTTTCGCACACGACCTCGTCCCATCTCCCGCAGTTGTAGAGGCTGCTATTCGTGCTGCCAGGCGTGTCAACAACTACGCAACCGCTGTTCGCATCTTCAGGAGAAAGTGGAGAACAAGTCACAATATGATGCCTACGTACAAGAATTGAAGCCACTTCGGGAGGAGCTGGGTATGTTTATCTATTGCTTAATGATATCGGCTTTATGTTCCATTTTCCCCATCACAGCGAAAGCTCCTCATTGCAGGCGCTGCTAGGTTGGTCCTGGTCTCTCAGCCGCGGTTCTCGTTCTTACCCCATTCCACAGAGTGTTTAAGTTACACATACAATATGACTGTTTTATGTCATACATCTTGGGGTTTTCTTGACCTTCCGCCCAACTTTGAAAACACGACATTGTAATGTGCTATGTCCCTTGAGAGGTCGAATTCATTATTCGCCATTTGGATTGCTTTTTACGGGATAGGGACGACTGGATCTCGAACCGTTTATTCCGTTGCGTCAACACTACAAACTAACTCCTGGACGTTTTGGACATCGTCTCATGCCACCCCGGCTCTAGCGAACGGACAGGTATTGACATACAATCTCTACAACTTGCATTAGGTTCGACAAAGAGTGCTACTCGGAAACTTTCACTAACATAGCCTTCCTTAAGGTTCAAAGCCGCCGAGGTGAAAGACCGCCTATATAGCCTCAGAAAGGAATTAATTTCGAAGCAGTTTCTGGTTTTACGCGCCTCGCCATGACTAGGGTGATGCAACTCGTGCGTCCAATATCACTTGTCCGCTTGACCATAGTGATACAGGTAACTCAAGCAACACCCTTTCTCCTTGATAAGATTTTGCCAATGGACAGTCCCTTCCTCACTTGGCCCGATCGTAATAGGTGTGCGCACCAGTAAAGCTCGCATAACGGGTATGGGTGAAGGGTCAGCTAACCCCTTCATCGCATCGGTATTCAGGTCGATGGTTCTACGGGAATTCATCTTGTTGCAAGCGCATCTACGAGTCCCGGTGGAAGGTATTAGTGATTCTGATTGCAGAGGTGCTGTTACGCAGGGGATAAGTATGAGTTACAGAATTTGTATGACGTTGAGTTAGCGGGAAAATCGGAGTTTGACTGGAATCGTACGCCACGCCGAAACGAGCAGATATCACGAACGAGATGGCGAAAGGACATTTCATTCACAATTTGGTCGTAATTCCTGTCATTTACAAATGCGAATGTGGTAATAGGCAGCACATCCCCGACTCATCGTCCATAGGGATCCTTTGCCGATTTTTACATGCTCAAAGATAACCATTCTACCCAATCTAGCCTTGAATTTATCCACTGCACCATATCTGGTTATTCTCCACCCAATTATCCAGCACATATTATAATATGATTGCCTATTAGTAGGGACATACCAACACAGAAAGGTGTATTATGCCATTATTCATACTGCAACTATAGGTTGCAGTATATGGCCTACTCGTTGTACTATATCCCCCCTATTAAGTATTTTGTCGAAGAAGTGGATCAAGGATCCTCCAGGCCGTTTCAGTCTTCATGTCGAAACGGTCCATACGTGCACCCAAGCTCAACATGAATTTCAAACGGTGGCGATTGTCCCTCTCCCTTGCCATTCCCCGGTTCGACTCGATACAGTCCCAGTGCGTTGTGACGAAAACGAAAGTGTCAGCTCCTGCCACGATACGTAGAGGCGGTGGCTTAGACCAAGAATCCTGTATATTTTGGAGAAATAGAAAACCCGCCACTTTGGAGTTCTTGTAACTATTTTTTTTCCAGAAGTTACGGTCACTTGTGCTTTAAATCATGAAAAGGGACTGACTTTCGTCTCAACCAATCATAAATGTCGACCAAGATATTCTCTGCATTCTTCTTGTACCCATCAAAGCCCGGAGTGTCGACCAAGACAACATTCCCATTTCCATTGGGTACCCTTGCCTTGATAGAGCGCACAGGATGATCCTGGGGTTGCAGGGAGTGGTGCGCCCATGCCGTTTGCTGACTCAGACAGTCAATGAACTAACAAAGGTTTAGTGAACCATGTCAACGATAGCCAAAAGTCATACCTGACTCTTTCCGCCGCCATAAGGCCCAACGAATCTGCTTCCGCTGTAAGCATCTGTAAATGATGAAGAATTAAACCGCTCGTACACAATGATTGGTGGCGAGTCTCGCTGAAGACTCTTGATTGCCGTGGCGGCCAGGGATCGACCTACGAGCAATGCACGACCAATCGTACTTTGCCTACTCAACGTTGCCTGGACTATTGGATAGAGTATATCAAAAGCAGATGAAGTGTCATTCAAAAATCGTTTGACCGATAAAGGTTTGCAGATGCTTTTTAGCTCATCTTCATGGAGAGCGCCAGTCCTCTCCTCTACACCACCCCACATAGTAGTCGTAAGGGTAACTCTGTTCAACTCGTTTTGACAAAGGCGCTTGAAGTAGCTGGACTTCAGCGGCAATCGCAAGTTGAACATCCCATTGTTGGATATGGGATGAAAGTAAAGTAGGCCTGCCAGACCAATTTCTTTATGGTAACTAATCGGTCAAAACGTATGTCAATAACAGGTCCAAGAAAAATAAGACACAGTACCTGTACATACGCTTTATTGAACCAGACATATATCATGTGGATGATGTCATAAGGGTCTCGTTCGCCATCAATGCCTGGAGTGTCTACCAAACAGATGCTGGAATCCACGAGCCCAGGAAATGGAAACTTGAACACAGAAATCTCTTCTGTGCTGGATCCCAAGCCTCCTCTAGATAGGCCTTCAATTCCTGCTGCCTGTTCAACAAACTTGAGACTTGTTAAAATGACACTCGAACCACGAAAAGAAGAAAAACTTACCGAGCTCTTCCCAGAGGCGGTTGGGCCTACCAACCTGGAACAGAAACCTGAATTTTGCTGAAAGCTCGAATAACGTTCGAAGAGATGGACGCACGCGATGACGATATCTTTGTCTGACCAATTTCCATCTTCTTCCCTCGCATTAAACTCATCGACCATCGTAGCTTTTTTATGAGAATTATCTACTAATTCTCGAACAGAAATGGCGTCGAAGTCCTTCGGAGAGTGGTGGTGTTGTCGTGAGGCAGAATTACCGTTCACTCGAGCGCCACGCCAATCGAGTGAGGCCACGCCTCATGATTGCCTCGTGTCCTGACCGAGATCACAGCATTCTTGATTCTTGGAACAAGACATAATAACTCTTAGTAGAGGCGGTTGCATATGCAAATTGGGCATTAAATTGAGGCAGATAAACCCTACCCAGAAAGGTGCATTGACTGAGATAACTCATTAGAAAAAGGCGTATCTGTGGAGAAAACGATTAGATAGCTGCAGGTCGGACACAAGAATTATCAACTGACATACAACCACAACTCTTCGCAGCGAGTCTGAACCGATCACCTACAACCAACTAGGAAGCGATGCGTTGTTTGTACTTATGATAATAAGGGCGGGACCCTCTGGTCTAGCGATTAATGCTCTGATAATATCCATGATAGGAGGAAAGATCCAACCACGAAATCCCGTGTCAAAATTTTCGGGTCTACGCAGTGCTTTCGAGCCCTCGAGTCATGCAGGAGGGAAGTGAGAAGTTCGCACTCGCACTCGGGTCCCGGCAACCTTGAAAATAGACGACAGGGAGGTTCGTAGTCAGGATAGCTAAGTGTGGATCTATTAGCGAAGTCACTTCTACGAAACTATCTGGCAGACCTCCTTGGCAATGGCCAGACTGCGAGCGCTTCGGTATGTCTGTGCAAATTGTTGGGGACCATAGTACTTGAGGAATAAACTCAAAATCATCCTAATTCCAGGTCCAAATGGTCGGTCCAATCGCGTTTCCTGTGCAGCCTATCCAAAATTTGTGGAATCATAAGACCTTCGAATGCGTCACACGTAATACGCGTCACACCACTGTCGACTGAGTGACTCGCAACATCGCGTGCACTTTGCTTGTTCCTTCCGCTGAAAGACAATTTCCTCAAGCCGACCGTCTTGTTAAACAACTATAAAGGCTCAAAGGTCATCGATCATCATCCACTCCTCCCAATCATCCATCCTGTTTCAGTGCATATTATTATTGCTTACTAGTGGGGACATATCGATGCAGAAAGATATATTATGCCGTTGTGACTAATGTAAATGCTGCAATTAGTATAGGTTACAGTATATGTCCTCCTCCTCTATATAATCCACGGGGCATTCGTTATACTAGATCCCCCAAAGACTTTGTCAAAGAAGCCGATGAAGAATCCCCCAAGCAGTTTCAGTCTCCATGTCGAAACGGTCCATACGTGCACCCAACCTCAACAGTGGTTCCAAACGGAGGCGAATATGCCTTTCCTTTGCTATTCCCGAGTTCAACTCGCCTCGAATCCAGTCCCAGTGCGTTGTGACAAAAATAAGGTTTCTTATAGCGTCGTCTCCTCCAACCTTATGCAAGATAGGTATAGGCGGTGGCTTAATCCAATGATTGTCCAGTATATTTTGAAGAAATAGAAAGCCCGCCACTTTCGAATTTTTGTAACTATTTTTTTGGTTTCGGTCACTTGTGCTTCAGATTTGTTAAAAGAGACTGACTTTTGTCTCAACCAGCCATAAATGTCTCCCAAGGTATCCTTTGCATTTCTCCAGTCATCGTCCAAGCCCGTAGTGTCGACCAATACAACACTGCCATTTCCATTGTGTACCCTGGCTTCGACGGAGCGCATAGGATGATAATGGCTTTGCAGGCGGTGGTTCGCCCATGCCGTTTCCTGAGTCAGAGTGTCAATGAACTAACAAAGTTAAAAGTTTAGTGAGCCATAACAACAATAACCAGAAGTCATACTTGACTCTTCCCGCAGCCATAAGGCCCAATGATGCTGCTCCTACTGTAAGCATTGGTAAATGATGATGAATTAGACCGTTCGTACACAATGACTGGCGATGAATCTCGCTGAAGGCTCTTGAGTGCTGGCTGCCAGCGATCGTCCCACGATCAATGCACGACCAATGGTACTTTGCCTACTTGACGCTGCCTGGACTATTGGACGCAGTATATCAAAGGTGAAGGGTCGTTCAGAAATGTTTTCACCGACGCGCCCTCATCGATTAGGGGTTTCCAGCGTCTTTTCAGGTTATCTTCGCGGGTTTTCCCCTCATCTACACCACCCCACATAGTAGTCGTCAGGACAACTCTGTTCATATCATTTTGACAATGGCGCCCGAAGTTGTGCCTCATCGACGACAATCTGAAATTCTCAATGTTGAATATGGGATGAAAGTAAAGGAGGCCTGCCAGACCCCTTTCTTTACCGTAACTAATCAGTCGAAACCCATGTCAATAACAGGGTTCACCGAAAAGAGGACAGTATCTGTACATACGTTTCATTTAACCAGACGCGTATCATATCAAAGATGTCATCAAGTCTTCTTTTCCTGCCGTCAATGCCTGGCGTGTCCACCAAACAGATGCTGGAATCGATGAGCCCAGGGAAAGGAAACTTGAATATAGAAATATTTTTCGTCTTGGATCCTAAGCCTCCCCGAGAGAGGCCTTCAATTCCTGCTGCCTGTTCAACGAACTTGGGATCTGGTGTTAAGTGACAGTTGAATTATAAAAAGAACCTACAGAACTCTTCCCAGAGGCGGTTGGGCCGACCAACCTGGAACAGAATATGTATTTTTCTTAAAGCTCGAAGAACGTTTTTAAGAGATGGACGTACGCGATGATGATATCTTTGTCGGACCAATTCCCACCTTCTACCTCCCGTGCATCAAGCTCACCGACCATCGTAGCTTTGTTATGAGAACTATCAACTATTCTGGAACAGAAATGGCGTTGACGTCCTTTGGAGAGTGGTTGTATTGTCGTGAGGCAAAGTTACCGTTCGCTCGAGCGCCACGCCAGTCGAGTGAGGCCATGCCTCATGATTGCCTCGTGTCCTGACCGAAATCACAGCATTGAATCTTAAGCCTTTTCTAGAATTCCTGCCGCCTTTCCAACTTGAACGAAATGAGGGATTAGTGGTCAAAATCGTGACGATTTTTGATTCTTGGAGCAAGAGAGATTAAAACTCTTCGCAGGGGCGGTTGCACATGCAAATTGGGCAGTAAATTGAGGCAGATAAACGCTACAGAAAGGCCTATCAACTGAGATAACTGATTAGCAATAGGCGTGTCTGTCGAAAAAAAACCGATTAGATAGCTGTAGGTCGGACGAATTATCAACTGACATACAAGTTATTACAACCAGTTGCTCATTCACGAAAGGGGTGTATAAACTATTTCCCCCTTCGGAAACGAGCCAAAATTTGCAACACAGCAAATCTGAACCGAGGTCACGAACAACCTGGGTCCTGAAGCGCTGCGTTGTTCGTACTCATGATAATAAGGGTGGAACTTGTAAATTGTTGGGATAAGAGTACTTGAGGGGTGAACTCATGTTGTTCAGGAAACAAATTCTGCATGGGATCCCTCTTGTTGAAGTTGTTCTGATGCAAGCAAGAAGGGAATATTTGAGTCCAACTTTGTCAAAGGCCCCACACAGGATGGTTCGTCTTCCTAATCGCAAGTCGGCCCAAACGCGTTTCCTGTGCAGTCTATTGTGGAATCACAAGAGGGAGGGATGGAAAATGGAAAAGTGCGAGAGGGGGTCACACGTAAATACGCGTCACATCACCCGTCTTGTCACCACACGATCACATATCGGATTGATAGAACTTGAAAGTCCAGGAGCTAGCGCTTAGCACTTATCGATATCCCCAAGGCCGTTGAAAGAGATGATATTCTGACGAATTTATCTATCGACCTCTCTCTGAATTTGCGCGAAGACCACTTTCCCCAATACGAATGTTTTATGTTGGCAATCGAGAATCCGAAAACCTAACTCTCTGACAAAAGAGGTCGGACCGTCAACTTACTCCCTCCAGGGCCATTACCGGTACCACTTGTTGGTGATTTGGCTATTTCCAGCGGAGATGACGTTTCGTCCCCCTCCTCTTCATCTGCCGTCACGACTTCCACTTCTACCAGCGCCAGCGCGGCCCTCCTCACTCCAAAAACTTCCCTACCGTTTGGAATTTGGGCACGGACAAATGAAGCCCCACATCGGCACTAGCACCTGTTGGGCGTAACCCCCAGCCCTGGCTCCGATTAAACCCACTCCCTATGGAGACGTTGGATGCGTACGTCTTTTTTCTTCTCTTTAATTCGACTGTGCTCAGGTTTTATTCACTTTAGGTATCGCATCTTTTGGGAAAGATGGCTTCTCAACGTCAACACCAACACCAACACTTTATCAACAATATTTACTGTCGTCGTCTCCCTCAGGTTCAACTCCGCACTCGTATTCGCCTTCGAGTTCACCCTCAACATCATCTTCGACCATCGCAGCAAGCATACGACCTCACATTTTCTCCTCTTCATCGAAGCCTAACCTCCTTTACTCGTATTCTTCGTCCTCGTCAAGCAGTACGGTTACGACATTACTCTCGGGCAAACATGCTACTCGTTGGGTATCTACCTGCTTCGTCTATGTTATATCCGAAGGTCTTGCCACCAAGCAGAACTAGCAAAAGGCGAAGGAACAACATCACCAACAACAAGCACAGCAAGCACTGGCAATGTTGGCGGCGATGGCATCGCGGGCTCCTCCTCGTCCGTCTCCATCGGCACCGATGTTGGTTTGGGTTCGAACTGGGACGCGGATAAGTCAAACGAGTCTTGGAAGGGAAGGCCGTGATGGGCCTTTGTCCTTTTGCTCCGTGCTTCTAGTTTGGTTGCGGGGTTTGCGGGAACGAGAACGGAAAGGACAGTGCGTGAGGCAACGAAACAGGAACCTTGAAGTGTTGGAGCTGGAGTGCGATTTGCTTGATGAGGAGAGTATGAGGAGTTTGGTGTTGGGGAAGAAGATATTATGAGGGTTGGAGCTGATTCGATTAGAGGTTAAAATGTTTTGTTTGGGAAAGCCTGAGAGATAGGTGCGCGCGTGCAACTAATGAAAAGATATTCACGGAATAACTTGCGATGCAGCTGATGGTCTCGACGATGTTTTGTGAAGGCGACATCGCGCTGTGATAGACCCTAGACCACTCGTGTACCCAACAAGCCACTCGAGAATCCGAACACCTAGCTTTCCGACAAGAGATTGAAGCGGTCAAAAATGCATTGTCAGAGGGGAGAGACGGGACCGTCAACTTACCCCTTAGACTTCAGGACCATTACCACCCGACTTCGTTCCTATCGTTGAAGGCATTTCGTCCCTGTCCCCTTCTTCTGTGGTCACGACTTCCCTGCCCTCCTCACTCCAAACACACAAAAAGACCTTACGTTCCCCACGCCTTGGTCTAGCCGGCTGGGGAGGCGTAGCTGGAGGTGTTGCGACCTTTGGTGCAGCTCATCGACTACATACTTACCACTCACCCTGCATACTCTGAGCTCATTGAAAGAAGCAAAGTGGAGGGAACAAGTATCTTTTACAGTACGCCTTGCCTCTAATCGCTCTCGATTGAATTCAAAGACTTTCATCGACAGTTCTGGATGCTTTGCTCGAAAATCTGAGATTAGAACGAGGAGTTGAAGGCCTCACGGAACGGACCAAAGATTTCCATGGTTCGCCAATCCCACATATTTTATTTCGTTTACTAATCGAAATTCACTGTATGAAGTAGATCTCCCATTTCTGACCCCCGAATGGGATCTATAGTACGACTCGAGTTGGTGAGCATATCCAGCTTTGATTTGTCCAACTCGCACTCATTTCTGTCTAGTCTTCGTCACTCGAAGACCTTGCCTTGAAATTCCATGCAACGCTTCTTTCTTTCTATAGCCCTTCAAACCAAACATATCCTCGACACGCTCAACAACACCGGACACACTATCACTTCTGTCTTTATCTCGGGCGGGCAGGCAAAGAATATGAATCTCATGCGTATGTTAGCCGAAGTATGTGATGTGGGCGTGGTGTTGCCTGAAGATGGGGGAGCGGCTGTTGTTTTAGGGGCTGCAGTGTTGGGGAGACTAGCCCGGGATGTGACGCTTGCGAGATAATCAGGTACCTTTGCTGGGAGGGAAGAACAGGCAGGCCGGTTGTGGGATATCATGGTGCGTGTGGAGTTCCTCATCTTCGATCAAACCTTTCATTTTAGCCTTATCGTAGGTGGAGATGACACCGGCTGGAACGATTATGCGGCCACGGGCGTCCACCAAAGAGACAAATTTTGGAGGCAAAGTATAAAATATCCTGGAGACCATTGATATTCAGAAACGGCGGCAAAAAAGAGATGGAGGATGCGACGGTGTAGCACTATACCCTCCTGCACTTGGGAAATATTTAGTCTACATGAATGCGATCCTGTGGCACAGATCTATATGGAATACATATGTCATTAAGCGGTGCCTGAGGCTGCCATAAAGCTGTCCGGTGGTTTTCTTCTGCACACTCGCAGTTCAATTTCCTGTAGTTGTCGATGTCGAATGCTAACAGCTAACAACATAGTGATGACTAACTTCAACCAGAATAACAGCTATGTTGATGCTCCTGATGCGAGGATCGTGCTGTATGATGGTTTGTGCGATAAGAGACGCAGGCCCAAGTCAGATGCAGATCTGGCAATCTCCTCATAAACTTCAATCTACCTCCATCCGATCATACATCCTGTTCTGGTGCATATTATAGTATGGATTACTTACTAGTAGGGGCAAAAGATATAATATGTAATTACAATTATCCCCCCTCTCAAAAATTTCATCGAAGAAGTGGTTCAAGGATCCTCCAGGCAGTTTCAGTCTTCTTGTCGAAGCGGTCCATACGCACAGCCAACCTCAACAGTGATTCCACACGGTGGCGAAACTGCATTTCCCTTGCTGCTCCCGGCTTCAACTCGATCTGGTCCCAATGCGTCGTGACGAAGATGACTTTGCTCAGGGTGTTATCTGCCCCAACCTCCTTCAAGATAGGTCTACCCGGTGGATTAGTCCAACGACTGTTGAGTATATTGTGGAGAAATAGAAGGCCCGCCACTTTGGAATTCCTGTAACTATTTTTTTTCCAAAAGCAATCCAAAAGTTACGGTCACTTGTGATCTAGATTATTAAAAGCTACTGACTTTTGTCTCAACCAAACGTAAGCTGCTTTCAAGATATCTTCGGCATTCTTCCCGTAGTCATCAAAGCCCGGGGTGTCGACCAAGATAATGTGACCATTTCCATTGTGTATCCTCACCTTGACAGAGCGCATAGGATGATCGATATCATGAGATCGCGGGCTGCCAGGGCTCGCCCATGCCATTTCCCGAGTCAGACAGTGAATGAACTAACAGATTTAAAAGTTTAGTGAACCATGACAATGATAGTCAGGTCATACTTGACTCTTCCCGCAGCCATAAGGCCCAATTATTCTGCTTCCGATATAAGTATCTGTGAATGACGAAGGATTAGACCGTTCGTACACAATGATTGGCGGTGAGCCAAGTTGAAGACTCTTGATTGCCGTGGTTGCTAGGGATCGTCCCACAAGCAATGCACGACCAATCGTATTCTGCCTACTCAACGCTGCCTGGACGATTGGATGGAGTATATCGAAAGTAGATGATGGTTCGTTCTGAAATCGTTTCACCGACAGGCCCTGATCAATTAGAAGTTTACAGTGTCTTTTCAGCTCACTTTCATTGACAGGGCCTGTCCTCTCATCTACACCACTCCACATAGTAGTCGTAAGGATAACTCTGTTCAACTCGGATTGACAAAGGCGCTTGAGGTAGTTCAATTTCATCGATAATCCAGACATCTCCGAGTCGGTGTTGGATATAGGACTGAAGTAAAGTAGGCCTGCCAGACCAATTTCTTTACGGTAACTAATCAGTCGAAACATATGTCAATAACAGGTTTCAACAAGAAAGACAGTACTTGTACATACGTTTTATGGAACCAGTCACGTATCATGTCGACGACGTCATAAAGTTCTCTTTCCTTGCCGTCAATGCCTGGCGTGTCTATCAAACAGATGCTGGAATCGACCCGCCCAACTTGGAATGGAAACTTGAACACAGAGATCTCTTTCGTGCTGGATCCCAAGGCTCCTCTAGAGAGGCCTTCAATTCCTGCTGCCTTTTCAATGAACTTGGGACAGGCTGGCGTTAAGATGACAGTTGAATGATGAAAGGAACAAGATAAACCTACAGAACTCTTCCCAGAAGCGATTGGGCCGACCAACCTAGAACGGAGTGTGTATTTTACTGAATGCTCGAAGAACATTTTAAGAGATGAACGTACGCGATGACAATATCTTTGTCTGACCAATTTCCATCATCAACTTCTCCCACATTGAGCTCTGAATAGACCATCGTGGCTTTGTTATGAGAGTTATCTAACAATTCTGGAACAGAAATAGGGTTGAAATCCTTTGGAGGAAAGTAGTGTTGTCGCGAGCTGGATTTCGTCTGATACGAAAACTTCCGCATGCAACCATATCGGTGTATGGTGCTATTTGAAGGACAAGCATCGACATCTTGTAAGATGGCTCTTCATTCCCAACCCAAGCGTTTAGCCACCTAAAGAAGTTGTTATCAAATTTTTTGCCGATGATGTCGTTCTACTCTATATCCCTCTTGAGAACAATATGGCCCGTCTGGAATTCTTCTCCAGAATTTTGGCTGATATATAAAGGCCTGGAGTTGTCCTTTCGGTTGTGCCTCCGGCCGGTTGGTTTTAGTTAAAGCGACACGAGTCGGGTGACACATGTTATTTCTAGCCCATCACTGATTATGATGATTTGGTTTGCAAAACATTTAAGTGTCGGCCTTTCCGCCTTGCTTTCAGAGTATAACACATTGACTGCGACAGCTACCGAGCTGGTACCATGTTGGTGATTTGGCTGTTCCTGTAGTTGACAAAGGTATTTCGTCGTCTGCTGTCACGACTTCCTCACTCCAAACATACCTCCCTCAACTTGGTCTAGCGGTAGGGAGATGAAGCTGGAGTTGACGACCTCATGCGACGCTCATGCTACAATTTTGAGGAGGAGCTTGATGGAGAATATAAATCCCGCCTTGGTGTTGAGACCAACTGTGCCCAACTGTGGGTTGGAAGGGTTCGCATATTCGAATTCATTCACCATAAAGACATTGGATGCGTACGCCTTTTTTCTGTCTTATTGATTGGACCATGTCTCATTATTTATTCACTTTAGGTATCGTATGCATCTTGGGGAAAGACGTCTCAACATCAACATCGACTTGAACATCAACATCATCACCAACACTTTTATCAATAGCTTTCACCGTCATCTTCCACTTCGCACTCACCAGCATCTTCGCCTTCCAGTTCGCCCTTGACATCATCTTCGACCCTTGCAGCTGGCTTGCGATCTTACTTTTTCTCCTCCTCGCCGAAGCTTATTCGCATTCTTCATTCTCGTCAGGCAGTACGCCTATGGCATTACTCTCGGGCAAGTACGCTGCGGTTACTTATTTCTCATCCGCTGGATACTCTACCTGCTTTGCCTATGTTACATGCGAAAGACCTCCCCAACAGGGAGAACCAACAGAAGGGGAAGGAGCAGGCACAGGCGATGTTGTTGGCGATGGCATCCCTGGGTATTCTGAGAAAGCTTGGGAATGCATTTTGGAATGCGTTTCTTGTTGGTTCGGGTTCTATCTGGGACACGGATAAAACCAAGCGAGCCTTGGAAGGGAACATTGTGCTTAATTTGTTGATGTCGATCGGCCCTTACCCTCTACTTCTGCTACTGCTTCGGTCCCTGCTTCTGCGTTGGTTGCGGGTAAGAGTGTGCCAATGACAGCGGGTGCAGGAGTGGGAACGGGAACGAAGAGATATAGCGATCAATACTGTAGATTCACTCTCCATAACAAGGTAAGGCACATACGTGGTGTAGTATCGGGTGAACGGGGCTGAATAGCCGTGACCACTTCCAACCGGCTTCCCCAAAGCCTTGTGTTTCTCTTCCTCACTGGCAGCGTGGCACTTGTATACGAGCTCGACGATCCGTCGATCCGCTTCTTGTGCTCTTGCGCAACAATACGAATGCTTTTCTTCGCGCGCATCCTTGGAGGCGGTAGTGCATCAACGGCTTCTGGAGAACCACGACCTGAAGGCGTATCAATAACGGGCCGGTCAATGTCATGTTTCGGAAAGAACTTCTCAAGCTCGTCGTAGATCCCTTCAGGAGGAACCCAGTCATCGGAGTCAGGATCGTGGTCGACCTCCACGATGGGGCTCTCGGAACGGCTCTGTGGCTGTTTTGCCAGAGATAGACCATGTCGGCGGATTGGGTGAGCGTGAACTTGGCGGAAGGGAAAGACGATGTCCCCCAATACGAATGCTTTGTGAAGGCGACACCGTGATCGACTTCTGGACCACTCCAACTTGGCACCGACACTAGCACCTGTCGGGCCTAATTCTGGCTTCGATGGGTTCGTAGATTTGAACCCATTCGCTATGAAGACGTTGGATGTGTACGTCTTCTTTCTTCTCATTAATTAGACCGCGCTCATTATTTATTTACTTTAGGTATCGTATGCATCTTTGGGATAGATGGCTTCTCAACATCAACATCAACACCACACTTTTGGTATTGACCATCGTCGTCTCCTCAACTTCACACCCATATTCGTGTTTGCCAGCACCTACGCCTCCGAGTTCACCCTCAAGGTCATCTTCGACCCTCGCAGTGATTTTTCTCCTCTTCATCGAAGCCGAACCCGCCTTACTCGCATTTTTCGTTTACGGCATTACTCTTGGGCAAGCATGCTGCTGCTGCTGCTTCTTTCCCATCAGCTGGATACCTTACTCCACCTGCTTCGCCTATGTTACATCCAAAGGGTCTCGCCAACAAACAGAACCAGCAGAAGGCGAAGGAACAACATCAGCAACAACAAACGCGTACTGGCAATGTTGGCGGCGATGGCATCCCAGACTGTTCTGAGAAAACTTGGAAGTGTGTTTTGGGATGCTTTTACTCGTGTATTTTCCTCATCGGATAAAGTCAAACGAGTCTTGGAAGGGAAGGCCGTGGTTAGGGTCGTTGATGTCGATAGGCCTTTGTCTTCTTCAGCTATTTTAGTCCGTGCTTCTAGTTTGCGGATAAGGGTTTGTCGACGACAGCGGGTGCGGGAGGAGGAACGGGAACGTCTGGAGTTGGGGTGTGCGATTCGCTTGGGGAGGGCATGAGTTTGATGTGGGGAAGGAGATGTTCTGAGGGTTGGAGCTGATTGGATTGGAGGATAAAATGATTGGTCTGGGATAACCTGGGAGACCGGCCACGAACTGGGAGAGGGCGGATGCAAGAAAGTCGTCGAGAAATGTTCAAAAGTGAAAGCAAATTGAATGTTTTTACTCGGTCTTTGTCTTCGTTGACTCCATCTTCTCCCGAATTTCGCACGCAGAACAAACCACTTATTTCGCCTCTCCGCGAAACTGGAATCGCAAAACCCAGATTCCGATCTATGTTTCACCGCTCTTCACGATGGCTTATACTTACGTTGGTTTTGGTTTTGGACTTGAGAAGAAAATCAAATTCTTTTGTGGGCCCTTGCATCTGTATGTACCATGAATCCCGAATCTCCGAATTGGTCTCCAATTCTGCCCAACCTAAAGATGACTCCACCATTTCGTTTCCTCACTGGCTTCTCGGAAGTTGAACATTATCCTCGCTTTTGAAATTTAAGATTTATTTTCTTTCGATTATATGAATGTAGCAGCTCTCTCGCTCTCAAATCGATACAGCGAAATGTCGTACCGCGTCTAACCGACATCTTCTAAATCCGGTCATCGTGTGCGTCGTTATTGTCCAGATCCATAGGGACCCTTCATCAATTTCTACAGGCTCAAAGGTAACCATTCTACAGTATCTAATTTCCAACATTATACCGCTGGGGTTGATGATCGTAGCTGCTGCAACTACTTTAGGTTGCCTTCTCAAGATCCATTATAAAGTCGGGCATTCGTTGTACCATTGTCCCTCTCAAATACTTTGTCGAAGAAGTGGATCGAGGATCCTCCAGGCAGTTTCAGTCTTCATATCGAAACGACCCATACGTGCACCCGACGTCAACAGGGATGCCAAACGGAGGCAGATGTGCCTTTCCCTTGCGACTCCAAAGTCTGACTCGATCTGGTCCCAGTGCGTCGTGACGAAAATGAGCTTCCTTATAGCGTCGTCTCCTCCCACCTTGTTCAAGATAGGGATAGGCGGTGGAGTCCAATGATTGTCCTGTATATGCCGAAGATATAGAAGTCCCGCCACTTTAGAATTCCTGTAACTAATTTTTTTTTTTTGATTTGCAGAAGTTATGGTCACTTGTTCTTTAGATTACTAAAGAGAAACTGACTTTTGTCTCAACCAATCGTAAACGTCTTCCAAGATATCCTCTGCAGTCCTCGTATACTGATCAAAGCCTGGAGTGTCAACCAAGACAATATTGCCATTTCCATTGTGTACCGTCGCCTTGACAGAGCGCAAGGGAGAATCGCCGGGGCGCAGAATCTTGTTCGCCCATGCCGTTGTCCGAGTCAGAGAGTCAATGAACTAACAAATTTAAAAGTTTAGTGAACCATAATAACGATAGCCAAAACTCATACTTGACTCTTCCCGCAACGATAGCGCCCAATGATTCTGCTTCCGCTGTAAGCATCTGTGGATCATGAAGAATTAGACCGTTCGTACATAATTATTGGTGGTGAGTCTCGCTGAAGATTTTTGATTGCCATCGATGCCAGAGATCGCCCCACGACCAATGCACGACCAATCGTACTTTGCCTACTCGATGCTGCCTGGACTATCGGGTGAAGTATACCAAAAGCAGACGAAGAGTCATTCAGAAATCGTTTCACCGACAGGCCGTCGTCGATTAGAGGTTTACAGAGTCTTTTCAGTTCATCTTCATTGAGAGCGCCTATCCTCTCGTATATACTACCCCACATGGTAGTCGTAAGTGTAACTCTGTTCAGCTCGTTTTGACAGAGGCACTTGAGGTAGTTCGACTTCATCGACGACAATCTGAACATCTCGATGTTGGATATGGGATGAAAGTAGAGTACGCCTGCAAGACGACTTTCTCTACGA